>ERZ808278.120-NODE-120-length-64217-cov-5.395795_pt1 | contig 64217 bp, 67 predicted proteins | sample MGYA00521239_ERZ808278 | MGnify/ENA primary metagenome ERZ808278 (study PRJEB31516, sample SAMN03275600) | gut metagenome | biome: mammalia-associated habitat; material: feces | host: Papio cynocephalus | place: Kenya | collected 2012-07-17 ... | reverse complement strand
TTGACTAGTATACCACATCCATCCCCCTTTGTCAATACTTTTTTTAAAGTTTTTTGGATTTATCCCAAATTACCAATCACAGCCCGTTTTATATGGGTTCTATTTGGTTGTTTTTCACAATCTTACAAGCATTCTCCTCTTTTCTATTTTCAATTCCCACCTCCAAAATCAAAAAAATCAAAGGATTCGTCTTGACAGATGTGGGCTCCCCGTGTTAAAATAAATCATATCGCCCTATTATATTTAAGGTAAGCAAACCGCAAAGGAGCATCGCCATGCCAGAACTATTATCCCCTGCCGGAAACTTTGAAAAACTGAAAGCCGCCCTGCTTTACGGGGCTGACGCCGTATATCTTGCCGGAACCGCGTTCGGTATGCGGGCGGCAGCGGATAATTTCACAGAAGAACAGTTACAAAAAGCCATTGCCTACGCCCATGCGCAAAACAAAAAAGTATACCTGACCGTCAATGTCCTGCCGCGCACGGCGGAATATGACGCGCTCCGCGCTTATTTGGAATCCCTGCGGGAATGCCCGCCCGACGCGCTGATTGTCGCGGACCTCGGCGTCCTGACATTGGCAAAAGAGCTTCTGCCGCAGGTGGATCTGCACATTTCCACACAGGCAAGCGCCGTGAGCGTCGCCGCATGCAATGCATGGCACAAGCTCGGCGCAAAGCGCGTGGTCCTGGCACGGGAGCTGTCGCTTGCGGAAATCCGCGCCATTCGCGCGGGCGTATCGCGGGAGCTGGAACTGGAGGCATTCATCCACGGTTCCATGTGCATGGCTTACAGCGGGCGGTGTCTGCTTTCCTATTATTATACGGACCGGGACGCGAATGCCGGCAAATGTACCCAACCCTGCCGGTGGAATTACACCGGCACCTATACCGGCAGAATCACGGAAGAAAAGCGCCCGCAGACGCCGCTGTATTTAGAGGAGGACGCGCGCGGTTCTTATATTCTGAGCAGCAAGGATACCTGCATGATCGCCCATGTGCCGGAGCTGATGGAAAGCGGCATCGACAGTTTCAAGATCGAGGGCCGTATGAAAAGCGCGTATTATGTTGCCGTTACCGCCAATACCTACCGCATGGCAATGGACGCCTACGCCGCTTTGGGCAAAGATTTCGTCTTTGATCCGGCATGGCAGAAAGAGCTGGACAGCGTAAGCCACCGCGAATACGCAACCGGCTTCTATTTTGACGATCCCATGCGGGAAGGCAATTTCTGCACCGTCCCGGGCTACCTCTGTGAAAAAGCCTACCTTGCCGCCGCCATCGCACCGCAGGCGGATATGTGCGTTCCGAATGGTTGCTTTGCGTTTGTGCAGCGGAATAAATTCTGCGTCGGAGATCGGGTGGAGCTGCTCACACCGGGGAAAATCGGGCAAGCCTTCTCTGTGACGGCGCTGTATGACGAAACCGGCGCGCCCATCGACGCCGTGCCGCACCCGTCGATGCGCTTTTCCCTGCCTGTACCGTTCGAAGTCCGCCCCGGCGACATTTTGCGGGGCGTCTGAACGCGTTTTCCCGAAAGCCGCAGGGACAGCGGCAAAAAGTTGTTGCTTTTTTGAGAATTCTTTTCAAAATCGCTTGCTTTTTTCGCATAAATCGTGTATGATGTAAAAAGAATGGGTAAGCGCAGGCGCGTTTGCCAATCAGACGAAAGGACAGGTGCATTTTTATGAAATTAGGCGTTCTTGCAAATTTATACGCATATAAGACTTTGGATGAGACAATGACGCGCTTGGAGGAACTGGGCGTAGAAGCCATCGAGATCGGTTCCGGCGGCTATCCCGGAAAAGCGCATGCCAATCCGGAGGAGCTGCTTGCCGACGCAGACAAGCTCGCGGCATTCAAGGCAACCCTTGCCAAGCACAGCGGCATTGAAGTCGCCGCGCTTGCCACCCACGGCAACTGCGTGCATCCGAACAAAGAGATCGCGGCACAGTTTGAAGCGGATTTCCGCAACACCGTTCTGCTTGCCGAAAAGATCGGCGTAGACACCATCATCACCTTCTCCGGTTGCCCGGGTGATCAGCCGAACGCAAAGTATCCGAACTGGGTAACCTGCGCATGGCCGGAAGATTACCTTGCAATTCTGGATTATCAGTGGAACGAAGTGCTGATTCCTTACTGGAAAGAAGCCGTGAAGTTCGCAAACGCCCACGGCGTGACCAAGATCGCCTTGGAAATGCATCCGGGCTTCTGCGTATACAATCCGGAAACCCTGCTTAAGCTTCGCCGCGCGGTCGGAGAAACCATCGGCGCAAACTTTGATCCGTCCCACCTCATCTGGCAGGGCATCGAACCGGTCGCGGCGATCCGCGAACTGGCAGGCGCGATCTACCATGTGCATGCCAAGGATACCCGTGTGGACAAATACAACACTGCCAAAAACGGCGTGCTGGATACCAAGCATTACAGCGACGAACTGCATCGTGCATGGGTATTCCGCACCGTCGGCTACGGCAATGACGCGCAATACTGGAAGGATCTTGTCAGCGCATTGCGTCTGTGCGGTTATGACAAAGTGCTGTCCATCGAGCACGAGGACAGCTTTATGACCATCGACGAGGGCTTGGAAAAAGCGGTTCGCTTCTTAAAGGATGTCATGATCCACGACGCAAAGCCGACCACCATGGCATGGGCATAATCTCTTTCGAAGTTTTCAGAGCAAAGGCAGGAAAAATACTATGAAAAAGAACTTGGTAGTCATCGGATTCGGCGGCATGGGCGGATGGCATGTCAATCACGCGCTGGAAAGCGACGTGGTTCATCTGCTCGGCGTCTACGACATCAAGCCGGAACGCAACGAAGCGGCAAGAGCGCGCGGCATTTTCGCCTATGATTCGCTGGAAGCCGTCCTTGCCGATCCGCGCGTCGATATGGTCACCATCGCCATTCCGAACGACCAGCACGAAGAAGTCGCAATCAAAGCTTTGCAAGCCGGCAAGCATGTATTGTCTGAAAAACCCGTTACCTTAAGTCTGGAATCGCTGGACCGGATGATTGCCGCTTCCAAAAAAGCCGGCAAGATCTTCTCCGTGCATCAGAACCGCCGGTGGGATGTGGACTACCTTGCCATGCAAAAGATCCGCGACAGCGGGGAAATCGGGGAAGTCCTCAACATCGAGTCCCGCATTCACGGTTCCCGCGGGATCCCCAGCGACTGGCGCGGGGAAAAGAAGTACGGCGGCGGCATGCTCTACGACTGGGGCGTACATCTGATCGATCAGGTGTTGCTCATCATGGGGTATGACGTCAAGAGCGTACGGTGCGACTTTGACCACATCACAAATCAGGAAGTGGATGACGGCTTCCAGCTCACCATCCGCTTTGCAAACGGCTCCCGCGCCTATGTGGAAGTCGGCACCTACAACTTCATCGCCATGCCGCGTTTCTACATGCGCTGTCAAAAAGGCACGGCGCTCATCGAGGACTGGCGGGAAAAATGCAAGGTCGTCAAGTGCAAGTACTGGCACGAAAACGATGTGTTGCCGGTACAGACCGCAGCAGGCTTAACCAAGACCATGGCGCCGCGCGACAGCGTGACCACCGACACCTACGAAATCGAACGCCCCGCTTCCGATGTGCATGACTACTACCGCAACTTCGTTGCCGCGATGGACGGCAAAGCAACGCAGATTGTCACACATGAACAGATGCGCACGGTACTGAAGGTCATCATGACCGCATTCCAGTCCGTAGAAGAAGGCAGAACCATCGAGTGGTAAACTCCCCCCATACGCAATTCCCTTTTTTAGGGACGTCTTTTCCGAAAGACGTCCCCTTTATCATCTGAAAACCGTTTTGATTCTGACAGAAAGGATTTGTTTTATGCTGAAAAAGCTCGCCGCCAGCATTCGGGAATACAAAGCCGCGTCCATTCTGACGTTTTTGTTCATTCTCGGAGAAGCTGTCATTGAATGCTTTATCCCGTTTATTACGGCGCGTATGGTCAATCGGATCGAAACCGGCGCGCCCATTTCGGAAATTCTGGAAACCGGCGGACTGCTTGCCGTCCTCGCGCTCTGCTCCCTCTGTTGCGGCGGGATCGCGGGGCTGACCTGTGCGAAAGCCTCCGCGGGGTTTGCCAAAAATCTCCGCAAAGATCTGTTCCATCAGGTGCAGACCTATTCTTTTGCCAACATCGACAAGTTTTCCTCCGCGTCGCTGGTCACCCGTATGACCACGGACGTCAGCTATGTGCAGATGTCCTTTATGATGATTATAAGAACCGCCATCCGCGCGCCGCTGATGCTGATCTTCTCCATTGTCATGGCGTATGTGATGGGCGGACGATTGGCGACCTCGTTTGTGGTCATCATCCCGATTCTGGTCACGGGGCTGTTTCTCATCAGCCGCAAGGCGCTGCCCGCCTTTCATCGGGTATTCAAAAAGTACGACCGCCTCAACGAATCCGTCGAGGAAAATGTACGCGCGATGCGCGTGGTGAAAGGATTCGCACGGGAAGACTATGAGAAACGCAAATTCGGTCGTTCCGCGGAAGATATTTGCCGCGATTTCACCCATGCGGAACGCATTGTGGCGCTCAACTCTCCCCTGATGCAGATCTGCGTCTATTTCAATATGATCTTTGTACTGATCGTCGGTTCCAAACTCATCATCACTTCTTCCGGCGCGGCAATCGGCGTGGGCGAAATGTCCTCCATGCTCACCTACGGTATGCAGGTGATGATCCAGCTGATGATGCTGTCCATGATCTACGTCATGATTACCATTTCCATCGAATCCGCCAAGCGGATCACAGAGGTGCTTTCCGAAAGTTCCTCGCTCACTTCGCCCAAAGACGCGGTGACGGAAGTGAAAAACGGCGCGGTGGACTTTGCACACGTCCACTTCAAATATGCGGCAGACGCCGAGCGCGACGCGCTGTCCGATCTGCATTTTCATATTGACAGCGGTATGACCGTCGGGATCATCGGCACGACCGGCTCCGGCAAATCGTCTTTGGTACAGCTCATTCCGCGTCTGTACGACGTCACAGAAGGATGCGTCAAAGTCGGCGGCATCGATGTGCGCGACTATGATTTAGACACCCTGCGCAAAGAGGTCGCAATGGTTTTGCAGAAGAATCTGCTGTTCTCCGGCACCATCGCAGAAAACCTCCGTTGGGGAAATCCGCAAGCCACAGACGAGGAACTGGTGCAGGCGTGCACGCTCGCGCAGGCGGATGAATTCATCCGGAGCTTTCCGGACGGCTATCAGACCTACATAGAGCAAGGCGGTACCAACGTTTCCGGCGGACAAAAGCAGCGGCTCTGCATTGCACGGGCACTGTTGAAGAAGCCGAAAATTCTGATCTTGGACGACTCCACAAGCGCGGTAGACACTAAGACGGACGCCAAGATCCGCGCGGGCTTTGCCGCGTATATTCCCGAAACCACCAAGATCATCATTGCACAACGGGTTTCCTCCGTGGAGCATGCCGATTTGATCTTCGTCATGGAAAACGGGAAAATCGCCGCGTCCGGCACCCACGAAACCCTGTTAAAAGAGAGTCCCGCCTATCGGGAAATCTACGAACAGCAAAGCGCGGGGGCAACCGGGACGCCGCCGCAAGCGACGTGCGACGCGCAGAACGGATCTGCAAAAGGAGGTGCGCTCCATGCGTAAAAATACCGCACCCAAACCAAAGCTGAACGGCAAAACCCTGTTCCGCGTTTTAAAACTGCTCTACCGCAGCTATCCGGTTATGCTTCCGCTGACGGTACTGTTTATTCTGCTCTCCGCAATCGTCAGCGCAATCCCGTCTATCTTCATGCAGAAAGTGTTCGCCGTCATCACCCGCCATACCGAAGCGCAGGATTTCAACTGGGCAGTGGTGAAAAGCGAGATTCTGCCGATTGTCGGCATTCTCATCGGGCTGTATGTGCTATCGGTGCTCTGCATCACCGTGTACACCCAATGCATGACAAAGATCACGCAGGGCTTTTTGCACAAACTGCGCTGCGCCATGTTCGACGGCATGCAGAATCTGCCGATTTCCTATTTTGATACGCACAAGCACGGCGACATCATGAGTCACTACACCAACGATATTGACGCCCTGCGGGAACTGGTTTCGCAATCTCTGCCCACCATGATCCAGGCATCCGTCATTGTGCTGACTGTATTCGGCATCATGCTCTGGTACAGCGTTTACATGACGCTTGTGATTCTGGTCGGCATCGTCTGCATGGTGTTGGTCAGCGGAAAGATCGCCGGCGGCAGTTCCAAATATTTCATCCGGCAGCAGGAATCCGTCGGGCGCACCGAAGGTCTGATCCAGGAAATGATGAACGGGCAGAAAGTCATCAAGGTATTCTCCCACGAAGCCGCCGCCGAACAGGATTTTGACAAGATTAACGAACAGCTCTTTTCGGACAGTTACCGTGCGCATGCCTACGCCAACTGCCTCGGACCGATCATCATGAATATCGGCAACCTTTTATATGTGCTGTGCGCCGTAGCGGGCGGGATTTTCCTGCTTTCCGGCGCGCCGAACCTCGCCCTCTCCGGACTTGCCTTTTCCATCGACATCATCGTACCGTTTCTGAATATGACCAAGCAATTTTCCGGTAACATCAACCAGCTTTCTCAGCAGATGAACTCCATCGTCATGGGACTTGCCGGTGCGGAACGCATCTTTGCGCTGATGGATGAAAAGCCGGAAGCGGACGACGGATACGTCACCTTGGTACGGTGCAACCTCGGAGAAAACGGGGAGATCACGGAAACGGCAGAACGCACCGGTCATTGGGCTTGGAAGCATCCGCACGGCGACGGTTCGCTGACCTATACGCGCCTGCAAGGGGATGTGCGGATGGTAGACGTGGACTTCGGCTATGAAGAAAATAAGCCGGTGCTTCACCATGTCACCGTGTACGCAGAGCCGGGGCAAAAGGTGGCGTTTGTCGGCGCGACCGGCGCGGGAAAAACCACCATCACCAATCTCATCAACCGCTTTTACGACATCGCAGACGGCAAGATCCGCTATGACGGCATCAATATAAACAAGATCAAAAAGGCGGATCTGCGGCGCAGTCTCGGCATTGTGTTGCAGGAAACCAATCTGTTCACCGGCACCGTGATGGACAACATCCGTTACGGACGCCTGGACGCAACCGAGGAGGAATGCATCGCCGCCGCGCGGCTTGCCGGCGCGGACGATTTCATCACCCGCCTGCCCAAAGGGTATCAGACAGAGCTTTCCGGCAACGGCGCCAACCTTTCACAGGGACAGCGGCAGCTCATTGCCATTGCCCGCGCCGCGGTCGCCGATCCGCCCGTCATGATTTTGGACGAAGCGACTTCCTCCATCGACACCCGCACGGAAGCCATCGTGCAACGCGGTATGGATGAACTGATGAAAGGGCGCACGGTGTTCGTCATTGCCCACCGGCTGTCCACCGTGAAAAATTCCGACGTCATTCTGGTATTGGATCACGGACAGGTCATCGAACGCGGCAACCACGAAAAACTGCTGGAAAACCGCGGCACTTACTACCAGCTTTACACCGGCGCGTTTGAATTGGAATAAAAGGTCTGCGGGCAATCTGCGGATCAAAAGCAAAAAAACAAAAGGCAGCGTTTTCGCCGATTCCGGCAAAAACGCTGCCTTTTTTTCACGATTTCAAGAAAAATCGTATTCCCTCTGTTCTCCATCGGACTGTGCAGGAAACGGCTTGTTTGTCCCCGCCAAACCATTCTTATGCCCGCACTTCGGTACGTCCGATGGGTTGCGGCGCCGAGCAGGTGCCGTCAGAGCAAACTGTCTGGTACACCGAGCCTTCCTTCTGCAATGTCACCAACGTCCCGGTGAGCCTGTCTCCTTCCAGTGCCGAACCGACCACGACCGGATACAAATGCTCGATCTTCGCGTTCGGATCGTTTGCAGGATAGTAGGCAAGCCGATGGATGTGCCCGCAGATCATAAACGAAAGCGGCATCCGGTTCAGCGCCGCGCCCCACTTCTGATACACCTCCGGCATAATGTCAAAATCCCCATGCATTGCGTCCGCCGACATAAACGGTACATGGCAGACGGCAAAGCAGAACGGACCGCCCCGCAGTTTGACGCGCTGTAAAAAATGCAGTTCCTCCCGTCGGTAAGTCTCAAAGAAATTCAGCCCGCAGTATTCCGCATGATCGTCATATTTGTCCTCGCCGCAATCCAGCACGATCCCACTGACACTGCCGAAAGAGAAATCAAAATAAGATCGCCCGTGTTCTGTCGCCATATAATCGGTGACTTTTTCCGCGCACGCGCCGCGCGTATCGTGGTTGCCGCGTCCGATAACGGCAGGGATCCTGCCGCCGGTCACCTCCCCCACCAGTTTATTCAATCTGCGCAGATGCTCCTCGTCGATCGCTTCTCCGAAATCTCCGTTGACCACATAAAAATCCAGTTCGCCGGTTTGGCGGCAGATTTCCGCCAGCTTCCGCGCTTCTGCATAGTGGTCGTGAATATCGGCTGTGTACAAAAAACGGATCCCATCCGACTTTTCAAGTGGGCAGAACGCAAAGGTCTGCGTTTCCCATTCCCCAACCTTCGGAAAATAGGAAAGCCGCTCATACACCCGCTTATAATGCACCGTATAAGCTTTTGCCGCGTCCAGTACGCTTTGCGGAACGCGGAATTTCTGCACATGGGTACGACTGGGCAAAATTCCGGTCGCACTGCTGTAATACGCGCGTCCCGCAACGCTGACATAGCACACCCCGTCCTCTTTGAGGTTTATCACGATTTCATACCGATCCTTCACGACCAGTACATTGGGCAGACAATCCAAAAAATCCATCTTATTTTGCGGCGCTTCGCCGCCTCCTTTCTGTCCGTATCAGACGTGAGAAAGTGCCTGTGCAACATCCGCAAGAATGTCGTCGATATGCTCCAATCCCACCGAAAACCGCACCATCCCCGGTTCAATTCCCGCAGCGACCAACTGTTCATCCGTCAGCTGCCGGTGCGTTTCACTGGCAGGATGCAGCACACAAGTGCGGATATCCGCGACATGTACCTCGTTTGACGCAAGACGGAGCGCGTCCATAAAGCGCACCGCCGCTTCTCTGCCGCCCCGGATCACAAGCGAGATCACGCCGGAAGCCCCTTTTAAGTAGGTTTTTGCAAGCGCATGGGAAGCGTCGCTCGCAAGCCCCGGATAGATCACCCGCTCCACTTTGTCCGACGCGGCGAAATATTCCGCTACCCGCTGTGCGTTTTCGCAATAGCGTTGCATACGCACAGCAAGCGTTTCCAATCCCAGATTCAGCAAAAAGGCGGAGTGCGCCGCCGGATAACATCCGAAATCCCGCATCAGTTGCATCCGCGCCTTCAAGATGTACGCCATCTTCCCATACGTTTTGACATAAGACAGTCCGTGATAGGAGGGATCCGGTTCCACAAGCTCCGGAAATTTACCATTGTCCCAAGGGAAATTCCCACTGTCCACGATCACGCCGCCGCACTGCACCGCATGCCCGTCCATGTATTTACTGGTGGAATGCGTCACAATATCCGCGCCGAACGCAAACGGTTTGCACAAAACAGGCGTGGCAAACGTGTTGTCCACGATCAGCGGCACCCCGACTTTATGCGCAAGACGCGCAAACCGCCCGATGTCCAGTACGCACAGCGCGGGATTGGCGATGGTTTCACCGAAAAACGCCTTGGTATTTTCTCTGCATGCGGCAAGAATGGCGGCATCATCCCATGCAGGATCGACAAAAATACATTCAATCCCCATTTTCTTCAAGGTGAACGCAAACAGATTGATCGTCCCGCCATACACCTGCGGCACACTGACAAAGCTGTCGCCCGCGCGGCACAGATTGAGAATGGCAAGCAAGGTCGCCGCTTGTCCGGAACTGGTACACATCGCGCCGACGCCGCCCTCCAGCGCCGCAATCTTTTCCTCCACCGCCATCACGGTCGGATTCGCGAAGCGCGAATAGATCAGGCTCTTGGTCGGATCGTCGAACACCGCCGCCACATCGTCTGTGGAATCGTATACATAAGTCGTACTCTGCACAATCGGCACCACACGCGGCTGTGCGTTTTTCGGCTGATACCCTGCATGCAGGCATTTTGTCTCATCTTGCATTTTCCATGTCCTCCCGCTTCTTTTTTCTGCTTTCAGTATACCATAAAATCTGCCCGTTTGCAAGCCTTTTTCCGCGCCGGACGCGGAAAAATACGCATATTCCGCAAGGCACGCGCATAAGATGGTAGCAATCACCCAACCAGGAGGAATCATCATGTCCGGCAAAACCGCTTTTTTCAGGCTGTGCGCGTTGTGCTTATGCATCGCGACGATCTTCCTTTTCTCGTGCGCGCCGTCCACGGCAAACGTCCCGTACTTATCGGACGATACGTTCACATTGCAGGCATCCGGAGAGTTTTCCGGCTTTTCCACCGCCTTCACAGTGGAAAAACAGGCGCAGGGCAATCTGCGGCTGACCTTCACCGCGCCGGAGAGCATCGCCGGATGCACCTATACCCTCACGGCGCTCCCAAGCAACGAATCTCCCGCGCTCTTTTCTTTGGAAGCGTCCGTTATCCCCACCCAAATCCGGATGTCGCTTGCGGATCTGGAAATCGAGCTGTCCGAGGGCGATCTGCCTGCGTCGGTCTTAGCCATGGGGATGCTGTTTTCCTTTCCGCAAAGCGATCTGGTCAAAGCGCAGAACTGCGCGCAGGGCGTAGAGACGGTGTTCCTCTGCGAGGATGGGGAAGCCAGTCTGCTCTTCCGCGCCGACGGCGTGCCGCTTTCCGCCTCCGGTACGCTGTACGGAATCCCCTTCACCTTGTGCTTTGCCGATTATCGTCCGGAGGAACCTCATGTACAATCACAGACATCTTGATCTTGCCGCGCTTGCGGCAAATTATCATTTTTTAAGGGAAGCCGGACAGCTTCCGCTGTACGCGGTGGTGAAAGCCAACGCCTACGGACACGGCGCGGCAAATTGCGCGGCGGTTTTGTGGGAAGCCGGATGCAAGCGATTTGCCGTTTGTTCCCTTGCGGAGGCGCAGGGATTGCGCACGCTTCTGCCGGACGCCGAGCTCCTGTTGCTTTCCCCTACGCCGCCAAACGCGGCGGAAGCGCTGGCGGCAGGGCATTTCACCCAATGCGTCGGCTCGCTTGCCTATGCAAAAGCGTTGAATCAAGCGCTCCCCGCGCCGCTTGCCGTACATTTTCAGGTGGATTCGGGCATGCACCGTCTGGGATTTCCCCCGACGGAGGCGGGCATGGAAGCACTCCTTGCCGCCGCGCGGCTCCCCCATCTGCAACCGGACGGATTCTGCTCCCATTTTGCAAGTTCAGAAACCATTCCCCTGCAAGCCGCGGCGGCACAGCGGATGGGAACGGAGCTTACCTCCCGCGGATGCGCGTTCCGGATGCGGCATATCGCGGCAACGGACGCTCTTGGCTTCGTGGGAACATTCTGGAACGCACGGCGCATCGGGCTTGCCCTTTACGGATACGGTTGCGACGGCGTGCGTCCGGTACTGTCGCTCACATCCGAGGTGGTGGCACTCCACACCGTTGAAGCCGGCGAAGCTGTCGGCTACGGCGGCGCGTGGCGCGCCCGCCGGCACAGTCGGATCGCCACGCTTCCGATTGGATATGCGGATGGACTGCCCCGCGCGGCAGAGCGCGGCGGCGTTTGGTACCACGATACGTTTTTGCCGTTTGCCGGACACATTTGCATGGATCTGTGCATGGTGGACGCAACCGACTGCCCTGACCTGACCGTCGGCGCAAAAATCACGCTATGTGATGCACAACACCCCCTCTCCCTGCTCGCCGACGCCGCGCAAACCATCCCCTATGAGTTGCTCTGCGCCTTCTCCCGTGCCCGTGCGGACGAAACGACGGCTTAAAAGAGAAGCGGTGTTCTTTTGCGGAAAACAAAAACCTTCTTTCGCAGAGAATCCGTCCCGGCCTACTTGTTTCCTTTCCGGTTTTGTGGTATAATACGCATAGAAGTCTTGCGGTGCAAGCCACAAAAATACGGAAAGGATGTTTTCTATGAAATACGCCTTGAAAAACGCCATCGTGCTGGACGGTACCAAAGATATGGAACCCCGCACAGGGCTTGGAATCCTAATTGACGGTACGCAGATTGTAGATATTCTGCCGGATACGAAAATTCCGACCGGATACGATCCGGTAGACCTTGGCGGAAAATATCTGCTGCCGGGACTGATCAACATGCATGTTCATCTGGCAGGAAGCGGCAAGCCGCAGAAGAAACAGCGCGATTCCGCGAAACTGGTCAAAACGATCTTGCGTTCTCCGCTGACGCGGGCAATCGCCTATCAAATGGTCTGCGGCTTTGCGCACGACGCCTTGATGAGCGGCGTCACCACCATCCGCACAGTCGGCGGACTTGCGAATTTTGACACCCGTCTGCGGGACGAAATTGCCGCGGGAAAACGGGTGGGGCCGCGGATTTTGGCGGCAAACGAGGGAATTTCCGTCCCCGGCGGACACATGGCAGGCTCCGTCGCTATCGCCGCGCACAACGTAGAGGAAGCCTTGGCGCATGTCCGGCAAGCGCAAACGGAACGGGTGGATCTCATCAAGCTGATGATTACAGGCGGCGTGATGGACGCCAAGGAAAAGGGCGTACCCGGAGAATTGAAAATGCCGCCCGAAATGGTCAAAGCCGTCTGTGACGAAGCGCATCGGCTCGGGTATCCAGTCGCGGCGCACGTGGAGTCGCCGGAAGGCGTGCGGGTGGCGCTGGAAAACGGCGTGGATTCCATTGAACACGGCGCAAAGCCGGACGCGCAGATCTTGTCGCTGTTCCACAGCACCGGCGCGTTCCTCTGCACCACGCTTTCCCCCGCCCTCCCCTACGCGCTGTTCGACCGCTCCATCACCCATGCAAGCGAAGTGGAACAGTTCAACGGCAATGTGGTATTTGAAGGAATTATCGACTGTGCCAAGGCGGCGCTGGCAGAAGGAATCCCCGTCGTGCTCGGCAATGATGTGGGATGCCCGTGGATCACGCAATATGACTTCTGGCGGGAGCTGTATTATTTCCAAAAGTATGTAGGCGTGTCCAACGCCTTCGCGCTGTACACTGCCACCGCCCGCAGTGCCGCGCTTGCGGGCATCGGAGAGATCACCGGCACCGTCGCCCCAGGCAAAACGGCAGATCTGATCGTCACCGCGGAAAATCCTTTGCAGGATCTGCGTGCGCTCCGGCATGTGGACACCGTGATCGCACGGGGCAATCTCCTCCGCCATCCCGCGTTTCGTCGGCGCAAAAACGTGGAAGCGGAGCTGGACAAGTTCCTTTGATCAACCGGATGCAACGCATCCCACCGCAAAACTGCACAACCGCCGTCCGGACGGGAACGGCGGTTGTGTGCTTTCCTACGGCATCCGGCGCTTGCTTCAAAATGCCCTTTTCGGAAAGTTTCTACCTTTTATCTTATAGAAACTTATCGAAACGAAAAACGAAATCCCTTTTCAAGCGATTTTCGGCAGAAAAAAACACAAAACTCCCACACAAAACCGTAATTTTTCAAAAATCTGTTTTTTCTATTGTTATTTTTCCGACTGTGTGCTATACTGATACAAATCGGAAGATCACAATTGCAACCAAGTTGCAAAAAGGAAGGCAGATATGAAAACGACAGCAGAACGGCATAACGAAAAAAAGCAAGAAATTATGGAGAAATGCTTCGCATGTTATGCCGAAAACGGCATGATCGGCACAGGAATCAAAGCATTGGCAACCGCCTGCGGATTTACACAGGCAAACCTGTATGGGTATTTCAAAAATCTGGACGATCTGATTATCCAGTCCACCGCCTACTGCATGGCAAAAGTGGAGGAAGATTTTATGTCGAAAGCGCCGGTCGATCTGAAAGATATTGGGCGTTTTCTGGATGAAATCCCCTATTGGACGGCAAAAGAACACGGCAAAAAATATCGCCTGATGTATCAGGTCTATACGCACCCGAAATATATGGATTATGGGAAACAGTTTTTCGAGGGCGTCAACCAACGCTATGCGGAGTACGCCAAAAAACTGGAAACGCAACTGGGCATTCCTGCCGATGTATTAACCCCCTTGATCTTCATTTTCGTTCGGGCATGCGTACACTACGCCATGTTTGAGGACGAATACTATCTGAAAAGTCAGCTTACCATCCTAAAACAAGGCATTGCCCTGTTTGTGGAAAAATACAAAAACGTTCCTTTGTGCGAAAAGCACCCGGAATAAACGCCCCGCCGAAAAGCAATAGAAAAAACAACCAGCGTTTCCACCATTCAAAATGGCGGAAACGCTATTTTTATAGACAAAAATCCCACAACTTCCTTTTCCGGATACGACGTACCCCTTGCGCAAGGCGCAGTCTGCCCCTTTTCTTGCGCTTTTTCCAGTTTCTGCATTGGATAAAATCCGTCAGTCTTTCAAATAATATCCTTACCACCCCGACTCTGACAGGCGGGGATGCTATATCGTAAGGAGAACCAAAATGAAAGCAACTGGAATCGTAAGAAGAATCGACGACCTCGGTCGTGTTGTCATACCCAAAGAAATCCGCCGCACCATGCGTATTCGCGAAGGCGACCCGTTAGAGATCTACACCGACCGCGAAGGCGAGGTTATTTTCAAGAAATATTCCCCGATCGGAGAATTGAACAGCTTCGCAACCCAGTATGCGGAAACCCTGCATAAAACCTGCGAACTGACCGTCTGCATCTGCGATCGCGACAGCGTGATCGCTTCTTCCGGACTGCCGAAACGGGATTATTTAGACAAACGGATCTCCAAGGAATTGGAGAACGTGATCGAAAGCCGTTCCCTTTACACCTGCCAAAGTCAGGAACAGGGACAGACACAGCCGTTCGGCGCGGTGCTGGACGCTCCTGCCGGCTATTATGTCTCCTGCGCCATGCCGATCCTTACGGAGGGCGATATTATTGGTTGCGTCGTTTCCATGCATATGGATTCCGACCTCCACGCGCCGACCGAGACAGAAATCAAGCTCGTACAGAGCGCTGCTTCTTTCTTGGGAAAGCAACTGGAATCCTAAGAGAAATCGAACAGTTTCTGCAAACAAAAACCGCACACACGATCCTTTGTTCGGATGGTGTGTGCGTTTGTTTTTGCTCCTAAAGTTTTTGATGGAATTTACAGAGGCTTTTTGCATAAAGTCCCGCGCGGCTTTTCGGAAAATACGCCTCAATTACTCTTTCTGGCAACGCAGGCAAGGGCTTTTCGTGCGATCGTCTGCGGCGTCAGACCGTAAAGCTCCAACAGCGGCGGCACTTTGCCGGATCTGCCGAACAAATCCTGCACGCCGACGCGCAAAACCGGTACCGGTGCAAGCTCTGCCATCGTTTCGCAGACTGCGCCGCCCAAACCGCCGATTACGCTGTGTTCCTCCGCGGTTACAAGCGCGCCGCTCTCTGCTGCGGCTTCGGCAAGAATCGCCGTATCCAACGGTTTTATGGTATGCATGTTGATGACGCCGGCGTCCACGCCTTCCTGCTTCAGCAGTTCCCGCGCTTCCAGCGCGGCATTGACCATGATCCCCGTCGCCACAATCGTGACGTCTCTGCCATGTGCAAGCCACACGCCTTTGCCGATTTCCGGCTGATAATCCGGCGTATTGAACACCGGCACAGCCGCACGTCCAAACCGCATATAAACCGGTCCCTTATGCAGAATTGCGGCTTCCACCAGCTTTTCCGCTTCCACCGCGTCTGCCGGATTCAGAATCACCATTCCAGGGATGGTGCGCATGAGCGCAATATCCTCGTTGCATTGATGCGTCGCGCCGTCCTCGCCGACGGTGATACCGGCATGCGTCGCACCGATTTTGACATTCAGATGCGGATAACCGATGCCGTTGCGGATCGGCTCAAAGGCGCGCCCCGCCGCAAACATCGCAAAGGAACTGGCAAACGGGATCTTTCCCGCCGCGGCAAGTCCTGCCGCCACGCACATCATGTTGCCCTCCGCGATTCCGCAATCGAAGAAACGCTGCGGATAGGCTTTTTTGAAATACACCGTTTTGGTCGCTTCCGCAAGATCGGCGTCCAAAACAACAAGCTCCGGATATTTTTCCGCGAGCGCGACCAAGGCATGTCCGTACGCCTCGCGGGTTGCAATCTTCTCAGCCATTGTCCTTGCCTCCTAATCTTGCGGTCAGTTCCGCGACTGCGATCTGATACTGCTCCTCGTTCGGCGCTTTGCCGTGCCAACCGCAGGCATTTTCCATATACGACACGCCTTTTCCTTTGATGGTTTTCGCCACGATCACCGTCGGGCGGTCGCTCACGCGCTCCGCCTCCTGCACCGCCGCTTCTATCTGGTCAAAATCGTGTCCGCAAATAGAAAGGACATGCCAGCCGAACGCCGCAAATTTTTCTTCAAACGGCGCCGGCCCGATCACTTCCGCAACCGGTCCATCAATCTGTAACCCGTTATAATCCAAGAACAAAGTCAGATTTTGTAATTGATAATGCGCGGCAAACATGGCGGCTTCCCAGATCTGCCCTTCTTCGCTTTCCCCATCGCCGCAGATGGCATATACCCGATACGGCGCATGATCCAGCTTCCCTGCAAGCGCCATGCCGCAGGCAGCGGAAAGTCCCAGCCCCAGGGAGCCGCTGGACATATCCACGCCGGGAATATGCTTCATATCCGGATGCCCCTGCAAATAGCTGTCCACCTGTCGGAAAGTTTTCAGATCTTCCTCCGGAAAATATCCGCGCAAAGCAAGCGCCGCATACAATGCCGGCGAGGTATGCCCTTTCGACAGCACCAATCGGTCGCGCTCCTGCATCGCAGGACGCTTCGGATCAATCTGCATTTTTTCAAAATACAAATACGCGAGAATATCCGCAATCGACAAAGAGCCGCCCGGATGTCCTGCCGCTGCGCTGTAAACGGCGGTCACGGCGCCTAACCGGATCTTTGTGGCAATGCGCGCAAGCTCCGCTTTTCTCTGTTCTTCCATTTATGCTTTTTGCTCCATTTCTTTCCCGCCCAAGCGGAAATCATCTTTTCGCCTTTAGTATACCATATTTTCTTCCGCTTGTAAACCCTTTTCCCCCGTTTTCGCGCAAAAAAATCACCTTTCCGGAAAAGAAAAGGTGATTTTGCGCGGATGATTTTTTAAGCCTTCGGCTCCACAAGCTGGATGAGTGCCATCTCAGCGGCGTCTCCTCTACGGGGACCGAGCTTATAAATTGCGGTATAACCGCCGTTCTGTGCGGCATACTTCGGCGCAATTTCATTGAAGAGCTTGCTCACCACATCTTCGACTGTGATGTAAGCGAGTGCAGCACGGCGGGAAGCCAACGTATTGGTCTTGCCGAGCGTGATCATCTTTTCAGCCATTGCACTGACTTCTTTCGCTCTGGTAACGGTCGTTTTCATGGAGCCGTTCTGGAGCAACAGAGTCACCATACCTCTGAGCATCGCATTGCGGTGCGCAGTAGGTCTACCAAGTTTTCTCGTTCCTGGCATGAGAAATAACCTCCTGTTCGTAACGCACACTTATGCAAAACGCATTTGCATAAGGGCGCAGTATAATGTGTTATTCGTCCTCTTTCTTGAGGTCGAGTCCGAGGGAATGTAACTTCTGGATGACTTCCTCCAAAGATTTCTTACCAAGGTTACGCACCTTGATCATATCTTCCTCGGTTTTGTTAATGAGATCTTCCACAGTGTCAATGCCCGCGCGCTTCAAGCAGTTGAAGCTGCGCACGGACATGTCAAGTTCCTCAATGGTCATCTCAAGGACCTTTTCTTTGATGGTTTCTTCGCGTTCCACCATGATCTCTGCCTTCTTCGCTTCATCGGACAAATCCACGAACAGGTTAAGATGTTCATTGAGTATCTTGGCGCCGAGAGAAATGGCTTCTTTCGCGCTGATGGTTCCGTTGGTCTGAACCTCCAGAGTCAGCTTATCGAAATCAATGGAATTCTGCACACGGGTGTTTTCCACGGTATACTTCACGTTATAAACGGGCGTATAGATGGAATCCGTGTAGATTCTTCCGATCTCTGCGGGATGACTCTGCTTGTTCTTTTCCTGGGAAACATAGCCGCGACCAGCCTCAAACGTCAGCTCCATGTAGAATCTGGCGTTTTCCCCTACGGTGGCAATCTGGTGTTGCGGATTCAGAATTTCAATATCGGAATCCGTTTTAATGTCGCCTGCGGTTACTACATCCGGTCCGGTGGTATCAATCACAACGGTTTTCGGTCCGTCGCAATGGAGCTTTGCGGTGATCCCTTTGACATTCAAAACGATCTCCGTAACATCCTCTTTTACACCGGGGACGATAGAAATTTCATGCACCACACCGTCGATCTTGATGCTGGAAACCGCGTAGCCGGGCAGGGAACTGAGCAGAACTCTGCGTAAGGAATTCCCAAGGGTTGTACCGTATCCGCGTTCCAAAGGCTCTACGACAAATTTGCCGAAGCTCCCGTCGTCGCTGATTGTTACCGGTGTAATATTGGGCTTTTCAATTTCGATCATTTATCTCTTTACCCTCCTCTTTCGTTATGATGCAAACCGGAATTGTCCGGTCTGCCGTTGGTCGCTAGGATGGGAGATGATTACTTGGAGTACAACTCGACGATCAGGTTCTCCTCGAACGGGAAATCAATATCCTCTCTGACCGGCAGAGCGACGACCTTTGCGGAAGCAGCTTCCTTGTTCACTTCCAGCCACTTCGGAACGATCTTGCCCTCTAAGCCCTCGGTAAGCTCTTTGATCTTCGCAGAAGACTTGGAAGCCTCGCGTACAGTCAAAGTATCTCCGACCTTGACGATCAAAGACGGGATGGTAACTTTCTTGCCGTTGAGACGGATGTGACCGTGCAGAACCAGCTGACGCGCTTCGCGGCGGCTGTTTGCAAATCCCATTCTGTAAACAACGTTGTCCAAGCGTCTTTCCAACAAAACCAGCAGATTTGCGCCGGTGATGCCGGACTGTTTTTCAGCCGCGTCAAAATAAGAGCGGAACTGTTTTTCCATGACGCCATAGTATCTCTTGGTCTTTTGCTTCTCACGGAGCTGAGTGCCGTATTCCTTGAGTTTCTTGGTTGCGGCGCCATGCTGACCGGGAGCCGCAGGTCTTCTGTCGAATGCGCATTTGCCACTCAGGCAACGATCACCCTTCAAAAAGAGCTTGGTTCCTTCTCTGCGGCAGAGTTTGCATGCAGGTCCAGTATATCTTGCCATGTAGTTTATCCTCCTTGCGTTATACGCGTCTTCTCTTGGGCGGGCGGCAACCGTTGTGCGGAATCGGCGTCACGTCCTTAATCAGCACAATTTCCAGTCCCACTGCCTGTAAAGCGCGGATGGCAGATTCACGTCCGGCACCGGGACCTTTGACGTAAACTTCTACCGTCTTCATGCCATGATCCATTGCAGCTTTTGCAGCGGTTTCAGCCGCGCTCTGCGCCGCGAACGGAGTGGACTTTCTGGAACCCTTGAATCCGAGTTCTCCGGCAGATGCCCACGAAACGACGTTTCCTGCGACATCCGAGATGGTCACGATGGTATTGTTAAAGGTTGCACGGATATGCGCTGCGCCTTTTTCCACGTTCTTGCGCTCGCGGCGTTTTCTCGTGGCACCTTTTTTTGCTACTGTATTAGCCATTGCGTGTCTTCACTCCTTTACTTCTTCTTGTTTGCGATGGTCTTTGCGGGACCTTTTCTGGTTCTTGCATTGGTCTTGGTTCTCTGTCCTCTGACCGGCAAGCCCTTTCTGTGTCTGATTCCGCGATAGCAGTTGATTTCCACCATTCTCTTGATGTCCATTGCAACATCGCGGCGCAAATCACCTTCCACCTTGTATTCCGCTTCGATCACTTCACGGAGCTTTGCAAGGTCGGACTCGGTCAAATCTTTTGCACGGGTATCCGGATTGATCCCCGTTTTCGCCAGAATATCGTTTGCACTCTTTCTGCCGATGCCATAAATATATGTGAGAGCGATTTCTACGCGCTTCTCATTGGGAATATCCACGCCTGAAATACGTGCCATTCTCTGTATTCACCCCTTTTGAATCGTTGTGGTTTGTGTTCGGAATCAGCCCTGTCTCTGCTTATGCTTCGGATTCTCGCAGATAATCATGACTTTTCCGTGTCTTTTGATCACTTTGCACTTATCGCAGATTTTTTTAACGGATGGTTTAACCTTCATTTCTATACCATTCCTTTCTTATTTGGAACGCCATGTGATCCGGCCTTTGCTCAAGTCGTAAACCGAAACCTCGACTGTCACCTTATCACCCGGCAGAATCCAGATATAGTTCATTCTGAGTTTCCCGGAAATGTGCGCGGTCACGATATGACCGTTGGGAAGCTGCACTTTGAAGGTGGTGTTCGGCAGTGCTTCCAGAACCACGCCTTCAAATTCCATTACATCGTCTTTTGACAGAAGAATCCCTCCTCATCTATGCGGAATTGTTGTGAATCTTGTATGCGCCTTCGGCAGTCAGTCCACCTTGGTCAGAATGATCACGCCGTCCGCGGTGATTGCGATGGTGTGCTCATAATGTGCCGAAAGGGAACCGTCCGCGGTTTTCACCGTCCAGCCGTCCGGCATTTCTCTGACGTCATAGCCGCCGACATTAACCATCGGCTCGATGGCGATGGTCATACCGGGAAACAGCCGCACGCCGCGTCCTGCCGTTCCGTAGTTCGGAACGTCCGGCGACTCGTGCAATGCCGTGCCCACCCCGTGTCCGACGTATCTGCGCACCGTGGAAAAGCCGTTTTCTCTGACATAGCCGTCGATTGCCGCACCAATATCGCCGAGACGGGTGTGCTCCCCGATGGCGGCAACGCCGCGGTAAAAGCTCTCTCTGGTTACGTCGATGAGTTTTTGTGCTTCCGGTGTGATGGTGCCGACCGGAAAGGTATTGGCACTGTCTCCGTGGAACCCGTGATAAAACGCGCCCACGTCGATCTTCACTAAATCTCCCTCCTGCAAAACACGCTTTGCGGAAGGGATCCCGTGAATCACTTCATCGTTGATGGAGATGCAGGCGCTTGCCGGAAATCCGCCGTAATGGAGGAAAGAGGGCTTTGCGCCGCATTTCTCAATGTGATGTCGGATCAGATCGTCTAAATGCTTGGTGGTAACGCCGGGGCGTACCGCCTCACCGGCGATGAGGATTGCTTCGCCGGTGATACGGCCTGCTTCTTTCATTGCAGAGATCTGCTCTGCATTTTTCAGTTGAATCATACAAATCACTTCGTTCCGTGTTCGATGGCTGCGAAGGTCAAGCGGGTGGTATCCGCCACTTCCTCCTGCCCGATCACGATCTTCAACTTACCTTTTTTCTCGTAGTAAGCCTTCAGCGGCTCGCTTTGTTCGTGATAAATGGTAAGCCGGTTTTTCACGACCTCCGGTTGGTCGTCTTTTCTGAGCGTCAACGTCGTGCCGCACTTGTCGCAGGTTTTGCCGTCTGCGGATGCCTTATACTGGGTGTGATAGGAAGCGCCGCATTTGTCGCATACGCGTCTGCCGCTCATCCGTTCCACGATGGTATCGTCCGGAACCTCCAGACTGATGACCAAGTCGATCTGCACGCCCATGGTATCCAGTGCTTCCGCCTGCGGGACTGTGCGCGGGAAACCGTCCAGAATGAAGCCATTTGCACAGTCGGGCTGTGCCAGGCGTTCCTTGATGATGCCGATGACGACATCATCCGGAACCAGTTTTCCTGCTTCGGTGTACGTTTTCGCTAAATTGCCCATTTCGGAGCCGTTTTTGATGGCTTCGCGGATGATAGCGCCGGTGGAAACCGTGGGAATCTTCCACTTTTCACTGACGCGCTCCGCCTGCGTTCCTTTTCCGGAACCGGGTGCGCCTAAAAATATGATGTTCATGTGCAATCTCCTTATTCAAGGAAGCCCTTGTAATGACGCATCGTAATCTGTGCTTCCAGTTCGCGTGCCGTCTCCAAAATAACGCCGACCACGATCAGCAACGACGAACCGCCGAACGCGAGGCTGGCAAGCTGGGTATTGGAGATCATGTTGACGATGAGCGGGAACACGGCGATGATGCCGAGGAACAGAGCGCCGATGAGGGTGATTCTGTTCAGGACCTTGGTGATATAATCGGAAGTGGGCTTGCCGGGACGAAGACCGGGAACGAAACCGCCGTTTTTCTGGAGGTTGTTTGCCACTTCCACCGGATTAAAGGAAATCGCGATATAGAAGTAAGAGAATGCGATGATCAGCACGAAGAAGATCACGGCATACACCCAACTGTCATAAGCAAATACATCGAAGAATTTTTCCCAGAAGCCGCCTTCTTTGATCCGCTTGGAGAAGATCATCTCGATGGTGGCGGGGATCGCGACGATGGAGTTTGCGAAGATGATCGGCATCACGCCGCTCATGTTCAGTTTGATCGGAAGGGTGGTTCTCTGACCGCCGTACTGTTTTCTGCCGACGGTCTTCTTCGCGTATTCCACGCGGATTCTGCGTTCACTGTTGGTGATGAACACCACAAAGAACACAACTGCGACCGCTACGATAATGGTTGCAATTACGAAAATCTTCATCGCGATTGCATTGGAGTTCGGCGCATACACATCGGAATGGAAGAAGTAGCCGATGAGTTGCTGTACCAGAGTCGGTGCGCTTGCGAGGATGTTGACAAACAGGATCAGGGAGATACCGTTGCCAAGTCCCTTTTCGTTGATCTTTTCTGCAAGCCACATCACCATTGCAGAACCGGCGGTGTAGCAGGCAACGATCACGAACGCGGCAAAAAGATTGATTTTGCCATTGGCTCTGTATGCGCTGCTGGTCAGTGCGTGTGCGCTGTCCATATACAGCAGATACCCGATTGCAGTCGCGATTGCGAGGATCACGGTGACGATACGCGTCCACTGATTGATCTTGTTTCTGCCTTCCTCATCCTTGGAGAGCCGCTCCAGCGCGGGGATCGCAATACCGAGCAACTGCATCACGATGGACGCGGTGATGTACGGCGATACGCTGAGCGCAAACAAAGTTGCACGGGAGAATGCTTCCCCGGAGAGGATGTTCATGTAGGCGAACAAAGAGCCGCCCGCAAGATCCAGATTGGACTGTAACGCACCGGACGAAATAAACGGAACGGGGATTGCCGCGCCCAGACGGAACAGGAGCAGGATAAAGAGCGTGAACACGATTTTCTTGCGCAGTTCCTCTGTATGCCATGCGTTTTTGAGCGTCTGGAACACTTAAATCACCTCAGCCTTTCCGCCTGCGGCTTCGATCTTCTCTTTTGCCGTAGCGGAAAAGATAGAAGCCTTCACAGTCAACTTCTTGGTGAGTTCGCCATTGCCGAGGACTTTCAGACCGTCTAATTCCTTACGAATGATTCTTGCGTCAACCAAAGTTGCGAGATCGATCACCGCGCCATCCTCAAACTTGTTGAGGGTTTCCACGTTTACGATTGCATAATTGGTTGCGAACTTGTTGTAAAAACCTCTTTTCGGAAGTCTTCTGTACAGCGGGATCTGACCACCTTCAAAACCCGGACGGACGCCGCCGCCGGAACGTGCATTCTGGCCCTTGTGACCTTTACCTGCTGTCTTACCGTTTCCGGAGCCGGTTCCTCTGCCTTTGCGCCAAGCCTTGGTAGCGGAGCCTTCTGCCGGAGAAAGTTCATGGAGCTTCATTGGATTTTCCTCCTTTTCTAAATTCATATTGTGTGAACTCGGAGTTTTCTATCGACCGAATCCTGTTTACTCGGCAGCTTCCACTTTCACCAAGTGAGAAACGACCTTCAGCTTGCCGCACAGTGCGGCATTGTCCTCATGCACTCTTGCGTCGCCGACCTTGGTCAGACCAAGGGACTTCGCGGTGATGGACTGATTCGGCTTTACACCGATGAGGCTCTTTGTCAGAGTTACTTTTACTTTTCCCATTGCGCAGCCTCCTTATTTCAGAGAATCCGTGCTGATGCCGCGCATAGCCGCGACTTCCTCAGCGGTACGGAGTGCTGCCAAGCCTGCAAACGTTGCTTTCACCACGTTTACGGGGTTGTTGGAACGCAGGCACTTCGTTCTGATGTTTTTAATTCCCGCCAGCTCAAGCACCGGACGGACAGCGCCGCCGGCAATGAGTCCGGTACCTTCGGAAGCAGGCTTCAGAAGGACCTTACCTGCGCCGTAGATGCCTAAGATCTCGTGGGGGATGGTGTTTCCCTTCAGAGACACGGTGATCATGTTTTTCTTTGCGTCCTCAATGCCCTTACGGATTGCTTCCGGAACCTCGGCAGCTTTGCCCTGTCCGAAACCAACGTGTCCGTTGCCGTCGCCGACGACCATCAGCGCGGTAAAGCGAGCGATCCGTCCGCCTTTCACGGTTTTGGAAACACGGTTGAGGGCTACCAGTTTTTCCTGCAGTTCGACTGCAGATTCGTCAAATTTCTGAACCATGTGAACCTCCCAATTCTCAGAACTTGAGGCCGCCCTCGCGGGCACCCTCAGCAAGTTCCATCACGCGACCGTGATACACATAACCGCCGCGGTCGAATACGATCGCGGAAATTCCTTTTGCAACGGCTCTTTCCGCAATGGCTTTGCCGACCTTACGAGCTGCTTCTTTGTTGCTGCCGACACCTTCAAATCCCTTTTCATAGGTGGAAGCACTGACAAGCGTGACTCCCGCGGTGTCGTCGATGATCTGCGCGCTGATGTGCGCGTTGGAGCGATATACGCACAGACGCGGGCAAGCGGCGGTGCCGTTCACCTTTTCTCTGACGCGCATATGTCTTTTCAAACGTTGCAGATTACTGTCTTTTCTTGTTACCATCTTACGCCACTCCTTCCTTATTTACCGGTCTTACCAGCCTTGCGGCGGATCGTCTCGGTTGCATACTTGACGCCTTTGCCCAGGTACGGTTCCGGCGGTCGCTTGCTTCTGATAACAGCCGCGATCTGACCGACTTCCTGTTTATCTGCGCCTTTGACAAGGATGTGGTTGGCATCCGGCACTTCAAACGTAATCGTTGCGCTCGGCACGATGTTGATCGGATGAGAGTGACCGAGGTTCAACACCAGAGTCTTGCCGTTGAGGGCTGCTCTGTAACCGACGCCGTTGATCTCCAGTGCCTTGGAAAATCCGGTGGTCACACCGGTAATCATGTTTGCGATGAGGGTACGGGTAAGTCCGTGCAGTGCCTTGTCCGGTGCTTCGTCCGTCGGGCGCTTTACAAAGACCTGCGTGCCTTCCTCGACAATCTCCATTCTCGGATGGAGGGCTTCGGTAAGCGTTCCTTTCGGACCTTTTACCGTTACGACATTGCCGTCCGCGATGGTGACGGTTACACCAGCGGGAATGTCAATCGGGTGTCTACCAATTCTCGACATATCGTGATCCTCCTTACCATACGAAGGCAAGCACTTCGCCGCCCACGTTTGCTTTTCTTGCTTCTTTATCGGTCATAATGCCTTTGGAAGTGGAGATGATCGCGATTCCGAGTCCGTCCATCACCTTCGGCATATCTTCGCAGTTGGTGTAGATACGCAGACCGGGTTTGGAGACGCGGCGCAGTCCCTGAAGCACTTTCTGTTTGCCGTTGTACTTCAGCGTGATGCGGATGATACCCTGCTTGCCGTCCTCAATGACCTGATAGCCTTTGATGTAGCCTTCTGCGGTCAGAATGTCCGCGATGGCTTTTTTCACCTTGGACGCGGGAACGTCCACGGTTTCATGTTTTGCGTTGTTTGCATTTCTGATACGGGTGAGCATATCAGCAATTACATCAGACATTTGCATAATCAAATCCTCCTAAATGCAAGTAATCTTGCCGCCGTCCCCGTTTCGGGGGCGGCATCATTACCGACGGTTAAAGTTGCCTTTCCTATCGGTCAGCCGGAGCTTATTGTGGATATTCTTATGTGTAAACCGTTCGACCGATTACCAGGAAGCTTTCTTCACACCGGGGATTGCGCCCTTGTAAGCAAGCTCTCTGAAGCAGATACGGCAGATGCCGTATTTACGCAGATATGCGTGCGGACGGCCGCAGATCTTGCAACGGTTGTACGCGCGGGTAGAGAATTTCGGCTCTGCCTGCTGTTTCAAAATCATGGATTTCTTTGCCATGTGCCGTTCCTCCTATTATCTTGCGAAGGGAGCGCCGAACAACGTCAACAGCTCTCTTGCTTCCTCATCGGTATTTGCGGTGGTCACGAATGCGATGTCCATGCCGCGGATCTTATCCACGCTGTCGTATTCGATTTCCGGGAAGATCAACTGCTCTTTCAAGCCGAGAGAGTAGTTGCCGCGTCCGTCGAACGCATTGGGGTTGATACCCTTGAAGTCGCGGACACGGGGCAATGCGAAGTTGAACAGACGATCCATGAACTCGTACATCTTTTCGCCGCGCAAAGTGACCTTTGCGCCGATCTTCATGCCCGCGCGGAGCTTGAAGTTTGCGACGGATTTCTTTGCGAGCGTCGGGATCGCTTTCTGACCGGAGATCTTGGTCAAGTCTCCGATGATCGCTTCGATCGCCTTATCGTTGTCTCTTTCATCTCCGCCGGTACCGACGTTGATAACGATCTTGTCCAGTTTCGGAATCTGCATCACGCTCTTGTATGCAAATTTCTTCATAAGAGCGGGAGCGATTTCAGCCTGATATAAAGTTTTTAATCTTGCCATTGTGATCGTTCCTCCTCTTACAGTTTGTTTCCGCATTTTGCACAAACGCGGACTTTTTTACCGTCCTGCATGACGCGCTTTGCGCGCACGCCCTTTTCGCATTTCGGGCAGTACAGCTGAACCTTGCAAGCGTAGATCGGTGCGTCTACCTGCAAAATGCCGCCTTCTTCGCCCTGCTTTCTGGGTTTGACATGCTTGCTGACGGTGTGGATACCTTCGACGATGACTTTGCCTTCCTCCGGAGCGACTTCCACGACTTTCGCAGTGCGGACCTTTCCGTCCTCGGTGCGTCTGTCCTTATATTCGCCGGTTAAGACAATGACGGTATCGCCTTTCTTTACGTGTAACTCTTTCATCCTGCGATACCTCCTTACAGAACTTCGGGAGCGAGGGAGAGGATCTTCAAGAAGTCCTTCTCACGGAGTTCCCGTGCGACCGGCCCAAAGATACGAGTGCCGCGGGGCGTTTTATCTTCCTTGATGATAACCGCTGCGTTCTCGTCGAACTTGATATAAGAGCCGTCGTTTCTTTTAATACCCTTCACGGATCTGACAATCACCGCTTTTACAACATCGCCTTTTTTCACCTGTCCATTCGGGGATGCCTTTTTGACAGCTGCGACGACCACGTCGCCGATGTTTGCATAGCGTCTGCCAGTGCCGCCAAGTACACGGATGCAAAGCAATTCTTTGGCGCCGGTGTTATCGGCTACCTTCATGCGTGATTCCTGTTGTAACACTGTGCGTTCTCCTCCTTTTCGATACGCTTTTTGACGTATCTACTATTGTGTTTTTGTGGATTATTTCGCTTTCTCAAGGATGGTGAGCAAACGCCATCTCTTGGTTTTGGACAGCGGTCTGGTTTCCATCACTTCTACGGTGTCACCGACTCCGCACTCGTTTGCTTCATCATGCACATGAATTTTCACGGTACGCTTCAGGACCTTTCCGTATTTCGGATGCTTGACGTGATCGGCGATGGCAACGACGATGGTCTTATCCATTTTATCGCTGACGACCTTGCCGACACGGGTTTTTCTCAGGTTGCGTTCTTCTGTCATGACTGCTTCTCCTTCCTAAGCGTTACGCGTTCTTCTCTTGAAGAATGGTCATTACACGTGCAATGTCGCGCTTGACTTCCGTGATTTTATGCGGATTGTCGAGCTGATGCGTTGCATTCTGAAAACGGAGGTTGAACAGTTCACTCTTAAGATCCTTCAGTTTGGCATCCAGTTCCGTTGTGGACATTGCTCTGATTTCGTTGATTTTCACTGTTTATGCCTCCCCTTCCGTCTGATCCTTTGCTTTTGCAAGGAATTTGCACTTGATCGGGAGCTTGTGTCCTGCAAGACGCATGGCTTCCCGTGCGATTTCCTCCGAAACGCCGTCCATTTCAAACAGCACACGTCCGGGCTTCACGACTGCAACCCAATATTCGGGAGAGCCTTTACCGGAACCCATTCGCGTTTCAGCCGGCTTTTCGGTGATCGGCTTGTCGGGGAAGATCTTGATCCAGACCTGACCGCCACGTTTGATATAACGTGTCATTGCGATACGGGCTGCTTCAATCTGGTTACTGGTAATCCAAGCGGGTTCCAGAGCGACCAGACCGTAGCTGCCGTTGGAAATGGTGTTGCCACGCATTGCCTTGCCCTTCAGTCTGCCGCGCTGAACACGTCTGTATTTCACTCTCTTCGGCATTAACATTAGCGGTTGCCCCCTTCTTTGTTAAATCTCGGCCCGCGGTTGTTGTTGCCGTCCCGGTTGAATGCCGGACGTCCGCCCTCGCGACGACCGCCGTCACGACGATCGCGTCTTTCGCGTCTCTCAGGCTTCTTCGCAACGCCTGCATTCGCGATTGCGTTTCTTGCGCGGGATTTGTTGGAATCCGCAAGAACTTCGCCCTTGTAGATCCACACCTTCACGCCGATTTTCCCGTAGGTGGTGTTTGCTTCCGCAAAACCGTAGTCGATGTCGGCGCGGATGGTTTGCAGCGGAATGGTACCTTCATGGTAATGCTCGCTTCTCGCGATCTCGGCGCCGCCGAGACGACCGCCGCAGTTTACCTTGATACCCTTTGCGCCTGCGCGCATCGTTCTGCCGATGCACTGTTTCATCGCGCGGCGGAAGGAAATTCTTCTTTCCAACTGGCTTGCGATGTTTTCAGCGACAAGCTGCGCATCCATGTCGATGTTTTTGATTTCCATCACGCTGACGGAAACATCCTTGACCTCTTTCTTTGCGATTGCAGCGATCTCGCCTTTCAGCTTTTCGATGTCTGCACCGCCCTTACCGATGACGATACCCGGCTTTGCGCAGTGGATGATCACGCGCAGATGACCGTTGTTGCGTTCGATTTCGATCTTCGGAACGCCTGCGTTCATCAGTTTCTTCTTCAGATAAGTTCTGACGTTATAATCGGAAACAAGTGTATCACCGAATTCCTCGTCTTTCACGAACCATCTTGAATCCCAGTCTTTAATGACGCCCACACGGAGTCCGTGGGGATTGACTTTCTGACCCATATTACACTTTGCCTCCTTTTCTTATTCTTTCTCTTTCACCGCGATGGTAACGTGGCTGGTTCTCTTTAAGATCCGGTTGGAGCTGCCTTTTGCTCTCGGCATCATTCTCTTGAGAATGGGACCGGGGCAAACGAAGCACTCGGAAACATAGAGCTTGCTTGCGTCCATCTGGTTATTGTGTTCTGCATTCGCCACCGCGCTTTTCAGTAACTTGGTCAGATATTCCGAAGCTGCTTTCGGGGTGTGACGCAGAATTGCCATTGCGGTTTCCGTATCTTTCCCTCTGATCAGATCCAGAACGATCTTCACCTTGCGCGGGGAGATTCTTGCATATCTTAAATGTGCTTTTGCTTCCATCACAAAAATTTCCTCCTCGCTTATTTACCGTTATTGGTGGTCTTGGTGCCGGCGTGTCCCTTGAAGGTCCGTGTCGGAGCAAACTCACCGAGTTTGTGACCGACCATGTCTTCCGTTACATACACCGGTACATGATTTTTGCCGTTGTGAACGGCAATGGTGTGTCCCACAAATTCAGGGTAGATTGTGGAGGCACGGGACCATGTTTTCAGAACGCGCTTCTCGCCGGCTTTGTTCATTGCCTCAATGCGGGCAAAGAGCTTCGCTTCGACGAAAGGTCCTTTTTTCAGGCTTCTGCTCATTGTCTATGCTCCTCCTTTATTTGCCGTTTCTGCGTTTTACGATAAACTGATTGGTTCTTGCCTTCTTGTTACGCGTCTTGTAACCAAGCGCGGGCTTGCCCCAAGGAGTTACCGGGCCGGGATGACCGATCGGAGAACGTCCTTCACCACCGCCATGCGGGTGATCGCACGGGTTCATGACGGAACCGCGAACCGTCGGGCGGATGCCCATATGACGTTTCTTGCCGGCTTTACCGATTTTCACGGTATCGTGTTCGATATTGCCGACCTGTCCGATGGTAGCCTTGCAGTCCAGACGGATCAAACGGACTTCACCGGAGGGAAGTCTGACCTGAGCCATGCCGTTTTCTTTTGCCATAAGCTGTGCCGTAGCGCCTGCGGTGCGCACAAGCTGACCGCCCTTGCCCGGATACAGTTCGATGTTGTGGATCAAAGTACCGACCGGAATATTCGCGATCGGGAGCGTGTTGCCGGCTTTGATGTCGGCGTCGGCGCCGGTGTACACCATATCGCCTGCGGTAAGACCTGCGGGAGCGATGATGTAGCTCTTGGTACCGTCTTCCCGCTGCAGGAGTGCGATGTACGCGGTTCTGTTCGGATCGTATTCGATGCCGATGACCTTTGCCGCGTCGTTCTGACTTCTCTTGAAGTCGATCACTCTGTACTTTTTCTTGTTGCCGCCGCCCTGGTGACGGACTGTGATTCTGCCGTAGCTGTTTCTGCCGGCATGCTTCTTGAGGACCGCAAGCAGACTTTTCTCAGGGGAGAACTTCGTGACCTCATCGAAAGAAGCGACAGCCATATGTCGTCTGGACGGAGTTGTCGGCTTATATTTCATTACTGCCATTGCTGTGCTCCTCCTTACATCATACTGTCGAAGAACGTGATGGTCTTGGAGGACTCAGTCAGCGTGACGACTGCTTTCTTCCATGCGGAGGTGTAACCCTCATGCACGCCCATACGCTTCGGCTTCGGTTTGACAATGCTGGTGTTTACGCGCTTGACTTCAATGCCGTTTCCGAACACCGTCTCCACGGCTTTTCTGATCTCAGCCTTGGTTGCATCCTTGCGGACTTCAAAGCTGTACTTTTTCGCCTGTGCGTTTTCCATACTGGATTCCGTCACGAGCGGACGAACAATGACATCATATACCGATTTCATTATGCGTACACCTCCTCGATTTTCTGAGCGGCATCTTTCGCAAGCACGAAGGTGTCGCAGTTGAGGATGTCGTAAACATTGATGGTGTTGACCTGTGCGGTCTTGACGCCCTCGATGTTTGCGAAGCTCTTGATCACGACCGGATCATTTTCCGCAAGCACGACCAGTGCTTTCTTGCCCGCGCCGACTGCGGCGAGCATGTTCACCATCGTCTTGGTCTTGTACTCTGCCGCGGTGATTGCGTCTACAACCACAGTCTCGCCTGCGGCAACCTTGCTGGAGATCGCGCTCTGCAAAGCGATGCGCTTCACTTTCTTATTCAGATCCACGCGATAGCATCTCGGCTTCGGTCCGAGTGCTACGCCGCCGTGCGTCCACTGCGGGGAACGGGTGGAACCCTGTCTTGCACGGCCGGTACCCTTCTGTCTCCACGGCTTCTTGCCGCCGCCGGAAACTTCGGTACGAGTCAGGGTGGACTGTGTGCCCTGTCTCTGATTCATCAAAAATGCTCTGACTGCGGTATGGAGAACTGCGGCGTTGATCTCTGCGCCGAACACTGCGTCGGAAAGCGTGATCTCGCCGACCTCTTTACCCGCCATATCTACAACTTTTAAGTTTGGCATTGTAAAAATCCTCCTTCCGCATTATGCTTTCACGCTGTCGCGAAGGAATACGATGCCGCCTTTGGCGCCCGGAACGGAACCCTTCACGGCGATGATATTCTTCTCAGCGTCGATTTTCGCAATTTCAAGGTTCAGGACCGTAACCTGTTCGTTACCGTACTGACCTGCCATCAGTTTGTTCTTAAACACACGGGACGGCGTGGAGTTTGCGCCCATAGAACCAACCTGACGGTGAATCGGACCGACACCATGCGTTGCGCAGAGTGTGTGGTGGTTCCAACGCTTTACGGCACCGGAAAATCCGTGACCTTTGGTCATTCCCGTGACGTCGACCTTTTCACCTGCCGCAAACGTGTCAGCGGTGACGGTATCGCCGATCTGATAAGTGGAAATGTCCGCAAGGCGGAACTCTTTGAGGTGCTTCTTCATGGACGTGCCGGCTTTCTTGAAGTGTCCGGCTTCTGCCTTCGTGAGTTTCTTCTCGGCGATGTCCTCAAAGCCGAGCTGAATTGCTTCGTAACCGTCTGTTTCCTTGGTTTTGATCTGGGAAACCACGCACGGACCAGCCGCGATTACGGTTACGGGGATGACGTTTCCGATCTCATCGAAAATCTGCGTCATACCGATCTTTTTTCCGATAATACCCTTTTTCATGATGATATTCCTCCTGTTTTTGTTATTGGTTGGCACAGTCCCGATTCCTCGGTCTGCGACAACATGACGAAAAACCACAATCATCTCCGCGCCGCGGGAAAACGGCTGCGGCAGAGTGTTCTGCCGACGGCGTCAGGCGGAGGCTGCGCCGGTTTGGTCAAACGAAAAAGATCACTGTTTGATCTCGATCTCCACGCCCGCGGGAATCTCGATGGTCGTCAGAGTTTCCACCACTTTCGCAGAGGGCTTTAAGATGTCGATCAGTCTCTTGTGCGTCTTCATCTCAAACTGCTCGCGGCTGTCCTTATATTTGTGAACTGCGCGCAGGATGGTGACGATCTCGCGCTCGGTCGGCAGCGGAATCGGACCGGATACGGTCGCGCCCGCACGCTTTACAGCCTCGACGATCTTTTCAGCAGCCTGATCCACCAATGCGTGATCGTAGCTCTTGAGTCTGACACGGATCTTCTTTTCACTTGTTGCCATTTGCTTTCTGCCTCCTTCATTCGTTTTCGACTTGATTCCGGATTTATTGAGGAGAAATTTTCTGAACACGCGTCCGGGTGTTTCTTTTTCACCCCTATAAAAAGCGGATTTCGCATGGTGGAAGCACGCAAACTCCGGGAACTTCGCCGCAAACGGCGAATGTACTCAGTAACTTTCTGTTCGCCCGATTTAAAATCGGACATACTCCGCGGAAATTTCCCCGATTCCGGCTTACTGACACCGTCCGGGCCACCTCCCGCTTCATCGCACATCAAGCCTTTCCATTATATACTACCTTGTATTTTTTGTCAACCCTTTTTTATAAATTCACAAAATAGTTACAATTTAAGTGATAGTCCCCTGTTCTTCCCGTGCGTCTTTTTCGCCCAAAAGTTTTCGCGGGGATCGGAAGGGGAGCCTTTTTCAAAAGGCTCCCCTTGCAAAACCATAGTTTCTTGCCCTCTCCTTAAGTCCGCGCCCCCCCCGCATCCTCCTGTGCCCCTCACTCGCCGATGCAGACGGAGAGCCAGCCGGAAAAGGCGTTTGTGCGGATGGGAAACGAGCGGGCGGGCAGAGCGGGCGTGTGTAGTTGCGCGCCGATTCCGGCGCCCGTGAATTTCACAGACGCTTCTTTACAGGTCCAGAGTCGGGTAAACAGATCATCCGCCTGCGCCGGCGAAAGCGCGGTAAGCTCCGCAAGCTGCGCCGGCGTGCAGAAACATTGTGCCGTGCGGGCACGGTACGGACGTACCGCTTCCACATCCACGCCGATCGCGCCGCAGGTGTGGATCGCCGCCGCGATCGCACCGTCGCAATGGGAGAGGCTGAATCCCGCACAACCGCCGATCGTCGTATCTGCCGGCTTCCCCGTCGGTTCTGCCGGAATCGGTTCCGTCCGCTCCGGCGAAGATTCGTTCCATCGCGGCAGAGTTTGCGCAAATGCCGTCAACTGCGCCGCGCTGACTCTGACCGGTTCCGAGAGAAGCTGAGACTGCGGCGCAGGCGCGGGATCCGATCTTGCAAAATCCGGCTTCCCGTTTTCGGCATACCGCCATGGGGGCATGACGTGCCCTGCGTACAACGCGGCATACGCATACGCGACCAACAGCCACCCGTACACGCACCGCATCCGATCTTCCGTTTGCCTGAGCCGTTCGCATTGCGCCCGTCGCTTTGGGGGAAGCAACGGCAAAAACGGTTCCCACGGGATGGACGCAAATTCTTCTTCCATTATATAATAGATCCCAACCATACGCGACAAATCACATCGTCAATTTGGCAAAGATCCGGCAGCCGCGGGTGAAAATCCACTTCCACAAACCGAAGCATCCGGCGAACAGGAGCAACAATAGCAGAATACTTGCCGGAAGCACGGCGTCCGCTGTTTTGGCAAGTACCACCGTCAGAACCCCCATGCCGCCGACGAGAATCAGCGCCGCCATGCCGAGGAGCATCGTCAGCAGCACCGCCGGTCCGCTTTTCACCGCTTGATTTTCATTCTGCCAATGCAGATACGGATGCCGCAGATTTTCCACAAGTCCAAGCAATCCGAAAAACGCGGAGAATGCAAGCGCATAAAGCAATAACAGAATCGTCTCAAATACACCGAGCGGCAAGGCAATCGCGCAGAGGATCGCGCTGATTATCGCACCCGGGATTGCCAGCACGCCATGCACCGCCAGTTTTGCCCGCAAAATCTGCGCCGGCGATACCGGCATACTTTGCAAAAGCCAAATGTATTTGCCCTCCATCGCAATCTGTGCCGGCGTAATCAGCACCGTCGAGGACAAGAATCCCACCGTCAGCGCCGCAAGCGGCATCAGCAGTTTGCCCAGTGCGACGCCTTCCGCAGCAAGCTCCGCAACCAATTCCGTAAACACACTGCGTTTCGCTACAAGATACACGCCCAGCGCGATCTGCAACACCACGCCAAAGCCGCCGTTGAGAAGAAACGTCGGAGAGGAAACAAACCGCCGCATCTGCACACGGAAAATCGCCCGCTCCGCGGGAACGGAACGCTCTGTGGTCGCGTGGTATGCCACGCGCACCGTCTTTGCGGTCATCCGTAAATGCCGGAAAAGCGTTTTCAGTATCAACAGATACACCAGCACGCCGGGAATCAACAAAAACAAGGACGCAAACAGGAGCGCACGTCCGCTGATCCCCGCCAGCGCCTGCCCGATCCAATACAACGGAAGCGCATAGCGCAAAGAGCCTGCAATTTCCGTCTGATGCGCCGTAAACGACAAAAGCAATTGCTCGGAACGGTTCAAAAGCAACATGTACACGCCGATCGCAAGCAAAGACGCCACCACGGTCATCAGCGATTTGTTCCGGATATGCCGTGAAAGCGCGGACAGCCCCCATCCGAGCAAGGCGGCGAGCGCAAGCGCAAATAACGGCAGCAGCACCGAAATCAGAACCAACGAGACAATTCCAAGCGCGCCAAACGTACTGTAACGATTCCATGCAAGCACCATCGGCACGGTGAGAAGCAAATGCAATCCCAGATTCAACAGATACAAGGTCAGCAGACGGCTGAGAAGAATGGCAGACGCCGGTACCGGCATGGACAACAGAAATTCATTGTCCGTCGCTTCAAAAAGCTGTGATTTTGCCAAAAACGCCGTTCCGACGCACAAAAGCAGAAGATCGAAGATCGCATAGACCGTGAAATACAGCCATGGCGTTTCACTCTGCGCAAGCGCCGCCGCCAAACCGGCAAACAGTCCGTACAGCATAATCCCGTAGGAAAGCAAAACGAACACCGCAAGAAATGCGATCAGCGCGATCTTGCCGCCGCGGGACGCGCGGTCGGATTTCTTTTGCTTCTGACTGCGCGGCGCGAACAACGCGCGCAGACGAATCCCCAGTAACAACCGGATCATTGTGCTTTGTCCTCCAGTTCCAGAAATACGGATTCCAGAGATTCATCGCCGCGCACGCTGTCCATCGTCCCGTTTGCCACCAGCTTGCCGCCTTTGATGATCGCCACTTTGTCGCACAACTTCTCCGCCACGTCCAGAACGTGCGTGGAGAAAAAGATCGCCCCGCCGTTTTCACAATGCGCGTGCATCATCTCTTTTAACTTATAGGAAGCGATCGGATCCAGCCCCACGAACGGCTCATCCATCAAAATCAGCTTCGGCGCGTGCATCCACGCGGCAATGATCGCCAGCTTCTGCCGCATGCCATGCGAATATGCCGAGATCGGCTGTGCCAGATCCTTGGTGAGTTCAAACGTGTCCGCGTAGGTCGCAATGCGTTCCTCGGCGGTTTTCATCGGCGTGCCGTAAACGTTCGCCACAAACCGCAGATACCGGATGCCGGATAAAAACGGATACAGATCGGGATTGTCCGGAATGTATGCCATCTGTTTTTTGCAGGCAAGCGGATCGTCCTGAACCGAAACGCCGCCCACGGTAATCGAGCCTTCTTCAAAATCCAGAATTCCCGTACAGCATTTGAGCGTGGTGGTCTTGCCTGCGCCGTTGTGTCCGATGAACCCGTAAATTTCCCCCGGCGCGATGGTCAGCGTCAGATCGTCCACTGCCTTGTAATCGCCGTATACCTTGGTCAAATGCGTAATTTCTAACATATTCCGTCCTCCTCAAAGCCTTTCTGCCGCTATTGTATCACATCTTCCCGCCCTTGTCAAGGCAAAGATACGAGCGGCAAGGAAGGCGGCAAAATGGCATGCGGGGACGTTGAAAATCCGCCCCGCAACCCAAAAGCGTTCCTGCTAAAACAGGCATGCGCCGCTGTTCCCCATCGCGTTTTGGAGGAAGCCGGAGGGAACCCTCCGGAAAAGCCGCATTCCTTAAACCGCTTCCGCAAGCCGCAGAAGCGCGACGGTCATATCATCGGCATGCGGATTGACCAGATGCGCGCGCAAAATGATCTTCTGCGCCATAACGGAAAGGTCGTCCACCCATTCATGCGTCAGCAACTGCAACAACCACGCGCTTTCTTCAAACGTAGACGCAATCCCGTCGCTGAACATCACCACCACATCTTTCGCCTCCAGATCGAACGCGATCTCCTCTGCGTTGAGCCGCTTGGAAATGCCGACCGGAATACTGTTGGAAGTGATCTTGAACAGCCGTCCGCCGCGCAGGACAAACGACGGCGCGGCGCCGCTTTTCAAAAACGTCCCCTCACCGGTCAGAAGATCCACGTCCAGCAGATCGACCGTCGCAAAATTTTCCGTATTCCGGCTTCGGATAAAATCATTGAGCATTTCCAGCGTCAAAACGCGGCTTCCGCCCGCACCCAGCAGCTTCTCCAAGAAAACCCGACAGATCTGTGCGCTGATCGCCGCGTCCTGTCCGCTCCCCATCCCGTCGCTGATCAATGCAAACAAATGCTGATCCTGCCGGGTGTACATTGACGCCACATCTCCCGAAATCGTTTCTCCCGCTTTGGTTTCTCCTGCCTTTGCAAATTGTGCCTGCAAGATCGGCTTGCGCCGCATCCGCATCATCCACACGCCGTCCTCCTCTGTGTATACCGCGTCCGTCAGCTCTACGCCGCAGATCTCCGACAATACCCGATGCAGTTCCGTTTCCCTGGCAACAGAGAGCCGCGCCTCCACCCCCTCTGCCGCCACGCTGATTGCCCGTTTGCCGTACACGGTTAAGTTTCCGGCAGAAAATCCGAGGAACGCCGCCGCACTGCGGGCGGCGCGCGTTTTTTCGGGATCGGGCAGAAATTCTGTTTCGCTTTGCGCCATCGCGTCCTGCAACAGGCGCGAAAGCGCCGCGTAATCCAGTGCGAAAATCTCCGCTTTGTTGCCCTCCTGCGCACGGGTCAGCATCTTGGCGTACAAGGTTTGCAGTTGATCGCGCCATTCCTCCTTGCGTGTGCAGGCGGCGGGCGGCAGAGGCGCCGCACCGCGGGAAAGCGCGTCCGACGCACTGCCGATGGTTGCGACAAGCTGCGTCGGGCTTGCCGCTTCGCAATCTGCGCTGTGCGGACAACTTCCGCAGAATTCCCGCAAAGACCGGTCGCATCCCTGCCGTACCCGATACACGCTTGGCTTCTGCATATGCGCCGATACGCCGGCGCACACGCCGGAAAGTGAAGCAAGCGATTCTGTCAGCGCCTGCATCCGGCGCGTCGTTTCATCATTCTGCACCCGCAAAAGCTCTGTGCGCCGCGTCACCGGCGCTTCTTTGGCTTCCGATGCGTTTTGGAGCCTTGCAAAACGCAAATACAGCAGAAAAAGTCCGCAGGCGAACGCAAGATCGGGCAACAGTCCGTAAAAAACGAGCAGTCCCTGCGTGTAGATCACATACATGGCGCACACACACACCGCCCACGCCGCCGCAAGCGGCGCATGGAGCTTCTTTAACAAGCCAAACAGCAGTCCCGCAAGCGAAAAGCCCGGCGCCAGCGCGATCTTGCACAACAATCCAAGCGTCAGTCCCGCAACCGAGCCGCCCAGTGCGCCGTAACGCCATCCGGCGTACAGCAATCCAAAAAACGCAAGCAGATTCCGCGGGGAAAATCCGAACCAAGCGGCGTCGCCGCAGGCGTAGACCACCGCCGCAAAGGCGCACAGCAGTCCGATCGGCTGTAATTTCCGCAATGCGACATTGGTCTTTTGCGCGGCAAGGGAAAACAATCCGGCGCACGCGCCTGCCACCGCCACCGAAAAGGCGGTCCCGATCAGATCGTAAGTACGGAAATTCCCCGCCGCCAGGCGGTATAACGCAAAGAACGCCGCCGCAAGCGCCGCGCAGAAGATCCGGAATCGCACCGGCTCCGCAAACAGCTTGTCCTGCTTGCCCATATGCATCCCCAATCTGCAAAATAAGTACCGCAAAAGCATCCCGCCGCCGGTGCAGAGCGCCAGAATCCATCCGACGCGCCCGACAAACACCGCCGAAACCAACGCGCCGCCCAGCGCGTACAGTGGATACGCCTGCACCGCGCAGATCCACGCGATCCCAAGCGGATACCCGCCAAACGGCATCCCCGCCCGTCCGAGCAACGCCGCGATCAGAAACATCCCGACTCTGCCCGCGACCGCCTGCGCGATCTTTCCCGCAGATTCCGGCAAACGGATGCTTGTCCGCATCTCTTTCTCCATTGTTTTGCATCTCCTTTGTGCTTTTCGGGGAATACGGCACGCAAGGACCTCCCCTCCGGTACGTCTGCATCCCTTTTGCCGGTCAGAATTTTGCAAAAAGCCGGCTTCTCCCCGTTTCTTCGTACTTCTTATTGTACGCGAAAGGAAAAGAAAAAAGGTGGCGAAGTGTGGAGGGCGGAAAAAGAGGGAAAAAACAGGAAGAAACGAGGAAATGGCGGGAAAACGGGAAACGGTCCGCCAAACGGCGGGAAAAGCGGCGCCTTTTGCAGATCCAAAGAGAAAAACCGCAAAAGGAGGGAGACGGTTTTCCGCAAGCGCAGGCGCGAATGTAAATAATTTTTGCAGGGGGGTTTACAAAGCGCGGAAAATGTGGTAAACTATACTCGAAGGGTAGGTGTTGCACAATGAAATGCCCGAACTGCGGATTTGAGGAAAGCAAAGTCGTGGATTCGCGTCCGACAGAACAGGCAAGCATCCGGCGCCGCAGAGAATGCTTGCAGTGCAAAAAACGGTTCACCACCTATGAGATTATCGACACGGTGCCGCCGGTCGTGGTGAAAAAGGACAATTCGCGGGAGATTTTCGACCGCAACAAAATTCTGACCGGACTGCGCAAATCCTGCTACAAACGCGGCGTGGACGACGCCGACCTGCAAAAGATCGCCGCCGACATTGAAACGGAACTGCGCAATTCTCTGCGCACGGAATTTCCGTCCTCCGAGATCGGAACCATGGTCATGGAGCGGCTGAAACAGTTGGATGAGGTATCCTATGTTCGTTTTGCTTCCGTTTATCGGGAATTCAAGGACATCGATACGTTTATGGAGGAGCTGCGCAAGCTCTGTACCAAACAGAAATAACGAAAGAAACGTGCGCGGTGCCGCGCCATCGGACGGTACCTTTGGCTGTTTTGCGAATTTTTTTGAAAAAATCCAAAAAAGCAGTTGACAAACGCAAAAAGCTGTGGTATAATAATGCACGTCGCAGAGCAAGACGCTGGTGTGGCTCAATGGCAGAGCAGCTGATTTGTAATCAGCAGGTTGATGGTTCGACTCCGTTCACCAGCTCCAAGAGCTTACGCTCATTTCTCTGCGTAAGCATATTGGGGAGCGTTCCCGAGTGGCCAAAGGGGACAGACTGTAAATCTGCTGCGTCTCGCTTCGGTGGTCCGAATCCACCCGCTCCCACCAAAAGCACTTGCAACCGCAAGTGCTTTTTTCTGCTTTCCGGCGAAATGGTCTTTGCAAACAGAAAAAAGCAAAAAAATTTTGCACGGGGTATTGCATTTTCGAAAAAGATATGATAAAATGTTGCTGAATCGGGGGTATAGCTCAGTTGGGAGAGCGATACGTTCGCAACGTATAGGTCACGAGTTCGAGTCTCGTTATCTCCACCAGCGGCAAGTTGCCTGCACCCGACCACTCATGAGGTGCAGTGCAGTACCAAACTTTCTATTCTGACGGGAGGTTTGGGGGTTCGTCCGATGCTCCGCGTAAGATGCGCCGGAGCAAAAACAGACTTTCCTTGAGGGAACTTTTTCAAAGTTCCCTCATTTTTTTCAAAACCTGACAACCCAACAGGAGGTTTCTATGTGGAATCAAAAATTATGTCTTGGGCTTTCCGACAGCTTCGGTCTGCCCTATGAGGAACAGATTCAAACCCTTGCAAAGATCGGCTTCGACGCTTTTTTTGCGGATCTGTCTGATCCCGCGCAGCTTCCGCTTCTGCCGCATCTTGCACAGCTGGCAAAGCAATCCGGCATTGCCTGCCAGTCCCTGCACGCACCGTATGCCCGCGCGGCAGATCTATGGCAGGCAGACGCGGACGCGGCGGATGCGGCAGTAACAGAATTATTACACTGTTTGGACGATTGCAAACGAAACGAAATTCCCCTGCTCATTGTACACGCGTTCATTGGCTTTGATGCGCACACCCCTACGCCGCGCGGCGTGGAACGGTTTGCCGCCGTCGTCAAAGCCGCGGAGGGCAGCGGCGTGAAGATCGCTTTAGAAAATACCGAGGGCGAGGAATATCTGTTCACCCTGCTGGACGCTTTTTCTCAAAGCAATGCCGTGGGCTTCTGTTGGGACAGCGGACATGAAATGTGCTACAATCATGCTCAAAATCTGCTTGCCCGCTACGGCGACCGTCTCCTTGCCACGCACCTGAACGACAATCTCGGAATCCGTGCCTTTGACGGCACCACGACATGGATCGATGATCTGCATCTGCTTCCGGGCGACGGCATTGCAGACTGGGATCTGCTTGCTGCCCGGCTTGCCGCTGTTCCCCTGCCGGAGTATCTCACGTTTGAGCTGACCACCAGATCCAAACCGGATCGCCATGAAAACGACAGCTATGCCCGCATGGCGCCCGTCGATTACCTCACCGCCGTCTATGCCCGCGCCTGCAAGATCGCTGCCAAAATACAGCGGGCAAAAGAACGGATTCCAAAGTAGAAAGGTGCGAAAGGAAAGAGCCTGCGCTTTTGCAAGGGGAGCCTTTTGAAAAAAGGCTCCCCTTGCCATCCCCGCGAAAACTTTACAACAAAAAGACACACCGTCCGAAATATCGGAACGTGTGTGTCTTTTTTCTTCTGCCCGTAAAGTTTTGGAGGGAATCTGCGGAAAGCCGTACGCTTTATACCGCGCCCTCAGTGTTTGGTTTTCTTATGGATATGACTATGCGCAAGCCGTTCAAATTCCATCGGATCGAGCATATGTAGAATATCTTCCAGCTCTCCGTCGCCCATGGAGGTCGTCCGTCCGGCAGCATACTGGGCGTCCACCACTTCCTTGATCCGCGCAACCACAGGCGACTGCTTGGACACGACTTCCTCGGTATCGTTCAGGCTGAAATAGGAATTCATCCAATGCGCGATCCCGGCAAGTCCGCTGTGGGAATCCACCTGCACGGTTGCAGGACGGTTGAGAATTTTCGCTGTATTGAAGATATTGTAAATCTCCTCATCCTTCAGCAGTCCGTCCGCGTGAATTCCGGCGCGGGTGACATTGAAGTTTCTGCCGACAAACGGCGTACGCGGCGGAATTTCATAGCCGATTTCTTCTTCAAAATACTTCGCGATTTCGGTAATCACCGACAGATCCATTCCGTCGGTCGTGCCACGCAAGGACGCATATTCGATCGCCATTGCCTCCAGCGGGCAGTTGCCGGTACGTTCTCCGATGCCGAGCATGGAACAGTTGACGCTGGAACAGCCGTAGAGCCACGCGGTCGCGGCGTTGGTCACGACCTTATAGAAGTCGTTGTGTCCGTGCCACTCCAGCATGTGACTGGGGATACGGGCATAGTGCATCAAGCCATATACGATCCCGCCGACGCTGCGCGGCAGTGCCGCGCCGGGATAAGTCACGCCATATCCCATGGTATCGCAGGCTCTGATCTTGATCGGAATTCCGGACTCGTCGCTGAGTTCCTGCAACGCTTCCGCAAACGGCAACACAAATCCGTAGAAATCCGCGCGGGTGATGTCCTCAAAGTGACACCGGGGACGGATCCCGTATTCCAACACGCTTTTTACAATGCCGAGGTACTTATCCAGCGCTTTGGCGCGCGTCAAGCCCATTTTATTATAAATATGATAGTCAGAGCAGGAAACCAGCACGCCCGTTTCCTTCAGCCCTAAATCCTTGACCAGCTTGAAATCCTTTTCATTGGCGCGAATCCAGCTCGTCACCTCCGGAAACTCAAATCCGAGATCCTGGCAAGCCTTGACCGCGGCGCGATCCTTTTCACTGTACACAAAGAATTCGCTCTGCCGCACCAGTCCTTTCGGACCGCCCAGCCGGTGCAGCATCGTAAACAGATCCACAATCTGCTTGACGGTGAACGGGGAGGTGGATTGCTGACCGTCGCGGAAGGTTGTATCGGTCATCCAGATTTCATCCGGCATCTGTGCGGGCACAAACCGATGGTTGAACGCCACTTTCGGGATGGAATCGTAGTCGAACAACTGCCGGTACAGATTCGGCGTCTCCCGCTCCTGAAGTTCATAACAGTATGCCGATTGCTCAAGCAGGTTGGTAACGGGGGAATATTCGATCTTTTGTTCGTAGGGATGTTCCATTGACAGCATCCTCCTTCGTTTTTTATCTCCGTCGCAGGGATTTTCCACCCGCCGCAAAAGGATATTTCATATAGTATACATGATTTTCACGCAAATTGCAAGCATTTTTCCATATTTTCTTGCGGATTTTATGAAAAAACGCTTTCCTGTAAGAGAACAGGAGGTGCAGAAGTAAAATGGACGAACGTCTTATTTCCCTTTTTCAAAGTTTTCGCGGGGATGGCAAGGGGAGCCTTTTACCACAAAGGCTCCCCTTGCAAAAATGTGCTTCCCCTGCCGGAAGCCGTACCTTTCAGATCCCCTCTGCCGGATCCCGTACATCCCCGTACCGCTCCAAACAATCCGCGGCGTAATCGACCTCGGCGGCGGTATTGAACGCGCCGAAGCTGACGCGGACCGCGCCGTTTTCGCCGGTAGCCAACCGCTTATGGGCAAGCGGGGCGCAGTGAAAACCTGCACGCACGCAGATTCCCTGTTCGTCCAGCCACGAGGCAACGTTCACAGACGGTACGTCCCGCACATTGAACAGGACGGTGCCGCCCTCGGTGAAGTCCGGCGCATAGAGGATCACGTTTTCCATTCCCGCAAGGCGGTGCTTCAGCCGCGCGGCAAGCGTGCGTTCATGCGCGCCGATGGCTTCCACGCCAAGGGACGAAACGAAACGGATCCCCTCACAAAGTCCGGCGATTGCCGGCGTCGCAAGCGTTCCGGCTTCCAGCCGTTCCGGAAATACCGCCGGCATCACCCGATCGGTGGAATTGTAGCCGTTGCCGCCCTCGATCAAGGTACGCGTTTGCAAAACCCGCGCGGCGAACCGTTCCGACAGAACCAGATAGCCGGTGCCCTGCGGACCGTATAATCCTTTGTGCCCCGCGCCGCACAGCGCGTCGATGGCGTCCTGCTCCATGTGAATAGGCAAAGCGCCCGCGCTTTGGGACGCGTCCACCAAAAACAGAATCCCCCGCTTTTTGCAGAGAGTTCCCAATTCCCGGATCGGAAGCGAAACACCGCAGACATTCGATACATGGGTAACGGCAATCAGCCGCGTATTCGGGCGCAGCTTCGCCGCAAAATTGGCAACTACCGTCTGCGCGTCCGCATAAGCGTCCACCACGTCAAACCGGATCTTTCCCTCCGCGGCAAGCGCGCAGACCGGACGATAGACGGAATTGTGCTCAAAATCGGAGATCAGCACATGATCGCCGCGGGAAAGCACGGATTTGATGGCAAGATTCAGCGCATAGGTGGCGTTACAGGTGAAGATCACGCGCTCCGGCGCGTCCGCGCCGAACAATGCGCAAAGCGCGGCGCGCGTCTCGAAAATCTTCTCCGCCGCCGCAAGCGATAAGCGATGGGAACTGCGTCCGGGGTTTCCGCAGTAATCCCGCATACACCGCAGAACCTCCTCTGTCACCGCCTGCGGCTTTGGAAAGGTCGTTGCCGCCTGGTCAAAATAGATCATGGATTCCAATGCAGACAGTCCTTTTTTCTTGAATTTGAAAGGGAGCTTTTTTCCACGTTCGGTCGCATTACATCCCGCGGCGTGTACGCGGAAGCGTCAGCATTTCGGAATACGGGATCCGCGCGTCTTTCAGCACCTGCGCGGCATATGCCGCGTCCGCACCGTCCACCTCCGCACCGTATGCACATCCCCGCTTGGTCAGCTTTGCGTCCAGCTTGATAATCTGCACAAATACCCCCGCCATGCTCAGCGCTTGCTTCGCTTTCATCGCGTAAGTGATCGTGCCAAGCGCAAATACACACCGTTTCATTTTTCTCATCCCTCCCCCCTATTCTATCTTATGCATCCCACCGCCCCCCTGTGCAGGTACGGGAATGCGCGGGATACGGCGGAGAGGATCTGAAAGGTACGGCTTCCGGCAGGGCAAACACATTTCGTTAAGGGGAGCCTTTTGCCAAAAGGCTCCCTTTCCCATCCCCGCGCAAACAAAAAAACGGGATCTGTGTCCTCCCGTTCTTTTTGCCTGTAAAGGGGTGAAAAGAGTCTGCGGGAACTTTTTTGAAAAAGTTCCCGCAGAAAAAGCCGTATCTTACAAATACATTTCCTGTCCGGCACGCAATTTCTTATGATAAAAGAGGAAATACACGCAAACGGAAAACACCGCTTCAACCGCCCAAGAGATCACCCAGCCGAGGTACACGCCCTCGATCCCCCTTGCCGCCGCCAACGGAAACGAGGACAGCACCCGCACTGCCGCGCCAAGCGTCGTGGCAAGAAGCAACCACACCCGCGAACCCATCCCACGGAAAAACGCGTGAAAGAGATTGTTCAGCAGATTCAGCTCCAGAAACGGCAGATACCGGGAGGTAAACAGCACTGCCAGCGCCACCGCCTCCGCACTGCCCTTTTGGCGGAAAAACAATCCGCACACCGATTCCCCGAACATACAACTCACCGACAGCGGCAGCGCGACGAACGCCAGTCCCTGCACCAATCCCAAAAGCAACCCTTTCGGGATCTGCCGCACTTTTCCCGCGCCGTTACACTGCGCCACATAGTTGCTCACGGTTTTGGAGCTGTTCTGATACACGTTGGCGCTGACGTCGTATACCTGCGTTGCCACTGCATAAGCGGCGGTTGCGGATACGGAAATATTGTTGACAATGCCGGATATCAGCAATCCGGCGGTATACATCACCGTCTGTTGCGCCATATTGGGCAGGGAATAACGGAATGCCATCGTCAGACTGTGCGCGTCCAAAGTAAACCGCTCCTTCTCTAACCCCAAGGAACGCAGGCAGCTGTGAATTTTGCACAGATAGCACAAAAGTCCCACCGCGGCGGAAAGCAACGTGGCAATGGCAAGTCCGGCAACCCCCAAGTCCAAAACCGCGACAGTCAGGATATTCCCGCTGATGTTGCACACTGCGACCACCAAAGAAACGAAAAAGGGAAACGAGGAGCATCCCATTGCATTGAGAATGTGAATACAGGCGTTATTCATCGCGGGCAGGATGCCGCCTGCCAGTACGATCGCAAAATACCGCATGGCGTCCCGCCGGATTTCCGGTTTCACCCGCAGCAGATCAAAGAGCGGTTCCCGAAACAAAAGCAATACGCCCGAAAGAACGATCCCGCCGATCAGCATGACGGCAAGATTGGTACGGATTGCGCGGCGGATGTCCGGAAACCGACGCGCGCCGAACAGATGTGCCACAAAAATGGCAAACCCACTGCCGAACCCCCAGAATACGGAGGAATAGAATGTAATAAGAGAGGAAGTCGCCCCCACTGCGGCAACGCCCTGTTCCCCCAAGAACTGACCGGCAATCACCAGATCCAACAAATTGAACGCCTGCGACAGCAGACCTGCCAGCACCAAGGGGGCGGCAAAGACGACAAAATTGCGGACCAGATTGCCGGATGTCAGATCTTTGACGGCGTTTTTTTGCAGATGTTTCATGGTATTCTCCTCAAAAAAATAAACTGCGGGACGGACAAACCCGCTGTTTTCGGATCGGATTGCACAATCGTTCTCCTTCTTTTTCGCGATTCTTTTTCACGAAGGGCAGGGAACCCGTTTTTAGAAGGGGAGCCTTTTGCAAAAGGCTCCCCTTCCCATCTCCGCAAAAACTCTGAAAAAGAAACGAAATCTGTGTCCGCCTGTCCCCTTAAACCGTCTCTGCCGGTTGCGTTGCGTCCTCTTTGCGGAAGCTGAGCTTGAGCAGAACGGGGGTAAGGAAGCTGGTGACGATGATGAGAACAACGATAAACGGCATAATATCAGAGGAAATCATCCCGTTATCCACCCCTTTTTGCGCGCAGATCAGCGCGACCTCGGCGCGCGCCATCATCCCCAGTCCGCACCGCAAAGAATCGTCCGCAGAATAGCCGCAGAGCTTCGCGCTGACGCCGCATCCCAGCACTTTCCCCACCATACCGGCAAGGATGAAGCAAACGCCGAACAGCACCATTTGGGCACTGATCCCGGAAAAATCGGAAGTAATGCCGATATTGCAGAAGAAAATAGGCGTAAAGATCATATAGGACATAATATCGGAGCGGCGGTCGATGTATTTGACATCCGGATTGCGGGGAAGAATCAGTCCTGCCACAAACGCGCCGGGAATATCCGCGACGCCGAACCACTTTTCGCTTGCGTAAGCAAAGAAAAAGCAGAGCGCAACGGACAGCACGGGGATCATCCGATGATGCGGATAGCGTCCGTCCAGCCACTTGAATACCTTATGTACCAAAAATCCAAACGCAAAAGCGAATACAAAGAACGCCAGCGTCAAAAGCAACACGACCACCGGATTTTTTGCGTTTTGCGCGTCCCCTTTGAGCCCGATGACAAAGGACAATACGATAATCCCGATCAGATCATCCAGAATCGCCGCCGAAATGACGGTGCTGCCGACCTTGCCGGTAAGCTTCCCCAGTTCTTTCAGCGTCGCGACCGTTACGGAAACGGAAGTGGCGGTGAGAATGGTTCCGTAAAACAGGCAGGTCAACACCGTTTCACGCGTCATGGAAGCAAAGCCGCCGTGAAAGAGGCACGCTACCACAAATCCAAGCGCCATCGGCGTAATCACGCCCGCCATTGTGATGATCACCGCCGGCACACCGACCGCTTTGATCTGCTGGATGTCTGTTTCCAGTCCGGCGGAAAACATAATCAGGATCACGCCGATCTTCGCCATAAATCCCAATCCTTCCAACGTCACCGGCGTTAAGATCTGCTGTCCGGGAATGTACCGGATACAGCCGATCAGAATGCCCGCCAAAAGCATCCCCACCACATTCGGGAGTCCTACCTTGCCGCATCCCTTGACAAAGATTTTGGACAATGCCAGAATCAACGCAAGCGGCAGTAAAATCGCATAGTAATCCATGGAGCGTTCGCTTCCTTATTTTCAAGATTTTCAAAAAATGCAGGCGCGTTTTCGCGCACCTTTTTATTATAATTCTTCCGTGTCGAAAAGTCAAGATTTTCGGAAAAGTTTTGCGGTGCAGAAGGCGGTTTTTTCGCGGGAACTTCGGTACCCGCTCCGCAACTTCCCGAACAGTCCGCGCCTCTTTGCCATAAAATTTCCCACAGCCCTTGACTTTTCCGCTGTTTTCGTGTATACTGATGGCATTGATTTTAAGGAGGCTTTTTATGCATTCCCTTGCAGAAAAAAAGTGTTTCATTTTTGATTTGGACGGCACGGTATACCTCACCGAGGAGGTATTCCCCGCCGCGCGGACCTTCCTCCACCATTTGCGCGAACACGGCAAACGCGTCGTATTTTTTACCAACAATGCTTCGCACTCCCGCGCGTTTTATATGGAACGGCTGACGCGCATGGGGTTTGCCCCGCGCGAGGAGGAAGTCGTCTACACCGGCATGGTTCTGATCGACCATCTTCTGCGGCAAAAGCCAAACGCGCGCGTTTATCTTTGCGCAAGCGAGGGATTGCGGGAGGATTTTCAAGCCGCGGGTATCCGAGATACCGCGTGCGTACCGGCAGACGTCGTGGTGATCGGCATGGGCTTTGACATCACCTACCAGATGCTCAACACTGCCACCAAGCAGGTGTTATGCGGAGCCGAATTATACGCGCCCAACTGCGACACGCTCTGCCCCACCTCCGAACTGCCCGATCTTGACAGCGCGTCGCTTGTCGCGGCAATCGAGACTGCGACCGGCAAAAAAGCCACCTATTTCGGCAAGCCGGAACGCGTTGCCGCAGACTACATTGCGCGCTTCACCGGAATTCCGCTTTCCGACAGCGTGATGGTGGGAGATCGGTTGAACACGGATATTGCCTTCGGCAACCGCGCCGGTATCACGACGTTGCATGTACTGACCGGCGGAGACGACGCCGCCCTTGCCGCAGCCGCCTGCGGGGAGGAACATCCGCTGTATGAATTTGCCGATCTTGCCGAAGTGGACAATCTGTTATTCGGCACGGCGCAAACCGTCTGATTCTTTACATTTTACGCTGAAAAAGCGAAGGGAGCTTACCTATGAAAAATTTTGAAATCAATCTGAAAAACGTCTATCCGCATCTTCCGGCGGATGTACGGCTGACGATGTACATTCTGGATAATCCCGACGAATACGCAACGGATTTTCACCGTCCCATGGTCGTGGTCTACCCCGGCGGCGGTTATGCGATGACTTCCCGCCGCGAAGCGGAACCGATCGCCATGGCGTTTGCCGCGCAGGGCTATGACACCGCGATCCTTTGGTACAACTGCCACGCGCAGGGCATCAAACATCCCCAGCCGCTGTTGGAAGGTTGCGCCGCCGTTGCCTACTGCCGCGATCATGCGGTGGAATGGGGCGCCGATCCGGCACAGCTCTATATCTGCGGCTTCTCTGCCGGCGGACATCTTGCCGCAAGCGTGGGGACTCTGTGGAAGCTCCCCGTCGTTTCCGAAACGCTGGGCGTCGAATCCCGTCACGCCCGTCCGGACGGCATGATCCTGTGCTATCCGGTCATTACCTCCGATCCGTCTTTCGCACACAACGGCAGTATTCAGAATCTGCTGGCGGACAGCTATGGCGATCCCGCGCTGATGGAGCAGGTGTCTTTGGAAAAACAGGTGGCGGAGGATACCCCGCGGACGTTTTTGTGGTCCACCTTTGACGACGGCTGTGTACCGGTGAAAAACACCTTGGTCATGGCAAATGCGCTGCGGGAGAAAAATGTACCGTTTGAACTGCATATCTTCCCTTACGGCTGGCATGGTCTGTCTCTTGCCACCAAGCAGGTCTATAAAAAAGGAACGGCAATCGAATCCCACCATCCCTGCACGGAATGGATCGCGCTCGCTTCCCGTTTCATCGGGGAAAATTTTTAAGATACCGCATCGGAATAGAACAAGCGGTACGGACTGCAACGGGGAAAGGACATAAGAAAAGCGAACGGACAGGGAGAAAAGAACCGTCTTACGCCTTTGCAAGGGGACGCCTTTTGCAAAAGGCGTCCCCTTGCATCCCCCGCGAAAACTTTACATAGAAAACCAGGCGGATCCGCTTTGTGGGGGAGGGGCTTGCCCCTCCCTCTTGCTGTGTGCGCCGGTTCCCGTTCCCTGTAAGGTTCCCCACAAAAACCGTACTTCGAAAAACAACAAAGGAGAGCGTATGGAATACACGTTTACTGCCACCTGTTTATTCGGGCTGGAAAAATTACTGGGCGAAGAAATTGAAGCGCTTGGCTACACACGCACGCAAACGATGGACGGGCGGGTTTCCTTTACCGCGCCGATTGAAGCAATCGCCCGTTGCAATCTATGGTTACGGTTCGCAGAGCGGGTATACCTGCGGATGGGGAGCTTTGCCGCAGACAGCTTTGAAGCGCTGTTTGAGGGAACGCGCGCGCTTCCGTGGGAAATGTGGATCGGCAAGGACGACGCATTTCCGGTGAAAGGACACGCAATCAAAAGCAAGCTGTTCAGTGTGCCGAGTTGTCAGAGCATCATCAAAAAAGCCGTAGTCGAGCGGCTGAGAGCCGAATACGGCACGAGTTGTCTCCCCGAAGACGGGGTGAAGTATCAGATCGAATTTTTTCTTTTCAAAGATGAAGCGACCTTGATGATCGACACCAGCGGCGCACCGCTGCATAAACGGAGCTATCGCCCGCAGGCAAACGCCGCGCCGCTGAGAGAAACGCTTGCCGCGGCTTTGGTCAAGCTCGCCCGCCCGCGGGAGGACGTGCTGTTCTGGGATCCGATGTGCGGCTCCGGCACCATCGCCATTGAAGCGGCGCTGATGATGACCAATACCGCCCCCGGACTCCACCGCCGCTTTGCGGCAGAGGATTTCTATGACGTGCCGCCGAACGTATTTGCCGACGCACGGGAAGAAGCGCAGGCGGCAATCCGCACGGACGTCGCGTTTGAAGCTTACGCCTCGGACATCGATCCCGCCTGCGTGACGCTGACGCGCGAAAATATCCACCGCGCCGGTATGGGAAAGTATATCAAAGCCTTTGAACGCGACGCGCTGACCATTGTCACCGGCGGCAGACGCGGCACCCTCGTGTGCAATCCTCCCTACGGGGAGCGCCTGCTTACCCCTGAACAAGCCGACGCGCTCTACCGTGCCATGGGGAAGCATTTTGCCACCTTGGACGCATGGCAGATCTATATCCTTTGCGCAAATGAGGAATTTGAACGGCTCTATGGCAGACGCGCCGATAAAGTCCGTAAACTCTATAACGGGATGCTCCCTTGCTTCTATTATCAGTTCTTCCGCCGCCCGGAGCGCGGCTTTTCTGAGGGGACTTTTTGAAAAAAAGTTCCCTCAGACTCCCTCCAAAACTTTTCAAGAAAAAGGGGCGGGCACACGCCGTATCTCCTTTTCCAAAAGTTTTCGCGGGGGTGGAAAGGGGCGGCTTTTCTGAGGGGGCTTTTTGAAAAAAGTCCCCTCAGACTCCCTCCAAAACTTTTCGAAAAAAGGGCAGGCACACGCCACATCTCCTTTTCCAAAAGTTTTCGCGGGGATCGGAAGGGGAGCCTTTTACAAAAGGCTCCCCTTCCTAAGACATATAGAAATTCTGCTTTCCGCCGTCCTCTTACCGCAAAAGGACGGTGAAGCGGACGGTAGTGGGCGTAGGTGCGGTGGCGGTGATGGTTCCACGGTGCTGTTCCGCGATCCTGCGGGCGACGGACAGTCCGATGCCGAATCCGCCCGTCTGACGGGCGGGATCGGCACGATAGAAGCGGTCGAACCACAGCGGAAGCTGCGCTTCCTCCACAGGCGCGTCGCACACGTTTTCCACGCACAGGCGCAATCCCTTTTTACCGCCGTCGAGCGTACAGCAGATTTCACTTGGCACTTTGGCGTACTTGACGGCATTTTCCAAAAGGATGGACGTCAGCGTGCGCACGGCGTACTCGTCTCCGATATAGGAAAGTCCGGGCGTGACGTCGATCTGCAGCGAAAGCCCCTTGCTTTGCGCAAATTCCGCAAAGGAAGCGGCGACTTCCGCAACCGCATCGCTTACGGCAAACGCCCGATGCACGGGCGGATTTTCCTCCTCCATGCGCGCAAGCGTGACCAGTGCATTCACAAGTTCGGTCAGGCGGTCTGTCTGCGCGCGGGCTTTGTCGATCCACTTCTGCTTGCCAACCTCCAGCTCCAGTACGCCGAGGCTGGTGGCAATCACTGTAATCGGCGTTTTCAATTCATGGCTTGCGTCGGTGATAAACTGCTTCTGCCGCTCGGACGCTTTCAGAATCGGCGCAATCGCCCGACGGGACAACAGCACCACCAATCCATACACCAGCGCGATGCACGCCGCCATCGCACAAACCGAGATGAGCGCGATCATACGCACCGAGCGCAGTTCCTCATGGCAATCCAGAAAAATTGCCATATACCGTCCCTCTCCGTCGTCGGTGACGGAAAACCGGTAGCCGCCCGTGCGCCCTTTACCCACGCCATGCTTTTGCGCAACGGCAAGATACGTCCCCGCATCCGCTTCCGTCACCGCCGCGATCTTGTCAAAATCCGCTTTCACAAGAGAGCCGTCCGCGGTATAATACAAGACGAAATATCGCGTTGTGAACGGCGCTTCCGGCGAAAACTCCCGCTTTTCCTCCGGATTTTTCTCGCCGGCGGGCGGCACCGGCGGCATCGCGCCGCGATTTTCCTGCAAGGTATCCAACGTCCGGCACAGCCGCCGATCCACGGAAAGATAATGCGCCAGATTCACACAAAGGCACAGCGCCAGCATCACCGCGGTTACGGACAACATGGCAATGCGGATAAACCGCCCGCGTAATTTTTTAATCATGGGACGCCTCCAGACAGTAGCCAAGTCCGCGGTTGGCGCAGATGGAAACGCAGGAACCGATGGCTTTAAGCTTCTTGCGCAGGTTGGAGATATGCACCCACACCACGGAAATCTCCGCGTCGCTCTCCCATCCCCAGATCCGTTCCATGATCCGGTCGGCGGACAGTACCTGCCGCGGCGTGCGCAAAAACAGCTCCATCACCTGAAATTCTTTGCCGCTTAACCGTGTGCTTTGCGTACCGCACCGTAATTCTCCGCTTCCGCAGTCCAGTTGCACATCCGCAAAGGACAGCACCTGCGGGCGGTATTCCCCGCCGCGCCGGAGCATCGCGCGCAGGCGGCTGATTAACTCGTCCGGCGCAAAAGGCTTCGGCAGATAATCGTCCGCACCCGCGTCAAACCCCGTAATCCGATCGGATTTTTCCGCTTTCGCGGTCAACAGCATGACCGGCGTCAAAATTCCGTTTGCGCGGAGCTTTTGCAATACCGTCACCCCGTCCGCTTTCGGCATCATCACATCCAGAATCACCGCGTCATAGGCGCCTGTCGCCGCATAATCGTATGCCGCCTCCCCGTCGTGTACCGCGTCCGTCAAAAACTGATTCTTTTCCAGAAACGCGCACAGCGCTTCGCATAGATCCGGCTCATCTTCCGCAATCAGGATCCGCATTTTTCCGCTCCTTTTCCTGTTTTTTGGTTTGATTGTACCACACAGACGCGGAAAATGCAAGAAAAACTTTTGCGCGCCGCGCGCTTTGCAAAACTTTTGTTTCCTTTAAGTAATCTTTAGTTTCGGGGGGTATCCTGTTCTTGTACAAACGGAGCAAGGCTCCGCAAGAACAGGAGGAACCCGATATGACTATCCGAAAAATCGTTTGTCTGCTTTGCGCCATTTTGCTTACGCTGACCTGCGTATCCTGCGCTGACGCCGACCAAACGGACCAAACGACCGTCTCCCCGTCCGCTTCCACAACAACCGTGGCAGATTCCAACCATGTAACGGAAATCAAACCGGACGAAACCGCGCACGCGTTCGCGCTCGCCGCTTCAGACAACGGCACCTACACCTACCGCTGTGCGGATTGCGGGGAAGAAGCGGTGTTCACCGTTTCCTGTACGGAGGGCACGGCAAACGCCGCGCAGGTTTCCGGAAATACGCTGACCTTTACGGGGCTTGACGCGGACAGCGTTTATACTTTATCCGGTCTGTTCTACGGCAATCTCGTGATCGACGCCGGCGACGACTATCAATTCACGCTGGAATTACAGGGCTTCACGCTTTATTCCGACACCGAATGTCCGATTGCTGCCATAAGCGGCGACAAGGTGGAGATCAGCGCAAAAAAGGAAACGGAAAACTACCTTTACGATACCCGCACAGAGATCGCGGAGGACGCGGTACAATCCAGCGTTTACGCCGTCTGCGATCTTTCCTTAAAAGGAAAGGGGAGCCTGTATATCACCTCCACCGCGCACAACGGCATTCACACCAAAGACGATCTGACAGTGAAAAATCTGACCTTGCAGGTGGATTGCATGGACAATGCGCTCAAAGGCAACGACAGTGTGACCATCGAAAGCGGGAATCTGACGCTCATCGCCCGCAAAGGAGACGGCATCAAAACGACAAACAGCGACGTTTCTTCCAAAGGAAAACAACGCGGCATCGTCCGCATCACCGGCGGCAATGTGCTGATCTACGCTTCCCGCGACGGCATCGACGCGGCGTACAGCGTACAAATCGACGAAAGCGCGGCGGAAGTGACGGTGCAGATCTTCACCGACAGCTATTCCAAGTTTTCGCAGGAATCGGCGGCGTCCGCGCAAAGTGCGCAGAGCGGCGCGTCGATTTTGACGGCAAGCGCGGAAACGGGCAGTATTCTTGCCACGGGATTTGGCGGATTCGGCGGCGGCGGACGCCCCGGCGGGGGCGGCTTTCCTGGCGGCAATCCCGGTGGAAATCCGGGCGGAATGGGCGGCGGCGGAAATCCGAACAAGGGCAGTTATTCCACCAAAGGCATCAAAGCCGCGCAGTCCATTGAAATTGCGGGCGGCACCGTGACAATCTGCTCCTATGACGATTGTCTGCATGCCAACAGCGGCGTCGCCTTGGAAAACGGAGAAACTTCGGTCGGATCCCTTCTCCTGTCCGGCGGCACGCTGACGCTTTCTTCGCAGGACGACGCCGTTCACGCGGACGGCACGGCAAAGATCACAGGCGGTACGATCGCCATCGTCGCAAGTTACGAGGGCATAGAAGGCGCTGTTGTGGAGATTGCCGGCGGCAATGTCTCGGTGATCGCGTCGGACGACGGATTAAACGGCACCGGCACTGCCAAGGAAAGTATCGTCATCTCCGGCGGCTCCCTGTATGTACTGGCTGGCGGAGACGGCGTGGATTCCAACAGCACCACCTCTTATGACGGAATTCTGTTTTCCGGCGGCTCCAGCGTGATTTTCTCCTACGGGCAGGCGGATTCCGCCATCGACACCGAGCGCGGCTACGCGTATACCGGCGGCTTTGTCGTCGCAGTGGGACTTGCCGGCGGTATGAGCGGAGAAAGCACCAACTGTTCCCCCGCGCTCAGCAAGATCGGGACCAGCAAAACCCTCTCTTTACAAAAAGGCGCTACGCTCACGGTAAGCGGCGTCTTGTCCGTCGAAGTCCCCGTCTCGATGAACGCCCTCGTCGTCTGCCTCGGCTCCACTTCCGCAACCATTTCCGCGGCTTGAAGGGACAGGGGTAGGGCGAAAATAGAAAAATATTTTAAAAGGGAAGCCTTTTGCAAAAGGCTCCCCTTTTTATCCCCACGAAAACTTCAGAAGCAGGGAATCGGAGATATGCGTCTGTCCTCTTTGCCGGAAAGGGCGGAAGGGATTCCGCAGGAACTTCCTTCCAAAAGTCCCCGCAGAAAAGCCGCGCACCTAAGCCGTACTCTCGCATTCCGCGCATTCCGTTCGCCCCTGCGTTTTGCGGTAGACATAAGCGAAATAGAGATTTTCCGCAAGGGCGGTGATCGACCAGGAAACAAGGTAAAGAGAATAGAGGGAAAGGATGGTTCCGAAGTGGGCAAAGACGGTATACACCCAGATCACACGGAACACGCAGGAGCCGCCGATCACCAGAATCGTCGGGGCAAGGGTATGCTGCAAGCCGCGGGAGGCGGCGATTGCACAATCCATAAATGCGGAGACGGCATAGGAGCACCCCATAATCTTCAGGCGCGTCATACCGGCGGCGATTACGTCGGGTTCTTTGGTAAAGAGGGCAAGGAAGCCTTCTCCGAAAAAGACCAAGGACAGTCCGAGCACCGCGCCCGACAAAAACGCATACAACAGGCAGATGAAATAGCTTTTCCGGATCCGTTTTTTATTCCCGACGCCGAGATTCTGACCGATGAAACTGGAGCAGGCGGTATAGAACGCGGACATCACGTCATACACCAGCGCGTCCGCGTTTGCGGCGGCGGAATTGCCTTTGACCATGAGGGAATCGAAGGAGTTGACGCCGGTCTGAATAAACAGATTGGCGATCTGGAAAATGGCATTCTGCATCGCGGTCGGAATCCCCAGCCGCAGGATCAGCGCCGCCTTGTCGCGGCTGACGCGCAGCGCCTTACGGCGCAGTCCATAGCTTTCGCGGCAGCGCGCCAACGCCAGCAAAATCAGAATCGCCGAAAGATACTGCGTGAGAATGCTTGCCAGCGCCACGCCGGCAACCGCCATCCGGAACACGATCACAAATACCAGATTCAGCGCAATGTTCCCAACGCCGGCAATCGTCAGATAATACAGCGGCCGGCGGGTGTCGCCGATCGCGGAAAAGACCGCACTGCCGAAATTATACAGCGCAAGCGCGGGCATGCCGAGAAAATAAATGCGCAAATACAGCACCGCGCCGTCGATTAAATCCGGCTTGGTTTTCAAAAGCGACAAAATCGGGCGGGCAAAGCCCACGCCGATTCCCATCACCACCACGCCGATCAGAACAGAAAGAATTGCCGCGGTATGTACCGTCTCGGAAAGATCTTTCTCCCGTTTCGCCGCAAAAAAACGTGCCACCGGCACGTTCACGCCGCAACCGACGCCAATGAGAATTCCCGTAAACAGCGCCACCAAGATACTGGTGGAGCCGACGGAACCAAGCGCGCCGGAACCGGCAAACCGCCCGACCACCGCAATATCCGATAAATTGAATAACACCTGTAACAGCTGCGACGCCATCAGCGGCAGACTGAAACAAATGATCTGCTTCCAAAGGTTTCCTTTGGTAAAATCTTTTGCACGTTCCATCATGGAATCCTTTCTGCGAGAGTACGAGAAGGTACGAACCCTTCGACGGGAGGAGCAAGCCCCTCCCCTCCGGATGTATGCAGTTCTTTTTCCTGCCATTCTGCATGGCGCGCATGCCCCTTTGCCCGTAAAGTGCGGGCGGAAGTTTGCGGAAACGTTTTTCCAAAAAGCGCCCGCCCGAATCTGCCTTAGGTGCGGACGGTGGTACCGGCTGGGATACAGATCTGTTCTTTTTTATCGCGCTCCACCCACAAGTCAAGCGCGGTCGGATTCTGAAAAACACGCTCGTCGGCGCTGATGCGCAGTTGCTTTTGCGCGGTCATATAATCATAGATCTCCAGATTGGTCGCGTACCAGATACGGTCGCTGCCGGACACGGTTTGCAAAATCCGCTCCATGTGCGCCCAATCTTCTTCGGTGCGAAATTCATGCGCATGTCCCCAAATGTACAAAAGCGGCGAATACCACTCGGAATCCAGCTGCTCCATGAATGTTTCGCACAGCGGCAGCGCGTCGCGATGATGGCAGGTCGGATGCCACTGTAAAAAATCCTCCGGCAGGCAAAAATCCCGCGTTGCGCGCGTGGTGCGGGCATAGACAATGCCGCAGGCGTCCATTACCGCGCATACCGCGTCGTTATAAGAGCCGCTCGGATAGGACATGCCCACCACCGGCACCCCGAAGATCCGCTCCAGCTCCCTGCGATCGGAAAGCACCTCAACAATCAGCGACTGTTTCGGCATACGCGCGGGCCAGCCGTGCGAAACGGTATGCGCCGCCACTTCCTGTCCGGCATAACGCGCGCGCAGTTCCTCCGCATCCTCCTCGGTAGGATGCGAAAAGCGCGTGCTGTTCAAGTGAAACGTGCCTTTCACACCGTAAGTGCGAAACAGCTCGATCAGGCGTGCGTCCTCGCTGGGACCGTCGTCATAGCTGAACGTCACGATTCGTTTCTTTCCACCCGGATACACATGATACTGTATCATAAAATTCCTCCCAAAATCCTGTATAGCTTGCGCCGCGTTTCGGATTCAATACGTCCCCTGTTTCAAAAACGCGCGCAGGGCGGGCAATGCGGCAACCGCGTCGCGGATGCCGGAATTGTACAAAGCCGCCATTTTATTTTCATCCCGCTCAAATTTGGAGATCTTCACGGGTGCGCCCGGACGAATGAGAAACACTTCTCCGGCTTCCTCCAGGCGTGCAAGATAATCCAAAATGCGGTTATACAACAGATCGCGTGAGACGATCCGCCGCAACAGCGCGGGATATTTCGCATATTTCAACCGCAACAACGGCATCAGCGACGTCTTATGCTTGCGATAAGTCGCGTCCCGCGTCAAGATCACCACATTGCGCTTGTGCCCCTGCAAAATCGACCGCCGGATCGGGATGGGATCGGAAAGTCCGCCGTCTAAATACGGTACGCCGCGGTAAAAGATCACCGGCGACATCAGCGGAAGCGCGCTGGACGCCGCGATCAGCCGGCGTTCCTTCCATAAATCGTGAATCTTGTGATATTCCGGCTGTCCGGTGACGCAGTTGGTCACCACCACCGTCAGATTGCCGTCACAGCGGTTAAATCCTGCATAATCCACCGGAATCAGGGCGTTTGCCACATCGTTGAACATGAAATCATGCCCGAAAAGCGAACCGGTGCGAAAGAAATTCGACAACCCCAAATACCTTGCGTCCGTTAAATATCGTGTGGTCGCATGATAAAACCGCGTCCGTTGCCCCGGTAAATAGGAGATTGCGTTGCACGCGCCTGCGCTGACCGCAATGCAGTCCGTAAAATGAACGTCATGATCCAAAAAAGCGTCCAACACCCCCGCCGTGTATACGCCGCGCATGCCGCCGCCTTCCAATACCAATCCGATTTCTTTCATCATGCCCCTCCTTCCGACTTTCTTCCCCTTTATTATATCCACCTCTTATGCATTTGTCAAGAGGCTTCCGCGGGATGCGCAGCGTGCGGTTTTCGCGGGGATGGGAAGGGGAGCCTTTTTCAAAAGGCTCCCCTTGCAAAGCGTAAGATTGCTTCTTTTTCTTTGTCTATCCGTTTTCCCCGATCCCTTTTCCCATAAGCCGTACCTTTCGTACTCCCGCTTTTCTTTCAGCGACCGAGGCGAATGAGGAGCACGGAGATGTCGGCGGGTGAAACGCCGCTGATACGGGAGGCTTGTCCGACGCTGGTGGGGCGGATCTTGGCGAGCTTCTGCCGGGCTTCGATGCGCAGTCCCTCCATCGAAGCATAATCCAGATCGGGCGGGAGCTGTTTTTCCTCCAGCCGCCGGAATTTTTCGGCTTCGGCAAGCTCCCGCTTGATGTAGCCGTCATATTTCAACCGGATCTCCACGGTTTGCCGCACATCGCGCGCAAGCGGCGGGCGGGTGGGATCAAAGGGGGCAAGCACCGCATAGGTGATCTGCGGGCGGCGCAAAAGCTCGCTCATACGCATGCCGACGGAAAGCGGCGCCGTACCAAGCGATTCCAAAACCGCATTCAATTCCGCCGACGGGCGGATGGTCGTTTGCCGCGCGCGTTTTTCCTCCGCTTCAATCGCTGCCATTTTCTCCATAAAACGCGCGTACCGTGCGTCGGAGATCAGTCCCACGCGCCGCCCGATGGGCGTCAGCCGTTCGGCGGCGTTGTCCTGCCGCAGAAGCAGACGGTATTCGGAACGCGAGGTCATCATCCGATAGGGCTCATTGGTCCCTTTGGTTACAAGATCGTCGATCAGCGTACCGATATACGACGAATCCCGCGTTAAGATCATCGGCGCTTCGCCCTTGATCCACAGCGCGCAGTTGATGCCGGCAACCAGTCCCTGCGCCGCGGCTTCTTCATACCCGGAGGTGCCGTTGAACTGCCCTGCGCCGTACAATCCGGCGATCTGCTTGAACGCAAGCGTCGCGGAAAGCTGGGTGGGATCCACGCAGTCGTATTCGATCGCATAAGCCGTGCGCATCATCTGCGCATGGGCAAATCCCGGCAGGGTGCGGAGCATCTTCCGCTGGACTTCTTCCGGCAAAGAGGAAGAAAAACCCTGCAAATACATTTCTTTGGTATCTTTTCCAAGCGGCTCCACAAACAGTTGATGCCGCTCTTTCTCCGCAAAACGCACCACCTTATCTTCAATACTCGGACAATAGCGGGGACCTGTACCGTGAATACGTCCGGCATAGATCGGAGAGCGGTGCAGATTCTCCCGGATGATCGCGTGCGTCGCCGCGTTGGTATAGACGATATGGCAGGGAATCTGCTGCAAATGGTCGAATTGATGCGGATCGGTATCCGCGCTGTACGGCGTGATCTCCTCCTCGCCCGGCTGTTCTTCCAGTTGCGTGAAGTCGATGGAATCTTTGTGAATCCGCGCCGGCGTACCGGTTTTGAACCGCAAAAACTCCACACCATAGGCTTTGAGCGCATCGGTGAGCGCGGTGGCGGCAAGCATGCCGTCCGGTCCGCCGGTGTATTCCGTTTCCCCGATGATAATTTTGCCGTTTAAATAGGTGCCCGTGCATAGGATCGCGCCTTTCACCCGAAAGACCGCGCCGAGGCGCGTCACCACGCCCGTCACCGCGCCGTTTTCCACCAGCACGTCCACAATCTCCGCCTGGATCAGCGACAGTCCCGGCGTATTTTCCAGAATCCGCTTCATGCGGGTGCGGTACGCCGCGCGATCCGCCTGGACGCGTTTGGAATGTACCGCCGCGCCCTTGCCCAAATTCAGCGTCCGGCTCTGGAGCGTCACTTCGTCTGCCGCGCGTCCCATTTCGCCGCCCAGCGCGTCGATCTCAAACACCAGATGTCCTTTTCCCGTGCCGCCGATGGACGGATTGCACGGCATGTTCCCCACCGCGTCCAGGTTAATGGTGAACAGCAGGGTGTTCAAACCCAGTCTTGCGCACGCAAGCGCAGCTTCAATTCCGGCGTGCCCCGCGCCGATGACTGCAACATCTGCGGAGCCTGCTTCATATCTTTCTTCCATGAATATCCTTTCTGTATCAAACAAGGAGGTACGGTTTTCGGGGAAAAGCAACCAAACAAAGAGAAAGCGGAACTCTCATGCCTTTGCACGGCGGGTGCCTTTTGCCAAAGGCGCCCCTTGTATCCCCGCAAAAACCAAACATAACGGAGGCGGGTGTATCCCCCTCCGCTTTTGTTTGCAAAGTTTGGGAAGGGTTTGACTCCTCCGCTCCGATCCCTTAGTCCAGTTCGCGTTTTCCGGTATAGAGCTCGTAATAGCGCCCTTTCTTCTGCAAAAGTTCGTCATGACTGCCGCGTTCAACGATCTCGCCGTGCTCTAAGACAAGAATGGCGTCGGCGTTACGAACCGTGGAAAGCCGGTGGGCAATGACAAAGGTCGTGCGGTTTTTCATCAGCCGATCCATCCCGTGTTCGATATGCCGTTCGGTACGGGTATCGACGGAGCTGGTCGCTTCGTCCAGCACCAGAATCGGTGCGCGGGAGAGCGCGGCGCGCGCAATATTGAGCAGCTGCCGCTGTCCCTGCGAAAGGTTCGCGCCGTCGCCGGAAAGCATCGTCTGATAGCCGTCCGACAGGCGCATAATAAAGCTGTGCGCACTGGCGGTTTTGGCGGCGGCGATGACTTCCTCATCCGTTGCGTCCAGCCGCCCATAGCGGATATTTTCCATCACCGTACCGGTGAACAAATGCGTATCCTGCAAAACCATGGCAATATTCTTGCGCAAAAATTCCATGCCATACGCCCGGATCGGTCTGCCGTCGATCTGGATACTGCCGCTGTCTATGTCGTAGAACCGGTTGAGCAGATTGGTCACGGTGGTCTTGCCTGCGCCTGTCGATCCGACAAATGCGATTTTCTGTCCGGGGTGCGCGTGCAGGCTGATATGCTTTAAGATGGTCTTCTCCGGCACATAACCGAACGACACATCCTCCAGTACCACCTCTCCGTGAATCTCCCCGTCCGTGATCGCCTGCGGCTGATCCGGCACCTCTGTCGGCGCGTCGATGACCGCGAACACGCGCTCCGCGCCGGCAAGCGCGGCGAACACCGTGCTCATCTGCTGGGAGATCATGTTGATCGGCATGGAAAACTGGCGGGAATAGCCGGCAAACACGGTCAGATCTCCCGCGCCGAGTCCCGCAACCGCCATAAGGATGCCGCCCACCCCCACGGTCACGCCGTAGGAAATCTGGCTGGTATTGCCCATGACCGGTCCCATAATGCCGCCGTAGAACTGTGCTTTCATCTGCTTTTCGCGCAGATCGTTGTTGAGCATTTCAAATTCTTCCACGCAGGTTTCTTCATGGTTGAACACCTTCACCACCCGCGCGCCGGTGACGCTTTCTTCGATATAACCGTTGACCGCGCCGAGCGCCGCCTGTTGTCCGCCGTAATATTTGCCGCTTTTTTTCGCAATCGCGCCGCCGCCGAGGGCGAAGATCGGCAGAAACACCACCGTGACCAAGGTCAGCCAGATGTTGGTGGTAATCATGAATAAAAACGTGCCGATGAGCGTGATGGTGCCGGAAACCAGACTGGTCAGGGAGTTGTTCATCATCACGTCGATGTTGTCCACGTCGTTTGTAAAGCGCGACATGAGTTCACCTGTGGTATTGGCGTCAAAATAGCGGATGGGCTTCTCCTGAAGCCGCGCGAACAGATCGCCGCGGATGCGTTCCGTCGCATTCTGCGAAACGTGCAGCATCAGCCGTGCCTGTAAGTAAGAGGAAAGAATGCCGATCAGATACACCGCCGCAAGGATGCCCACTGCGCACAGCACATACGCCGCAATCGCGCTGAGCTTGCCGGAGGCAAGCATTTGCCGGATCGGGGCAAACTCGGTAAAATGCGAGATGATCGCGTCGGCTTTGCGCCCGATGACCGTCCACTTGATCTCCTTCTCCGGCGCCACCACCATTTGGATGCGGTTGATAATCGGAGACAACAGATACCCGCCACACAAGCTGGTGAGGGTGGATAAGAGCATGCAGAACAGCACCAGCACCAAAAACCAGCGATACCGTCCGACATACTGCCACAGTCTGCCGATGGTCTGTCTGGTATTCTTCGGCTTGCCCTTGGCTCTGCCGCCCGGACCTCCCGGTCCGCGCCGCGGTCCGCCCATCATGCCGCGTCCCGGCGCGACGGTGCGCGCGTACTGCTTTTGTAAATCTTCCAGACTGCGCTTCGCCATCTTACGCCATCTCCTTTCCGTTCTTTCCCTGCGCGGAAAGCTCCGGCGCGGGCATTTGCGCGGGCGCGTCAAGCGCCTGCGCCTGCGCGACTTTTTCGGTCTGCGATTCGTAGATTTCCCGATATTCGGTATTCGTTGCAAGCAGCTCTGCATGCGTGCCGACGCCGGTGATCTTCCCCTCGTTCATCACAAAGATCCGGTCGGCATCCATCACGGAGGTAATCCGCTGTGCAATGATGATCTTGGTGGAATCCTGCAAGGACGTGGCGAACGCTTTGCGGATCATCGCTTCGGTCGCGGTATCCACTGCGCTGGTGGAATCGTCCAGGATCAGGATTTTCGGATGCTTTAGCAGGGCGCGGGCAATGCAAAGCCGCTGTTTCTGCCCGCCGGAGACGTTCTTGCCGCCTTGTCCGAGATCATAGTGATAGCCGCCGGCAAAGGACTGTACAAACTTGTCCGCCTGCGCATATGCGGCGGCTTCGGCAAGCTCCGCGTCGGTCGCGTCCTCCTTGCCCCATCGCAAATTCTCCGCAATGGAACCGGAAAACAGCACGTTTTTCTGCAAGACCATCCCCACGCCCTCGCGCAGATGATACAGCGAATAATCGCGCACGTCGATGCCGTCCACCAACACTTCGCCGCTGTCCGCGTCGTAAAGACGGGAGATCAAGGACACCAGCGTGGTTTTTCCACAGCCTGTGGATCCGATGATGCCGACGGTGGAGCGCGGTTCGATCGTCAGGCTGACATGATCGAGCACTTCTTCCTCGCTGTTTTTATAATAGCGGAAGCACACGTCGCGAAATTCCACTTTGCCCTCGGTCACCAGCGCGTCCTTGTGCGCCGCGGCTTCGTCGGAAATATCCGATTGGGTATCCAGCACCTCGCGGATCCGCTTTGCGGAAGCCAGCGCACGGGAGGACATCATCAGCATCATCGTCACCATCATCAGCGACGACAGAATCTGCGTGACATAGGTCAGAAATGCGGACAGATCGCCGATGGGCATATCCC
>ERZ808278.119-NODE-119-length-64244-cov-4.518033_pt1 | contig 64244 bp, 59 predicted proteins | sample MGYA00521239_ERZ808278 | MGnify/ENA primary metagenome ERZ808278 (study PRJEB31516, sample SAMN03275600) | gut metagenome | biome: mammalia-associated habitat; material: feces | host: Papio cynocephalus | place: Kenya | collected 2012-07-17 ... | reverse complement strand
TCTTTAGCGACTAACTTCCTTACCCGTTCGTGCGCATCCAGCCCCTGTTTTTTAGTGGCTTTTTGCCTTATAGGTAAGGACTCGCAGATAACTTTCCTATAAGGTAAAAAAAAGATGCATAAAAAACTTATGCACCAAAAAAATAGCAAAACGCTATATGGTCCATAGTTTTGTTTTTAGACAGGATGGTTACGAACTGTCTTATTCTTTTTGAAAAGCGAAAATCAGTATAACATATTATTCGGTTGTTGGCAAGGAAAAAGGCAGCTACCTAAGCAGCTGCCCCCTTGGCTCTATATAAAAGACTATTTTGCTAATTTCATCATAAGCTCATTGCTTCTTGCGATAAATTTAGTTAACTCTTCTGCCTGTAATGGCTTATGGCTTAACATTGCTAAATCGTAAAGCTGCTGGCAAATTAAATCTACGCACTCAGCTTCTGGATTGTTAAATAGATACTGAACTAATTCATTGTTGGAGTTAAGAACTAATGTCTCACCTGCTCCAAACATTCCGCTATCCATTCCCATGCCACCCATGTTGTACATTTTCATCATATCCTGCATTCTGCGGGATTCTTCTGATAATGTAATCATAGAGGAAACACTTGCATTCTTTAATTTTTCAACTTTAACATCTAATTTATCATTGCCAAGCGCTTTTCTGAATAAATCAGTTAAGGACTCTGTTTCTTTCTTAAGAGCTTCTTCGTCTACTTCTGCATCTTTGAAAGATTCTGTTAAATCAGCATCTATTCTTTGGAATTTCACCTTATCATCACTCTGTTCTAACTGTGTGATAAAAGGCTGGTCAATGTTATGAGTAAGAATTAATGCATCTAAGCCTTCTTCCTTAAACATATTTACATACTGACTTTGCTGTTGAAGATCTGTTACATAGTAAACTGTAGTTTTTTCTTCTTTTGCATCCTTATTGTCTGCACTAGCTTCTTCTGTCTTTTCATCTACAACTTCTACCTCAGGCTCATCTGTCTTAGGTTTTGCTGCTTCTACATATTCAGGAAGTGTAATATATTTATCTTCTAAATTCTTAAAGATGATGAAATCTTTCATCTTATCACGGAATTTATCATCTTTTAAGCAGCCATATTTGATAAATGGATGAATGTCATCCCAGTATTTTTCGTAATTTTCACGATCTACTTTATACATACCAGACAGCTTGTCTGCCACTTTTTTGGTAATGTAATCAGAAATCTTCTTAACGAATCCATCATTTTGAAGAGCACTACGTGATACGTTAAGTGGAAGATCTGGACAGTCAATTACACCTTTTAATAACATTAAGAACTCTGGAATTACTTCTTTGATATTGTCAGCGATAAATACCTGGTTATTGTAAAGTTTAATGACACCATCTAAGTTATCATATTCTGTATTCACTTTAGGGAAGTATAAAATACCTTTTAGGTTAAATGGATAGTCCATATTTAAATGAATCCAGAATAAAGGCTCTTTCCAGTCGTGGAATACTTTACGATAGAACTCTTTATAATCCTCATCGCTGCATTCATTTGGATGTTTTGCCCATAAAGGAGTTGTATCGTTAATCGCAACTGGACGTTTGTTAATCTTTGCTTTTTCTTTTCTTGGAGAAACTTCTACTACTTCTTTTTCTCCCTTTTCATTTTCTCTTTCTTCTGTCTTAGCTTCTTCTACAATATTCTCAACAACAACATCATCTTCACGTACATCTGCTAAGTCAACTGTCTCATATTCTTGTTCTGCATTTGCCTTTTCGAAGTAAATCTCTACTGGCATAAAAGAACAGTATTTATCAAGAATTTCTTTTACACGATAGTCATTAGAGAATTCATAGCTGTCTTCATTTAAATAAAGCGTAATTTCTGTACCTGCTTCTGTTCTGCTTCCTGCTGCCATTGTGAACTGCATTCCGCCTTCGGACTCCCATAAAACAGCCTCAGCACCGTCTTTATAGGAAAGTGTATTAATCGTAACCTTATCTGCAACCATGAATGCAGAATAGAATCCTAAACCAAAGTGACCGATAATCTGGTCTTCATTTGTTTTATCTTTGTATTTATTCAAGAAATCAGTAGCACCAGAGAAAGCGATTTGATTGATATACTCTTTTACTTCATCTGCAGTCATACCAATACCATTATCGATAAATTTAAGAGTTTTGTCTTCAGCATTTGCAATTACTTTAATCTGTGGCTTATAATCATCTGCTAATTTTGCTTCACCAATCATATCAAGTTTTTTAAGTTTTGTTATTGCATCACAGCCATTTGATACTAACTCACGAATAAAAATATCATGATCAGAATATAACCATTTCTTTATAATAGGGAATATGTTTTCAGAATCAATTGATAAATTACCTTGTTCGTTTACCATAATATTACTCACTCCTTGATTTCATTTATATTATGAACACGCTATCAATTACGTGTTATGTTCGTCTGTATTAAATATTAATACTAGCGAATCCAAAAGTCAAGGAAAAATTAGCACTCATTTTAAGTGAGTGCTAATAATTCAGATTCATTCCTTCAAAAAAGTCCATTTTTAGGCGATTTCTTCGTATTCAATTTCATAGTATTTCAAATATTTTTTCAGATCATAATCCCACTGTTCCTGCATCGTATGATCCATCGTAAATATACTATACGCTACACCTGTTGTTAAGATCATTTCCCCATTTTCATATTTCATATTCAGGCAAAACTGAGAAACATCATTTTCTTTCCAATCACCGCCAACTCGATGAATCAGACGCAACTTGTTTTCCCTGGACAGATAGAACACTACTTTCATAGAAGCTGGCACCTTATTTCCTTTTATAATTTGAAACGCATAAGGCTTTACCTGATGCCACTTAATGTACTCTTCTTCTGTATCCAGTTCATCGGTATCGTACCATGATTGATTAATTTTTCCATTTATGTGAAATGCATTAAATGTAACAACATCTAATTCTGATAGCAAAAAGTTATCAAATACTGTTTGAACCAGCAATTTTGACATAAACTTTTTTACATCACTTATTTTAAGACAAAGCATGTAATCCCTCGTTTCTGTTCATATAAGCCTCGTTGACAAAGCTGTTTTATTATCTTAGAATTATATCATATGTATTTTTAAAAGAAAACATAAACTCATAAGAAAGAAGGTTTGCAAATGAATGCAGCAATTACTAGTTTAAAAGAATTCATTACGGAAGCAACCTCTCCATACCATGTTGTTGCAAAGGCAAAACAAATATTGAATACAGAAGGGTTCACTGAACTTCCATTTGGAACCACTTGGAGTTTAGAAAATGGAGGGCGTTACTACACAATTCCATATGGAACTACACTTTACGCCTTCACAATTGGAAACGAACCAAGCAATCTGCCAAGTTTAAGAATCGCTACTGCTCATACAGATCATCCATGTTTTCATATTAAGCCGTTTCCTGAAATGACAGAACATAGCTATCTCAAAATCAACACAGAAGCATATGGTGGTTCTATCCTAAACACTTGGTTAGATCGTCCTCTTTCCGTCGCTGGAAAGGTTTGTATTAAGAGTGACTCTGTCATGAATCCAGCCACAGTTTTATTTGATGCACAGGTTCCTTTGCTTACAATTCCTAACTTAGCAATTCATATCAATCGTGAAGTAAATAAAGGTGTGGAGTTGAATAAGCAAACTGATATAAGCCCTATTATCGGAATGATGAATGAAACTCTCAACAAAGACAACTTTTTCATGGAATACCTTGCAAAAGAATTACAGGTTGACGTTACTGACATACTGGATTTCGATCTTAGTGTTTACTGTTTGGAAGAACCAACTACTATTGGTATGAATGAAGAATTTTTCTCTTCACCAAGATTAGACAATTTAACAAGTGTAGTTGCATGTTTAAAAGGAATTATCAATGATGAGAACGAACGGGATATTCACGTAATCGCATTATATGATAACGAGGAAATCGGTAGCCGCACAAAACAGGGTGCGGATTCTTCTCTTACCAATTTACTGCTTGAAAAGATTTATACTGGAATTGGACATGGGCGTGCAAGCATGTACAATGCATATTTTAACAGCTTGATATTATCTGTTGATGTTGCGCATTGTCTCCATCCTAACTATACAGCCAAAAATGACCCAACATCCTATTGTGAACTTGGTAAAGGTGTTGTATTTAAGTTAGACAGTACACAAAAATATGCTTATGATACGGAAGCCGTAGCTATCTTAGAGCAAATTTGCATGGCTCATAATGCAAAGTATCAAAAGTTTGTTAACCGTTCTGATATTATAGGTGGCAGTACCCTCGGTACTATGATTTCTTCATGGATACCTATCAAGACTGTAGATATTGGTGTTCCGCTTCTTGCAATGCATTCAGCAAGAGAGTTAATGGGATGTCAAGACCAGATTGAATTAGAAAAAACCATTGAAGGCTTTTTTAAAGAATAAAATATTATTTTCGCGGTACTAATTGCCAAAGACATACTCTATGTCCTTGGCGGTAATCGCGAATTTTTTTATACGTATAACGTGAATCAAGTTTCCATAAACACTATGACCGTTCTCGCAGGAATCCGAAACGTTTTTTCCTTCACAATTCTATATCCATCTTTTAGTTCATCCTCGAACTCATGTTCAGTATTCACAACAACTGTCCATTGCTTTCCTTTAGACGGATTCGGAAGCGAAAACTCATGTTCCTCCCAATGAAAGTTATATGCAATATAGATGTCTTTATCAAATTCAGTACGACTTATTTTAACATATCGCCCACACAACAGTATTCCAAGCATTCTGCTATAATTGGTATAATCAGGATACCACGTTCTAAGTCCATGAAAAGATAAATCTGGACATCCACACGAGATATAGTCCATTGTCCTTAATTGTTCCTCTCTGTGAAGAATTCTATGCTGTTTACGAAATGCGATACATCTCTTGGTATACTCAAATATCCAATTATTTTTCTTTCGGTCATTCCAATTTAGCCAGGTGGTTTTATTATCTAAACAATAAGGGTTGTTATTACCGTTCTGAGTATTTCCAAACTCATCCCCGGCAACAAGTAATGGTACACCTTGACTAAAATACAACAGAATCAAAGCATTACGAATCTGCTTCTTCCTTAGTTCCAAAACCGATTTCTTTCTCGTTTTTCCTTCTGCACCACAGTTCCAGCTATAATTATAGTCTGTTCCATCTTGATTATATTCCCCGTTCTCTTCATTATGTTTTACATCATAAGAGACCATATCCATTAATGTCATACTGTTGGTATTCGATAAGTAGTTTACAATAGCCTTCCCCTCAGGATTATTTTTAAAAGCATTGCTAAAGGACATTACCTGTTCCTCGTCTCCTTTTAAAAACTTTCTTGCTACGACCATAAAATTATCATTGTAGTCTGCCAAATGCTTTCTCTTCGGCACTCTGCCATCCAGGTAATAGCTATCTACATTCCAATCAGAAGTAAAGAGTTTCGCTTGGTTAAGAATTGGATCAGTTGCCAGAAGTTTATCTGGAATCCACTCTTTGTTTACCTTAAAACCATCAACCTGATAATACTTCTGCCAAAAATGTAAGCAGTCCGCAATCAAACTCTGATTGGTATTAAAACCAAAATAAAACTCCATATAGACTTCTATGTCATTTTCATGCAAAGCATCTACCATTTCTTTAAACTCCAAACAGCAACTCTCTGGTTCTGTGGCATAGGATGCTTTTGGTGCAAAATAGAAGTTTTCTTCGGAATATCCCCAATAATTCAATTTCCATTCCATTTCTTCATCATAGAACGGATGTGTAATAGATGAGGAAATGGGATATTTTTTCGTCAATGTGCAGTCATTTATCTCATTGAATTCGTAGCATGGCATCAATTCAATTGCATTTATACCTAATTCTTTGAAATACGGTATTTTCTCTATGATTCCTTTAAAAGTACCTTTTGCTTTCACGCCTGAAGACGAATCCATTGTGAATCCTCTTACATGCAAACGGTAAATGAAAAGTTCTGAAAAACTTATTTTTTGATTACCGCCTATTTTACAAAAAGCTTCTAGATTATTCACTTTATAATAAATCTGATCTTTTGCAACGGGAACTCCAAAACATTCCCGTCCAACCACCTGACGTGCATATGGATCTGTAATGAGTTTCCCACTTTTCTCGTAATAGTAGAAATACTCCCTGTCTTCATCCAATTGCACGATAACTGAAAAAACATCGCCAATACAATATTGTTCTTCAATGGGAATTACAATTTCCTGATCACTGTTGGAAGAGTAAATAGAATCAACCAATTCTATTCTGTCTACTCTACCAGAAAGAATATGAAGGCTGCAGTCTGCTTCTTCCATAAGCGAAATGGAAAATTGAATTCTTCCATGGTCTAGTGCATAGGCACCCAGCGGATACCCTGCACCTTTATCAAACTGAATTTTCTTATAACTCCCTTTTGTCACAATATGCCTCCATCCTCACTATCGGTTAATCTTTTCTGCTTCAATTTGCTCATTCAAATTGTTTAAGTACACCCATCGTTCCATTTTTTCATCTAGCAATTTTTCTACTTTAGCTTTCTCTTCCATAAGTTCTCTAAGTTTTGCATAATTATTAGCATTCGCATCTACTTCTGCATCTAACTTAGCAAGCTTATCTTCCAGGCCTTCAATTACGCCGTCTATTTCATCAAATTCCTTTTGTTCCTGATAAGAAAATTTAAGTCGTTTTGTCCTTGGTTTTTCTTTTATACTGCTTTTTTCCTTCTTAGGCGCATTCCCTATAGTAGACATAACATATGTGGTGTTAGCCTTGTAATCTGAGAAACCACCCTCGTACTGATTAATCTTTCCGTTTTCTTCAAATGCTAAAATTCTCTGTACTACGCGGTCAAGAAAATAACGATCGTGAGATACGGTAATTACAATACCTTCAAAACTGTCCAGATAATGTTCTAGTATGGTAAGTGTCTGAATATCTAAGTCATTGGTAGGCTCGTCCAAAATTAAGACATTTGGGGCTTCCATAAGCACTTTCAACAGATAAAGTCGTCTTTTCTCTCCACCAGAAAGTTTGCTAATATACGAATACTGCATGTCCGGCGTAAATAAAAACCTTTCCAGCATCTGAGAAGCCGAAATTCTGCCTGTACTAATTTCAATATATTCAGAAATATTCTTAATATAATCAATTACACGTAATTCTCCATCTAAAAATTCATTTTCCTGCGAAAAATATCCGATTTTAACAGTTGAACCTATGTCAATTGTACCACTATCTGGTGAAAGATTACCCGTTATCATTTTTAATAACGTACTTTTTCCGCAACCGTTATGTCCTACAATTCCAAGACGCTCTCCTTTTACCATTGTATAACTAAAGTCTTCAATTAACTTATTATCGCCAAAACTCTTGGAAATGTGCTCAATTACGATTGTTTTTCGTCCAAGTCTTGTTGATGCTGACTCCATCTCAACATTTTTATCTTCTACAATCTTTTCTCTATCTCTTAATTCTTCAAATCTTTGAATATGCGCTTTCTGTTTTGTAGACCTAGCCCTTGCCCCTCGCATCATCCATTCCAAATCCTGACGGTACATACTTTCCTTCTTACGCTCAGTAGCAAGTTCCATTTCTTCACGTTCTGCTTTCAACGCAAGAAACTTTGTATAATTTCCTTCGTATGTGTATAACTTTGCTTTATCTATTTCTACTATTTTATTCGTAACCTTATCTAAAAAATAACGATCATGAGTAACCATGATAATAGAACCTTTGTACTTATTCAGATAGTCTTCTAGCCACTCAGTCATTTCATTATCTAAATGGTTCGTAGGCTCGTCAAGAACTAACACTTCAGAAGGATTTAATAACGTACGCACTAAAGCCGCTCTCTTTTTTTGCCCACCTGATAAATTCTCCGTTATCGCATCAGGTTCTGACAGCCCTAATTTTAAGAGCATAGCTGTTGCCTGTCCCTCCAGATTCCAATGTTCATTCTCACTTTGTATTCCGCGTGTTACGTTTTCTAATATAGTAAGCTTTCCATCAAATTCAGGGACCTGTGAAAGATAGCCAATTCGTATCTTATTGCCTTTTGTCACTTTCCCTTCATCTGGTTCTTCTAAACCTGCAATAATCTTTAAGAAAGTTGATTTACCTGTTCCATTTATACCAATCACACCAAATTTATCTCCTTCGTTTAATCCGAATGAGATCTTGTTGAATATCTGTTTTTCTCCATATATTTTACTTACATTCTCTATCGTCAATAAATTCATATTATAATGCTCCTCTGTCAACACATCTAGGCTTCATTATACTATGAATAAAGATTCAATACAAGATAAAAGCTTTTTGTATAAGGTGTTTTACTGTTCAGTAAAATATCAAAAGAAACTGTTTCCACCTCACTTCCTGTCTATATTCGTAAAAAACACTTGCAAATTACTGATTTTCCTGTAAAATAAGGAGTGATGTTTAAATTTGAATAATAATCTATTGATTTGAAAATATAAATAAGAGAGGTAACGCTATGATACAAGCAAGTAATGTCACACTAAGACTCGGAAAAAGAGCCTTGTTTGAAGATGTTAATATCAAATTTACAGAAGGAAACTGCTATGGACTAATCGGTGCTAACGGTGCTGGTAAATCAACTTTTCTTCGTATTTTGTCTGGTGAAATCGAGCCAACAAACGGTGATATCATCATCACACCAGGACAACGACTTTCTTTCTTAAAACAGGATCACTTTAAATATGACCAATTTGTTGTATTAGACACTGTTATCATGGGTAATCAAAGATTATATGATATCATGAAAGAAAAAGAAGCAATTTATGCAAAAGAAGACTTCACAGAAGAAGACGGTATCCGTGCAAGCGAATTAGAAGGTGAATTCGCAACTATGAACGGATGGGAAGCAGAATCTGATGCTGCTACTCTTTTAAATGGTTTAGGTATTGATACCTCCCTTCATTATTTGCAAATGCACGAACTAAGCGGTTCACAGAAAATTAAAGTTCTTCTGGCTCAAGCTTTATTTGGTAATCCAGACATTTTATTACTAGACGAGCCTACTAACCACTTAGACCTTGATGCAATTAGATGGTTAGAAGAATTCTTAATTAACTTTGAAAATACAGTTATCGTTGTATCCCATGACCGTTACTTTTTAAATAAAGTATGTACACACATTGCGGATATTGACTACGCTAAAATCCAGTTATACACTGGTAACTATGATTTCTGGTACGAATCAAGCCAGTTAATGATTAAACAGATGAAAGAAGCTAACAAAAAGAAGGAAGATAAAATCAAAGAACTTCAAGAGTTTATCCAACGCTTCAGTGCCAACGCTTCCAAATCCAAACAGGCTACTTCCAGAAAGAAAGCTTTGGAAAAAATTCAGCTTGATGAAATTAAACCATCTAGCCGTAAATACCCTTACATTGATTTCCGTCCTTTCCGTGAAATCGGTAACGAAGTATTAACCGTTTCCAATCTTTCCAAAACAATTGACGGAGTAAAAGTACTAGACAACATCTCCTTTATTATTGGTCATGATGATAAAGTTGCTTTTGTTGGTAACAACGGTTTAGCCACTACTACTTTATTCAAAATTTTAGCCGGTGAAATGGAACCAGATGAAGGTGAAGTCAAATGGGGTATTACAACATCACAAGCTTATTTCCCTAAAGATAACACAAAAGACTTTGACTGTGACGACATTATCGTAGACTGGTTAATGGAATTCTCTCCTGAAAAAGATGTTACTTATGTACGTGGATTCTTAGGAAGAATGCTTTTTGCTGGTGAAGATGGTGTTAAAAAAGTGAACGTATTATCTGGTGGTGAAAAAGTACGTGTTATGTTATCCAAGATGATGATTATGGGTTCAAACGTTCTTATTATGGATGAGCCTACTAACCATTTAGATATGGAATCCATTACTGCATTAAACAATGGATTAATTAAATTCAAAGGTGTAGTATTATTCACTTCACAGGATCATCAGTTCATCCAGACAATCGCAAATCGTATTATGGAAATCACTCCTGGTGGACTTATTGATAAGATTACAACTTATGATGAATATCTTGAAAATGATGAATTAGCTCGTAAGAGACAGATTTTGAGCAATCAAGATGATGAAAACTAATTAAAATACAGAGATTATTAATAAACGGCGTGTGAAAGATGTATTCATACGCCGTTTTCTAATAATAACTTAATTCAATTCTTTTACATAACAGCTGCTTGTACTCTTCTGCTGTTTTCAAAATAGTGCAAGATAGCATCTACTACTCGAAAACAAAGTTCTACTATATAATGACAATCAACCGAAATTCTCTTTATTGCTTTTAAATATTCATCATGCATACTCTTAACGAAATCCACAATCTCTTCTGGTGTATTATAAGCACTTTCTAATAATCTGTTGCGTTTTGCCTGCTCACTTTTCACATACTTACGAAAAGCAAATTTTAACTCCTTTTCATAATAACAATGCTCCATCATTGTTCCAGGATAAATACTATTATGAGGAAATGTAAAATAATCAGCAACATAATGAATAATCATCCCCAAATGCCTGCAAAAGTAAGTATCAATTCCCTTTGTAACATCATATTTATCTGTAACATTACTAATTTCCGTTTTCAGCAAATCCAAAGTTTCCTCAATATTATGTTTTCTTGTCAAAAACGATGGTACACAATCTGGCAAAATACTTCCTACGTAAAAAGACTTTTTACATTTGTTCAGTTCTTCCATGCCCTTACTCTCAAGTATATACTTAGCAAGTGAAATATGTGACTTTTTTCTCATTCAATATCCTCCTTGACTAACAGTCTACCCCTGTGCTTACATATTCATTATACCATACTGAAAATCGTTTTCAATATATTACTATTCATTTCTATAAACGCCTAAATTTCCTTACTTGACAAGCATATATTGGATACTGTAAAATGTTGAATGTATAACACTTATAAATAATATGAAATGGAGATGATATTTTTGGACCCTAGTGACGTCACGCAGCTTATTATTCTTTTAGTTTTACTGCTCTTATCAGCCTTCTTCTCGTCTGCTGAAACAGCTTTAACTACTGTGAATAAGATTCGTATTCGTAATCTTGCAGATGAAGATGTAAAAGGTGCAAAAACTGTATGTAAACTGATTGAAAATCCAACAAAGCTGTTAAGCGCTATTTTAATTGGGAACAATATCGTGAATTTATCTGCCTCATCATTAGCAACTACTCTTGCTGTGAACATCTGTAAATCACTTGGTGTTTCTGATAGTGCTACTGTTGGTGCTGGTATTGCAACCTTTGTACTTACGATTTTAGTCCTGATATTCGGTGAGATAACCCCAAAATCCTTAGCAACAATACACGCTGAAAAAATTTCTTTAGCCTACAGTGGTAAAATTTACTTTATTACACAACTTCTAACACCTGTAATTTTTATCATTAACAAAATGTCCTATGCAATACTCAAGCTGTTACGTGTTGACACAAATTATAAAGGTTTAACTATTACAGAAACCGAGCTTAGAACTATTGTTGATGTAAGCCATGAAGAAGGTGTCTTAGAAAGCGAAGAACGAAAAATGATTACCAATGTAGTAGATTTTGGTGACTCTCTTGCAAAAGATGTTATGGTACCAAGAATCGATATGGTATTTGTAGATGTCAATTTAAGTTATGATGAGCTTGTAGATGCATTTTCAGAAGACAAATTTTCCAGAATGCCTGTTTTTGACGGCGAACGGGATAATGTCATAGGCATCATTAACTTAAAGGATGTATTCTTTTATCAAGGTTCAAAGGAATCCTTCCACATTAAACAATTACTAAGAGAACCATACTTTACGTATGAATTCAAAAAAACATCTGAACTCTTAATTGAAATGCGAAAAGCCTCACGGTCAATCGCAATTGTACTAGATGAATACGGTGCAACTGCTGGATTAATCACCTTAGAAGATTTACTTGAAGAAATCGTCGGTGAAATTCGAGATGAATATGATGGTGACGAAGAAGACTCCATCAAACAGATTGGTGCCAATGAATTCATTGTAAATGGTTTTGCAAAATTAGATGAAGTAAACGAGATAATTGGTTCTCGACTAGAATCAGATGACTATGATTCCATTGCTGGTCATATCATTAACTTACTAGAGCATCTTCCTGTTGAGGGAGAATCAATTATTGATAATAATATAAAATATACTGTTCAATCCGTGGACAAAAACAGAATTGATAAAATACATATTCTGCTTTTACCAAATGAAGAGAATACGGAAGACGAATAGTATTATGGGAGACTGCTCTTTGCAGTCTCCTTTCTTTTTGCAATTCTAGCCCCTCCCATCGCAACACGATTATACGTTCCTGTAATACTGTTTCCAAAGGGATAACCTTGAAATAATACTAGCATGCTAATATCTTGTATTGTCCGATACCATTCTTCATATTCAATAAGTGGTAAAGTAAACTCATAATGAATCCCAAATTTTCTTGCTATCTGATTCTGGTGTTGGATACACTCATTGGTACACTGCTTTATCATGTTAATAATAAGCTCTTGTTTCCTTCTTTCAAACTCATCATCTGCCCAATTAAAGTAATCTGGCAACTGCCCTACAATATCCTGATAATACCCCTCAATATGTAGCCCCTCAATAGCATTCCTATAAACCACAAAATCCGATAATGTCACATACAAAAAATCCTCTTTTTCTCCCTTCCATCTGTATTCATATTTTCTTCTAGTTTCAAATGACACTAGCCCATCACTCCCCGATCCCTTTTGTATATATGGTACAATCCCATCATTCTCAACAAATAGAATATACGGCACGTAAAACTTACATAACTCTTTCTTCATAGGCTGATCCATTATGCCAAGATTCACATAAAGCGCTTGAAAAAAACGATGTATGACTTCTTCTTCATTTAAATTTATAGTACGCAAGTTATCCGATTCAACTGCATCAAAAAGTGCAGCTTCCACAGCCTCATCAACTGCCAGGTTATATTCTGTCTGTTTTGTCTGCACCGCTTCATAATCAGAAATATGTATTGTATGAAAAAACAAGTAAACCATAAGGCAAACAGCAAATAGCAAGCCATAATTAGAAACACTCATCTCGCACCATCCCTCCATAGCGAATTGGCACTCCAGCCATTCCAACATCAGCTATGCCAAACATTCTTATCATACGTTCAATGAAACCTGTATCCTTTCGCATAATCGAAACTGATATAAAATCCCCTTGGTGCAACGTGTACCATTTTCCTTGCTTATACAAGGTATCTAATATTGTATCAGTATAGGTTCCAAGACAAAAACTCTCCTTTTCACCCGAGTTACGATACATTTCATACACCGTTAGATCTATCTCATATACATGATTGGTCGCAGCTAGCTTTTTCTTAAATTCTTCATATCGTTTAGCACTAATATAACCAGTGTTACGAATACTGTCTGTAAAATAGGTCACCTCATACCGGGCGTAACCTTGAAGCAAAAGTTCTTGCTGGTAAGAAAAAAATAAAACCGGAATTAAAAACAATAAAACTGCAGTAATTAATATTTCGCACACAAAACTGAATGATCTCAACTCTGCCTCCTCACGATGGGATTACTTCACAGGATATCACATGCTGTTGATACATAGCTTGATCTACATGTTTTTCCATTACATAGACTAAATGAGAAAAATAAAACAGTATCGTTAATGCAACACAGTAAACCATAATCGAAAAACATTGATACAATAACGAAATTCCGTTTTTCATATTACCTCCTATTCTGTCTGACGAAAGACAACTCCAATAATAACATTATTTACATCTCTAACAATATCACCCATAAATTGTGCATTCGGATTGATGTAACTCTCACCATTAGAATTTTGTGCAACATAGCCATCTGTCTGTGTTTTTCCTCCCAAAGACCATATTTTTTCTCCAGAAGCTCCTGTCTTACTGTTGAGTTCATAATAATAAGACGTATGAACCTTATTGGTTTCTACCACTACAGCTAAATTACTATTTCGAAACTTATTTATTACATTGATCACTTCACTGCCCGAAACTGTTAACCCCTCATACATTACCTTATCACTTTCATTAAATTCTGCATTGAGCTTACTTATCTGCCCTGCACCATCTGCTGCTGTATCACGTGCTTCTCTTGCAATAAAAAATCCTAGACTGATAACAATACAAGTAATAATGGTTCCTGCTGCTAAAAGCAAACCTTTCAAACTGTTTTCCATAAATCAAACCTCCTTAAAACCCCGCCTGTATCTGTTTTACATACCCCTGTAACTGTACAAGGCTTTCCAATACGAAAGGAACAATTAAATACAAACCAATTACGCAAACCATTGGGATAAACGCAATAAATCTTCCAAGCACCCCCTTATTTGCTGTGCTAATTTCATTATCCTGCTTTCTTTTTTCAATATGACTATCAAGTTCCAACATGATAGGTTCAAGTGCTTGTTCCAAACCAATCACTTCACTTACCATAAATGCATCTAATAGTTTCACAAATGGCACAAAAGGCTCTAAACGTTTTCCATGTTCTAATGCCTCTTCATTATCATATGAAAACTCATCCATACACACCTGTATCGTTGGCACAAATATTTCCCCTCCCAATTCAAGCCAGTTTAAAATATCATACACATCCCCATTGCCTCCTAACGCAACCATTCTTGAAACTCCATAATAAAAATAAGCTTCATCCTCTTTTTGTCTATTCATAAGTTGCAATCTCACTTCTAAAAACCAAACCGGCATATAAGATGCAATAATTCCCATTAGAAAAATAGCTGCAATCAATAGCACCACATAAGTTCTGGTGTCCTTTGCAATAGGAACAAGAATCACAAATGACAATACTCCCACCAGCACAAACGCTCCTAGTCTTAACACAAAAAACTCCTTAAGACTCACCCTAGAAGAACTTTTTCGAAGAAGCAGTGTAAAACGTCTAACCTTTTTCGGATGATGTTCTGTCCACCAGTCATACACAACGACTACAAAACGATTTCCCGCTAACACAGTTAATAGATTGCTTTTAAAAAAATGTACATCATAATTCTGCCTTAACATCAAAACAGCCTGATAGCAGAAAATTGTTGCAAAGACCAGCAAAAATCTTGTTACCACTCCATACGTGCCCTGATAATAACGCGACAGTTCTCCCAAATTCCACCTGGCCCACACTTCAATTGCCTTTAAAAACTCAATTGGCGTTAAGACAACCAGCATAAGACCCGCAAGATTATGTTCCAGTTTTTCACGATTTAACACCCATATAAATATCTGCTTTTTCAAGAAAGTAACGTTATCGAGAAATATTGCTTTCTCCGAAGCATCACCATACTCCATTGCTAGATAAGAATACATTGCAAACTGATAATAATAGCTACAAGAATACTCCTTTTTAACGTTACGCAGTTCTTCTACATCCTCAAGCATTAATAAATCATAAAACTTTTCTGCCATCTCTTGTATTTCCATATCAACGAACTCTAGGCTCTTAAGTATTGCCTCCTCCACACATTGACTTATTGTATACTCATAAAAAACATGGTCGAGAAATACAATAAATGATTTTAATCTTTTTCTTTCTCGCCCTTCACTTTTCTTCTGTCTCCAATAAATCACCAAAAGCACGAAACTAACTAACCCAATTACTATGTAAGTAAGATTATGTATTGAAATCATCTGTCTTAGTCTATTCACCCGTTCGTCCCCTCCAATCTCGAAGGAAGCTTATAAATTCCCCTTTCTCCTCTTTGTTCAATGCTGTCATGATTCTGCCTTGTGCATCATCACTTAGATTATTTGCAATTACGTAACCACCGTCTCGGTATAAGATCAAATCCCTCGTTTCAAACATGCCCACAGAACTACCGTTGCAACCTATTTCGCGCTCTCTTATTTCTGTTATTCTTTCAATATACCGATGTCCATCCTCTGCTTTTTTCATATGGATATCAAAATGGATTACATGAACCACCTGTTCTAGTGCAATTCTCTCTTCTGAAAATCCACCTTTCATAAGCAAAGCATTACGAAAAGAATACAGTAAATCCTTTGTTGTTTTCGCATGATGGGTAAACACTGTAAAATTAGAGGCTACCTGAGCCATTTGAACCATCCAAGAGCATACCTCATTAGAAGCTACTTCACCAAGAAGGTTAACTGTACCATCGGTTTTTTTCTGAAAGTCAAGTCCCTCCTGTCCCGTTATCGTATTCGTTTCTCGAAAACTAACTATATTACGGGTTGGATACAACTTTCTAAGATGCAATTCAAACGCTATTTCCTGCACTCGCAGATTATAGCTTGGTTTCATAAAATTAACCATGGACATTAATAATGTTGTTTTTCCACTTCCCTGCTCGCCTGTTATCCCAATATTCTGACAGCCTTTAATCGCCCACTTAATCAACTGAATTGGAAGCCTTTTGTTCTTGTCAATGAGCAAGGCATCCATCTGTTTTTGACAGACCGAATTAAATTTACGAATAAAGAACACCCAGCTTTCACAAAAAGGTGGTCTTGCCACAGCAACACGAGAACCATCTGCCATTTCATTGACAATGTAGCCTCTCTTCTGAGATAGCTGCCCTGGATTCTGGTAACGATATATGTTTTTGCAAATTCGAATAAACTCCTTTTGAGATGTAAAATGAAGAAATGAAAGATAGATTGACTTTCCCTGATAAAAAATCCAGATACTTTGATAGGAATAGGTTTGCCCTTCGCCAAATATAAAATCATTTTCTGATAAGGCATTTCCCGAAACGCCTCCACTTATCCCATCTAATGCTAGATAAAACAATTCATCGATAGGACCGTTCCCTTTTGTATCTTCATATATTCTCTGTGCGATAATGTTTACTTTATCCACATAAGAGAGGGGTATCATACCTTCTTCTTGATAGATTTCTTTTATGTCCGTTTCACTAATCTCATAATATCGTTCCTCATTCTCGTCATATCTTGGTGTAGCAAGCTGATACTGTTCCATCAGATTTTGAAAAGCATCCTCACCATATTTTCTTTCAAAGTGATAGATCAGTATGGAAAACTGCTCTCTAGAAGAAAGCTTGTAAGGATTACCGAATGGAAAAATGGCATCTAACTGCTCTTCTGAAATTTTTAATCGAACAACCATAAGCTCCTTCATAAAATCACGAATAAAAATCTTCGCGTTATAATTTCCAACTGCACCTCCCCTAATTGCTTTACGAAGATCTCTCTTAAACTTCATGTTTGCTTCCAATTCCTTTTGAGTCCGAACCATTTCATAAGGATTCTGTCTTAACGCCCTCGCAATATGTGCATTTACTTCCCACTTAAGACTCTCATAGTCAGGATAGCACTTTTCATTCATAAGTTCCTTCTTCTTACGAAACAACAGTTACCTCCTCTCCTCCTAATCGTTCTAAAACCATACGAGCCGATTTTTTTACTTGGCTTATAAAATAATAATTTTCATCCTGCTTCTTACAAGCCAAATTACGCATAAGAAACTCCACAACACTTCCTCCACTGACTGCATCTGCAAACTCTAGGTTAAATGGTACAGTGCCAATCCTATTTTTTGGAATCTGGTATCTTCGACAAATTGTATTGAGATTGAACCTTGACTGGTCATAATAATTGCCAATAAGAAAAATAGATTTATCAAGTAATGACTGATAATTTGCAAAGAAATGATCTAAGATAATTTTATTCTGACATAGGTTAACAATAACTAAATCAGTCTCTTCCAATATTAACTTAGTAGAAAGCGAGTTATTCGGTGCAGTATCAACAAATACAAAATCAAACGTCCTGTCTAGCAAACAAATCAAAGGTTTTATCACTTGATTTAACTCAAATTCGAAATATTCACTATTCATGTCATGACTTTTTGGTAAATAATAAAGCATATTATCCAAAAACTTCATAGACACATCTTCCATAATCTCCTCATATGTATAATTAGAATGAACCCGCCGAATTAATCCATCTAAACCTCGCTGATCGTAATACGCAAATTCTTCTTTCAGTATACTCATACGCTTTTCCTTTCCATGAACAAAAGCTTGTTCCAATCCATTGAGACTATAATGATTCTCAAACAATACGGACTTCTTACGTTCCAGCATAGCACACAATATACTGATGCAAACCATATTGCTGGTCGTGCCTGCCCTTCCACTACTGTTACTCCAAAATGCTACTTTCATTCTGAAACTCCTTTCTCACGTAAAACACTCATGGTTTGTTTCATCACTGGTATTACACATTAAATAATGGGTAAAAAAATAGAAATTACTTAGAATTAATAGAAAATAAGAAATAGAACATTTCTTGTGTAGATAATAATACCCTATTCACACCAGAATGTAAATAGGGTAATTTGATTTTCGTTTTTCATTATATTAGCATTTTCGACATTTAGAACATAACTTCTGACTTACGCTTTAATAGTCTAGCACCACATACAAGCATAACAATTCCTGTTGCAATTCCCATGACAATTGTAACAATACCGAAGACGATATTCACTACTCCAGTAGATTTCATAGTACTATAGACTTTTTCATTCATAAAATCCCTCCAAGCTATCTTACGCCATATTCTTCATAGTAGGCATCAATTGCTGCCTTTATCTTATCGTCAATCACTATTTTACCCTTATAAGGTTTATTGTATAAGTGTTCCACTACTTCTTCCATCGAAACAATCGCTGTTGCTTTCATTCCATACGTTTCTTCTATCTCATCCAACGCACTTTTCTCGCCAGTTCCTCTTTCCATACGATTTACAGAAACAACAAGACCTAGCACCTGTACTTTGCCCTGTGCCTTGATAATAGGCATAGTTTCACGAATAGATTTACCAGATGTTGTAACATCTTCAATCATAACGATGCGATCTCCATCATTTATAGGACTGCCAAGTAAAATACCTGTATCACCATGGTCTTTTTCTTCCTTACGGTTTGAACAGTAACGAATGTCTTTTTCATAGAACTCGTTTAGAGCCATTGAAGTGGCAACACTTAGTGGAATTCCCTTATAAGCTGGTCCAAACAATACATCAAAATCAGTTCCAAATTTTTCTTTAATTGCTTTTGCATAGTACTGGCCTAATTTACGAAGCTGTGAACCTGTACGATAAAACCCTGTGTTAATGAAAAATGGGGTCTTTCTTCCACTCTTAGTTACAAAATCTCCAAACTTCAACACATTAGAATCTACCATAAATTCTATAAATTCCTTCTTATATTGTTCCATCTTCAATTCTCCTCAATTCTGTCATAGTGTGACTTTTTTATCTATACTCTTTTGTGCTACCAGCTTCTAGTACAAACCGCAACTGGTTTATTCAAACACATTTAGAATATTATAACATTCCCATTTCTATCTTGCAACTATTAGAAAGGTTGCACTAAGTCTATATCTGTTTATTTTACGCACCCTATAAACTCACACACGTCATTTACATTATGTAGCTTCATAAATGACTCCATCCCAGCAAGAATGTCCATTGTTGCTCTCGGATTGTGGAAATTAGCGGTTCCCACCGACACTGCAGTAGCCCCTGCCATCATAAATTCAATGGCATCTTCACCTGTCATAATTCCACCCATACCGATAATCGGAACCTTAACAGCTTGTGCAACCTGATAAACCATACGTACTGCAACTGGTTTGATTGCTGGACCGGATAACCCTCCAGTTTTATTAGCAACTGCAAATGTTCTTCTGTTAATGTCAATTTTCATTCCTGTTAAAGTATTAATCAAAGAAAGTACATCTGCTCCGCCTGCTTCAGCCGCTTTGGCTGTTTCCGTAATATCTGTTACATTTGGGCTTAACTTCATAATCACTGGCTGCTTTGCAATTTTCTTAATCTCCTTTGTGATAGCTTCAACCGCCTTAGGATTCTGTCCAAAGGCGATTCCTCCCTCTTTCACGTTGGGACAAGAAATGTTAATTTCCAGCATATCAACAGGCTGATCAGCCAAGCGTTCTACCACTTCACAATAATCTTCTGTTGTTCTTCCACATACATTTACGATGATCTTCGTATCATATTTCCTAAGAAATGGAATATCACGTTCTATAAATAAGTCAATACCAGGATTCTGAAGACCTACTGCATTAATCATTCCGCCATATGTTTCTGCAATCCTCGGAGTAGGATTACCTTGCCATGGAACATTGGCAACTCCCTTTGTAACCACTGCACCTAGCTTATTCAAATCAACAAATTCACTATACTCTGCTCCAGAACCAAAAGTACCAGAAGCTGTCATAACAGGATTATTCAGTTCTACTCCTGCAAGATTTACTTTCATATTCATACCGTTCTCTCCTGTTCTGCTTAAAATTCATCAATTTCATCTGCGTAGAAAACTGGACCATCTTTGCAGACACGTTTATTATTCACATTGGAATGGTGATCTTTTTCTTTTGACTTACAGACACATGCTAGACAGGCACCAATTCCACAAGCCATTTTTTCTTCAAGTGAAAGCTGTGCCTTAATACCATGTTCGGCAGCATATGCTTTCACTCCCTTAAGCATTGGAGTTGGACCGCATGCGAAGATAATATCTGCATCTATGTTATGTTCCTTGATAGCATCAATTACGTTACCTTTTGTACCTGCTGTGCCATCTTCCGTAGAAACGTAAACGTCTCCATATGTTTCAAAATCATTTTTTAAGAATAAGTCATTGGTACGGTAGCCTAACACAATACTTTTTTCAATAGAGAGGGATTTTGCAAGTTCTAGCATTGGTGGGATACCGATTCCGCCACCAATTAGTAAGGCTTTTTTCCCTTCAAATGTATAGCCATTTCCTAAAGGTCCCATCACATCTACTGTTTCGCCCTCTTTTAACTGAGAAAATTCTTTTGTTCCGAATCCAACAACTCGAAATACAACTCGAAGAGCACCATTGGCTTTATCTATTTCACAAATGCTGATTGGGCGAGGCAATAATTTGCTTCCATCCTTGCTAAAAAAAGAAATGAATTGCCCTGCTTTTGCCTGATTGGCTATCGTCTGTTCCTTAATCCATAAGCTGTAAATGTCACCTGCAAGCTGTTCCATGCTTATCACTACAGCTTGTGCTTTTACTTTTTCTGCCATGATTTCCATCCTATTCTTCATATTTTTTATACGTTTAAATTATAGTAAATATAACACCATTTGACAACCTTCTCATTTCCTGTTATAGTTTGTTTGTTAATAATAATGTTACTGCTAGGGGAGCATTCGCTGAGAAGTGATTTTCACTGACCCTTATTACTTGATCCAGATAATTCTGGCGTAAGGAAGCATTTTTAGATTCCTCCCCATGCGGTTACAAGCTACACAGGAGGTTTTTTTATGTTTCAACACTTTTTAGAGTTAAATAAAGATGGTGGTCGTCTGAAGACACCCGGCTATATACTTTTTATTGCATTAATTTTAATTATATTGCTGCTTGCTTCTACCCTCCACAGCAAAAAAGATTCTCACAAAATCAATACTAGAGAACTTGCTTTTTGCTCAGTTTGCATGGCACTGGCATTTGCCTTATCTTTTGTTAAATTATTTGAAGCTCCAATGGGTGGTTCGATTACCTTTATGAGTATGTTCTTTATCACTTTTGTCGGATATCTGTACGGTACATACACCGGAATTATAACAGGTATTGCATATGGTCTTCTACAGCTCATTGTGAAACCATACTTTGTACATCCTGTTCAGATTCTAGTAGACTACCCACTTGCATTTGGTGCTTTAGGACTTAGTGGTGTATTTTCCAAATCCAAATATGGTTTAATAAAAGGTTATCTCTTAGGAATTACAGGACGACTCTTCTTTGCAGTGTTAAGTGGTGTTATCTTCTTTGCCGAATATGCTGGAGACCAAAATGTATTCTGGTATTCCTTCACTTATAACATCGGTTATATTGGAATAGAGGGGATTTTAACTATCCTAATATTAATGATTCCTGCAGTAAATGCTGGTATTTTACAGATTAGAAAAATTGCAAAGAGCGAATAATCATAGAGGGAAGTAACAGTCACATCCGTTACTTCCCTCTATTTTATTTCATTTACTTTATTCAAAAGACATTACATTTACTTACCTGCCAATGCACCAAGTAAATCTTCTTTCATATCAAGAACTGCTTGTCTGGACGCTGCATCAAACGCCTCCGGACCAAACTTCTCATATTTGGCCTGCTTATATGCTGCTATAATTCCTCTGGAAGAGTTAACAATGGCTCCCAAACCATCTTTGTTAAAATACGGAACTAAATCTTTTGCTTTACCGCCTTGGGCACCATAACCAGGTACTAGAATATAAGTTTTTGGCATTAATTTTCTTAACACTTTACCCATCTCAGGATAAGTAGCTCCCACTACTGCACCTACATAGCTGTAAGCGTCACCCATATGAGACTGACCCCATTCATCAACCATTTTTCCAACTAATTCATATAAAGGCTTTCCTTCCACTAAACGATCCTGGAATTCTCCACTGGATGGATTGGATGTCTTAACAAGTACGAAAATACCTTTTTTTTCTTCCTTACATACATCAATAAATGGTTTTACACCATCCGATCCAAGGTAAGGATTCACTGTAACAAAGTCCTCATCGAACGCACGGAATTTGTTTTTTCCAACCTGAACCTGACCAACATGAGCAGTTGCATAAGCGCCTGAAGTAGAACCAATATCACCACGTTTGATATCACCAATTACGACTAAATCTTTTCCTTTACAGTAATCTACCGTTTTCTTAAATGCCTGTAAACCAGGAATTCCAAACTGCTCATACATGGCAATCTGAGGTTTAACTGCTGGAATCAAATCACAAGTTGCATCTACAATTGCTTTGTTAAACTGCCAGATCGCTTCTCCCGCACCTTCTAAAGTCTCTCCATACTCTGCAAATGCTTTTGCTTTTACATGTTCTGGAACATAGTTAAGCATTGGGTCTAACCCTACTACAATTGGTGCCTGTAACTCTTCAATTTTCTTCACTAATTTGTTAATCATATTCTACCAAGCCTTTCTTATATTCTGTTGTATGTTATAGTTCGCCTGTTAGGCTTTTTTCTATATCTTTTAGTACACTTGGATTCGTAATGTACTGTTTGATCTCATCTTTTGTAACCCACTTATATTCAATCAGGTCTTCGGACAATACAACCTCTTCATGGGCTGTCTCCAATAAATAAGACAAGCCTATATTACATACATCTCCCATCATGAAAGACCATGTGTACATAATTTTACCTATGTAAGCATCAATTCCAGTTTTATCTGCTACAATTCGTACAACAGCCTTATCAGGAGATTCCCCAAATATAACCTGACCATCTAAAAACTCCCATTGGTAAGGATCTTCTATTCTGTCGTCATACCAGCGTTTTACAAGTAAGTATTTATCATCGTGCTGTACAATACCCTTTACTAAGATTTTATACTTTTCCATATTTACCTCCATTGAATCAGATAGTAAGATACTGCCTATGCACATACAGATTGTACTTATAAAGCAATACCTTACTATGTTCTAACAGAATCTCAATACATTATAGCATAGTATGCCATATTCTTCAATTAGTTCACTTACTAGACAGTGGCGAGGGGTTATTTTATTACGAAAAGTCTTTTTTCCTCACCGCTACTTACTTTAACACTCTGAATAACCATACTTAGTACTGACATATTATATATAAATTATGGGCAATCGCCTTTCTTCTTTCGAAGGTCGAATTTGAGTAGCTATTATCGTAACTTTATTTTTCAAGTCTTTTATATAGTATTTATTTATCCAATCTGCAAAGTCTTGTGCTCCGAAACTTAAGATATCTCCTTCTATTTCATCATGAAACCACAAATTATGTTCATTTTTATGTTCAACCAGCCATTTGTCAAATTTATACTGTAATTGATTTATTTGTTCCCCAATTTCAGTTGGACATTCTAAGATGTCTGCATAATATCCATAATCCACCAATATTTTCATTTGTATCTCTCCTTCTTTTACAAAATAAATGATACTAATTTTTCATCATTGAATAAACTGATAGAAAGGAATTCCCCCGATATAACATTATTCTTTTTAAACCATGACACATGACAATTCTATTACTTCTGTAATGAAAATCAATACTCTTATAGTCTATATTACTGTCTGTCCCTGATGCATATACATTTTTAAACATTGCTGGATAATCATTCGTGTTATGCACATTATTATAACTAGCAAATACTTTTATAGTATCTTTATGTTCGTCTATCCATTTTTCCAGTTCCAAATACTTTTTTTTGTTACTAAGACTTATGTTTACCTTTTTTACAGAGTTTTTTACCATCCAATTTAATCCGTTGATTATCCCATCATTCGTAATTTTCCCTTCAGCATTTTCTGCATTATAATAATAAACATTTGCGTTATCATTACATTGAAAAAAATATTCTAAAACATAATAAAAATCAACAATTCTACAATCCTGTTTCTTGCGTTCTCGTTTTTTCTTTTCTTTATCAAAAAACCTCCTGTGCGAAAGAATTATTAATATTTTACCGCAAAGAAGGTTTTTATTCATAAAATTTGATTATTTTATTCCTTACCGTTATTTACTAGCCTTACGTTTCAAACGATTCTTTGCATTTTCTCCCACTAATGCATAGATTACAGACATAGTAGGTACACTAAGCATAATACCTGGAAGTCCAAACAAACCACCACCAACAGTAACTGCAAAAATAACCCAGATTCCTGGAAGACCAATGGAACTTCCAACGACTCTTGGATAAATTAAATTGTTTTCTAACTGTTGTAAAACGGTTAAATAAATAAAGAACATGATTGCATTCAAAGGAGAAACAAGTGCTAATAGAAGGAATGACAACCCTCCACCAATCCAAGCTCCTGCAACTGGAATCAATGCAGTCACTGCGATCAAAGTACTGATTAATATTGCATAATCGAAACGGAAGATCTTCATGCCAATAAAGCACAAACCACCAAGAATACATGCTTCTGTTACCTGGCCAATTAAGTATTTTCCAAAAATATCATTGACAATTGTTGCAACCTTTTCATTCTTTGCAGCGTATTTTTCTGGAATATATGCACGGTTCAATTGACCGATCTGCTTCAAAATGGTTTCTTTTGCAGCAAGAAGATTAATGGCAAAAACAATGGTAATAACCAGATTGAAAATAAAACTTACCAGGTTGGTTGTTACGGTAATTAACCTTGGAACAATATCACCAATGTAATTTACCACAAATGTAGATACTGACTGAATTACATCTGTCAGCTGTCCAAATAGCTTCTCTAAATCTACACTCTGCAGATTATATTTATAATTCAAATCGTTAATCCATCTCTCGATTCGGTTTATATAAATTGTAGTACGTGAAATGAACATATTCGCATTGATTATAAGCTGTGGAACGATGAACCAGAACACCGCTACTATAACTAGCAAGAAAATCAGAAAGGATATCGTAATGGATAACCCTCTTACAGAACCTTTTTTCTTTATTTTTTTACTAAGCAGTCTTTCGAAAAAACACATCGGTTTATTTAAGACAAATGCAAGAACAATCCCCAAGAAGAATGGCGACAAGATATGTGTCACATCACCTAGTATTCCTCTTACGAAATCGAATTTCATAACCACGAATAACAGCAGTGCAGCATAAGTTATGACGATTATTTTTTTCCTTAAGTCTAAATCTTTCATAATCTCCTCCATCTAAAAACTCGGATTTTCACATTGATTCGAACCATAATAGTATAAGTATACTGTTTTTTTAGCCATTTCGCAATTCCTCATTTCCAATTAAATGAAAGATTTTTCTAAATTACATAATCATCAAACCTTGTATTCTGATACATCTCTACTAAATCCTGCAATGTCATTTCATTCATGCATGCTGTAATTTTCTCTGACATCATCTGAAACATCAAATCGACTGTTGCTTCATTGGTATAACCGGAAACCTGGTCTTCTCTACTTTCGTATTCTTCCATAAGAGTGCTTTCGGTTAAACGAAGAATCATTCCTATAGTGTAATTTTCTGGTCTCTTGGCAAGCCTATAACCGCCATTGGAGCCACGAGTACTTTTGACCAGTCCTGCCTTACATAAAAGAGAACTGGTCTGTTCCAAAAACTTTTCTGACAGCTCCTGTCTTGATGAAATTGCTTTTAAAGGAATGTATTCACCAACGTCATTTACTGCTAGATCTAACATGAATCGTACTGCATATTTTCCTTTTGAAGATACCTTCATATAACGTTCACCTTCTATCTTTCTTGATACGTATCAAGGAAATTGTACTGCTCTGTGGCGGTATGATACCCAATCAGCGTATCTAAATTTACATTATGCATACTTCTAAAAATATTTTTATCAATGTTCGGGTTATTTTTCTTTAACTTTTTAATTAATACTTTCATTTCCTGACGTTTCGAACCACCACCGCCATTATCGCAGATGCTGCAGTTTTCTGTAAATCTGCATGCACACTGAATAAATGTAAGTTCATGATAGGTTTTCCATGCGATAATGTCATCCTCTTCAATCAGATACATCGGACGGATTAATTCCATGCCTTCGAAATTCTTGCTATGAAGTTTTGGCATCATCGTCTGCACTTGTCCTCCATAGAACATTCCCATAAGCACTGTTTCTACCACATCGTTGAAATGGTGTCCTAGGGCAATTTTATTGCATCCTAGCTCTTTGGCATGTTTGTATAAGTGTCCTCTTCTCATTCTTGCACAAAGATAACAAGGACTTTCATCTACTTCTGCCACAATATCAAAAATCTGTGTTTCAAACATGGTAATCGGAATATTTAAAAGTTTTGCGTTGTTTATAATCGTTTGTTTGTTTATCTCATTATATCCAGGATTCATAACAAGAAACACAAGCTCAAACTTATATTTTCCATGTCTTTGCAGTTCCTGAAGCAGTTTTGCCATCAACATGGAATCTTTTCCACCTGATATACACACTGCAATTTTATCACCTTCTTGGATTAAGTCGTACTCTTGTACTCCCTTTACAAACTTTCTCCAAATTGGTTTTCTATACTTGGTAATTAAACTACGTTCTATCTCTAAATACTTTTCCATTTCTATCTCCTTCACCATACTACCTGCTAACTAGTCAATTCATTATAGCAAGTATCAAAAATCGTTAAAAACTGCTCTACTTCTTCCTCTGTTGTCATGTGGCTGAAACTTAGCCTCCAGGATGACATAGCGTTCTTTTTATCTCTGGACACCGCAAATACTGGCCTTGATGGTGTATTGGGCACTGAACATGCAGACTTAGTTGAAATACAGACTCCATGTTTGTCAAGTGCTTCCTGAAATACTCCTGCCTTAATTCCTTTCACACTCGCATTTAAAATGAATGGCATCGCATCTTCTGGACTATTAATTCGCACCAGTGGGTACTTTTCCAATGCCTTTCGAATTTTTTCATTACAAGCTTTCACACGCTCATAACGATTAGGCTGTTCTTTTAATGCCTTTTTAAGTGCCATTAATATGGATGCTGTCATGCCCGGCGAAGGGGTTCCGCTACGATACATAGTGGTTGACACCCCACCATGAATCATTGGCTCAATAATCGTATCTTCTTTTCTGACCAATACTCCACAACCATTTAGGCCAAAAAATTTATGAGGTGCAAAAGAACACAAATCTATGCCATCTAAGTCAACTGGAATTTTTCCTATAGCTTGGGTTGCATCTACATGAAGCTTACAGTTTGGAGACCTTTTTACCAGTTCTGCAATTTCTTTGATTGGCTGAACAACTCCTAGTTCACTGTCTACATAGCAAACAGACACTAACACGGTATCCTTACGTATCAGTTCCTCTAAATGTTCTAAGTCAACTCGTCCATCTCGTTCTATATCCACTAAATCAATCTCGTATCCTTCGTTTTGTAGGGCTGTTAATGCTGCACTAACAGAAGAATGTTCCAGATACGTTGAAACAATATGTTTTCCTTGATTTCTATTTATCTTTGCCACACCTTTAATCGCAAGGTTATTGGACTCACTTGCTCCAGATGTGTATATAATTTCATTAGGCTTTACAGAAAGCAGCTTTGCAATCTCTTCTGTCATTTCCATCATGTGTTGATTGGCTTCTCTTCCACATTGATGATGAGAATTCGCATTTCCATAAATATTTTTTGTTTCGTCTATAAAAGCAGATAATACCTCTGCATCAACCGGCGTGTTTGCCGCATAATCAAAATACAGCATGCGATCACCTTCCTAAAATATAGTTTATATATCAACTTACTATGAATTAGTATAAAACGAACTCTCGCTTCCGTCAATGGAAAAAAGCTGTACGATTCATAACCTGTATTTACAAGTGCTGAATCGACAGCTTTCTTCTTTTCTTTAATATCTATTAGTTAATGAATTTCTTTACTTCTCCTAAAAGTGCTTTCGACACTTCTTCACTGACTTTCATCTCTCCAGTAACCCCTTCCATCGCGGATACCATATCCGATGCATTGTCTGCAACGGAATTGATTGTACCTGAGCTTTCTTCAATGGTGTCTGCAATTAGGTGAATGGAGTGATCTACAGTCTGCATAGTCTCTTGCAACTCAGTGGACATTTTTGAAAAATCACAAAACATCTTATCAATATCATGAACACCATCATAATAATGTGCAGCCATTTCCACAAAGTTATCATAATCACCCATAACTGTTTTTTCAATAAATTCAATCATCTTTGAAGAATCACTGGATAATTTATGTACTGCCTTCTGAACTAGCTTGCTGATTTCTTGAATGGTATTGGCTGTCTCTTTACTTGTGTCTGCCAGCTCACGTATTTCGTCCGCAACAACGGAGAATCCTTTTCCTGCTTCACCAGCTCTTGCTGCTTCAATTGATGCATTCAATGCTAAAAGATTCGTCTGGGCAGAAATACTTAAAATTTCCTCTGTCAGTTCATCAATTTTATCTACCTGTCTGCTATTCGCAATTGATTTTAATAAGTCACTGCTGATTTCTTCCATCACATCTTTGGTTTCTGCCTTACTGTTATTTGCCTGCTTTCTGCTTGCCTTTGCTTCTTTCATTAGCTTACTTGCAAATGCAGAACCATCTTTTGCATTCTCGGCAATTTTGACCATTTGCCCGTAGATTTCGTCTGAATTGGCTGTGAGTTCCTGGGTGGCAACTGCTATTTCCTGCATGCTTGCCGCTAACTCTTCCATAGCTGCTGAAGAATCACCAACTGATGTATTCGTCTCTGTTACCTTACCAGATACCACTTTCACGCTATTAATTAATTTGTTAGAATCCTCACTAATGAGTAATAATACATTTCCCATCTTTTCAATGAGCAGGTTAATGTTATCAACCATGTTTCCTATTTCATCTTTTGATTTTATGTAAATGCGGTCATTGGTATCGAACTTATTGCGATTTAGTTTCTTTATAATTGTATCAAGCTGTTTCTTTACACGTTCAATTGGAACGACAATAAGAAAGACTAAATTAATTGCCATAGCAATTGCTACAAGTAGTACTACTACATTGCATATGTTTATAGAACGGGTCGCCTTATCTGCTGTCCGAATCAAACTTGTCTGCTGCCTATTACTAGAAGTTGCATTCTCAGTAATCATTTCGTTAAGCAGAAGTCCAACTTTTTCACCTGCTTTCGTCACGTCCGAAACATCAACGTTTCCTTTCAAGTAACTTTCAAAATAATTACTGTAAGAGTCTGCTAAATCTAAAAGTTTTTCTGCATTGCTGCTGTCTTCCTTTTCTGCCGCACTGTCCTTATACGCCTCAATTACCTTAATTAGCTGTTGAAAGATTGCCTTTTGTGCCTCTTTTACTTCCTGCCTTTCTTCCTCATCACTGGCAGTGAAAAAAGTAAGAAGATTGGTTTGTGTTTCCACATATTGTGTATTAATACTCTGAATTTCAAGGATACGACTGCCACTTCCATTTTTCACAGCAACTGTTGTCTGTCTTACATCCATTAATGACGACTGGCTAATTACGCTAATACCCAAAGTTAAAGCCATCATTAAGACTACTGCAGCTATCACTTTTACTTTCATACTCAATTTCATAATAAGCACCCCTTATAAGTAAATATTCTTATGCATATAATAATTATATAACAAACACACTTTACTAACAATGTTATTTTCTATATTTCTATAAATTATATAGCTGTTTTCCATAATTGCTAGTTGAAATGTTAATACATTTATGCTAATAATGAATAAAACAGAGAGAAAGGATGGACGGTCATTTGACCACTATACACAATGAACCAAAAATTTTGCAGATTATTAAACAGCGTTAACTCTACCATTTACGAAGGCATTGTCAAAATCGGTTATGAAAGGAATACATCCATCAGTATTTATTACGACTTAGGGCTTCTTAACTATTTGCTTGATTCTGGCTATCAGACTGCTTCTGAATGTCTGACTGCTCTAGAAGAGTTATTAACAGAACTGAATGCCCCAGAAGAACTTCTTATAATCAGGCTGGCAAAGCAACGTTTTCAATTTACGGTTACCAGTAAAGGTGTGGAAAAAATTATGTGCCAATACGAAAACAAACCTTTTCTAAAAGATATTATTGAACTTGCCAGAACCCATAAGTTTACTCTTTTAGATGTAAAGCAAGTATTCGAGCGCTATGATTCAGAGTATCTCATAGAAGAAGTGAACAATGAAGAATTTCAATATGTATTTTCCTTCAAAGACAAATCGATTGATGAATATATGTATTGTTTTAACCTTAACGACTGTTATTACCACAGGCTCCTTCCTTATGACTATGAACGCCTTTAACTACCTAAGCCGGAGTGAACGTTTCTTTCACCCTGGCTTTTTTTATATTCCAGTAAGTTTCTCTAATTTCTTACAGATATCAGTATTATCATAATATCCATCAAATAATTCCTGTCCGTTGCCTATTGCAAACACTGGAACACATACACCGGAGTGTCCATTCGTTGACCAGTTTACTCCTGATTTATTTGCTAATATTCTTAAAATCTGACTGATAAATGGATCGTTTTTGCCATGCATCGTATATTCCTTCTCTGTCATATGACTTTGCTTCTGCGTTCCAATCTGCAATGTCTCTATATATGCACCCTCTAATGCTTTTAGTTGGCTGTATGTTAGAACACTATGTATCCCTAACTCCTGCTGCTTATTTGAATTTGTTGTAATCCCAAACAATTCTTCTACATCAGAAAGAACTTCTTGAAAATCTGTGTTTTCTTTTCTGTATTTTGTCACATACTGATTATAAAACTGCTCATAGGATATCTTCTGATTGTTCAAGTGTTCCAGATATAAACTATACCCTGTGGCTGAGTATCCCAAAGAAAGTCCTCCTGTCTCATGATCTGCTGTCACAAGTATCAATGTCTCTTTTTTATGTTTATTATAAAACTGTACGGCTTCCTCTACTGCCTCATTGAGCCCCAAAATTTCTTGTATACAGGTGGCAGTGTCGTTCTGATGACATGCCCAGTCTATTTTTCCACCCTCTACCATGAGGAAGAAACCTTGTTCATGGTTGGTTTTTAGACAGGAAATTCCTTGTTTCACAAAACCTTTTAATGCCCCAAGCTGTTCCTTATCATCCATTATATAAGGCAATGCTCCTTGGCTGTCCTGTTTTTTAGACAACAGAATCTGTTTTCTTTTTCCTCTATCTTTACAAATTGATTCATTTCCTACTTCATAAACGGAATAACCTGCTTTCTTAACTAACTGATTTAGCGATTCTTTCGTCCCATCTATTCCATATTCCCCACGAAAGCCTCCTCCTGCAAAAAAATCAAACTGGCTTTTTATTAACTCAATTCCAATGTCATAATCATTTTTTCTGCTTACTTGATGAGCATAGAAATCGGCTGGTGTCGTGTGATTGATATTAACGGAAGATATGATTCCCACCTTATAATGTTTCTTTTGATACAACTTTTCCGCAATTGTCTGAAAAGTTTTATCTTTGGCATAATTTATAGAGCCTGTCGGAATCTTCTTACCACTCGCAATAGCAGAGCCTGAGGATGCTGAATCTGGTATGTATGACATCATATCATAATTCGTCGCCAGGCCTGTTGATGGGAATTTTAGAAAGGACAATTTTTCTGGTTTTATTGTATCTGGATGTTCTATTGTCCCCAGATAATCTGATACCATCTGAATTTGCGCACTCCCCATTCCATCACCTATAAAAAGGAAAATATATTTTGGATAAGAGTCATCTGCCATATTACTCACATTATGATAAGTGTATATGGCTGCCACAATCACAATAAGTGAAACGATTACTCTTTTTAATTGGTTAGACATAACAAAATCCAAACCTCCTAACATATTAGCCTTATATAACTATATGTCAGGTTGTTTGGATTATGTCCAATAAAGAATTTAGAAAACAAGAATTCCTAGATGTTCTAATAGAATTTTAAGACCTATTAGTACTAAAATAATTCCCCCTGCAAGTTCCGCTTTACTTTTAAATCTCATACCAAAGCGGTTTCCAATCATAACTCCAATAATGGATAACATAAAGGTTGTAATACCGATAATGGTAATTGAACTTACAATGGATACCTGCAGGAATGCAAACGTAATTCCTACTGCCAATGCATCAATACTAGTAGCAATTGCCATAATCGTTAACTCTTTTAAATCCAGCTTTTCTCCTTTGGCACTTGTTTCTTCCTCCTCATCATCACTTTTGATTGCTTCATATGCCATCTTCCCACCAATATAAGCCAGCAAAGCAAATGCAATCCAGTGATCGACGCTTTTAATGTAAGATTCAAAATTCTTGCCAAGGAACCATCCTAGCAGTGGCATCACAGCCTGAAATCCGCCAAAGAATAATGCAATGATTACAGTATGCACATAATTTACTTTTTTCATATTAAGTCCTTTACACAATGCTACTGCAAATGCATCCATAGAAAGTCCTACACCGATTAAAAATATTTCTTGAAAACTCATTGTCTCCACCTTTCACATTCATCTTATTCATTTTATTTTAATCTATTCCTACAAAGGAAAACAAAGTGTAAGTTCCTCACACCCTCGCGACTTAAGTTTTTTTAAGGAACTCACACTTTGCCGCGCCGAGCGGGTGTCGCTGTCTTTTAGCGACAATCTTCCTTACCCGCTCGTGTGCATCCAGCCCCTGCTTTTTAGGGGCTTTTTTACCTTATAGGGAAGGACTCGCAGAGGACTTTCCTATAAGGTAAAAAAAATCAGGTATGCCATGGCTATACCTGATTTATATTTTCTTTTCGATTCATTCTAATGGGAAATATATTCATGTACAGCACAAAGGCCATACATGAGTCTCATTATTTAAGACAAGCCAGACCGTCTGGTCAGTATGTTGACTTGCCACGCAACGCGCCAATTACTCCCTCATGTAGAACGTAACTATTTTAACATAGCATTTTTAAACCTGTCAACGATTATTGATTCATTTTATCAATTATACTTTAATACTATTATATGCATCTGCAAATGCACTTGTTATCAATGTTTTCACATTAGAGAAGCCCTGCCTTTGCTAACTGTTTTCTTAGTACTGGACAAATAACCCCAGCAAGCAGAATTTTCACAAAATCACCGATTAAAAATGGGAATACACATACTCCTAAAGCATAAGCAACCGTACATTTTGCTTGTATTACAAACCATACTGTTCCAAACAAATATGCAACCAATGTTGCTAAAATCATTCCCAGCACGCTTACGAACAATTGATATCTTGCCTTTTTTATAATAATTCCAGTGATCAATGCCATAAAAGTGAAACCGATTAAATATCCACCTGTTGGTCCTGCTAATTTTGCTATTCCACTAGAATATCCTGAAAAAACAGGCAGCCCACATATACCAAGTAACATATAAATGAGATAACTGACCGTTCCTTTTTTTCCACCTAATAGATAAACTGCAAAATAAATGACCAGATTGGTAAATGAAATTGGCACAACTCCAATTGGAATAGACATTGGTCCCAAAATGCACATAAGTGCTGCCATTACCGCAATTCCTGCCATTTCATATGTTTTAGTTTTCTGAATTGTTTGATTCATATTATGTACCTTCCTATTTTTCTTGTTGCTTTAATCATAACAGATAAACAAGAAATGTCAACCTGCATCTTTTTACAAGTTGACATTTCTTGCTAACACTATTTCACATTCTGGCAGCCACACATTTTCTTATCAAATTCTGGGTTATAGAAGTAAAAATTCTGGGAATCTAAATCACCCTTCACTTTTTCTAAGGCCTCTCCAAACCGTTGAAAGTGTACGATTTCTCTCGCACGCAAAAATTTAATTGGTGCAATTACATCGGGATCATCAAGGAAACGCAAAATATTATCATACGTCGAGCGTGCTTTCTGTTCTGCTGCTAAATCTTCGAATAAATCCGTAATCGCATCTCCTTTTGACTGGAATTCTAGAGATGTAAATGGAACTCCTCCTGCTGCCGCTGGCCAAATTCCGCCTGTATGGTCAATATAATATGCGTCGAATCCTGCTGCCCTGGCTTCTTCAATGGATAGATTCTTTGTTAACTGATATACAATGGCACAAATAATTTCCATATGCGCTAGTTCTTCCGTACCAATATCCGTTAACAATCCTCCAACTGCCTTATCTGGCATCGTGTAACGCTGTGAAAGGTATCGCAAAGATGCCGCCAATTCTCCATCTGGACCACCATATTGAGACATGATAAACTGAGCTGTTTTCGGATCAGTTTTCTTAATATTTACAGGAAACTGTAGTCTTTTTTCATAATTCCACATAAACGAATTCTCCTTCCGCCTAAACTTAGTTCTACTCTACATTATCCCATGGTATCGGTCCGTCCGCCCAGGTCCAATGTTCTTTTGCCGGATAATTCGTGGCATGTCCTGTTTTATTGTTCTCATTGGGTTTTACACAATCCACTATAAGAGGCTCATATTTTTCTTCAAACTCAGCCATGGCTGTTTTTCGCTCATTCATTACTCTTTTAAAGTATGAAAGAGCCTCCGTATCTGTTGGATGAGTATCCAGATATAGGGTGGCATCCACTACTGCAAAACTTGCTTCATTAATTTTCTGTAATAATGTCTGTCTATCGGACATTATCATCACCTCCCATATAAAATGGCTTATTAAGTTCTGGGAAAATTGTTCCCTCTTTTAATGCTTTTGCCAAATCATAGGGTTCACTCCATTGTTGACATGGAACTGTTGCAATTGCGATTTCACTATCCATGATACGCTCCTTTCTTAGAAAAGAGGTTCTAGAATGATTCTAGAAACGTTTCACGTTACAATAGATAGTATGAACAGTCTTTAATTTTTTAGCAAAGTCCAGCCGCCGCTTTTTCTAACAATTCTACCATTATTTTTTAGTTGTTTCACTGCATTTTCCACATGTAACTGCAAGTTTTTCGTTCTCCTTGGATAACCTAGAAGCTTAGAAAACAGCTTTGTCAGATTATCTAATGTCATTTCCTCTTCTACTTTAATAACCTGCATAATTCCAAACATCATCTCCTGACTGGATACAGTTTCTATGTCACGTTTCTCCTTATCTGCCGCAATATAGAAATTAAGTTTCCCATTGTCAGAAACTACTACAAAATCACCGTCCAAACAATAACCTTCGGGTAAAGATGTTTGTATGAATTCTTCTATTTCTTTCTTTAATTTTACTGTAGTTCTTTTTTGTCCAAGCATTTTACTGCATCGTTTGATAATATCAGATACAGCAACTGACGTTTCTCTTTCCAGTATCCAGTTAATAGCCTCATCAATAGATTTAAAAGTCTCATTCGGTTCCTCTATTTCTTTTATCATAAAACCATATCTCTTAATTCGTCTCTCTGGAATTCCATTAATTTCAATGGATGATTCAAGTATACAGTCTTTCATCTTTTCCCAATTTGTACTGATTCCTTCATAGCTCTCTCCGAATACGTCATCAATGTCTTTCTTCTTTTCCTTCAGCCAATTCTCCTTGTCCAGCACTCTCTGAATAAGCTTGTTCCACTTATCAAACGTCGATACTTCTTTCACTTCCTCAAAATAAGAAATTCCATACTGGTTGTGAATTACTTTTAGTGCATTGCGATAGTCCATAATTTGCTGTTCAAGCTTTGCAAATTCCATATTATATACAATATCTGAATTAAAAAAAGGAATGAACTCATGCAGTTTTTGAAAATAATCCATATATTCTGTTTTTTGCAATTCACGAACATATTCACAATACTCTGGAAAATTCTCCAACGTAATTTGACTTTCTTCTGGTTGTTTTAGCAGCCAGGAATAAAATTTATCGTAATTTTTTCGAATCTGATTAAAATCAGTTTCTTTACCAATATAATTCTCACCTAATACTTCTGTAATTCTTCTTTTTTTAAAAAATAACCAGTTATCATTTTCGGTCATAGTTGCAACGTTTTTCTTTAATAATTTGATTTCCTCATCAGAATATAAGGATTCATCTTCGATAAATAAATTCTTCAGAATCTTTCTATATTTCCAGAAATTTGTATTAAAGTATTTGCTGCTTTTCCCCAACATATCCACATATTCAATCGTAAAGCGAACATTATGAGCCAGAAGCACGTCTTCGCTCCACACCTTAAAAATTCTCTTTCTACTCTTAATAGTATCTTCTGTTTTTGTCTGGGCTTCGTCTAAAATATCGTAAATTTCGTCATAATTTGACGCTTTAAACCACAACGCAGATGGCTTTAATTCTTCCGATATTCCAAGGTTCGATTCTAACAAATCATCCAGTTCCTTAAAGCTTTTCCATTCCTTGATGTGAAATTTCTGCTTTCCCCTTTTTGCCATTTTATGAAGCTGGTGAACGATTTGTTTTAACTCACTAAGCCTCTTTTCCTCATCTTTCATAAATGCCTCTATTTCACGAGGTTCTCTCAGCTTGTACTGCTTAGTATTTGATGCTATTAAGCAGCAAAGTGCCTCGCTGTCCTTTTTCAAACTTCTAGTAACGTATTTTATATCATTGTAAAATAATTTTAATTCATTCTGTCTATTCATGTTGTCACCTAACTAGCTGATCTTGTAACTTACGTACTCCACATTCTATAGGACTTACGCCTTCCATAACCGATTCTGTACGCTTTTTCCGTGTCCAAAGTGAATCATTCTTCCTCCGCTTTGACTTATTATCTGGGCGCTTTGTTTTACTTTCTGATAGTCGCCATAGATTTTAGCTACAGAGGGTTTTCCTATATTCATAAGTGCATCGCCAACGATAAAATCACTGGTTCCAATTTTTAGGCCAATTGAGCCTTTGGTATGTCCGGTCAGACGAATAATGGTTGCATCCACACCATATTCTTTCAGTTCCATACCTTCTTTTAAAAATATATTGCAAGGAAATGGTTCTATCCTTTCTTTCTTCGTGCTTAACTTTGAAAAATAAAGAAGTATTTTCCCCCAAAAGGTATGTGCGTATAATGGCTCTAAAAAGTTGTCTTTTGTGAGTGCATAATCCAATTTATGTATTGCAATTGGAACATGATATTTTTTTGATAAATATTGCGCATTCTGAACGTGATCGATATGTCCGTGTGTCAAAACAATTAAACTTAAGTTAACCTGTTCACACGCCTTATCTACTTTGTCTCTGTAACGAAGAGTGCCTGTATCAACTAATATCGCGTCATCTCCATCCTCTACAAGGAAACAGTTAACGCTACCACACGCTATTCTCTCGACTCTCATCAAAAGACCTCCTTTAACTAGCCTATCCTCTTTTCAAAATTCTTATCTATTATAGCATTAGATTGGGAGATTTACAAATGGTGATGTTAATAAAAGGCATGTATAACATTCTTTCGAACTGCTATACATGCCACCTTTTTTACCTAATGTGAATTCAAATTTAATAACTTATTCTTTAATTCAGCTTCCATACGATTCAGTTCCACTTCCGCTTCTTTTCGTTTCTGCTTTCCTTCTGTCTGTATACGAAGCACTTCATCTAGCGTTGTAATCAGAGATTCATTGGTTATTTTAAGCGTTTCCATATCGACTATGCCACGTTCGCTTTCTTTTGCCGTTTCGATGGTTGCCATCTTAAGAGTCTCTGCGTTCTTACGAAGTAAGGCATTGGTCATGTCTGTAACTTCTCTTTGTGCTCTTGCAGCCTGCTCTGAATGCGTAACCCCAAGTGCTAATACCATCTGACTCTTCCATAGAGGAATTGTATTCACAATAGTAGACTGAATTTTTTCGCTCATTAAGGTATCGTTTCCTTGTACCAGACGAATCTGTGGAGCCATCTGAATACTTATCATTCTAGTTAATTCCAAATCGTGAATTTTCTTTTCAAAGCGGTTACATAGGCTTGTCATATCATTCACTGCCTGTGCGTCTTCTGGAAGTCCTGTACGCTGTGCTTTTTCTGCTAATGCGGGAAGTTCTGTCGTCTGCACTTCCTGTAGCTTTTTCTTACCTGCTAAGATGTACATGGATAATTCTTTAAAATATGTTTTGTTAATTTCATACATTTTGTCTAACATAGCAACATCTTTTAAAAGCTGGACTTGATGTGCTTCTAGTGCTTCACAAATCTGATTTACATTCTTTTCTGCACTGTTGTACTTTGTTTTCATGGCTTCAATTTTGTTTGCTTTGCTTTTGAAGAAACCAAGGAATTTTCCCTTTTCTTCTTCCTTTATTTCAAAACTCTTAAGCTCTGTTACAACACCACTAAGCATCTCACCAATTTCGCCTAAATCTTTTGATTTTACATTGTTCAAGGCTGTTTCGGAGAAATCAGCAATTTTCTTCTGGGCACCTGCACCATACTGTAAAATCATATTGCTATTACTTAGCTCAATCTGCTTTGCAAAATCATCTACCATCTTCTGCTCTTCTGGAGTTAAAGAAGGTTCCTCAACTGCTGGTTTTTCCTTTTCAGGCTCTGCCACTATCTCCTGCTTTGTTTCTGCTCCAAATGGTTCAAATGTTAAAGTTGGTGTTGGATTATCCATGTTAAATTCATCACTCATATTACTCCTCCTATCTATTTTTTATCCTTTAAATCAAAATCCTTTTTTGTTAACCCTTCTTGTGCAAATAACGCATTTAATACAGAAATATCGGAGGAAACTTCCATTGCCTCATCTTCATATAAACTGTCTAATAATTTTTCAAATGCTAAATCGATTGTATCTAAAGTATTCTCAATTTCTGCTTTTGAATTCTTTATGTTTTCACCTTGAATGGGCTGTGAATCGAATTCCTTATATGCATTGACAAGTTTTATCGTAATCGGAAGATAGTATTGCATAAACTTTCTGATTTCTGAAAGCTTTTCAGGATGTCTCTCTACGCATACGAATATTTTACTGATAACCGTTTCCAGCCTGTCCAATTTTCTACTGATTTCTTCTCCTGGTATATCATCATTGGCCTTTCTAAGCTGCTGAATATAAGTACGGCCTTCTGAAATTGCTTTTTCAAGTTCTTCATTGACAACCTTGTTTGCTTGTTCTTCCTTCTGCTTCTTCTGCTCCACTTCACGTTCTCTAAGGCTTTTTTCTGCATTTTGGTACTGCTCATAAATATCATCACCTAACATAAAGCATGTCTTCTTGTCATCAAAATGTGCATCTCGAAACATATTAAATGCCATCATTTTCTGTAACTCTTTCACTACAAAACTTTCTGACTTGTTCACATACTCAGCCATTCGTTTTATTTCACAGACCTTATTCTTGCTTAATAAAGATTGATATATTCCAAAACGATTCACAAACTTTCCTTGTTTTAAACCAACCTTTAACATAAAGATGCTTCCCAATGTTACACCTGTAAATATAATAGCCAGGATTTGTAAAGGACCGCCTGTAAACCCTGCTCCTGCCCATATACAAAACATCACTAAGGCTGTAATACCAAAACCAACTAAACCTAGAGAGCCAAATACTGTATATAAAACAGATGATACTCTTCCCTTTACTTTTACCTTAGGCACTCTCATTGTTCTTGTATTGGAATAGACGACAGGATTGCTTTTTGCATATGTTCTATTTTGGCGATACTGCTGCCTGCAATTATTTCTGTCTTGAGTGTACTGCTGTCTGTAATTATTTCTATCTTGTCTATACTGTTCTTTATATTTTTGTTTCTGCTGTCTAGCGTAATCTTTCATTCTGCCAGAAAATCCATCTTGCCCAGGCATGCCTTGATTATAAAAGTCTCGATTTTCTTTCCCAAATGGTGGTACATTCTTATCAAACTCATCCTTATGCCCACAAAATGAACCTGTCGCGCGATTCAATTCATGAATGGCATCACCTGCTAGATTCCCTAATCTATTACTTAATTCCCGATAATCACCGGTATTTACGGCATCTTCTACTGCGGATTTCGCATCCTTTAAATATTCTCCCATATTTCTCTTATACATACTTACCTCCTAAAAACAGTAACCGTCTTTCACAATTATACCCCATTGCAGAAGAAATAACAAATATAAAAAAGACTGTATTGTAATTACAATACAGTCTCAAAGCTTTATTATCTAGACAGAATCTCAGCTCCTGTCTCCGTAATTAAAATTGTATATTCCCACTGTGCGGAAGGTTTTCCATCAGCAGTAGAAATGGTCCATCCATCTTCTTCGTCCTCATAATACTCCGCTACACCCATATTTATCATTGGTTCAATGGTAAATGTCATACCAGGTACAATCAGCATGTCCTCTCCTCGGTTACCAATATGGCTTACATAAGGTTCTTCATGGAAATCAACACCACAACCATGTCCGCAAATATCTCGAACTACTGTGAAACCATGTTTTGTAGCATGTTCATTAATCACGTATCCAATATCTCCAAGGAAACTATATGGTTTTGCTTCTTTGAGACCTAATTCCAGGCATTCTTTTGTTACTTCTACTAATTTACGAACTTCTGGGTCAACATCACCGATACAATACATACGAGATGCATCTCCATAATATCCATTGTATATTGTTGTACAGTCAATATTGATAATGTCGCCACTCTTTAACACACGTTTTGGATCTGGTATTCCATGACAAACCACTTCATTAATTGACGTGCAAACACTCTTTGGATAACCACAATACCCTAAGCAAGCTGGTATAGCACCTAGCTCGATTGTGTAATCGTGAACAATTTTATCTAATTCGTCTGTTGTGACACCTTCTTTTACATATTGTTCTACTTTATCAAGAACCATTGTATTAATCTCACCCGCTTTGCGGATTCCTTCAATCTGTTCTGGTGTCTTAATCATATCATGTGTTGGAACTATCGCTCCATTTTCTTCATATTCTCTAATCTTTTCATCAAATGCTAAATGACAGCTTTTATACTTTTTATGACTGCCACACCAACATGGATCATTACGTCCTATCTTCATATTAATCGCATCTCTTTCTGTTTATTTAACTTGTTCTAGTATAACACCTGTTTTTTGTGAATACAAGTTTTGTACTGAGAAATTTTACTAAGCCTGGAATTGACTATTATATAAATTCGCATAAAAGCCGTTTTTCTTTAACAAGCTTTCATGGTTCCCTTGTTCAATAATATTACCATCCTTCATAACCAGGATAATATCTGCCTCGCGAATTGTAGACAAACGATGAGCTACGATAAAGCTGGTTCGTCCCTTCATCATCCTTGCAAATGCTTCCTGAATCTTTATCTCGGTTCTTGTATCAATAGAAGAAGTTGCTTCATCTAGAATCAGCATTGGAGGAAGACACAACATAACTCTTGTAATGCATAAGAGCTGTTTCTGCCCTTGTGACAAATTGCCCCCATCCTCCGAAATAATCGTTTCAAATCCATTCGGTAGACGTTTAATGAAACTGTATGCGTGTGAGGCTTTTGCTGCTTCTAACACTTCTTCATCTGTAGCATTAGGTTTTCCCATCACAATATTTTCACGAATGGTTCCTGCCTTTAACCAAGTCTCTTGTAACACCATGCCATAGCTAGCACGAAGGCTCTTTCTAGTCACTGTCTTGATATCTTGATCATCCACTTTAATTGCACCTTTATCTACATCATAAAACCGCATTAATAGATTGATTACCGTAGTTTTTCCACAACCAGTTGGCCCAACAATTGCAACCCTCTCTCCTGGCTTTACTTGAAGATTTAAATCTTTGATCAGTTCACGTTCTGGTACATAAGAAAAATCAACGTGCTCCAATTTTACATTGCCATCTGCATCAGAAAGAATGATAGCATCTTCCTCTTCCTGTATCTCAGGTTCTTCTTCGATTAGTTCAAATATTCTGCCTGCACATGCCAATGCATTCTGAAGTTCTGTTACAACGCCAGAAATTTCATTAAATGGTTTTGTATACTGGTTTGCATAACTTAGAAAGCAGGAAAGCTGTCCAACAGTAAGACCTCCTCGGATAACAGAAAATGCGCCTGTGATTCCTACTCCAGTATACACAAGGCTATTGATAAATCTAGTACTTGGATTTACCAAGGAGGAATAGAAAATAGCACGTAGAGAACATTTCTGTAGACGGTCATTAATTTCTGCAAACTTCTCTAAAGACTCATCTTCATGAGAAAAAGCCTGTACTACTTTCTGGTTTCCAACCATTTCATCAATAAAAGCCGTCTGTTCTCCTCTTGTCTCCGATTGCAGCTTAAACATAGAATAGGTGCTTTTTGCAATAAAACTAGCTACTACTAGAGAAACTGGTGTAATAATTACCACTACAAAAGTAATTTTTATGTTTACTGACACCATAAATCCGAGAGTCCCAAATATCGTAATAAGTCCTGTAAAAAGCTGTGTAAATCCCATGAGTAAGCCATCTGCAAACTGATCAACATCTGCGATGACACGACTTACTATTTCACCAGATGATTTTGTGTCTACGTATTTTAATGGAAGAATTTCTATTTTACGAATCGCTTCTGCACGAATATCCTGCACGACATGGTACGTAATTCTGTTGTTACAGACATTCATGATCCACTGTGCAAGAGCAGTTATCCCAATCACAACAATGATTTGTTTTATTATTTTTAATACAGCAACAAAATCCACATTTCCCTTTCCCACTATCTGATCAATGGCTCTGCCTGTAAGGATTGGTATATACAAAGAGAATGCAACAGATACTGCCGCAAATACTAAGGAAAGTACAACGAAACCCCAATACTTTTTTACATATTTCAGTACTTTTATAAACGTTTCTTTCTGATTTTTCTTCTTATCCATCCTTATTTCGCCTCCTTTGGAAACTGGGAATAATAGATTTCCTGATATACTTCGTTCTTTTCAAGCAATTCATCATGAGTACCAATTCCAGCGACGCAGCCATCATCTAACACAATGATTTTATCTGCAAACTGTATGGAAGCAGCACGCTGTGACACAATAAATACGGTCAGTTCTTTTTGCAGATTGCGAATCGCTTTTCTAAGTCTGGCATCTGTTGCAAAATCAAGTGCAGACGCACTATCATCCAGAATCAAAATCTTCGGTTTCCGAACTAAGGCACGTGCTATCGTTAAACGCTGTTTCTGTCCTCCTGATAGGTTTCTTCCACCCTGTTCGATAAGAAAATCCAGCTTGCCTTCCTTTTGTTCTACAAATTCTTTTGATTGAGATGCTTCAATTGCTTCCATTAGTTCCTTTTCTGTGGCATCGATTTTTCCCCATAACAGATTTTCTCTGATTGTTCCTTTAAATAATACTGCTTTTTGCAGTACAGTTCCAATCTGTTCACGTAATGCTTGTAAAGAATAGGTTCTTACATCTCTTCCATTAATTCGAACGCTTCCTTTCGTAACGTCATAAAACCTCGGAATCAGATTTACAAGAGAAGATTTTCCTGAGCCAGTACCTCCGATGATTCCTATGGTTTCACCACGTTTTACTTTAAAATCAATATCCGTAAGGGATTCTTCACTTGCATTTTTATAAGTTAGACTGACATGATTAAATTCTACGATATATTCAGAATTGTCCTTTTGATTTTGCGCACTCTCCGAGCCTTCAACTTTCTCGTAAAGTTCCATGGAAGATTCCGTTGACAAAATTGATTCAACACGATTGGCGCATGCCAAAGCTTTTGTCACAAGGATAATCAAGTTGGCTAACTTCACTAACTCCACTAGAATCTGTGACATATAGTTTACTAGGGCAATCAGTTCACCTTGTGTGATAATACCAGTATCAACACGAATGGCTCCTGTCCACAAAAGTGCTGCTGTTGCAACATTCACCACAATGAAAGTAAGAGGATTCGTAAGTGCTGAAATTCTACCTACAAATACCTGCCAGTTGGTTAATGTCTGATTCTTTTCATCAAACTGGGCAATTTCGTCATCCTGCTTATTAAATGCACGAATGACACGAATACCAGTCAGGTTTTCTCTGGTTTTTCCCAATACATCATCAAGGCTTGACTGTACCTTTTTATAGATTGGAATTGTGATTTTCATTATGCCAAATACGATCATTGATAACACTGGAATCGTGATTACAAATATCAGTGCTGCTTTCACATTTATGGTAAACGCCATAATCATAGCACCAAAAACGATAAATGGCGAACGAAGGAACAGACGCAATGCCATATTAACTCCCGACTGCACCTGATTAATATCGCTTGTCATTCTTGTAATTAATGTAGATGTGCCGATGGTATCCATTTCTGTAAAAGATAAAGACTGAATATGTTCAAACAATGCATAGCGAAGCTTTGTAGAAAAACCTACTGCCGCTTTTGCCGCAAAATACTGAGCTGTGATTGAGCTGGCTAATCCCACAACGCCTAATAATATAAGCACAAAGCACATTTTCATAATATAAGGTTTGTCTTGATTAGCAATACCTACATCTATAATCGCCGCCATTACTAACGGCACAAGCAGCTCAAAGGATGCTTCTAAAAGTTTAAAAAGCGGTCCTAAAACACACTCCTTTTTATAGTCCTTGATATAAATAAGCAGTTTTTTCACTTTTGTACCTCCTATTAGATTCTTTTCCTGTAATATAGTACCACATTTTCTTATTTCTATAAATAAAAGAAACGCCAAAATCAATTTGACGTTTACAATCTATCTTAAAATAGAGGTGCCAGAACTTGTAAAACAGCATTTACCAAGCTACCTATTAGTCCTGACTTAATATCCTTTTTCGATACTTCACGACTCTCTTCTATTGTTTTAATAGCATCTCGTTTCAAGTCTTTTACGGCTTTCGAGCGGTAAAAAAACGTTCCACACTCAAAATGAAGATATAGACTGCGGTAATCCATGTTAATCGTTCCTACCACACCAAATTCATCGTCACATACATAACTTTTTGCATGTAAAAATCCAGGCGTATATTCATAGATTTTGACACCTGCCTTTAGTAACGGCATATAATTAGATCTGGTTAACCGGTATGTCAGTTTCTTATCGGGTACTCCAGGTGTCACCAGACGAATATCCACTCCACGTTTGGCAGCAAGACATAGTGCTGTCTTCATTTCATTATCCAATATTAAATACGGCGTAAAGATGTAAACATAATGTCTCGCTTGATTGATAATCTCCAAGTAGACATTTTCCGCTACTGATTCCCCATCCAGTGGCGTATCTGCAAAGGGCTGTACATATCCATCTGTGGCAAAAGGCTGCTTATGATGTACATGAGGTCGAAACTTATCTACTTCCTCATCGGTCTTTTTAAATGCATTCCACATTTCAAGAAACATAGCTGTAAAATTCCAGACCGCTTCACCTATTACCTTAACACCAGTATCCTTCCAGTGTCCAAATCGTTCCTTTTCATTAATATATTCATCCGAAAGATTAATTCCTCCATTAAATGCAGTGTGACCGTCAATTACGATTATTTTCCGGTGATCTCGATTATTCATAACAAGAGAAAGTAGCGGTACTACGTGATTAAATGACATGCATTTAATGCCCCGCTTCTCCATCTCCCAAACATAACCTGGTGGAAGTACCGTTAAGCAGCCCCAGTCATCGTAGATAAGGCGAACATCTAAACCTTCTTTTGCCTTACGGGTAAGAATGTCTAATATTCGGTTCCACATAATTCCTTCACTGATGATAAAATATTCAAGAAAAATAAAATGTTCTGCTTTTTCTAGTTCTTCTAGCATACTCTCATACATTTTTTCACCGACTGGATAATAAAATACCTCTGTATTTTTGTATACTGGATAACCACTTAAATGATTCAGATACTGACAGGTTCCTGCGGCTCGTTCTCTCAATGCCCGAACTTCATTTAGTACCAATTCCTCCTGCCTTAACTCATCTCTCCAGCGTACATGTTCTTTGTTGATAGTAGCTTGAAGTTTTCTGGATGGCTTTTTATCTCCTGACGTAAGATACAATAGCGCACCAAACAGCGGTGAAATCATGATAATAATAAGCCATCCTATCTTAAATGCCGGATTTTCATCTTTACTTATAATCATTAACACAATTGCAACACTTAGAAATGTAAACAGTGCATTAATTAATGCATAATGCTTTGTTAAATTGGTAAAAAAGATTACGAGCCAGGTTAATTGTATGAGAACTAATATAGCAGTAATAAAAATTCGACTATTAATTATTTGTTTGTATTTCGCTGACATAGATGACCTCCATTTGCTTATGGATTATTATAGGACAAATGGAGGAAAATTGCTACCTTGAAAAACTTGTTTCCTATAGCAAGTTATTAAACATCTATGTTATATTGCATCATCATTTCTAAAAGTTTCCACAGATTACACCCTACTTGCTCAATTAAACTTTCTTCATCTGATGCAAATTCTTTGGCTCTTTCCATTGCATCCCTTACATATGGCAAATAATTATCTTTAAAATTAATCCCCCCTTTGCCATGATGTGCCTTCTCTGATACTTCACGACTTACATAAGTATGGTTATTTGATATCTTTCTATTTTCCTTTATCTCATCCATTTTTTCTTTATATTCCGTTTTTACATCAGAAAGATGAAGTAATAACCAGAATTCAAAACAAGGATTTGCAATATAACATTGATATCCCTTTTCTCTGCAATAATCCATTACTTCTTTCAAATTATTAAGAGAATGTGTATGCCTATCTTTATCGATTAATACGCAGAATTCATCCTCTCCTTTTTGGATTGTATGAATATGCTTTCGATATTTTATATCATATCCTATCTTTTGCAGCTCTGTAATAAAACAGTTTCTTTGTTTTCTTGTCAACTTATCTGGATTCTTTAAAAAAACTTTCACAAACGTCATTCCATATTTCTCAATAAACTCTTTCGGAATATCCTCTGTAAAACTCTCAACTCCTAATTCCCGTAATCTTACGCATTCTTCTAGCAATTCTACTACATATTTTGGAGCACTATTATTATCACTGCTTGCTCTTTTTAGCACTTCCACATCAACTATTCCTTTTATACCAAGTTCGTTGCGATTTGCTGAAACTCCTTCAAAATATTGCTTTTCTGTCAAATTTCCCTCAACTGACAAAAAATATATCTTTTTTCTTTCAACCTTTTCATCCTCTTCTTTTCGTTCAAAGGATGTTGAAGCTAGTCGGTACTTATTTACCATATTACTCCTCCATATCAAAATCAGGTGATAGCAATGGTATTGCTCCATATCTTCCAATTAAATACTCTTTATCAATTTTCTTATCATATCTCTGCTTAAAGTCATCTAAGGAGTACATCCTTGAACTATGATCAGGCTGCCTTTCTACAAACCATATTTCATCTTGCCTTAATAAATCTAAATCCAATAAATGTGAATCATGAGTAGTCGTGATTAACTGCACATTCCTGTTATTAGCCATCTGATAAAAATCACTCACAAAACGTCTTGTTAAATTCGTATGAAGGCTTCTATCAATTTCATCAATTAAAATTACTCTTCCATTACAATTATCTGCAAGAAGCGGAATTAAGTCGAATAAGCGTTTGGTTCCATCCGATTCATCTTGATACTCAAATTGTTCTTCGGCATTTCCATGATCCATTACAATTTTATTATAAATAATATTTCCATTTTCATCTTTCCGCAAATCAAATATTTGTTCATTTATTCTCATTGTCACTGGATGTTTACTTGTCTGATTTGATACTATAACCTTAATTTTTTCTGCTTCTTCCCTTGGAACTCCTTCTAAGATTTTATCAAAATTCATCTCTTCCTTCTTGCTATCTACCTTACAAATGCCAGTATCATAATTTAACAACTTTGTTGAGAAGAATTTCCTTCTATGTGAATTTGCTGCCAATTCATTGATTCCTTCATATCTTGTACTTGGAAAAAGTACAATGATTTGATTAAACCATTCATAAACAGAAGTTATCTCTTCAAATATACCTTCTTTTCCATTCCCTCTTTGGGCAATATCACTCAAAATACTTTTTTTTCGAAATACATCTGAAATATTTTCCCCGAAATCTTCTAAATATATTTCCATTCTCATCTTTTCTAATTTTGAGCCAGATTTAATCTCTGTTGTTACATTACTTTTTCCACTTTCATCAACAATACGATTGAATATTTCAACTTCTCTCCCACTTTTCTCAATTCTTACAAGCCATTCAGAAATCACCTCTGCTTTTGCATATGAAATTACGATACCATAGGAATATTCTTTTTCTCCTACCATCATTCGATATTCAAATACACCTGGTTGATTATATGCATCTCGCTCAATCCTAAAATGTTTCTTACTTAAATTGACTGAATCCAACCCTTCCAAAATAATATTCCTTGAAAAGTTAATCGCTCTTATTAAGTTTGTTTTTCCACCAGCATTTGCACCGAATATTAAGCTGCTTTTCAAAATCTTTCTATTCCCTATTTCTGTAACATGTTCTTTATGCCTAGCTACCTTACTAGCTAGAAAAGAAATTGTTTGTTTTTGATAAAAAGATCTGTAATTGCTTACCGCAAAACCAATGAGCATTATAATACCTACTTTCATAATTATTTATTAATATTATACTCCAATACTATTATAATGTGATTTTTTCTCTATGTCAATTCATGACATTGTTCTTTTTGTTTCATTTTTTTCATTTCTAGTGATTTTTTCTCTATTTTTACTTGACTACAAATACACTATTTGATATCATGTAATTTAGTTAGCACTCTCTAATATTTAGTGCTAACTAAAAAGCAGCCTATTCAGCTGCTCTTTCAAAATGAACTTGCATCCTGCAAATTCAACCACCAACTTGAATTGTAATATATTTTACTGCTGAATGCAATCATTTTGAAAGTTTTTTCTCATTATCAAACTAGGAAGGAGGAAAAAACATGCAATTTGATGCAGCTGTAATTAAAGAACAGGGTTTAACATTTGCAGTTGTAGCTGTTAAACCATTTGTTCTTAATAGTTCTTCTCGTGAAACAACTCGTTCTGAATTCAGCCGACTCTTAGGTAATATTCCAACAGTCCTAATGGCACAGGATTCTCGTGGTATACCAACTTACCATGGAAGACGAGATATTGTAAATTTTCTTTCACATGTACATCCTGCAAGAATTCCTTGGAAACGCTTTACAGCCTAATTTCCAATCGATTTTAATAAGCGAGACTGGCCTTGTGCCAGTCTCAAGATATAGAAAATCAAGTTAATCGAATTGTATTTAATCAAAATGTAAAGGAGAAAACATTATGAGCAAACGCGTTTATATTAGTGCAGATTATGCTAATAATGGCGATCGAGATGTCGTTGAAAAACTTAACAAATGGGGACGAGATAATCTGCATAAAGTAGATTTTATAGACATGTCCCAAGTAGTTTCTGGCAGTGTATCAAACGATCCAGATTGCCGCCCATGTGACTTAAAGCGAGAATTTAATCAACAAATAAATGCATCTTCCGCTGTTATTTTTATAGTTGGAGATAAAACCGCATCTCGTACAGCGGGCAGTAGTTGTTCAAGAGCATCTGCCCCAAAAGAAAACTGTAGCTGTACTCCATATAAGCAAAATACCAACGGCTCAAAACCATGCAAAGTTCAGAATACTTCTACTCCTAGCAAAGACAGTGATGTTGGCAACATAAACACTTACTCTTACCTTCGACATGAGTTTGAACAAGCAAAAAAACATAATAATAATATCATTATTCTTTATAACTCATTACGGAAAGAAACAAAATGGTTCCCTTCTTATATGAAAGGTTATGAATCAGTTGCACAAGCTTTTTGGATAAAAAATGATAAGGGCGAAAAGGTTGGAAACTATTCATATATAAAACAGGTGCTTGGATATGCTTAAATTGTTAAAACATAGCTTTACATTGGCATTGGGGATAATTAGTGTAGTTTTTACATTTGTCCCTGAATCATTTTTCCAAAATATCAAATTAATAGCAACCATTTCAGATGAAGTAAATATTATATTGACTCGTAGCTTAGCTTTTATTGCTGTACTTATCTTATCCCTAATAATAAAGATTCTATATTACCTCATCCGAAAAAGTATTTGTATCAAAGAGCATAATTATAGCATTCACATTAAATATAAAGATATATTCAAAATGCAAAATTGCAAAAAAGTAATTCCTTTTGATGAATGTTTTACAACGAGGGTAGGTGATTCTCCCTCCGATATTAATCCAGATTCTATCTGTGGACAGTACCTAATGAAATATCCAATACAAAATATGCAAAGTTTAATTAAAAAAGCAAATTTAAAACCAGAAAAGGATAGATCTACATTTCAAAACAACGAAAAATATGAATCTGGTATGTTAGTACCAAATGGTGACTACTTATTAATGCCATTTGCAAAATTAGATAAGGATGGATTAGGTCGAATGTCCCGTGATGAATTTCTTGATTGTCTGTCGACACTCTGGAAGGAGATTGATAAATACTATGGTCAAAAAGATGTATGTATACCAATATTAGGTTCAGGAGTTACTCGGATGGATGGTGAATCACTTACACAGCAGCAACTACTAGATATCATAATTGCCTCTTACAAAATAAGTGCCCACAAAATAAAATCTCCTTGTCGATTATATATTGTGTGTAAGAAACAAGAAAATTTTTCACTAAATAAAATAGGTACAACCATGTAACAAAACATATGGGTAAATACACATTATTTAACGAGATGAGCATATTAAAAATCAGACTTTAAATAGTCATATAAACTTTTTTTCGTTTGTTATTATGATCTCCCCCTTTTACTGTTTTTAGTAAAGGGGGGTTATGTCCATCTTAACAACTATTCTCAATATATTACTAAACTGCCTTTTTACTTAAAATACTTCACACCAGACTCAAATATCATCTGATTCTGATTTCCGTAAATATTAAGTGCAACTCCATCTCCACGACGTTCGGAGTGAGCCATTTTACCAAGTACTCGACCATCTGGACTTACAATACCTTCAATAGCCATATATGAACCATTCGGATTAAATGCTTCGTCCATTGTTGCATTGCCATCAGCATCCACATACTGCGTAGCAACCTGGCCATTCTCAATTAACTTCTTAAGCCAAGCATCATTTGCAACGAAACGTCCTTCCCCATGTGAAGCAGGGATGGAATAAACTCCACCAAGCTTTGCTAACTGTAACCAAGGGGATTTATTTGTCATAACCTTAGTATATACAGATTTGGAGATATGACGTCCAATGCTGTTAGTTGTAAGTGTTGGTGTATCTTCCTGAATATCAGTGATTTCACCGTAAGGCACAAGACCTAACTTTATCAATGCCTGGAATCCGTTACAGATACCAAGTGCTAAACCATCTCTTTGTTTAATCAAGTCATTAGTTGCTTCTTTAATCTTCACGTTACGGAATACAGAAGCGATGAATTTTGCGGAACCGTCTGGCTCATCACCAGCACTGAATCCACCTGGGAACATGATAATCTGAGATTCTTTAATTGCTGCTTCAAATGCATTCACAGAATCTGTAATATTCTGTGCAGACATATTCTTAAATACGACTGTCTTTACTTCTGCTCCAGCTGCCTCAAATGCTTTTGCTGTATCATATTCGCAGTTTGTACCTGGAAATACTGGAATAAATACCTTTGGTTTTGCAATCTGATTCTTTGCTGTGTAAACAGTCTTCGCATCGAATGTATCAATCTTAACGTCTTTCTGCGCTACCTCAAAAACAGTTGGGAATACTTTTTCAAGTGTATTGGTCCAAGCTGCAAGTGCTTCGTTCATTGTGATAGTAACATCGCCACAAGTGAATTTTGCTTCTTCTTGCACTTTTGCAATCTTAGTGTAGTTAACGCCTGCTGCATCAAGTTTTGCAAGGTCCGCTTCTGCAACCTCAGCTACGATCGCACCGTATAATGGAGCAAAGAATTTTGCTTTATCAAACTTAGGACACATATCCACACCAAGTTTGTTACCGAATGCCATTTTACTTAATGCCTCTGCAATTCCACCAAATCCAACTGCATATTCAGAAACAAGCACTTTTTCATTGCCAAGTTTGGTTAATTTTCCATATAAGTCCATTACCATCTGATAATCTGGTAAGTCATATTCATCTTTGTCAATTTCAAATAATACGATTGTATTTCCAGCTTTCTTAAGCTCTGGAGTTACCACATCACCGACTTTTGCAACGTCTACTGCAAAAGAGCAAAGTGTTGGAGGAACGTCAATATCATTAAATGTTCCTGACATACTGTCCTTACCACCGATAGATGGAAGACCGAATTTCATCTGTGCTTCATACGCACCAAGTAATGCTGCCATTGGAACGCCCCAACGTTTTGCATCTTCTCCAAGACGTTCAAAATACTCTTGGAATGTGAAACGGATTTTAGTCATGTCACCGCCTGCTGCTACGATTTTTGCAATGGAAGAAACGACCGCATATACAGAACCATGATATGGGCTCCAGCTTGAAAGATATGGGTCTAAGCCATAACTCATCATAGTAACGGTATCACATTTTCCTTTTAATACAGGAAGTTTTGCAATCATAGTCTGAGTTGGTGTTAACTGATATTTACCACCGTAAGGCATTGTAACGGTTGCAGCACCAATGGAGCTGTCAAACATTTCTACTAAGCCTTTCTGTGAGCAGACATTTAAATCGCTTAAATTCTTTAACCATGCTGCTTTGAAGTCTGTAACATCTGTTTCTTTGTTGAAGTAATTTGCTTTTTCATCGGGCATTGAAACGGTAACATCTGTTTCCTGATGTGCACCGTTTGTATCAAGGAATGCACGGCTGATGTTTACGATTTCTTTGCCTCTCCAGGATAACACTAATCTTTTATCTTCTGTTACCACTGCTACACATACAGCCTCTAAGTTTTCTTCTTCTGCATAACCTAAAAGTTTATCTACGTCTTTCGGATCTACGACGATTGCCATTCTCTCTTGAGATTCGGAGATTGCTAATTCTGTTCCGTCAAGACCTGCGTATTTTTTAGGTACTTTATCTAAATCGATTTGTAAACCGTCTGCTAACTCACCAATTGCTACAGACACACCACCTGCACCAAAGTCATTGCATTTTTTTATAATAGAGCTAACTTCTTCTCTACGGAATAAGCGTTGAATTTTACGTTCTGTAGGTGCGTTGCCTTTTTGTACTTCTGCACCACATGTATGAATAGATTCTGTTGTATGTGACTTAGAAGAACCAGTTGCTCCACCACATCCATCACGTCCTGTTCTACCACCTAATAAAATGATGATATCACCTGGGTCGGAGTTTTCACGAATTACATTTCTTCTTGGAGCCGCACCCATAACAGCACCAATTTCCATTCTCTTTGCTACATAGTTTGGATGATAGACTTCATTTACTAAGCCCGTTGCAAGACCAATCTGGTTACCATAAGAACTGTAACCGCTTGCTGCACCCTTTACGATCTTCTTCTGAGGAAGTTTTCCTTCCAATGTTTCCTTTAAGGATTTTGTTGGGTCTGCTGCACCAGTTACACGCATTGCCTGATATACATAGCCACGGCCTGACAATGGGTCACGGATTGCGCCTCCAAGACAAGTAGCAGCACCACCAAATGGTTCAATTTCAGTTGGATGGTTGTGAGTTTCATTTTTGAAAAATACTAACCATTCTTCTTCTTTACCATCTATTTCAACAGGAACAACGATTGAGCAGGCATTGATTTCGTCTGACTCTTCCATATCTGTTAATTTTCCATCTTTCTTCAACTGACGCATAGCCAATAGTGCAATATCCATTAAGGATACATATTTATCGTCTCTTCCTTTAAAGATTTCGTCGTGGTTCTTCTTATAATCATCATAAGAATCTTTGATAGGTTTAAAGTAATATCCATCTTCAAAAGTAACATTTTTAAGCTCTGTTAAGAAGGTTGTATGACGGCAGTGGTCAGACCAGTAAGTATCTAATACGCGAATCTCTGTCATAGATGGATCACGTTTCTCTTCTCCATTAAAATACTTCTGAATATGAAGAAAATCCTTAAATGTCATTGCAAGTCCTAATGAATCATACAATTCTTTTAATTTATCTTCTTCCATATCCTTGAAGCCATCAAATATTAATACATCTGCTGGGTCAGCGAAATTCTGTACTAATGTTTCTGGTTTTACTTCATCGGTCTCTCTGGAATCCACTGGGTTGATACAATATGTTTTTACACGTTCTAAATCTGCATCTGAAATTTCACCACTTAGAACATATGTAGTTGCAGAACGAATAATTGGTTCTTCTGTCTCATTTAATAATTTTACACACTGCTCTGCAGAATCTGCTCTCTGGTCAAACTGTCCAGGAAGATATTCAACTGAGAATGTTTTGTCTTTGTCATTTTTTTTAAATGTTTCTTCAAATAATATATCAACAGGAGGCTCAGAGAATACAATTCCTAATGCCTTCTGATAAGTTTCTTCGCTTAAATTTTCAATGTCATAACGAACTAATACTCTGACATCTTCCAGTTCTTTTAAATTAAGATAGGTTCTTAATTCACCTTTCAATTCTTTCGCATGAACTGCATATTCAGGTTTCTTTTCTACATAAATTCTTTTAACTGTGCTCATAAATAGCTCCTTTCCAGACACCATTTCTAATCTTTAGTTCATCTTAACATACTTTCTTTTATTATTAAAATAAATAATAATAATTTATTATATAAGTATTGCTAATATCAAAATTGTTTGTCTCGTTAACATCAATTAGACCTAATTATAAAAAAGTGTCACTCTTAGTAAAGATATTTTACTATGTGACACTCTCTCATTCTATATAACATTTTTCTAGCAGAATCAATAATAGGACATTCATTAAAATTTTGTCCACCTATTTACTTTTCTTGAAAAAGGGAAAATAGAACAATAACTATCCCAACTATAGAAAAGACTATACCAACCATTGCCGATATTCCATTATCAGGCAAATAAGGTGTTGCTGAAAAACATGAAATGCTAAAAAGAATAAATGCTATTCCCTGTAGAATTCCTTTTTCTGATTTATTCACAAAATTCCCCCCGTTATTCTATTTAATCTTACAAGAAAGATATGGATTAGGATTCATTAGTACCATTTGAGTGCTACTACTTAATGTAACAGCAACACCATTAATTGTAATTCTTGGAGTAAGCGTAAGTTTGCCTTGTTGATGATAATACCTAGACCATACATTTATACATTTACTGCTTGTTATTGTTGCCAGACAACTAATGTAACCTTTATGATTAAAATTTTGATGGTCTCTAATACCTCCTGCATGAGTTGAATCTGGTACAAACTTAAATGAAATTCCAATTCCATTTGATGACGTACTAGATTCTTTTTTACAAGTTACTGTCTCTTGACTCCCAGAAGTTAAATTTCTAGACGTATATTCATAATATGCATTGCGAACCTCAGAAAGCTTTGCCCCATCAAATAACAAGGCGCAACAATCTGTCTTAAGATTTGAAGGTACTTCGTTCCATTTGAAATTATATGTAATTAGCGCTTTATTTTCTGATAAACCAAATACCGAAACAACTTGGGTTAGCTTACCTCCAGGTGTATCTGCTGTATTATTACCAGGCACAATGCTACCAGCTCTCAATTTACTACTACTATTAATATTACTATCCATATCTTCATGATTTTCAGTGTTTTCTTCTATCTCATATTCTATTTGTACCTGATCATAACTAGTTGCATGTGAAATAACCTCTAAATCATCCTCTGGAAATTGACTAACTATTTCTTCATAGGAATACCCTTGTTCAAGTAAAAAAGCAATTCCCTTTTGGACATCCGTTTTTTCAGCAGTAGCAACATAACTAGAGCAGTTAAAAAACACTGTAATGATTACAAATAATGCTAATATTTTTTTCATTTTCTTTCTCCCCAAACATTAATATAGTTTACAAGCGATCTCCATATGTGTTCGCTTACTGTATAAATTCTTAATTCCATCTGCAAAATTACACTACCATATTATTTTTATAAAGTCAAACTTTGATTTAATCCTTCTACATTCTCTATCTATTCTTTAGACACACAACAAGTGGGTAGAAATCTATGACTTCTACCCACTCATATAATTTACAATTATGCAATGACCTTACCAATTGTAATGTCATCCCATACTTTACTGTTTAGTTTTACTGTATAGTTTTTGAATACTTTTTCATACCAAGTATTAAATTCTTCGTTTTCTTTTGTAGAAATCTGATTCTTTACTTCTGTTTCATAAGCTTCATCATCATTGTTGTTGATCATTTTAACAAGATAATATGCTCCATCTGCTTCAATAACATCGGATACTTCGTTGTTGTTCATTTTCTTTAATACTTTTTCAACATCTGTTGTAAATGTACCATCGCCAGCAACGAATTTTCCATCTGCTGTAAAGTTAGAATAGTATTTTTTTGCATCCTTATCTTCACTAGCTTCTGGTGACTCTTCTGGTGTTTCATCGGAAGAAGAGGAATTCGCTTCCTTTTTTACCTTAACAGCATCTGGAGTTAAGGAATCAAAATCTTCTGTTGCAGCACGTTTTGCAAGGTCTTCTAACTCAGCTTTGTATAATGCTTTTGTTTCTTTATCTACATCAACAGTTTTTCCATCTTTGTCCTGTGTTTGTGTATCCACTTTGTAGTACTGTACATCGTACTGTCTGAACTTCGCTTTCTTAACGCCATCTCTGATTTTTTGATCATCAATGTCAAATCCATCAATGGTATCTTGTTTGTAACGGTCTGCACAGTATTTTTTCTCTAATGCTTTTGTTAACACACCTTTTGTCATACCAGTTTTATTCTTCTGCTCAAATGTAAGGTTTTTACGAATTTGTTTTACATCTTTTGCTGCACTCTTTTTATCTTCACTGTTTACTTTGTAACCTGCTTTTACAGCTTCTTTATATAAAACGAAGTACTGTTCAATTGCCTGCTCAGCCTGTAATTTTGCTGTGTCACGGTAAGTCTGGCCTGTCTGCTCATCTTGCATATCCCAGTAGCTTTGTCCATAAAGCTGACGGTAGAAAGAATCCATATAATTACCTTGTGCTTCTGCTGTGTAAAGGTAATACATTGCATCACTTAATGTTACTTTTTCTTTATTAATAGACATAACTTCTTTTGGTTTGAAGTTTTCAACCGCAATCCCAACTACCATCGCAATAACAAGTACAATACCAATTGCACTCATAATAACAGCTTTTAAGTTAGTTGGTGTGTCTTTCTCCATTCTCTTAAGATTCTTCTTTCCATCTACATCAGGTTTCTGTAATGTAGTCTTACTAGTTTTCATCTGTTTTCTCTCCATTCTTCTAATTTTCAATCATCATACATTTTAATTCATAAAAAATTATGACTCTTTTATGACAGTACCCCCAATTTTAATGCCATCCCATTCTTTGGTCGTCTGGATATCTGCATTCTTGATTAAGGTGTCAAAATACTTATCAAATTGTTTGTATTTTTCCTGTTTCATGGCATCAGATAATGCTTCCTTATAAGCATCATCGGAAGTATTGTCTAATACCTTAACTATAAAATAACCGGATTCTGTATCAATGATATTGGATACTTCGCCTGGCTTCATAGAACTTGCCACATCCTGAATTTTCTTATCACAGGCAGTTTCACCTGGAATAATACTTAACTCTTCTGTCTCCAGTGGATCCGAATCGTCTGTCAGAAGGTCTTCAAAATTTTTAGCTGTCTTTGCCTTATCCGCAATTTCAGTAAGACTCTCAAGCCCCATTTCATTCTCTTCTTTGGACTTTGTTATTTCAGAACCATCTTCTCCATAAGTATACTTATGATATCCAATAGTTTGAATATCAATTTCTTTATATTCGTCTGATTTGATAGATGCTTTTACTTTTTCTTCATCGACTTTATAAGTTTTCAGTATCTCAGTAAAATACTTGTCAATTAAGCCCTTTTTTTCTTTGATACGCATAAGCAAATCTTTTGAAGCTCCAATATTTTTCCTTACATCCTTGGACATAGCATCCCATTCTCTATTCACTTCATCTTCATAGAGCTTTATTTCATCAGACGTCAAAGTATATCCTTTCTTCTTTGCCTCCTGATAGAGGAGTGCATCTCGAACAATATCATCATAAAGCTGCTCTTTCAAACTATCTTTTACCAGAGTCCCTTTGACGATTTCACTGTCCCAATACGACTTTCCATACTTTTTCTGATAATCCCTACTGTAATAAGAATTCTCGTCCTCACTTTCCCAGACACGATACATTACCTCATCTAGAAAAATCTTCTGGTCATTTATCGTAAATACCTCTACACTCGTATTATCTGGTTTGTCCACCTTGCTTTTACAAGCTGCAAGCTGAAGTATACATAATGCAAGTATGAGAACATAACATATTTTCTTCTTAAAAAACACAATAACTCCTTTCTGTCATAATATACTTCGTTACACATGCATCCTGCGAAGTAACTGGTACACGATGCAATTCTGCATAACCAAAGGTTTCGTGTGTGTAAAGAATATAACACCATCACTTGGTGCTAATATCTGCGAAATCACGTCTCCTTCCATTGGATCCACAACTTCTGCTAATACATCACCAAACTTCACCTCATCACCAGGGCTTTTCAATCTTCGGTAAATTCCCGACACATCTACCCTGATTGGCATAAGCGCATCTTCTTCAATGATGGATGCGATGTAGCCATTATGGCAGTTAAACTTGATAATTCCCATTCTCTTTAAGAACCTAAGTACAGATGCTACAGATTGGGATGCACTGGCCTCGTCAATCACATCAGTTGAACTGGTATACACAGAAAACGCGCTGGTTCCTGATATCTGCCAGTTATAGTTTAAGGTTCCATAATCAAATGGTTCTGGTTTCCTTAATACGACAAATGGCAATCCAAACAGATTGGCAAGACTGGAATTTTCAACTCCGGTCTCCATCAGCCGCACATGTGGAATGAATTCACCTGGTGTATGAAAACTGGCAAACTGAATTCCATAATTAAACCCCTTCACCCTTTCAAACACTCCTGCTGCAATTCTTTCTGTGGTCTCCCCACCACTGTTACCTGGAAACATCTTATTTATATCTGAATTATCTAACGCCCAAAATCTTTTTTCAATATTCATTGAAAAATGGTTTACAGATGGAATTACCAAAATTCTGTTATTGGATAAAATGCCACCTGTCCGTTCTATTACTGTTAGTGTTTTAACAAGCTGTGAGCAGGCGTAAAGCTGCTGTATTTCATTTCCTCTGGTTGCGCCAACAATGCATGCTGCATCTTCGCCTCGACCAAACGAATATCCATATATGGTCATATCTTTCCGATAGGGAGCTTTAAGCGTAAAAACTTCTTCTTTTAACATTAGGATGCACCTCCTAATATCCTGGCTATCAAAGAACCTTCATATACAACTGGATATTCCCTAAGTGAGAATACCATACCGCTGACAGGTGCTAAAATAGTCTGCATTACTTGTCCTTCTAACGGGTTGATAATTTTTCCTACTATATCTCCTTCTTTAATCCCTTTCCAATGTTCTATGTATGGTACAAATATTCCTGCCGCTTCTGCATGAATCAGCTCCACTTCTCCGTCTGTGGATACAATCGGTTTTCTTACCCGGTTTGTTTGTCCATCCCATATACCAAGTTCCTTCATCACATTAAAAAGACCATCTACGATCTGGTCACCAAAAGCCTTGGTAATTCGCATACCAACACCCATCTCAATGGCTAATGTAGGAACCTGCATCTTATTCAGTGAATGCGTAAGCGTTGCTTCCTTAACAGTCTTTGATTCATAAGCCCAAATAAAATCAACGTTAAGCGCCATTGCATATTGGAACAAGTCCTCAATATTCTCATGCAAAATACGTACCTGCGGTATTTCACGAATGAAAACATCACTAGCATGAACATCAATACACAAATCTGCACCTTTTACATCTTCTACAATACACGATGCAACATATTCTACTAAATCGCCATTTTTAGAACCTGGAAAACATCGATTCATATCAATATCAAATGTCGGTATTCCTCTCGATATAGATTCCATTCCAAGAGGATTCATACATGGATAAATATCAACTATTCCCTTTAAGTCACTCAGATTTTCTTGAATTCTTCTTGTCAATTCATAGCATACATACTGTCCCTCTAATTCATCACCGTGAATTCCAGCGACAATACAAATTCTTTTCTCTTGTCCGCTTGCCTTGATAGGCTTTAAGGTATTCTTCTTAATCGTTAGTACTTCACCTACTGGCAGGCCAACAGAAACTACAGTTTTCACCACATTTCCTCTTCCTTTCAAATAAGTGCATCACGAAAATATTATACCCCACAGTCATTCTACTGTCAAACAAAGCTAGTATATCAAAACAATGTGATAAATTTGTGTTCTTATGATTGTATCTTCTTTATAAATGTGTTATGATGTCTTCATAAGTCAACCTTATAAATGGAGATGAACATATGGATATAAATTATGAATTATATAAAGTATTTTATTTTGTTGCAAAAACACTCAGTTTTTCGGAGGCTTCCAAAGAGTTATACATATCTCAATCCGCTGTAAGTCAGTCCATTAAGACATTGGAAAAACGACTGGATCAGACTTTATTTGTACGCAGCACAAAGAAAGTGAAGCTTACAAAGGAAGGTGAACTCCTGTTTAAGCATATCGAACCTGCTATTAACTTGATTAGCCGTGGTGAAAATCAGATTATGGAGGGACATACTTTAAATGGTGGTCAGTTACGTATCGGTGCAAGTGATACTATTTGCCGTTACTACTTAGTACCATTTTTTAAATCTTTTCATAACCGTTACCCAAATGTTCATATAAAAATTATTAATGAAACCTCATTAAACTGCGTGGATTTACTAGAGACCAACCAAGTAGATTTGATTATTGCAAATACTCCAAACGCCAAATTAAATTCTCTTGAAAATGTAAAAACAATTCACGAATTTCAAGATGTGTTCCTAGTAAATGCCAATTACTTTCCTGATATTAATTTAAGTATGAGTTTAACAAAATTACAAAGTTACCCAATTCTGATGCTCGGCAAGAACTCCACAACTAGTCAGTTTTTACATTCCATCTTTCTGCAGAATCAACTAGACCTAATACCTGCTATTGAGTTAAGCAGTAATGATTTACTAATAGACTTAGCAAAGATTGGACTTGGTATTGCCTTTGTACCAGATTTCTGTCTGAAATCCGATATGAGTGACTTAAAAGCAATTCAGATAAAAGAACGCTTACCAAAACGTAAAATTGTAGCAGCTTACAGCAATCAGCTTCCTCTATCTGCCGCTGCTTCCTATTTCTTAGAATCCTTATCCTTTAAAGACAGAATATGATAGATTTTATTTAGAAAGGTGTATTGCGATGTTAGATGATTTTAAGCTTGGCGTAAAACGAGGGATACCAATCTGTTTAGGTTATCTCTCTGTTTCGTTTACATTTGGTTTACTTGCCGTAAATGGTGGCTTTCCCGTATGGATTGCTGTTTTGATTTCCCTTACTAACTTAACTGGTGCAGGGCAGTTTGCTGCTATGAATCTTATGATACAGGGCACTACATATGCAGAGATTGCGTTAACGACTTTTTTTATTAATCTTCGTTATACGTTAATGTCTATCTCACTTTCCCAAAAACTAGACTCCAAGATTCCAACAAAGCACCGTCTTCTGATTGGATATGGAATTACTGATGAAATCTTTGGTGTTGCTTCATTGGAATCAGGAACCGTAACATTTCCATACATGATGGGACTGATTCTAATATCACTTGCTGGATGGCTTGGGGGTACTATTTTGGGGGCTTTGATTTGTTCTGCTATGCCTGAAGCACTGAGCAGTGCTATGGGAATTGCGATCTACGGTATGTTTATTGCCATTGTCATTCCTCCATTAAAGAAATCACGACCAGTCTTATATGTTGTACTATGTTCCATCGGACTGAATCTGATTCTTTATTATGTTTCTGTGTTCCATGTAATTTCCACCGGATTCCGAGTTATTATTACTTCTCTGGTTGCTTCTGGAATTGGTGCTTATCTTTTCCCAGCAAAGGAGGTAAACGAAAATGACTAGAACGTTGATTATGATTGCCATTATGGCAGGGATCACTTACACGCTTAGGGTTCTTCCCATTACATTGATTCGTAAGAAGGTAAAATCTCCATATTTGAATGCGTTTTTAAATTATGTACCATTTGCTATATTGGGTGCATTAACGATACCGGATGTATTCTATTCTACACAGGATATGGCTTCTGCTATTCTTGGCACTGTCGTAGCACTGATTGTGGCATATATGGGACGCGGACTTCTTACTGTTACTATCGCCGCCATTGCAACGGTGCTGATATATGGTTTTATTTTTTGATATAGACGTAAATTAAAATTTACCCTTGACTTTTATGGTAAAATTAGCTATTCTAATATAGTGTTAAAACTGTTTAGCAGTTTTAGACATATGCAGTTGTGGCGGAATTGGCATACGCGCATGATTCAGGTTCATGTCCACGTACGTGGGTGTGGGTTCAAGTCCCATCAACTGCAGTATTATGTTTGGTGGAAAAGGCCTTGTTTTTACTGAGTTTACAGTGAAGCGGGGCTTTTTTATTTTTGAATTGAATTAAAATGAGCTAAGTATAGAATCATTCGGATTACCTGTTTTCTTTAATTCTGGTATTTGTAATCTCCACTCTCTGTAAAAAATACATAAATGACAATGGTAATAATTGAAATAATTTCTACGCATTCCTATTTTATCGTGATATAATTAACTCAATAATTTCGAATAGATGAAAAAGGAGGAACCAAATCTATGAAACCAGAGATACACATTAGAAAAGCTGTTGCATCTGATTTGAACAAAATCGAACAGCTCTACAATGAAGTATGTGATTATTTATCTATACATAGCAACTTTCCAGGATGGAAAAAAGGCGTCTACCCCGTCCGTGAGGATGCCGAAAAAGGATTAAAAGAAAAAGCATTATATATTGCACAAATTAACGGAGAAATTGCAGGTACCTTTATTTTAAAACACAAACCAGAAGATGGATATAAGAACGGGAACTGGTCGACAGAAAACGACTATACACGTATCTATGTAATCTATACACTTGCTGTTCATCCGGACTTTCTAAAACAGGGTGTTGCAACGGAAATGCTTATGTTTGCGGAGCGTTTGGCAAGAGAGGAACACTGCATCAGTATCAGACTTGATGTAGTGAAGGGAAATGTTCCAGCGGATCAGCTTTATCAAAAATGCGGGTATACGTTTCGAGGAACAGTAAGTCTTGGGTACGAAGCATATGGACTCCCATGGTATAATTTATTCGAAAAAGTTTTGTAGAATAAATTGATAGTTAACAATATCATACAAACCGTAGCAAGCAAAATACCTGCTCCACCAATTGTTCCTACAACTGCCTTTTTGTTGTTGCAGAACTGAATCCATTTGTTCTGTGTAATCAGGAAGTCACTGATTTCATAATAAAAGAGGTTAAGTCATAATCATTAACTATAACCGGCTCTATAATAAATGTTGGGGTATGTGAATGAACTCATTCACAACTCCGGCAT
>ERZ808278.118-NODE-118-length-65783-cov-4.174461_pt1 | contig 65783 bp, 59 predicted proteins | sample MGYA00521239_ERZ808278 | MGnify/ENA primary metagenome ERZ808278 (study PRJEB31516, sample SAMN03275600) | gut metagenome | biome: mammalia-associated habitat; material: feces | host: Papio cynocephalus | place: Kenya | collected 2012-07-17 ... | reverse complement strand
AAAAAAAAGCAGTAGAGATAATAGGTGGCAGTGATGGACCAACAGCCGTATTCATAGCAGGAAAGAGCAAAGAAAAGAATCCAGTAAAGCGAGTAAAAAATTGGGCTGGCAATAAAAAGTACCAGCATAATCGAAAGAAAGCAGGCAAAAAGGTGATTGCCGATCCGCATACACTGGAGGAAACAGGAACCTATATCAAAGAGCAATATAAGGGTGTAGAGGTTGACAAGAATACCGAACTCTATCAAGAAAAATATAGGGAAATCCGCTCCTCATTAATTCTTCAGCATAGACCTGACTTGACAGGAGGTCCATTAAAGAACCTTCGTCCAGAGAATGTAGAAGATGAGAAAGCCGTTTTAAAATGGATGGCACTTATAACAGAACGTCAGGAAAATGCTAATAAGGTGCCAGAAGAAGCATTTTCTATTGAATATCATTTATATGAAATCAAAGGGAAGAACGTGGAAGAATTTTTTATAGAGATAGAATATCAATATGAAGTATTATCTATGGCCTATTCGGGAGATACTAAATGGGGTGATACGATATGTAAGGATATTTATTCCTATTATGGAGTGACAGAAGAGGATATCAAAAACAAGACGAAACGTTATCAAACGTTATTAACTATATTAGCAACTTAACTAAAAAAATTAACTAAGAAAGGACATTGGTTTATTGGATTGACAGAGCGAAACGTGTCCCCTATAATTGAAATAAAATTTAATTCGGAAAGGAAGAAAAGAATGAAATTTAGTGAAATGGAATACCAGCGACTGGATTTAGATGTCCTTCGCCAAAAAGCAAATACAATAATAGAAGAATTTGAAACAGCACAATCAGGAGCAGCACAATTTGAGGTACATAAGAAATATTATGCACTGAAGGATGAGGTTGCAACTACAGTTATCATTGCTAGAATCAGACATGATATTGATACCGCTGATGAATTTTACAATCAGGAAAATAATTATTATGATGAGATTCTTCCAGAAATTCAGAATCTTGAAATGATGTATCTTCGTAAAGTGTATGAATCCCCATATCGAGATTATTTAGAAGAAAAGATAGGGAAAGTTGCATTTGCCAATATGGATGTAAGATTACACGCAATTGATGAGAAAATTTTGCCTCTTATGAAGCAGGAAAATGCGTTGACTTCCCAATATGATAATTTAATTGCAAGTGCAAAAATTGACTGGGATGGAGAGGTACTGAACCTGTCTCTTCTTCGCAAGTATTTAACAAGTAATGACAGAGAGGTACGTGCAAGAGCTTACGAAAAATATACACAGTTCTTCGTTGAAAATGGAGATGAGTTAGATCGTATCTATGATGAACTGGTAAAGAATCGTACAGAACAGGCAAGAATGCTTGGATATGATAATTACCTTGAATTAGGGTATAACCGCCAGCTTCGTAATTGTTATCGACAAAAAGAAGTGGAAGCATTCCGCGACCAGATCAAGAAATACTATGTGCCATTTGCAACAAAACTTCATGAAAAACGTAGACAAAGATTAGGCTTAGAACAATTATCCTACATTGATAATGATGTATTTTTCCTTAATGGAAATCCAGCACCGATTGGTACACCAGAAGAGATTATGGAAAATGGCAAGAAAATGTACCATGAACTTTCCAAGGAGACAAAAGAGTTTATTGACTTTATGATGGATAATGAATTATTTGATGTTCTTGGAAGAAAGACCAAAAAGGCCGGTGGTTACATGGATTTTTTACCTAAGTATAATGCGCCTTTTGTATTTGCTAATTTCAATGGTACGGATGGAGATATTGATGTTATCACACATGAGATGGGACATGCACTTCAAGGATATATTTCAGGCAAGGATCCAATTCGTGAACATGCTGACATTACAATGGAAACAGCTGAAACACATTCTATGTCTATGGAGTTCTTTACAGAACCTTGGATGAATCTGTTCTTTGACGATAAGACAGAGGAATATGTAGAATCTCATTTTGAAAGTGCTGCCATCTTTATTCCATACGGATGTATGGTAGACGAATTCCAGCATCGCGTGTATGAGAATCCAGAGATGACACCAGCGGAGCGTCATGGGGTATGGAAGGAACTTGAAAAGGTTTACCGTCCGCATTTAAGTTATGAAGGAAACCCTTATTTTGAAAAGGGTGGATTCTGGCAAAAACAGCTTCATATTTATGATTACCCATTGTATTATATTGATTATTGTATCGCACAGATTTGTGCGTTCCAATATAAAATCTGGATGGATGAAAATTATCAGGAAGCTTGGGAGAGTTATCTGCACTTATGTGAGTTATCGGCAAGCGACTTCTTTATGAACTTGTTAGAGGAAGTTGGTCTTGACAATCCATTTGAAGATGGCTGCGTGGAAAGAATCGTTAAGAAACTGGAAGAAAAACTGAATTAATAGGTAGGACATCATGGAAACACTTTCTTTACTGTTTATTTTAATGAAAAGACTAATGTAAGGGGAGTGTTTCTTTTTTTACTAAAAAGTTCATAAATGCTAAATTAATCTGAAGATACTCAATTTGAATACAGGAGAACAAAGGTTAGCATTGGACGCAGCAAAATTGTATGCAAAGCAAAAGGATATTAAAATGTATACGAGGATCAAAACATAACTGTCGCTATGTTACTAAAAATAAGATATAATAATTCATAGGATTATGCAGCATCTAAAATCAACTTTCTAAGAGGTGATTCAGATGGCAAAAAGTAGAGGGTAAGTATGAAGATATTATATGAAAACGAAGGAAACTGGTACAAAGGAAATTTACATATGCACACGACAGTGTCAGATGGCAAGGTTTCACCAGAGCAAGCAATTCAGAAATACAAAGAAGCAGGTTATGACTTTCTTTCTCTATCTGACCATTGGGTGGAAAGCGAGAATACGTATGAGAATGGAATGCTTTTATTAAGTGGATGTGAGTGGGATACTGGTGATATGGTCCATACTCCTATTTATCATATCCTTGGAATTGGTATGGATAAGAAGACAGGACTTAAAATGGATAATACGAGACCGCCTCAGAAAATAATTGATACAATTATCAATGCCGGCGGCATTGCCATACTAGCTCATCCTGCATGGTCATTGACTGAACCAAGTGAGGTCATGGAACTGAATGGACTTGCAGGTGCTGAAATTTATAATACCGTATCCAATGTTCCATTTAACAATGGCAGAAGGGCAGATTCTAGTTTGTATTTTGATTTGTGGGCATCCAAAGGGAAATATTTGCAGTGTTTTGCTGGAGATGATAGCCATTGGTATCAAGGGGAAGAAGCTCAGTCGTTCATTATGGTAAAGGCAAAAGAATGTACGCGCGAGGGAATATTAGATGCTCTAAAAGAAGGAAATTTTTATGCAAGCCAGGGACCATTATTTGATTCAATCAAAGTGGAAGATGGCAAGGTGTTCGTTACGTGTTCAGGAGCAGAACGAATTGTATTTTACAGCAATACTGTATGGTGTAGTGACAGAAGTCAAATGATGAAAGATAACGGTGCAGTGTATGAAATTAAATCTACCGACAAGTACGTAAGAGTTGAATTAATTGATGAAAAGGGAAAAATGGCTTGGAGTGCACCCTTTTCTGTATAAAAAGCCCTTGACTCTCTCATTGCGTCATAGTTTATACTAAGTTTCGAGGTCAAGAAGACAAATACGATGCCAATCGGATTTCTGTCTTAAAGGACATTGTAGTATTAAAGAAAACTCCAGAGAGATATGTTGCATCTGTTAGACAAATGAAGTAAATATGGCAATTGTCAACTGGATTAAAGAGAATGGATATGAATTTGCAGGACCGATGTTTAATATTTATTATGCGAGTCCAGCAACGACACAAAATGAAGACGAGTTTGTGACGGAAGTTTGTTATCCGATAAAATAACGTTTTGGAGGGAAACAGCTAGATGATTTATACAGTTACTTTAAATCCATCCCTTGACTATGTAGTGGAAATGGATGAGATGAAACCAGGTGCTACGAATCGTTCAAAAAGTGAACATATGCTTCCTGGAGGAAAGGGTATCAATGTTTCGATTGTGCTTAAAAATCTAGGAGTGCCAAGTGTAGCATTAGGATTTATTGCAGGGTTTACTGGTGATGAAATTGCGAAGAATGTTTCTGACTTAGGATGTAAAACAGACTTCATCCAATTAGAAAAAGGCATGTCTCGTATTAATGTAAAATTAAAAGCAGATGATGAAACAGAAATTAACTGTGTTGGCCCATGCATTTCCAAAGCAGAAGTAGAAAAGCTTTATGCGCAGTTAGATAAGTTAGAAGAAGGCGATGTTCTAGTACTTGCTGGAAGTATTCCAAGCTCAGTATCAGATTCCATCTATCAGGACATCATGACAAGACTCTCGAATAAGAAGGTCATGGTGATTGTAGATGCAACGAAAGACTTATTATGTAACGTATTAGAAAAACGTCCATTTTTAATCAAGCCAAACAATCATGAATTAGGGGAGATTTTTGGTGTAGAGTTAAAGACCAATGAAGAGATTATAAACTATGGCAAAAAGCTTCAGAAAAGAGGAGCAAGAAACGTTCTTATTTCCATGGCTGGAGATGGCGCAATTTTCTTAGGTGAGGATGGCAGTGTATATGAAAGTGAAGCACCAAAAGGAAAAGTAATCAATTCCGTTGGGGCAGGGGATTCCATGGTGGCTGGATTTCTAGCTGGATATTTAGATAAGAAAGATTATAAGCATGCATTCAAAATGGGTATTGCAGCAGGCAGTGCAAGTGCATTTTCTAAAGAGTTAGCAACAAAGGAAGAGATAGAGACAATTTATTTTTCTACTTGGTAACAACTTTGCTACAACTAAAGAGTAAACTATCCTTACTTATTATATGGGTAGGTTATGAATGGAACAGAATTAAAAGAAGATTACGATCCATTTCTAATGTTTGATGTGGAGGCAATCGACCAAGAAGAACGTTTTGCATCATTTAGAGATAATAAAAATAGATTTATCACAATTTTTGACCAGAAAGAACGTGGAATTACAATGGAGGATAACGGTAAGATTTCCTTAATTACAGTTATGAAAAATGATAAGGTTATGAGTGGTGAAGCAAAATAAGGTTGACAGAGTGTCTTTCGGATTTGAGAAAAAAGATGGTCACGAGCTTAATTCGGGGAAAGCAATTCATAGAAAATGAAAAAGAAAATGTAAGCAAGCAGGACTGCGTGCTAAATGCAGCAAAACGCCTTTTGGCAAAAATCAAAAAAGATTATCCGAGACTTCCAATCTGTATACAGGGAGATGCCTTGTATGCTGCAGAACCGCTCATGAAACTTTGCAAGAAAAAATACCATTGGGAGTACCTGTTTACACAGAAAAGCACAAGACAGAAAAACTGGATGAAGGGTTCAATAACCAGAAGAATGGTTTATACCGTATTGAACATCTCAACAGTAAAAAAATGCAATGAAAAACCATTATCTGCTGACACAGATTTCGGATATTCTGATGCAGATTTATCTGGCGTGGAATCCATATATAAAGGAGCTAAAACAGACAATAAAAAATACATCTTCAAGGCTACTGGAAAGTTTTCGAACAATAACAGTAACGGAAGAAGATGTATCCTACATTTTCAGATACACAACAGTGTATCTAGAATAACAAGATTATTTTAGCACAGGTGATGGTTGAATGGAAGAGGAAATAACAGAATATTTATAAAAAATTTCAGAAAATTGGGCCAACACAGCTATAAGATGTGCATAACTAAGCAAATTAATTTGAAAAAGGTAGATAATTGTTAAAATCATGAAAAGGAGATGGAGGGAACGAAAAGAATCAAATTTATTCCTCACCGCTGACCTTTGTAGATAAAACTTGACATTGTTCAATGCTATTGTTATAATAATAAGGCTTATTAATCTGACATCAATTAAGGTAAGACAATGCTAATAAAGTTTGTGCAAAAAACAAACTAATCATTAAAATCCAATAATTATGAATACTACAAGATAAGAAAATAATGTAAGCACATACATATGTAGTTAGGGAGTGAAAAATTGAATAATTGCAGAATTGTTATTACTGGAATGGGAGTAATTTCTCCAATTGGTGAGGGGATTTCGAATTTCTGGGAAGCGGTGCTTTCTGGAAAGTCTGGAATCAGAGAAGTTCAGGCTTTTGATACAGCACGTTTTAGAACACATAATGGTGCTGAAGTAATTAATTTTGATGTGAAAAATTATTTAAATTGTCCTTCAGTAGAGAAAATGGGACGAGCATCACAGTTTGCAATAGCTGCAACAAAATCAGCAATAGAAGATGCAAATATTGATCCAGAAATGATTAGAAAGAGTAATATCGGAGTTTCTTTAGGAACGACAATGGGTGAAATTCAAGAAGAAGAAAAAGTCAGCAAAATATGGGTAGAGTCTGGCGTAGATAAAGTGCCAGCTAATCATTTCTTACAATATCCATGTGGAAATATTCCAAGGAATGTTGCAGCTGTTTTTGGTTTGCATGGTCCAAACCTTATGGTGCCGACGGCTTGTGCTTCTGGAAATTATGCAATCGGTTATGCCTTTGATATGTTAAAAGAGGGAAAAGCTGATTTTATGATTGCAGGAGGAGTTGACCCATTTTCAAGGGTGGCATTTACAGGATTTAATAGATTATTGTCGGTTGCACCAGAGACCTGCCAGCCATTTGATGGTGAAAGAAAAGGAATGATTGTAGGTGAGGGAGCAGGAATACTAGTAATGGAGACATTAGAAAGTGCTAAGAAGCGAGGAGCTTCTATATATGCAGAAGTTCTTGGATATGGATTAGGTTGCGATGCACATCATATGACCACTCCTCATCCAGAGGGATATGGTGGTGCCAGAGCAATAAAGGCTGCACTAGATTGTGCTGGTGTTACTATAGAAGATATTGATTACATAAGTGCACATGGTACAGGTACAAAGGAAAATGATAGAATTGAAACAAAGATTATTAAAAAAGTATTTAAAGAACGAGCAAAAGAGGTACCAATGAGCTCTATTAAATCTATGATTGGACATACAATGGGAGCAGCAAGTGCTATTGAGGCAGTATTATGTGCGCTTGTTGTAAAAAATAATAAAATTCCACCTACCATCAATTTCAAAATTCCAGATCCAGAATGTGATCTTGATTATGTCCCAAATGTATATAGAGAATGTAAGGTAGATGTTGCGTTATCTAATGCATATGCCTTCGGCGGAAATGATGCTGCATTGCTAATTGGAAAATATCAAGAATAACATTTGGAGGGGATGAATGAATGAAGTCAGAATCAAGAGTTGTGATTACCACAATGGGAGTAGTTTCACCCATTGGAATAGGGAAAGAAGAATTCTTTCGTGCAATCGAAAGGAATCAGTCAGGTATTAAACCAATAACACTGTTTGAGTCAGAGGACGTTAAAGGAATAGAGGCAGGAGAAATTACAGAGTTTAAGGCAGAAGACTATCTTGGAAAACGTGGACTTAGAAATTTAGACAGAAGTACCCGTCTGCTTTTAAGTGCAACGAAGCTTGCAATGGAAGAGAGCGGAAGAGAATTTACAGAAGAAGAGTTAGAAGAAACAGGGACAATTATAGGAACTGGATTTGGTGGAGTACATAGTATAGGTACTTTTGATAGAGATTCACTGGAAAATCCCAATTACGTGAATCCAACTTTTTTCCCAAACACAGTTATTAATGCACCAGCTAGCCAGATAAGTATTAAATATGGTATTAAGAAATTTAATATGACTGTGAGCAATCTTTTTACAGCTAGTACAGATGCGATAGGAATTGCATATAACAGAATAAAATCAGGCAAGGATAAGGTTATTTTTACAGGTGGAGTAGAAGAACTGTGTGAAGAGATATTCTTTGGATATTATTATAATAATCTTCTCTTAGATAAAAAGAAAGATAGAAACGATGGAATCGTTTTGGGAGAAGGTGCGGTTGTATTTTTATTAGAGGAATTGGAACATGCAAAAAATAGAGGAGCCAATATTCTGGCAGAAATCACTGGGTATGGTACATGCTGTGATGCTGGTTTAGAGTATAATTATAACAAAGAAGCTGTAGGTGCTGTGCAGGCAATGCGAATGGCTTTGGAATCATCCAATGTAAAGCCTGAAGAGGTTGATTTGATTTCTATGAGCAGTAATGGAAAGCGAGCTGGAGAGGATATGGAAAACAGAGCAATATCAGAAGTATTCGGCTCAGATTTTGCTGAGGAAAGAAAAGAAAAAGTAAAAAAATTAACAGGTGAATGTATAGGTGCATCAGGAGCGATGCAGATTGCTGCAGCCATCTATGCTCTTCAAGAGAAGAAAGAAGCTTCTAGATATAGTGGCATTAACACTGTTATCATCAATTCGTTTGGATGTAACGGAATGAATTCATCATTGATAGTTAGGAAAAATTCCTAAGTATAAAGAGAAAAAATAAAAAACATTAGGAGGAATTAATTATGGAATTAATTGAAGTTAAAACAAAAGTAAAGGAAATTATTGCAGAGATTATCGAGATGGAAGTAGACGAATTCAAAGATACAGATTCTTTTGTAGATGATTTGGGACTGGATTCACTAAAAGCATTGGAGATTCTAGCAGCGGTAGAAAAAGAATTTAAAATTGAAATTCCAGAAGAAAAGCTTGCAGAATTGACAACAGTAGATAATACAGTAAGTATTGCAATGGATATTATAAATCAGTAAACCAGTTATAGAAAATGGAGCTGATTAAAGAGGAAGGCTGTTAATTATGTACATGGACTTTGAAGAAATTAAAAAAATGATTCCACAGAGATTTCCAATTATTATGGTAGACAGAGTGGAATCCTTTGAAAAAGGTAAGAGTATAACAGCATTAAAGAATGTAAGTGGAAATGAAATGCATTTCCTGGGACATTTTCCAGAACAGGCAGTTATGCCGGGTGTATTAACTATTGAGGCAATGGCACAGACTGCGGGTATTCTCGCGATGCTTACATATGCCGATCGCGAACGAGCAAGTAATAAGTATTTTTTTGGTTCTGTTAATAAATTGAGATTTCTAAAACCAATAGTTCCGGGTGATCAAATGAAAATTTATGTAGAAGCAATTAAAATGACTTCCGTTGCCAGTCTAGTAAAGGCAGAAGTAAAAGTCGATGATACCGTTGTGGCAGCAGGGGAACTTTCGTTTGCTTTGCCTAAGTAGATTTTATGGGAGAAAATGAATGAGAGAACAGAGAGTAGTGATTACTGGAATTGGTGTTGTTTCACCAGCTGGCATTGGAAAAGAAGAATTTGCAGAATCTATATTTAATGGAAGAAATACAATAGAAGAAGTTAATCTATTTGATACAAGTTTTGTAAAGCCTCAAATGCTTAGCAAGATAAAAGAATTTGATTTTGCTAGATATCTAAAAAAGGAAGAGTCAGATCATTTAAGTGATGTATCTATGAAATCTGTTATAGCTGCGAAACTAGCCATTCTAGATTCGCAGCTAAAACTAAATAAAGAGAATGGAAAACATGTAATTGATTCTGTAGAACCTTTTGATATTGGAGTTTCTTTAGGAACTGGGGTTGGTGAGTCTATCGATATTGAAACAATGACGGAGACTGTTGTAAAGAAGGGGTGGAAATTTGTTCCTGAACCTCTACTTCGGAGGTTTCATAATAATGATATTGCCAAGGATGTTTCTGATTATTTCGGAATAAAAGGTGTCAATCAGGTTTTCTCTACAGCATGTTCTGCTGGAAATGATGCAATTGTCTACGCATATAATCAGATTAAACACAACAAGGCGAAAATTATGATAGCTGGTGGTGCAGAAAGTCTATCTAAAACATCTATCATTGGTTTTTTAAGAATGAATGCAATAACACACGAATTATGTTGCCCATTTGATCTTAACAGGAAGGGAACGACTCCTGGAGAAGGAGCAGGTATTGTTATCCTTGAGTCCTATCATCATGCATTGCAGAGAAAGGCACATATTTATGCGGAAATTGCTGGATATGGAGTGAGCTGTGATGCATTTCATTTAACAAAACCAGATGGTTCAGATATGGGAGGGCCAGTTAAAGCTCTTATCAAGGCAGTAAAATCAGCAAATATAAGAGAATCGGATGTTGATTATATCTGTGCTCATGGTACAGGAACTAAGGCAAATGACTTAATGGAAACTAGGGCCATCAAACACGTCTTTAAAGAAAGTGCACGTAACATTCCAATAAGTTCGATCAAGTCTATGATAGGACATACTGGTGGAGCATCAGGTGCACTCGGAGCAATTGCCTGTGTTCTTGCGATGCAAAAGAACATGGTGCCTCCAACAATTAACTATTGTACGAAAGACTCAGAATGTGATTTAGATTATGTTCCTAATAAGGCGAGAGAAAAAGAAGTAAAGATAGCGATTAATAATTCATTTGCATTTGGAGGAAACAATACCTGTCTTGTTCTAAAGAAAGACAGGTCAATTGATACATGAAAAAGGATATCTTAGGAGAAAAGTATGGAATCAGGAGTTTGTATCACTGGTATAGGAGTCATTTCGCCAGTGGGAACTGGTGTGAATTGCTTCTGGAAGGCTTTAAAAGAGAAAATAAATGGGTTAGGTAATCTGGAGCTTGCAGATTTGTCAGACTTTAATGGTATGAAAGCTGGACAAATAACGAATTTTGAACTATCAGATTATGTAAAAGAGAAAGGGTTAAGGTATTATAGCAGGGCGATGGGATTTGTCTCCGCTGCATCCAACCTTGCTCTTGATGACGGAAACTATTGTATAAATACAGAACATGAGGACACAACAGGTATTGTTCTTGGTTCTTCCTTTGGCAACGTTGAAAGTATTAAGAACTTTTATCAGGAGGCTTTAGAAGAAGGTGCTAGATATGTCAATCCAATGATGTATCCTAGAACTATGATGACAATTCCTGCAAGTCAGATTTGTATCAATCATAAGATAAAAGGAATTAATAGAACATTTTCGCATGGTGCAGTCTGTGGGATGGATTCCATATGTTATGCAGCAGAACTTATCCAAAATCAGGAATATTCTGTTATGCTAGCAGGAGGAGTGGAAGAACTTAATTCTGTTGTAATGGCAAAACAGATGTATTGTAATGGAGAATCACAGAAAGCAGCTCCAGGAGAGGGCTCTGGGATGGTTCTACTTGAGAATACTCAGGCGGCGATAGAGAGAAGAGCAGATATTTATGCGGAAATAATTGGCTGGTCACATTTATATAACTGTGAGGGCAATAAGGAAGAAGTAGTTTATGAGACGATTAAATCATGCATGGAGAGGGCAATAGTAGATGCCGCTGTATCGCCAGAAGAAATAGGAACAGTATTTATGCAGTCAGTACCAGGCAGTATGCCATATAGTGCTGAAATTAGAGCAATTGAACAGGTTCTGGGAGATAAGAAGGGTATTCAGCTATTTACTATACAATCCTATACTGGAGACTGCATGGGAGCATCCAGTGCGATGCAGGTTTGCGCAGGGGCTTATAAACTACAAGAAGATAAAAAGGAAAAGTTTGTGCTTTGCAATGCTTTTACAAGTGATGCAGCGTATACGACAGTAATTTTAAAGGGAATGAGTAGATAAAATGAAAATAGGATTTATTGCGTTAAAGAACATTTTATTAGGCGAACATTTTATTGATTTATGGACAAGTCAAAAAGAAGTGAATGCCTATAAAAGATTATATACCTGTCCAAATTTGGGGCTTTTAACAGTTGCTGGATTAGTAGATGATTCATTTGAAGTAAAATATGTAGATGAGAATCAAAGAGAAATTGATTTTGATGAGGACTTTGATGTTGTGTGTTTATCGCCCGTTGCACAGCAGGTGTCGAATGCATACCATGTTGCAAAGGAATTTATGGCACGAGGGGTGAAAGTGGTTATTGGTGGAATTCACGCAACGGTTGCAACGGAAGAAGTAAAAGAACACTGTGACTGTGTTATGGCTGGAGAGGGTGAAGTATTCTGGCAAGAGTTTCAAGAGGATTTAAAAAAGGGAGAGTTAAAACCAATATATCGAAGTTATACAACTGCCCCAGCGGATTTAACTAAGTCGCCAGTACCTCGTTACGACTTGTTGGAGAATCCAGAGTATTATAGAGTAATATCGGTACAAGTGACTAGAGGATGTCCAAGGGACTGTGAGTTTTGCGCATCTTCAAAATTATATGGAAAGTCTTATCGAAGAAAGACGGTGGAACAGGTAATACGTGAAGTGCGTAAAATAAAAGAAATCTGGAAAAAACCATATATTTATTTTACAGACGATAATTTGTTTGTAGATCGAGAGTTTTCTAAGAAACTTTTAACTGAATTGATACCTCTTAAAATAAGATGGTATGCATTCTCTGATATTTCTATTGGAGAAGATGATGAACTACTAGAGCTAATGGCAAGAAGCGGGTGTACACAGGTTACATTTGGGCTTGAAAGTCTTTCAGCTGAAAGTCTTGGAAGCGTAAGTAAGTGGAAAAAAAGATATCTGAGTAAATATCCTGAATTGATAGAAAATATACAATCTCATGGTATTGGTGCATTTGGTTCGTTTTGTGTTGGGCTGGATGAAGATGATACTTCTGTATTCCCAAGAATTCGAGATTTTGTAATCAACAATCATCTATTTGGAACGAGTTTTTCAATTCTGACCCCATTTCCAGGAACAATTCTTCATGAAAAACTGAAAAAGGAAAATAGAATATTGGATTATAACTGGGATCATTATACTTGTTTTGATGTGGTATACCAACCTAAGAAAATGACTGTTCAAGAATTGGAAGAGGGATTTCGGTGGTTGTATCAGGAGATATATTCAGAATATGTAACGAATAAAAGGCTTCGTTATTTTTCTGAGATTATGTTAAAACGTGGTGAAAAACTGCGAAGTGAAAAAAAATAGGTGGTGAATAAGTGATGTATTTTGCAGGAATAGATATAGGTTCAATGACAGCAGAAACTGTAATTATTAATGACAAAAAAGAAATATGTGCAAGTTTCATTGTAAAATCAGGTGCCAGTCATAAGGAAGCGTTAGAGAAGTCATTTGAACAAGCGTTAAATATGGCTCAAATTACAAGGGAAGATATTAAATATATTGTTAGTACAGGATATGGAAGAATCAATGTGGATTTCGCTGACAAACAAGTAACTGAAATTGCGTGTCATGGTAAGGGTTCACATTTTTTGTTCCCGAATACAAGGACTGTAATTGATATTGGTGGACAAGATAGTAAGATTATTAAATTAAATAAAAAAGGAAAAGTTATTGATTTTCTTATGAATGATAAATGTGCCGCAGGTACTGGTCGTTTTTTAGAAGTTATGGCAAACGCTCTCGAAATTAATGTTGAAGAGTTGGGAGAATATTCCATGAAATCACAGAAGCCTGCAAAGATTAGCTGTATGTGTGGCATTTTTGCCGAATCAGAAGTTGTTTCTAAAATTGCCAGTGGAGAGACCAAAGAAGACATTGTAAGAGGTTTACATAATTCAATTGCTTCTAGAATATTAGGAATGGTAAACCGGGTGAAAAAGGAAGAAGAAGTAACAATGACAGGTGGTGGTGCAAAAAATATTGGAGTTGTGCATGCAATGCAGGAGCAGTTGAAGTGTCAGATAAATGTTCCAGAAGATCCTCAGATTGTTGGGGCGCTTGGAGCAGCACTTTTTTCTTTGGAGGAATACTATGCAAATAATGAATAATGTTTACGAGCATTATGATGTGGTTATCATCGGTGGTGGACTGGGTGGACTTGTAAGTGGAAACTATCTTGCCAAAGCAGGTAAGAAAGTACTGCTTGCAGAACAGCATTTTCAGCCAGGTGGTTGCTGTACGTCATTTAAAAGAAAGGGATTTACTTTTGATGCTGGGGGACATTTCTTTGGAAGTTTTGGGGAAAAGGGATTTTTACGTAAAATAATTCAAGATTTAGAGTTAGAAGATAAAATAAAATTTAAGGAAGCAGAACCTTCGGATTATTTAGTATTTCCTGACTTTACAGTGAAGATAGTGAGAGACCTGAGTCACATTGAACAGCAGTTAAAAAGTATATTTCCGGACGAGGAAGAAGGAATTACAAAGTTTTTGTCCTATTTGAAAACATTTAATTACACAATGAGTTTTCGAATAAAGGATAAAACGTTTAGAGAGATTCTGGATTCGTTCTTCCGAGATGAAAAAATCAAAGCTGTTTTTGATGTGCTTCTTTTATATATAGGACTTCCGTCGAAACAGATGTCTGCGGTTGCTGGAATTATATTGTTTCGGGATTTTATTCTGGACGGCGGTTATTATCCGTTAGGCAGTATGCAGAATTTCTCAAATATGTTAGCACAACAGATGGAAAAATTCGGTGGAACAGTAATGCTTTCCACAAAAGTAGAAAAAATAAACATAGAAGAAAATAAGGTAACTGGAATTACACTAAAAGATGGACGTATCATTCAGTCCGACTATGTAATCTCCAATGCAGATGCTAACCAGACATTTCTAGACATGATAGGTGAAGAACATCTAGAGCAAAAGTTTGTTACAAGATTAAAAGAAATGGAGCCATCGGTATCGCATTTTAATGTATATCTGGGAATCAAGTCAGAGGCAGTAGAAAATTTAGCTGTAAAGGGCAATACGTGGTATGTTCCAGAGTATGATATAGAAAAAATTTACAACAAAATGCGTACGAATCCTTTCCACGAAAATGGATTTATTCATATTGCATTTCCTTCATTTTATGATGAAAGTTTGTCGCCAGAAGGACATGAATCGATATTTTTAACGATTTTGGCTCCATTTAAAAATGTTTCCTATTGGAAAGAACAGAAAGAATCTCTCAGTCAGCTTCTAATAGAGAGGGCGGAACATATTATTCCAGAATTGTCCCAAAATATCGTGGTGAAAGAGATTTCTACACCTCAGACCATTTATCGTTATACCTTGAATAGTCAGGGCGCCAATTATGGATGGGCTATGAAGAATTCACAAGTCAGTAGATTGAGACTTAATCAGAAGTCGCCAGTAAAGGGATTATATCTGGCTGGTCACTGGACTCTTCCTGGTGCTGGGCTGGCAACAGTGGCACAGTCTGGATATACTGCAGCTAAAATGATATTAGAAGACACACATTAGGGGGAGTTGTATGTTAAAGGAATATTTTGATTGGTCCGAGGATTTGATTAAAGATATGAAAAAACCTGTTATCGGATGGACTTGTGCTTATATGCCAGAAGAAGTTATACTTGCAGCAGGGGCGCATCCATTTCGCTTACAAGGAAAGGAATTGCAGCAAAATATATGTGAGCAGTATTTGCCAAATTTCTTTTGCCCTTATGGAGCAAATATAGCTAACACTGCTTTAGCTGGAGGATTTGACTTTTTAGCAGGAGTAATATTTACTAACTCTTGCAATGCCATGGAACGTGTGTATGATGTATGGAAAACGTATGCTGGTGTTGGGCAAGCTTTCATGCTGGATGTACCAAGGAATAACTCTAATCGCTCCAAGGAGTATTACAAAAAATCAATTAGAAAATTAATAAATAGTTTGGAAAAGCAGTTCCAAATAAAAATAACTGATTCAGATTTACAGAAGGCAATAAAGCAAACAAATCAAACAAGAGCATTGCTGAACGAACTTTCTGACATGTGCTTACGTCAAGCAGCGGATATTACAACGGAGGAACTTCTTAAGGTTATAGAGGCATGTTCGTATATGGAACGTGAGCGTTATAACGAAGCTTTAGCACAGTTTGTATCAGAATTAAAGAAAAGTGAGAAGCCAAGAAGAGGCAGGGCATCCCGTATCATGCTCTCAGGATGTGTACTGTATGATTGTGAGCTGATTCAAATTATTAAGAAAACAGGAGCTGTTGTAATCGGAGATGAGTTATGTACGGGTAGTCGATACTATGACTTCCTTATTAAGGAGTCAGGAGATCCTGTGGATAATATTTGTGATGCTTACTTATCAAAGAGTCCTTGTCCTCGTATGGAAGGAAGTGCATCTACACGAGCAAATAATCTGTTGAAAATAATTGATAAGTATGACATTGATGCGGTAATATATCACTCGCTAAAATTCTGTATTAATCACTCCTATGATTATATGCAGATGAAGGAGCTTTTGAATGATGAGGGCATTCCAGTACTACTTGCGGAAAGTGATTTTAGTAAGAGTGGACTGGAGCAGCTTAGAATTAGAGTGGAGGCATTTATGGAAATGCTTTCTTAAGGAACAAAAGGAGGACAGATACGTGAATTCACCATATATTTCCCAGTTTAGATTAACAAAGGGGATCTCGAAATACCTTGATTTGCAGTCTCATCAGAAGACACTCAGTCTCCATTATGACTTACTCAAAAATGGCATAGAAGATGATTCTTCAATGATATTAACAGAAGTGATTATGCCATCCGAAATTTTCTATGCAATGGGGCTTACACCTATATTTGTAGAAAGTCTAGGTTCCTTTCTTGCATCTGTAAAAATGAATGACAAAATAATAAAAAAAGCAGAAAACCTAGGGGTGAACCAGGATATATGTGCCTATCATAAATGTGTGATTGGTGCATTAAGTGATGGATATATCCCATATCCTAAGGCTTTTGTACATTCTTCTTACTGGTGTGATGATATGATTAAAGTTGGAGATTATTTGGCTTCACAATTTAAGCAGAATGTATTTAATATTGATATTCCCTTTCATTATGATGAAGATGCAGTTGATTATGTTGCAAATCAGTTTGAAGAGTTAACTCACTACTTGGAGAAGGTTACAGGACATACATTTGACATGGAAAAATTAAAAGAGGCATTCAGATACTCGAATGAGGCAAGAGAATATTGGGTAAAAGCAAATAAGCTGAGAGAAGAATCACCATGTCTAATGTATGGAAGTGATGCAATGCAGATGCTTCCTATGCTGTTATCCAAGCTTGGACATCCTGAAGCTGTGGACGTGTTAAAAACATTTTATGAAGAACTACTTTATAGGCGTGAAAATCCAGATTGTGGGATAGGGAAGGAAAGATTTAGGCTGTTATGGCTTCATTTCTTCCCATTTTACGATATTAACATGATGCGGTATATTGAGAAAGAGTTAGGGGCTGTTATTGCATTTGAGGAAAACTGTAATGTGTACTGGGAAGAACTTGATGAGAATGAGCCATTTCGTTCACTTGCTAAGAAAATTATGCAGCATACAGGTTTCGGCTCTGCGAGTAATCGTGTGAAAGCAATTCAAAAGTTTGTGGAGCAGTATAAAATAGATGGAGTCGTCCACTTTTCACAAACATGCTGCAGGCCGTTTCGTGGTTCTGTCTCTTTTATACGTGATGCGCTTAGAGAAGATGGAGTACCATTTTTAGAACTGTCAGGAGATGTTTTGGACAGTCGTAATTATTCAGAAGGACAATTGAAGATAAGAATTGATGCCTTTATTGAAATGTTGCAAAATTAGGAGAGAAATATGGAACAAGTATGGAAATTAACACAAAAAAAACAAGTTGGTCTGCTTACTTTTTGCAGCTATCCTAAAAATTTCTTAAATGAGGATGTAATGCTGGAACTTAATCAAGTTCTCGATCAGATAGAGCAGGATGAATCAATACGAGTTGTAATTATTAATAGCGAAATAGAACATGTTTTTATCTCTGGAGCAGATGTCAATATTTTTAAAAATGAAAATGAAGAAAAAGTGTTTGAGTTCATTGAGTTATCGAGTGCTATTTTTGAAAGAATGGAACATATGGAGAAGCCTTTTATTGCGGCTATCAATGGTGTATGTCTAGGTGGAGGGTGTGAATTCGCACTTGCCTGTGATATCAGAGTAGCGTCAATCGAGACTAAGATTGGTCTGCCAGAAATAATTTATGGTTTGATTCCAGGAGGTGGAGGCATTAAAAGACTTATGAGTTTAGTGCCGAAAGGGCAAATAATGAGAATGCTTCTCACAGGAAATTCATTTCAAGCGAGAGAAGCACAGCAGATGGGACTTGTTGATGTAGTAACAAGTAATGAAGAACTTTTAAAGGAAGCTTATAAAATTGCCAATAGAATTGCGATGCAGTCTCCACGAATCGTAAAGAAGATGAAGGCTCTCGTTCAAGAATATTCAACGGAAGCGTTTGAGAGGACAACTGAGAAGGAGATTCAGTACACAAGAGAAGTTATGACTTCAGATGATTGCAAGGAAGGGTTAGATGCGTTTTTTCACCGAAGACTCCCAAAATATTAGTAAGAGAAATTAACGAAAGGAGGAAAACAATGAGTACATATCCAAATTTATCTGTAGACTACTATGAACATTATGCAGTTATTGGTATTGAAAAAAAGCCTGCCAATGCATTAACCATACAGAACTGCATTGATATTTCAAAAATTATAAAAGAGTTAGAAGAAGATGATTCCATTCGAGTAATAATTATTGCTAGTAAGATACGATTTGCATTCTTCACGGGATCTGATTTAGATGAAATTAGTGAAATTATGCATCGCGATGGAGACCCGAATAAAAATATGGTAGATGCGAGCAGACCAGTTCAGGAAGCATTTACGTCTATTGAGAATTCGAAAAAAGTATTGATTGCCGCTATCAATGGTTTAACTATTGGACTTGGGGTTGAACTTGCGTTAGTGTGCGATATTAGAATATGTTCGGAACTTGCATGGTTTAAGACAGCTCAGACAAGCATTGGTATAATTCCAGGTGCAGGTGGAACACAGAGACTTCCTAAAACAGTTGGAATAGGGAAAGCGAAAGAGATTATTTATACAGCAAAAAAAGTAAATGCACAGGAAGCGTTGCAAATTGGACTGGTGAATCAGGTTGTGCCAAGTGGCAAGGAATTCGACGCAGCAGTTAAGATGGCTGAAAGTATTATTAACAATACACCTGTACATGCAGTGCGCCTTGCAAAACAGGCAATTAATTATGGAATTTACGCAAGTACATTACAAGATGGACTGGATTATGAAATGGATTGTTTGGGCGAAACTTACGATAATCCAGATTCGTTTGAAGGAATTGCGGCTGTTATGGAGAAGCGAAAAGCTGATTTTCAAAATATTGAAGTAAACAGTAAGCGCTAAATTCAAAGAGAAAGGGACTGATTAAGATGTTGTTTGATGGAAAAACAGTGGTTGTTACTGGGGGGACAAGAGGAATTGGAAGAGCCATTCTAATGGAATTCGCAAAACAGGGGGCAGACGTTGCATTTAATTACATAAATAGTGCGAATGAGGCTGAACAGCTTGTTAAAGAAATCGAAGCCATGGGAAGAAAGGCAAGAGCATTTCAGGCTGATGTAAGTGATAGTGAAGCCGTTCGAGATATGTTCAAAGAGATTTATGAAACATTTGAAACAGTGGATATTTTAGTCAATAATGCAGGAATTACAAGAGACAAGGCACTAGCTTTAATGGGCACTTCCGAATGGCAACAGGTAATTGATACTAACTTAAACAGCGTTTATTACTGTTCAAAAGCAGTAATGGTTAAGATGATGAAGAAGAGAAGTGGAAAGATAATCAACATATCTTCTGTTAGTGGTGTAATTGGTTTGCCAAGGCAATGTAATTATTCTGCTTCAAAGGCGGGTATTATTGGTTTTACAAAGTCAATTGCAAAAGAAGTTGCTGCTTATGGAATTAACGTTAACGCAGTAGCACCAGGTTATATTAATACTGCTATGGTAGAGAATCTGAGTGAGGAAATTAAACAAGAAGGAATTCGGAATATTCCACTTGGCAGATATGGTGAGCCAGAAGAAGTTGCAAAGGCGGTTCTGTTTTTAGCTTCTGAACATGCAGCATATATTACAGGGCATGTTTTTCCTATTGATGGTGGAATGTCTATGTAAAAAGTTCGCTAGGAACTAGTGATGATTATAGTGGGAGGCATTTATGATGGTACTGAAAATAATAGCTGTTGTACTGCTTATGTTGCTGCTTTTCTATGTTGGTTTACATGCATTCTATGCGTATAAGGTTATAAATCCAAAAAAGAGCAAAAATCCTAAGACACCAGCTGATTATGACATGAAGTATGTTGACTTTGAAACAAGAACAAAAAACGGACTTACCATAAGAGGATGGTATATGGTTCATGAAACAGGCGCGAAAGGAATTCTTATCCTTTCACATAATGTGGGGGCAAATAAAGGAAAAATGCTTCAATACGCTAAATTTTTATATACAGCTGGATATCACATCGTGTTATATGATTTGCACTCACATGGAGAAAGTGACCATGAGCGCCTAGAATTTCGAACTGTGTCTAAAAGCCAAAATGACCTTCTTGCAGTAATTGACAAAGTAAAGCAGGAAACATGGTATCAAAATTCTAATCAAAAGATAGGATTAATGGGGTTTTCCCTAGGAACCATAAACACAGTAGGTGTTTATGGAATGATGCCAGAAATTAAACTTGCTATTACAGATTGTGGACCTTTTGCTGAACTAAATGAAACATTTTACAGAACATTGAAAAGAACAGTTCCCAAGTATAAGATTATTTGGAGGCCGCTATTTAATCTGTTTATAAAAATATGGCTGTTTGATTCTTATGATGAGTATATGAGCCAAGCGATAAAAGGTATGGCTTCAAGGCCTTTATTCGTTATTCATGGTCAAAAAGATTTTATTATTCTGCCAGAACAGTCAAAGTCCATATATGATAAAATACAGAGTGATAAAAAGGAGTACTGGCTGGTGCCAGGGTCATATCATTTGACAGCGTATAATTTATATAAGAAGGAATACGAGGAAAAAGTTCTTTCTTTTTTGGAAAAATATATGGGTAATAATTAAAACTTATAAGTTATATAAGAAATATATTATATGTTTGAGAACGAGAAAAGCTTTATGGTGAATCTCGTTCTTTTTATACTCTGATACAAGAGGAAAATTGATGGAATACTTGGTTATCTCCATTTTCTTTCCCTTGCGTATCCACATGAAATTATGTATAATAAGAAATTATGTATCATAATCTTGAGAAATAATTAAGGTGGGGAAGAAGAGATGGAATATATTATCGCAGCAGGAGTTGTGATTGTATTACTAATTGTCAAAGTATTCTATGATAGTAATCAGACGAAAAAGATAATTCTAAAGCAGATACGAGACAGGTGGGGGCAGTACCCAGAGACGGAACTTACACCAGAACGGATAGAAGCAATTCGCACATATTATAACATAACAAAACGAGGAGATCAGGGCGTAGATGATATCACATGGAATGATGTCAGCATGGACGAAATCTTTGAGATGATGAATAATACGTGCTGTTCCATCGGAGAAGAGTATCTGTATGCAATGTTGCGAAAATTAGAATATAAAAACGATGTATTAGAAGAAAGGGAAAAACTGATTTCCTATTTTCAAGAACATGAAGAAGAACGTGTATCGACCCAGTTTGCACTCAGTCAGATGGGCAAACTAAGAAGCATGTCATTTTATAAGGAACTAAAGCATGTGAAAGAAAATATAGAACGTGATTATTCACAGATTCTATATTGTTTTCTTATGATTGCATCCATAGGCGGAGTAATCATTGCAGGAATAAAGTCTTGGCATATACAGTGGTTTATCGTATTTACTTCTCTGTGTCTGATTTTCAATATTATAAGCTATTACAAAAGAAAAGCAGAGATTGAGAACAGTTTTCTTATTCTCACACACATTTTAAAACTGCTTTATAGTGTTGATTTGTTATTAGATTTAAATCACGATGCAATTGCTCCTTATAAAAAGACATTAAAAGAAGTAAAAAGAAAATATGCTTCTTTTAGGAAAAAGGCGAAATTCATATCCAGCGGCAATAACATGTCGGGAGACTTACTTGACGTCGTATTAGATTATGTTCGAATGATTTTTCATATTGATTTGATTATGTTTGATTCTATGATAAAAGATTTGGAAACAAAATCAGAAGATATCGAGAAAATATATGAGATTATTGGAAAGATAGATGCAAGCATTGCGATTGCATCATTTCGAACGTATTTAAATGGAGACTATTGTCTGCCAAAACTATATGAGCAGGCAAAACCAAGACTAGAAGCAGTGGATATGTACCATCCATTTATTGAGAATCCTGTAAAGAATTCCATTAAAGAGAATTCTTGCATTTTAATTACAGGTTCTAATGCTTCTGGCAAATCAACCTTTATCAAAACGGTTGCAATGAATGCAATACTTGCACAGACAATTCATACATGCATGTGTAAAGAATACAATGCGAGTTTTTTCCAGGTGTACTCTTCTATGGCGCTTACGGATAATCTTCTTGGCAGTGAAAGTTATTATATTGTAGAGATAAAATCACTTAAGAGAATTTTAGACCGTGCCAATAACAAGGTGCCAACCCTATGCTTTGTAGATGAGGTGCTTAGAGGAACCAACACCTTAGAACGTATTGCAGCATCATCAAGGATACTAGAGTATTTAGCAAGGCTAAATGTTCTTTGTTTTGCCGCAACCCATGATATTGAGTTGACATATATATTGGAAAAACATTTTAAGAATTATCATTTTCAGGAAGAAGTAAAAGATGACCAAGTTGTGTTCGACTACCAGTTAAGAGAAGGACGAGCTGCGTCTAGAAATGCAATCAAACTACTGAATATGATGGGCTACCCAGAGGAAGTAGTAAGAAATGCTAGTGAAGAAGTGAATCATTTTATGACAACTGGTACTTGGAATAACATTTAATATGGAGGCAATTATGGAGATTAAAATATATACAGATGGTGCTGCTAGGGGAAACCCTGACGGACCAGGTGGTTATGGAACTATATTAGTATTTGTAGATAGTAAGGGAGAAACTCATGTAAGAGAGTATTCCCAGGGATATAAAAAGACAACTAACAACAGAATGGAATTAATGGCTGTCATTGCAGGACTTGAAAAATTGACGAAGCCTTGCAATGTAAAGCTGTATTCGGATTCTCAGTATGTGGTAAAGGCCTTTAACGACCATTGGATTGATGGCTGGATTAAGAAAGGCTGGAAACGTGGGAAAAATGAACCAGTTAAAAATGTGGATCTGTGGAAGCGTTTATTAGAAGCTATGAAACCTCATCAGGTAGAATTTATCTGGGTGAAGGGGCATAACGGACATGAGATGAATGAGCGATGTGATGTGTTAGCAACAACTGCAGCAGATGGCAATGATTTATTAGATGATGTGATACAAGAGTAAAAATGTAGGCTGGAGGATTAGTTATGGCAAAGTTGACACCAATGATGCAGCAGTATGTAGAGACAAAAGAGCAATATCATGATTGCATTTTGTTTTACCGCCTTGGTGATTTCTATGAAATGTTTTTTGAGGACGCAATTACCTGTTCTAAAGAATTAGAAATTACTTTGACAGGCAAAGCATGTGGGCAGGAAGAACGTGCGCCAATGTGCGGGATTCCTTACCATGCAGTAGATGGATATTTAACGAAATTAGTTTCCAAAGGATATAAGGTCGCAATCTGTGAACAGGTTGAAGATCCAAAATTGACAAAGGGGCTTGTGAAGCGTGAGGTTGTACGTATTGTAACACCAGGTACTAACCTTAGTACACAGTCCCTTGATGAATCCAAGAATAATTATCTAATGGGGATCGTTTACATTGATGGGTGTTTTGGGTTATCAGTAGTGGACGTAACAACAGGAGATTATTTAGCAACAGAAGTGGATTCCAATCGAAAACTAATCGATGAAATAAATAAGTTTATGCCTTCTGAAATCATCTGTAATGATGCTTTTTTTATGTCTGGAATTGATATTGATGATTTAAGAAATCGTATGCAGATTGCAGTTTCCTCTTTGGAAAGCTGGTATTTTGATGAGGCATTGTGTGAACGTACATTAATGGAACACTTTAAAATCAATACTTTGAGCGGATTAGGATTATCGGAATTTCGTGTAGCAACAGTGGCGGCAGGTGTGGTTCTTCGTTATTTAATCGAGATGCAGAAAACTTCTCTGGAACACTTAACGACGATTACACCATATATCACAAGTAAATACATGCTGTTAGACAGTTCAACCAGAAGAAATCTAGAGATTGTAGAGACACTGAGAGAAAAACAAAAAAGAGGCTCTCTTTTATGGGTACTGGATAAGACAAAGACAGCTATGGGTGCAAGACTTCTTCGTACTTTTATTGAGCAGCCACTTGTAGATGAGGAAGAAATCGAAGCACGTTTAAATGCGGTTGAGGAACTGTCTAGTGAAATGATTAGTCGTGAAGAAATTCGTGAATATCTAAGCCCTATCTATGACTTAGAACGTTTGATTAGCCGTATTTCTTATAAATCAGCTAACCCAAGAGATTTAATTGCATTCCAGAGTTCCTTATCCATGTTACCTTATATTAAGGAAATTATGGGGACTTTTAAGAGTTCTTTGTTACAAAAAATCAACGAACAGCTTGATACCTTAGAGGATGTGTGTAAGTTAATTGAGGATGCTATCATGGAAGAGCCACCATTGGCAGTAAAAGAAGGTGGAATCATCAAAGAAGGTTTTCGTGAAGACGTAGATAAACTGCGTAAAGCCAAAACAGAAGGAAAGACTTGGCTTGCTGAGTTAGAAAATAAGGAAAAAGAAACGACAGGAATCAAAAATCTTCGAGTGAAATATAACAAAGTGTTTGGTTATTATTTAGAAGTAACCAATTCCTATAAAGACTTAGTTCCTGACACATGGATTCGGAAACAGACATTAACTAACGCAGAACGTTATACGACTCCAGAGTTAAAAGAATTAGAAGATGTAATTTTAGGCGCAGAAGAGAAGTTATATGCATTAGAATATGAAATTTTCTGTGAAATCCGTGATGGAATCGGTGCGCAAATCAGAAGAATTCAGAATACAGCCAAAGCAATTGCCAATATTGATGTATTTGCATCGTTATCATCGGTTGCACAGCTTAATAATTTTGTAAAGCCAGAATTAAATCAAAAGGGTGTTATTGATATTAAAAAAGGAAGACATCCAGTGGTTGAGAAGATGCTTGCCAATGATTCTTTTGTATGTAACGACACTTATTTAGATAATGAAGCAAAACGAGTTTCTATTATTACAGGACCAAACATGGCAGGTAAGTCTACTTATATGAGACAGACTGCTTTAATTGTATTGATGGCCCAAATCGGAAGTTTTGTTCCAGCAGAAAGTGCAAATATTGGTATAGTAGACCGTATCTTTACTAGAGTTGGGGCATCCGACGACCTTGCTTCTGGACAAAGTACGTTTATGGTGGAAATGACGGAAGTAGCCAATATCTTAAGAAATGCAACGAAAAACAGCTTACTAATTCTTGATGAAATCGGTCGTGGAACTAGTACGTTTGATGGGCTAAGTATTGCGTGGGCCGTAGTTGAACACATTGCCAACAAAAAACTGTTAGGAGCAAAAACATTATTTGCAACCCATTATCATGAACTAACCGAACTAGAAGGTAAATTAGATGGTGTCAACAATTACTGTATTGCTGTCAAAGAACAAGGAGATGACATCGTATTTTTAAGGAAAATTGTGGCTGGCGGTGCTGATAAGAGCTATGGTATTCAAGTAGCAAAATTAGCAGGTGTACCAAAGGAAGTCTTAAAACGTGCCAATGAACTGGTAGTGCAGCTTAGTAATCAAGACATTTCTAAAAATGCCAAGAAGATTGCAGATAGTCATGTGAAGAAAGAAAAACAGGAACATGAAAAGGTTTCAAAGGATGTGGAAGGACAATTATCCTTCTTTACCATGCTGAAGCCAGAGAAACAGGAAAACAACGAAATAATCGATGAGATAGAAAAACTTGATATTACACAGATGACTCCTATGGATGCCATGAATGTGTTATACAAGTTGCAGCAGAAAGCAAAACAGATGAAATAATCATAAAGGGGTGAGGCTATGGCAAAGATAACATGCTTAGATTCCAGTACGATTAATCAGATTGCAGCAGGAGAAGTAATAGAACGGCCAAGTGCCGTTGTAAAGGAACTTGTGGAAAACTCCATTGACTCTGGTGCCAAAGCAATTACAATCGAGATAAAAGATGGGGGAACCAGTTTAATTCGTATTACAGATAACGGATGTGGAATTGAAAAAGAAGAGATTTCTCTTGCGTTTATGCGCCATGCCACAAGTAAGATCCGCTCCGCCAATGACTTGTTGAAAGTAATGAGTCTGGGATTTCGTGGAGAGGCGCTGGCTAGTATTGCTTCCATCGCTCAGGTAGAAGTAATCACGAAAACACCAGAGGACTTAACAGGTGTTCGTTATTGTATAGAAGGTGGAGAAGAAAAGGGAACCGAGGAGATCGGGTGTCCAGACGGAACTACATTTCTGGTAAGAAATTTATTCTTTAATACACCAGCCAGAAAAAAGTTCTTAAAATCCAATGGGACAGAAACAGGATATATTAATGATTTGGTAGAACGCCTTGCAGTATCCCATCCGAACATTGCCTTTAAGTTTATCAGCAATAACCAGACAAAGCTTCATACTTCTGGAAATGGCAATATGAAAGATATTCTTTACCATATCTATGGAAGGGAAATCTCCAAAGAACTGCTTCCAATTGAGAAAGAGGATAGCATTCTTCATATATCAGGATTCATTGGAAAACCAGTCATTTCAAGAGGAACGAAAAGTCTAATGAATTACTATATTAATGGAAGATATGTAAAGAGTTCTGTGATTCATAAGGCCATTGAGGAAGCATATAAGCCATATTCCATGACCCATCGATATCCACTTACATCCCTTATGATAGAAGTGGCGCCAGAATGGATCGATGTGAATGTGCATCCTACTAAGATGGAAGTTCGTTTTCATGATAGTCAAGTGGTGTATGATATTATTTATCATGCAGTAAAGGAAGCTTTAAGTGAGAAAGAATTTATTCCAGAAGTCACTATAGATGAAACGAAAAGCAGTAAACCTGATATTAAAATAGAAAATAATGTACCAGAGCCATTTGAAAAACAGAGAATGGCTCAGTATAGCTATATGAAAAAAACAGAGCATCAACCTGTAAAAGAGGAATACGGTGGCATAAATCAATTCTTTGCAGCAAGAAAAGAACGAGGTTTTCAAAATGAAGCAACAGGACTTTCAAAGGACGAAGAAAATCTGTTTGCTGGCAGTTTAGCAAGCGAAGGAGAAAAGCAAGCAGAAGCTATAGAAGCTAAGGAAAAACCAGAACAGCTTAACTTGTTTGAAGGAAAACTGCTGACAGAAGAAAATATTAAGAAGCACCGTATTATCGGACAATTATTCAAGACTTACTGGATTGTAGAATTTGAAGATAAGATGTATCTGATTGATCAGCATGCTGCACATGAAAAGGTTCTGTATGAACGAAACATGGAAAATCTGAAAAAGAAGACAGGCATGTCCCAAATGGTGAATCCTCCAATTATTATTACCTTGTCCTTAAAAGAAGAAAATGTCTTACATCAGTACCAAGAACAATTTAAGGAATTAGGATTTGAGATTGAACCTTTTGGAGGAAAAGAGTATGCTATATACGGTGTGCCGGCAGATTTGCTTGGACTGGATGAGGAAGATGTGTTCTTGGAAATACTAGATTCTTTTTTAGAAGAAAAGACAGAAGCTACTCCTGATATGATTCTTCACAAAGTAGCGACCATGTCTTGTAAAGCAGCGGTGAAAGGAAATAGTGCCATGTCATTTACAGAGGCTGAAAAGTTAATAGAAGAACTGTTAACTTTGGAAAATCCTTATCACTGCCCACATGGGCGACCAGTGATTGTGTCTATGTCCAAATATGAGATAGAGAAAAAATTCAAACGAATTGTTTAAGAAAAGAGATGTTGCGATAGAATGCTAGAAAAAAGACCATTAGTAATCCTAACTGGACCGACTGCGGTTGGAAAAACCGATTTGTCTATTCAGTTAGCTAAAAAAATCGGTGGTGAAATCATTTCGGCAGATTCCATGCAGGTCTATAAATACATGGATATTGGAACTGCTAAAATTACCGAAGAGGAAATGCAGGGAGTGAAGCATTATCTGGTGGATGAATTTGAACCAGAGGATGATTTTAACGTAGTGAAATTCCAGTCTTATGCAAAAAAATACATGGAAGAAATTTACAAAAAAGGAAAGATACCAATCATCGTTGGTGGTACTGGGTTTTACATTCAAGCTTTGGTATACGATATTGATTTCGATGAAAATGATGCCGATACCACATACCGTCAAACACTTGAAAAGCTTGCGGCTGATAAAGGTGCAGAATATCTTCATACAATGCTTGCTAAGGTAGATGAAAAGTCGGCAAAAGAGATTCATGCAAATAATGTAAAGAGAGTAATCCGAGCTTTAGAGTTCTATGAGAAAACAGGAAAGAAAATTTCAGATCACAATGAAATAGAGCGACAGAAAGAATCTCCTTATAATTTTGCCTATTTCGTATTAACAGACGACAGAAAAATCTTATATGACCGTATAAATCTACGAGTGGATAAGATGATGGAAGCTGGTCTGTTAGAAGAAGTAAAGCAGATGAAAGAAAGAGGCCTTAAAAAAGATATGGTTTCTATGCAGGGAATTGGTTACAAGGAACTGCTTGCTTATCTAGATGGAGAATATACATTAGATGGAGCAATTGCTGTTTTAAAGCAGGATACGAGACATTTTGCCAAACGACAGCTTACCTGGTTTAGAAGGGAAAAGGAAGTGCTCTGGCTTGATAAAAGTGAGATAGGACGGGATACGGATTCTGTCTTACAAGTAATAGATGGTGAATTAAAAAAACGAGGTATTATATAGTTTAAGTGAAATGTAATGCATATGGTAGGTAAACTTAAGTTTGTGATGGAGGAAGAAAATGAACGAGATGTATAAACAATCTGGCATACAAGAAGAAGTATATGCCTTTGGGAAAGAAGTAGAAGGTTCATTAAAAGAACGTTTTGAGAAAATTGATGCAGTTGCAGAATATAACCAGTTAAAGGTGATTCAGGCAATGCAAAAAAATAAATTAAGTGATATTCATTTTGCATCTACAACAGGTTATGGTTACAATGACCTAGGAAGAGATGTATTAGAAAGTGTTTATGCTGACATTTTTCGAGCTGAGGCAGCTTTGGTTCGTCCTCAGATTACCTGTGGTACTCATGCATTGACAATTGCTTTGGCAGCAAATCTTCGCCCAGGTGACGAGCTATTATCTCCAGTCGGAAAACCATACGATACATTAGAAGGCGTCATTGGAATTAAACCAGACGAGAATGGAAATGCTCCAAAAGGTTCTCTTGCAGAATATGATATTTCTTATCGTCAGGTAGATTTACTTCCAGACGGTGGTTTTGATTTTGAAGAAATCAAAAAGGCAATCAATGAGAAAACAAAATTAGTTACCATTCAACGTTCGAAAGGATATCAGACAAGACCTACTTTATCGGTAGAAAGAATTGGCGAACTAATTGCCTTTATTAAAGAAATCAAACCAGACGTTATCTGTATGGTAGACAATTGTTATGGTGAGTTCGTAGAGAAGATAGAACCAACAGAAGTTGGTGCAGATATGTGCGTTGGTTCTTTAATCAAAAACCCAGGTGGCGGATTAGCGCCAATTGGTGGATATATTGTAGGAAAAGAAGAATATATTGAACAATGTGCATTTCGTTTAACTGCACCAGGTCTTGGAAAGGAAGTAGGAGCTACATTAGGCCTTAACCAGTCATTGTTCCAAGGACTTTTTTTAGCACCTACTGTAACAGCAGGTGCATTAAAGGGAGCTGTTTTTGCGGCAAATATCTATGAAAAGTTGGGCTTTTCTGTAATTCCAAATGGAACAGAAGAACGTTATGACATTATTCAGGCAGTAACACTTGGAAGTCCAGAAGCAATTATTGCATTTTGCCATGGCATTCAGGCAGCAGCGCCAGTTGATAGTTTTGTAGTGCCAGAACCTTGGGCGATGCCAGGTTATCATTCAGAAGTTATTATGGCAGCAGGTGCGTTTGTACAGGGATCATCCATTGAGTTAAGTGCGGATGCTCCGATTGAAGCACCATATGCTGTTTACTTCCAGGGTGGTCTTACTTGGTATCATGCGAAGTTAGGTATTTTAATGTCCTTGCAGAAATTAGTAGAAAAGAATCTTGTTACTTTATAATATGAAGTAACAAACACAAAATGGTCACACTTGTCCCCTAAAATTTCTAAGTAAGCTGGTATACAAACCATAACAGTTGTGTTAAAATGTTCTAAGGGTTTTGATGGTGTATGCTGATAGAAGTAAGGAGGCATATGCAAAAAGAACATCGAAAGATAAAAGATTTACCGTTAACAGAACGTCCTTGTGAAAAGTTTTTAGAGTGCGGGCCAGATTGCATGACGGATGCAGAACTTCTTGCAGTGATAATCCGCGTTGGTACCAGGGACAGGCATGCAGTAGAATTAATGAATTCAGTACTATTACAGGCTGGTGACGGTGCAGGGCTTGTAGAGCTTAGCAAGTTATCCGTTGAAGATTTGTTAAAGATACCAGGAATTGGCCTTGTCAAAGCAGTTCAGTTAAAATGTATCGTAGAACTTGCAATACGATTTGCAAAACAGGAACAGAAGCAGATGGTAAGGTTTAATCAGCCACGTTCGGTTGCTGATTACTATATGCAGGAATTCCGTTTAAAGTCAAGGGAAGAACTGCTCCTTATTATGTTAGATACAAAAGGGAAACTACTTAGAGATGCTGTGATTTCCAGCGGTACCATTAATTATTCTATACTAGAACCACGAGAGGTTTTTGTGACTGCTTTTGAGTATCATGCGGTTCAGATTATATTGCTGCATAATCATCCAAGTGGGGACCCAACCCCAAGTAAAGAGGACATCGTTGCAACAAGAAAGATTAGGCAGGCAGGTGAAATCGTAGGAATTGAACTTATAGATCATATTATTATTGGTGATAATCGATATATAAGCATGAGAGAGTTAGATTTGTTTTAATATAAAACATGAAAATTTTAATATAAAACTAAGAATAGAGAATTCAAAGACAGAACATAGTCTTAGAAGGAGATTATTATGGCAAAGAAAGTATTTGGTATAGATTTTGGTACAAGTGTAATTAAAATCTTTAAAAAAGGCGAAGGTATCGTTGTAGATGAGAAAAACGTAATCGCCACACAGAAGAAAAAAATATATGCTGGTGGTAATGCCGCATATGATATGTATGAAAAATCACCTGAGAACATTATCGTTTCCTATCCAATGAAAGCAGGTGTAATTGCTGAGATAGAAAATATGAGAATGCTTCTGGATTATTTTGTACAGACGAAATGTTTTAAAAAGGGTATGAAAAGTACTGCTGACTTCATTGTTGCGGTGCCGACCAACATTACAGAAGTTGAAAGACGTGCATTTGATGAATTAGTTAGAAATACAGTTACAAAAACAAGGGATGTTATTTTGTTAGATAAACCGATTGTTGCTGCACTTGGTATTGGATTAGACGTTGTAAGCCCAAGAGGAGTTATGACAGTAGATATCGGTGCTGATACAACAGAAATTGGAATTATTTCCTTAGGCGGTATTGTCCTTAGCAAGCTGATTCCTGTTGGTGGAAACAAGATTGACGAATCCATTCAGCTTCTAGTGAAGAAGAATTATAACCTTTATATCGGTAGTAAAACAGCAGAAATGATAAAAATAGAATTAGGAAGTGCACTAGAGGGAGAAGAAACAACAATGAGAGTGTTTGGCAGGGATGTTGTGACAGGTCTGCCAAAACAGATGGAGATCAGTTCTTCTCTTGTGTGCAGTGCAGTTAAGGAACACTTATATACAATTGTAGAAGCAATTAAAATGATTCTTGAGCACACCCCACCAGAAATTACATCTGATATTATTGATTCAGGTATTTATCTGACAGGTGGTTCTGCAAAGATTAGAGAACTTGATAAGCTTATTTCAGAGGAAACAGATTTAATGGTAAATGTCAGTGATGACTGTGATAATTCTGTAGCAAAAGGTCTTGGTGCAGTAATGGAAGATAGCAGTCTGTTAGCACAGCTGCATCATTAATCCGTAGCCTTGCAAGTGGCAGATGGGAGTTACGATGAGACGAAGATTTAATTTTGATATAAAACCAAAATATATTTTTATTGCATGTGCTGCTTTATGTACTGCAGTTATGATTTTTACTTTTTCGAATGATAAGAATCTTTCGCCTGTGAGAACTTTGTTTGGCGATGCGGTTACTCCAATGCAAAGTGGAGTAAATCAAGTAGGTAACTATATTAGTGAAAAAACCGAAATTTTTACAAGTATGAAAAAATTACTTGCTGAAAATAAGGAACTGCAAAGTAAAGTGGATACTCTATCAAGTCAGAATAAGATTCTACAGCTTGATAAATATGAACTTGACAGTTTACGAGAACTATATAAGTTAGATCAGAAGTATACCGAGTATCCAAAGGTGGCAGCAAGAGTTATTACAAAAGATGGTGGAAACTGGTATAATGTTTTTAAAATTGATAAGGGAACCAATAATGGAATTAAAGTCGGTATGAATGTAATGGCAGGTGACGGTCTGGTTGGTATTATTACAGAAGTTGGACATAACTGGGCATCTGTCCGTTCGATTATAGATGACAAAAGCAGTGTCAGTGGAATGGTGTTAAAAACAAACGATAACTGTATTATTAATGGTAATCTAGAAATGTTAGACAGTGGTTGTATTGAAATTGATAATATCGGAAGGGATGCAAAAATAAAAAAAGGATATGAAGTCGTAACATCCCGTATCAGTCCTAAATTTTTACCAGGAATCTTGATTGGAACAGTATCATCTGTAAGTACGGATTCATCAAACTTAAGAACTACTGGTAAATTGACTACAGCTGTTGATTTTGACAAATTAGATACCGTTTTAGTCATTACAGCCTTAAAGGAAAAAGAGTATTAACTCAAGTAGCGAGAGGGTAGGTTATGAAACGATTTTTTTTATACATCCTTTTGGTGTTATTCTGCTTCTTACTCCAGACCACGTTATTTCAGTGGCTGGAGTTAGCAGGTATCATACCAAATATATTGATAATATTAGTAGTTTCCATTGGATATATAAGAGGAATTAATGAATCCATGATAGTAGGTATATTGTGTGGACTTTGTATGGATCTTATGTACGGAAATTTTATTGGATATTATGCCCTGCTCTATTTAACAGTAGGATTCTTAAGTGGTTATTCGAATTATTTTTATGAAAAAGACGATTACACATTACCGCTGATTTTAATTGGTGTGGGTGCTTTAGTGTATGGAACTTTATTTTATATCTTATCATATTTATTACGAGCACGCTTACATGTCTTTTATTACCTTAGAAGAATTATGATACCAGAAGCAATTTATACTGTTGTCGTAGCGATTATTTTATACAAACTGATTCATCTTTTGAATGGATATATGGTTAAGTTAGAAAGTAAGGAGGAGTAATATGCTAGAAATCATTTTAGATGAGTTAAAGCGGGTTGCAAAATCAAGGCTTTTTCCAATCGCAGTTTTATTTGGATTTCTCTTTCTCGTCCTTGTGAATAAAATCTTTATCATCCAGGTAGTGGATGGAGAAAAATATGAGGCAACTGCTGAAGCGGATAATAAAAAAACAATTGAATTAAAAGCAACAAGAGGAAATATATACGATAGGAATGGAGTTTTGTTAGCATATAATGAGTTGTCCTATTCATTACAGATTGAAGATAACAATGAGTTAAAAACCAGTGAAGAAAAGAATGAAATGATTTATAGACTGATTCATTATGTCGAAGAACAAAAAGGTACCATTGCATATGATTTTCCAATGGAGTTTGATAAAAAGGGGCATATACAGTTTACTGTGGAAGGAAATTCTTTAAAGAAATTTAAAGTAAATGCTTACTCAAGAAAAAATATACACGATTTAACAGATGAAATTGAGAAAGCGGATGCGAGGGAAGTATACGATTATCTTCGTGATTATTTTAAAATTGGAGAAGAGTATTCAAAAGAAGATACATTGAAAATCATGTCTATTCGCTATATACTTTTTATTAATCGATACAATAAAAAAAGAGACGATTACATTCCGATTACACTTGCCACTAACTTATCGGAAAAATTAGTGGCGATATTAAAAGAAAACAGGGCAGATTTACCAGGTGTTGAAATCGTTGAAGAAACAAACCGAGTGTATAAGGATAGTAAATATTATGCACCAATTTTGGGTTATACAGGGACGATTTCATCAGAAGCATTACAGGAGAGTAATGAAGATTATTATACTTCTACAGATCAGATTGGTAAGTCAGGTCTTGAAGCTAAGTATGAAGAAACACTAAGAGGAAAAAAGGGATATCAGACTGTTGTAAGAAACAGTGCAGGAACTACAACGGAAGTTCTTGAAACAAAAGAGCCTGTTGCCGGAAATGATTTATATCTAACAATTGATTCCAATTTGCAAAAAGCAAGTTACGTTTTATTGGAAAAAGAATTAGCAGCTATTTTATTAGAGAGAATCTGGAATAGTAAAAGTTATGGTTCCAAAGGTACATCGTCCGATGATATCATGATTCCAATTAATGATGTGTATTTTGCACTGTTAGATAACAATGTAATTGACATTAATCATTTTTCTGCTGATGATGCAACTGCATTAGAAAAAAGTATTTATGCAAAATATGTATCAGAAGAAAAGAGCGTTTTTCAGACGCTGAAAACAAAGCTTGCATATCAAAATGAATTTGATGCTTCCGCTTTATCTAATTCTATGTCTTCTTATATGGATCAGATTTATAAAAGCCTGAAAGCAGATGGAGTGTTAAAAACGAATGAAATTGATACCAATGATGAGATATATAAGAAATATGTCAATGAAAAAACAGGATTAAATAGTTTCTTAGCACATGCAGTGGAGAAGCGCTGGATTGATTCTTCCATGCTTGACGTAGGTGATGATTACTTTACTACAGAAGAATTATATGGAAAATTATTAGATTATACATTTAATCTTTTGCAAAATGATAAAGATTTTAGTAAACTTATTTATTATAATATGATCGATACCAATCAGTTAGGTGGTAGAGATGTTTGCCTTTTGCTGTTTGAGCAGGGAGTATTAAAGAAAGACAAAGACAGTATGAATGCGTTGCAAAACGGTACTACCAGCGCGTATACGTTTATTCGAAATAAGATAAAGAATTTAGAAATAACGCCTGCACAGCTTGCACTGGAACCATGTTCGGGTTCTGTCATTATAACGGACCCAAATAACGGTGACACGTTAGCGTGTGTGACTTACCCAAGTTATGATAACAATAGACTGGCGAATACAGTTGATTCTAAGTATTACGCTACGTTATTGGCAGATAAATCAAGTCCCTTTGTAAACCGTGTAACAAAGCAGAGGATTGCACCAGGTTCTACGTTTAAGACATTTTCCTCACTTTTGGCACTGAAAGAAGGCGTAATTACTACAGGGACCAAAATAACGGATAAAGTAACCTTTACCAGTATTAAGCCAAGCCCATCCTGTTGGAGCAAGTATTCTCATGGTTCTATCAATGTTGCAGATGCAATTGGAGTATCTTGTAACTATTTCTTCTATCAAAGTGGATTTAACATGAGTAAAGATAGCAGGGGAAATTATGTGAGCAATATTGGGCTTAAAAAAATTCAAAAATATGCAAAAGAATTTGGTATGGACGCAAAATCCGGACTTGAGTTATCAGAAGATGCTCCTGTTATATCCAATACAGATGCAGTCAGAACTATGATTGGACAGGGCACAAACTCATTTGCACCTGCTCAGCTTGCAAGATGGGTGACAACAATTGCAAATGAAGGAACAAGTTTCAACTTAACACTAATTGATAAAATAACAAATGTTAATGGAAAAACCATAGAAAAGAATAAGGCAAAAGTTTATCGTAAACTTGATATCCAGAATTCTCACTGGGATGCTGTAAAGTTAGGAATGGATAAGGTGGTAAATGGACCTTCCAGCAGCATTCACCAGCATTTTAAAGACTTGGATGTAAAAGTTGCGGGAAAAACAGGTACCTCTCAGATTACGAAGAAAGTACCGAATAATGCTTTATTTATTTCTTTTGCACCATATGAAAAACCTGAGATTACGACGACTGTTGTAATTCCAAACGGATATACATCTGGAAATGCAGCACAGACTGCAAGTGAAATCTATAAATATTACTTCGCAAAAACCAAAAAGGAAAAAGCACAGATTTTAAAAGGTGAAGTTGGTAAAACAAAAGGTAATTCACATTCAAGGACGGATTAAGGGGGTTAACATGAATAACTCAGTTATCATTAAAGGTACTAAATCTGGAATCATCGTTGTATTAGATCCGACAATGGATTTTAATGAATTAAAAGAGAATGTTGCGAAAAAATTTGAAGAGTCAAAAAAATTTTTAGGCAACGCTACAATGGCCTTGAGTTTTGAAGGCCGTGAATTAACAAATGATGAACAGAGGGAAATACTAAATGTTATCAATGAAAATTCCGATTTGCACATTGTTTGTATCGTAGATACAGATAAAGAAAAGGAAAAAATATTTTCAAAGAGCTTGAATGACAGGCTTATGGAATTACAATCAAATACTGGGCAGTTTTACAAGGGAAATCTTCGTTCAGGCCAGGTGCTAGAAGTTGAGTCCAGTATCATTGTAATAGGTGATGTAAATAATGGTGCAAAAGTTGTATCAAAAGGTAATATCGTTATTCTTGGTTCGCTAAAAGGAAATGCTTTCGCAGGGGCAGCTGGCAACGCCAAAGCTTTTGTTGTGGCACTTGATATGGAACCAGTTCAAATAAGAATAGCGGATACCATTGCAAGAGCACCAGATAAGAAGAGTAAGGATGTTGTAAAAGAGCCAAAGATTGCATTTGTTGATGATGGAAATATTTATATTGAAACACTGAATAAGAGTGTTTTAAACGATATACAGCTATAAAAAATATGCATACTAGATTTATGCAATAAAGGATATGGAGGACTAAGAGTATGGGAGAAGTAATAGTTATTACGTCCGGTAAGGGTGGAGTTGGTAAAACAACAACAACTGCAAACGTTGGTACTGGATTAGCCAAATTAGGGAAAAAGGTTGTGTTAATTGATACAGATATAGGTCTTCGTAACTTAGATGTTGTCATGGGACTTGAAAACCGCATTGTGTATAACTTAGTAGATGTGGTGGAGGGAAACTGCAGAATCAAACAAGCATTAATTAAAGATAAGAGATATCCAAATTTATATCTTTTGCCATCTGCCCAGACACGAGACAAGACAGCTGTATCACCCGAACAGATGAAAAAACTGGCTGAAGAATTAAGAGATGAATTTGATTATATCCTTATGGATTGTCCAGCAGGAATTGAACAGGGATTTCAAAATGCAATCGCAGGTGCTGACAGTGCTTTGGTAGTTACAACACCTGAGGTTTCTGCTGTTCGTGATGCAGATAGAATCATTGGTCTATTGGAAGCAAACGAAATCAAAAGTACCCATCTGATTGTAAATCGTTTACGTTCGGACATGGTGAAACGCGGAGATATGATGTCAAGTGATGACGTAGTTGAAATTTTAGCAGTAGACTTAATCGGTGTTGTACCAGATGATGAAAAAATAGTAGTATCTACAAACCAAGGAGAACCTCTAGTTGGTGACGATAGTTTAGCAGGACAAGCTTATATGAATATTTGCCGCCGTGTAATGGGAGAAGAAGTACCTTTGTTAGATTTGCATGGAAAAAGCGGATTGTTTGCTAAATTGTCTTCAATTTTTAAAAAGCAGTAGGAGGGGAAACGAATGGGTTTTGCAGATTTTTTTAGGAAGAAATCTTCTGGAAACGTTGCAAAAGATAGACTAAAATTAGTTCTGGTATCAGATAGAGCAAACTGTTCACCAGAAATTATGGAACAAATAAAAAATGATATCATTAAGGTAATATCAAAATATGTGGAGATAGATGCAGATGGATTAGATATTAAAATAACGCAGACAGAGTCCGAAGGCAATAACGGTACGGTACCTGCATTATTTGCTAATATTCCAATTAAGGATCTGAAAGCTCCTAAGAAATAAGGATGAAAGAACATGTTTCAATTTAAACAGTATGACTGGAAGAAACTGAATGTTTCATTAATTATTGTTGTTACAATTCTATGTATATGCAGTGCAGTTCTCGTACGATGCGCAGCAGATACACAGTTTAAAAACAGCTATTTCAAAGGGCAAATCATTACAATGTTTGCAGGTTTGTTCGTATTAGCTGTTGTATCACTAATCGATTATCATTTTATATGCAGGTTTGTACCTGTCTATTATGTACTCGGTACGATCATGGTATTTGCCACAAAGCATAAACCTTTTGGTACTGATTTGGGTACTGGATCCTGGCGCTGGCTGAAGATTGGTTTTAACTTTCAGCCTTCTGAAATTGTTAAGATTATTTTGATTCTGACGCTTGCTGTATACTTTGAACGGCGCCTGGAAAAAATGGATCGTTTTACAACTTTCATATTTGGTGGTATTATAATGGCAATACCAACTTTTTTTGTAATGATTCAGTCTGATTTATCATCAAGTCTTGTTATGGTTTTTATTTTTGCTATAATGGTTTATGCATCGGGACTGGATTACAAGATAGTTGGTTCGGTATTAGCTATTTCAATACCAAGTGCTATCGCTTTATTCTGGTATATTGTGTATTCAGGTAAGGGACCACTTCGTGGTTATCAGTATGACCGTATTGCAGCGTGGTTAGATCCGGAATCATATAAATTAGATGAAGCATATCAACAGCTGCATTCCATACAATCAATCGGATCAGGTCAGTTGTTGGGAAAATTATTTACAGATCCAGCTGCAGAAAGACATTATTCGTTCTACGTCGATGTTACGGAAAGTGATTTTATCTTTACCGTAATGGGAGAGGAACTTGGATTTATTGGTTGTTGTGTAATTTTAGCACTATTGGCAATCGTTATAATAAAGTGTTTGCGTACAGCCAAAGCAGCTAGAGACTATCAAGGAAGAATCATTGCGATAGGTATTGCATCTATGTTTATGTTTCAGGTTTTTGCAAATGTAGGTGTAGCAACACTGATTTTACCAAATACGGGACTTCCGCTTCCTTTTATCAGTAGAGGTTTAAGTTCAACTTTAAGCTCAATGATAGGGATTGGTATGATTATAAATATCGGATTGCAGTCTCGATATGGCTCCCGAAGTGGATTTTCAATGAGTGATTACGACCAAAGGGGGAATTATTAATGAATATTGGATTGATTGCACATGATGCAAAGAAAAAATTGATGCAGAATTTCTGTATTGCGTACAGAGGTATTCTTAGCAAACATGAGATTTACGCAACAGGTACAACAGGTAGACTGATTGAAGAAGTTACAAACTTATCCATTCATAAATACCTGGCAGGCCACCTTGGTGGTGAACAGCAGTTAGGTGCTCAGATCGAGCACAATGAAATTGATTTGGTGATTTTTTTAAGAGATCCGTTAACAAAGAAGTCTCATGAGCCTGATGTGAATAATGTGTTTCAGCTTTGTGATACACATAATATTCCGTTGGCAACAAATCTTGCAACGGCAGAGCTTTTAATTAAAGCACTAGATCGTGGTGATTTGGACTGGAGAGAAATATTAAAATCTTAGTAAGGTGAAGGCATGAAAAAAAGGTTTTTAGCAGCTGTTTTAAGTATGTGTCTGCTCCTTTGCGGGTGTTCTAAAAGTGATGTCATGCTTTCCTATCACAGTGATTCAAATAGTATGACGCTTGCAGGTTTAGATAATGGCGGCGAGAGTCAGCTATTTGCTGCTGACCTTAGTGTTATCCCGGAAGGGGAAGACAACGGCACAGACAGAAAATTAACAGCAGGAAGCGTATTATTAGTTGATGCCACAGAAAATGAAGTGGTCTATGCGGATAACATTTATCAAAAAATGTATCCGGCAAGTATAACAAAGATTGTAACAGCATTAGTTGCATTAAAAAACAGCAAATTGGACGATATCGTTACAATATCCCATGATGCTGCTAATATAACGGAGCCAGGAGCAAAGCTTTGTGGCTTTAAAGAAGGCTGTACCATTTCCATGAGAGAGTTGCTTACGGCATTTCTTGTATATTCGGGAAATGATGCAGGTGTCGCAATTGCAGAACATGTTGCAGGTACTGTAGAAAAATTTGCAGATATGATGAACGCGGAGGCGAAGGAAATTGGAGCCACGCATTCACACTTTGTAAATCCACATGGATTGCATGATGACAATCACTATACAACGGCTTATGACATTTATTTGTTCTTCAATGAGCTGGTTAAGAATTATGGCGCATTTGTAGACATAATAAGTCAAGGAAGTGTCAAAATCGAATATAAAGGTCCAGACGGTTTTTATGCAAGCCGAACCTTTATGAGTACTGACAGATATCTTGTTGGAACGCAGACACCACCAGAAGGAGTATCTGTTATTGGAGGAAAAACAGGAACTACTGGTTTAGCAGGTTCTTGTCTGGTATTATACAGTGAGGGAGAAAATACTCACAGATATATATCTGTTATTCTAAAGGCAGCTACTGGAGATGACTTATTTACGCAGATGAACGATTTATTAAGCAAAATAACTCACTCCTAAGAAAGCAGTATTATAGTATAAAGTAGCGAGAGATTTCTTCATAAATATAGTTATTTTACACATATAATATACTGTTCGAGACTATGAAATTATGAAATTATGGTAGCTAAAAAGCATAAAGGAGGAGTATATATGGTACAAATTATTGCAGGTGAAACAGGAAAAGGGAAAACAAAAGAACTTATTAGAATGGTCAATGATGAGGTACGAACCATAGGGGGGAGAATCGTATACTTAGATAAGACGAATAAACATATGTATGAATTAAGCAACAAAATTCGTTTAGTGAATGTGAAAGATTATATGACTCTAAGCAGTGAAGAATTTCTTGGATTCTTGTCTGGAATCATTTCGCAGGATAGTGATATAGAAAAAATCTATATCGATAGTTTCTTAAAAGTCGCCTGCGTTGATATCTCCAAATTACAGGGCATATTAGAGAAAATAGACGAACGCTCTAGGATGTTAAAGGTTGATTTTGTACTAAGTATCTCTCTCGAAAAAGAACAGCTTCCTTTGGATTATCAGAAGGCAGTAGTATTATCTCTATAGAAAAATAGCTGAATTTTATATAAATAGCTCCAACTTAGATAACATGGTTGGAGCTATTTTTGGATCTTATATTTGTTTTAATTATCCTCTGTAGCAATTAATCTGCTAAAGAAGCTTAATGTGTACAATCCGCTAATTCCTACTAAAGCATAAATAACTCTGGATAACCATGTCATTTCGCCGAATAGGACGCTCACTAAATTAAAATCTAGGAAGCCAATTAGGCCCCAGTTAATTGCACCAATAATAACTAGAACTAGTGTAATACAATCGATAACTTTCATAGTTATGCCTCCTTAATTGTGTTACTATTAGTTTTACCAGTTATTAATTTTATATACTATTTTTTAAATTAGGACTTTAAAAATAATAGTAAAACAAGTATAATGGTTTTTGATATATGAGGAGGTTTTTTTTTGAGTAGAAAAAATAGAAACGTAGTAAAATATAGGAGACCAATTCGCTTAAATGTCGGATCTGTTATTTTTCTATTTATTTTTATTTACTTGGTCGTTATCGTTATTTCTTATTTTTCTAGTAATCGTAGTTCAGTCTATGAAGTCGTACAAAAACGAATCGCCGATAATAATACCTGCGAGGGGGTTATTCTTCGAAGCGAAAAGGTGGAAAGCAGCAAGACAGCAGGATACATTAGTTATTATGTAAAAGATGGAGATCGCGTTTCAAAAAAATCAACAGTCTATTCTGTTGATGAAAGCGGTAAAATATACGACACACTGGTTGCAAATCAAGAGAACCAGAAAATTACATCAGAAGATAATACAAAGGTGCGTAATTATCTAAAATCTTTTCAGAAAAATTTTAGTTATAGTAATTATAGTACAGTATCAGATTTAAGGTGTAACATAGACAAGACAATATTAGACTTTTCCCATTTGGCACTTTCCGATGCTATGCAGGAACTTGTCAAGAATACGGGCACAACCTCCACATTTCAGTTAATCCCAACTAATACAAGTGGAATCTTTTATTCAACACTTGATGGATTTGAGTCTTTGAAGGAAGACGAAATCACCACGGATACATTTAAAAAGAAGGTGGAGAATAAGTCGATTTCTTATGATACAGCTATTACCAAAGGTACACCAATTTATAAGATTATTACCAGTGAGTCCTGGTCTATTGTCTTAAATCTAAGTAAAGAGCAGTATAAGAAACTGGTAGAAAAGGAAGACAGCACCGATGGTACGCCACGAGTATCCATTCGTTTTGCAAAGAACGGTTTCGAGACAACTGTTCCATATAAGACATTTACAAGAGGAGACGGTTATTTTGCAACGCTTTCTTTGGAAAAATATATGATATCCTATATGGATGACCGTTTTATAGAAGTAGAACTACTGTTAAATTCTGCAGAAGGGTTAAAAATTCCTAAGTCAGCTTTGACGGAAAAAGAATTTTATGAGGTACCAATCTCGTACTTTACAACTGGTGGTGAAAATAATGCATCTGGGTTGGTGAAAAAAGTATATAGTAAATCAGGCGATGTTAACTATGAATTCGTCGAAAAGAGTTTGGTTTCAAAAGTAGATGATGAATATGCCTACATAGAGAAGTCTGGATTTGATTCAGGTTCCATTATTCAGAATGTAGATACACAGGAAGAATATACGATTGGAAAAACAGGCACTTTAAAAGGCGTATACAATGTAAACAAAGGATATTGTGTCTTTAAGCAGGTAGAAATTTTATATGAAAATAATGAATACTGTATTGTAAGCAATAAAACATATAATGGATTATCAAATTATGATCATATTTTATTGAATTCTACGACTGCTTCAGAAAATCAGATTATAAAGTAAACCAAGAAATAGATGCCATTTATGATTCTAGGTGTTTATTATGGACAGAAAACAAAGGAGCTGATAGTATGATCCATGAAAACTTAGCAGAGGTGGAAGAACGAGTAGCAAAGGCATGTAAACGTGCAGGGCGTAATAGAGAAGAAGTAACTTTAATTGCTGTAAGTAAAACAAAGCCAGTGGAAGATGTCAGGGAGGCAATGGCTGATGGAATCATTGATTTTGGTGAGAACAAAGTGCAGGAAATTATGGACAAGTATGAAGCAATACCAGAAAAACTGAATTGGCACATGATTGGTCATCTGCAGAGGAATAAAGTAAAATATATTGTGGATAAAGTATGTTTGATTCATTCTGTTGATTCTCTCCGTCTGGCAAAGCAGATTGATGAGGAAGCAAAGAAGAAAAACCTGGTTTGTCCAATATTGGTTGAAGTAAATGTTGCTGGAGAAGATACAAAATTTGGTGTATCCGTAGAAGAGACAGAAGATTTAATTCGTGAGATAGCAAAATTATCGAATGTACAGGTAAGAGGTCTTATGACCATTGCGCCGTTTGTCGACAATCCAGAAGACAATCGAGTGCATTTTAAAACACTTAAGAATTTATCAGTTGACATTAAAAGGAAAAACATTGATAATATAGATATGAGTATTCTTTCTATGGGAATGACAGGTGATTATGAGGTTGCAATAGAAGAAGGCGCTACAATGGTTCGTGTTGGAACAGGCATATTTGGAAAGAGAAATTATAATATATAGGAGTTTGATAAAAATATGGCTAATATGATTAAGAATTTTCTTGGCTATTTTAGGCTAGGAGAAGAAGATGATGATTACGAAGATTATATGGATGAAATGGATGATAAAGAACGTAATCGAATGGAGCGTGAGCGTATCCGCGAGATGGAACGAGCACAGAAGACGGAAGCTTCTGTAGAGCGTAAATTAAACAGAAGAACAAAAGAAGTTGATGTACCTGATTTCACGGAAAGCCGCCGTGATAAATCATTAAGAGCAGATAAAACTTCTAGCAGTAAAATAGTGCCTATCAGAACGACTACAAAAGGGTTGGAAGTATGTATTATGAAACCTTCCACATTTGAGGATTCACAAGATATTTGTGATATGTTATTAACTGGAAGAGCAGTTGTTGTCAATCTCGAGGGATTTGATCCAGATGTTGCACAGAGAATCATGGACTTTATATCCGGTGCTGTGTACGCAATTGGAGGAAAGCTGCATCAGATCTCAAGATATATTTTCATTTTTTCACCAGATAACATTGATATATCTGGAGATTATTTGGATTTAGTGCCTGTAGATGGATTAGGTGTTCCAACAATAAACAAGGAATTTTAAATGTTATGTTCAATGAGAAACTTGTATATCAGGTTTCTCATTATTGTATTTAAAGCATAGGGTACTGAGAGGCAAAAATGTATGATGCAGGAAAAAGAAGAAAATCTTTTGAAGAATAGGTTTATGGAGCTGGCATGTGTGGCTGAACGGAGAGGAATTCCTTTTTATACTGATTTTTTGAATCTGAATGAACAAAGTATTCTCTATAGTATGGAAAAACAGCTTAAGTTTGTGACGATACATGGATTTGGCGGATATGAACTGGCAGAGCGCAAAATATATGGTTTTTTAGGGAGAGATTCCTATTATGCATATTCTTTCGAAGCTGAAGAGGAACAAGAAGTGCTTCCATTTCCTTTGTCCGTTATCAAGATAACAGTAAAGAATGAAAAGTTTAGTGATAAGCTGACACATAGAGATTATTTAGGGGCTATTTTAAATCTGGGAATTGACCGATCTAAAATAGGAGACATATTAGTCGATTTTCCAAATGCCTTTGTATTCTGTAAGGAAGAGATTGGAGAATATATAGCAGATAATCTAGCAAAGATTAAACATACTCAAGTTGATTGCTGCATAACAGAAAGGCAAAACTTTCATTATGAACCAAAATACGAAGAAATTAGAAAGTCAATTTCGTCGATACGGCTTGATGCAATTATCGCAGCTGCATTCGGAGGTTCCAGAAGCAGTTTAAGCAGTTTAATCACAGGAGAGAAAGTTTATGTTAATGGTAAATTGGTTTGTTCTAATAGTTATGTATTGAAAGAAGGCGATATGGTATCTGTTAGGGGATATGGCAAGTTTCGTTTTCAGGAGATACAGTCGCAGACAAAAAAAGGACGTACCTATGTGCTATTGCAAAAATATATATAGGAGGATAGGGTAAGATGCTTACACCAATTGAAATTCAAGGGATTATATTTAAGACAGGACGAGGTTACAAAAAGGATGATGTGGATTCCTTTATGAAAGCGTTACATCATGATTATGAAATCATGTACAAGGAAAACAAGGAGTTAAAAGAAAAAGTTACAACGTTAAGTGAGGGTGTGCAGTATTATAAGAATTTAGAAAAAACCCTGCAGAAAGCTTTGGTCTTAGCAGAAAAAACTTCAGAAGAAACAAAAATTGCAGCGCAAAAGCATGCAGAAGCTATTGAAAATGAAGCAAGACTGAAAGCTGACCATATGCTGTATGAAGCAAGACAAGAAGTTCATCAAATAGAAGCAAAAGCACAAGAACTGTTACAAAACTTTGAATTATATAAAGTGCAGTTTAAACAGATTTTAAACTCACAGATGGAGCTTGTGAATAGTAGTACTTTTGACATCATGAAGAAAGAATTTGATTTGCCTGCATGTGAAAAGGAGGAAAATCAGAGTAAAGAGCCAAAGGATGTGAAGTTAGAGGTAAAAGAAACTTTGGATACGAAAAAGCCAATCAAAGAACCTGTGAACGAAGAAAAGAAAAGTACCACACCAAAGACACCAGATGTGTTTGATATTGAGAAGGAATTGGCAAGTTCAATTGTTGAAATTGAAAAAGAAGCAAAAACGGAATTAAAAAATGAAGTAACAGTGAATAAAGAAGATCCATCTGAGAATGGGAAAAAGTCAGCTCCAAAGCATTCTGAAATGGAGACAGAAGTTAAAACAGAAGCAAAGACAGATACAAAAACAGAATCGGAAATAAAGACGGAATCAGATACAGCTGATGATGAAACTGATTTAGAAATCAAAATGCTTCAAAAGCTTTTAAATGAAATAAAGAAGAATAATGAGCCAGATGCAAATGATGAGGAATTTGAATTTATAAACACAGACACTGACGAATAACAATCAGAATGGAGGAGAACAATGAAAAACGTTCTAACTGTAAGTGATAAAGGCAAGGAAATATACGATATTGTGTACGAAAAAGATTTTTCAGGATTGTATGAAATGTTACAGCAATTAGATTTACAAAAACGTAAAATCTGTATTGTCTCAGATACGAATGTTGCAGAATTATATTTAGAGGAAGTAAAAGAACAGTTAAGTAAAGCAGCAAGTTTTGTAACTTCATATGTGTTTCCAGCAGGAGAGTGTTCTAAAACCATTGATACGGTACAGCTTGTATATGAACATTTGATTTTAAATCATTTTGATCGAAATGATATGCTTGTAGCTCTAGGAGGTGGGGTCGTAGGGGACCTGACTGGCTTTACTGCTGCAACTTATCTTAGAGGAATCCGTTTTATTCAGGTGCCAACTTCCTTGTTGGCAATGGTCGACAGCAGTGTTGGCGGTAAAACGGGAGTTGATTTTATGAGTTACAAAAATATGGTTGGTGCCTTTCATCAGCCAGTAGCTGTGTATATGAATATTTCTATCCTAAATACACTAACAGAAGAACACTACTATAATGGGTTCGCAGAAATCGTAAAATACGGTATGATACAAGATGCAGAATTTATTTCCTGGTTAACAGATCATTTAGACAGTATCTATTCTCATAATCAGAATGTGTTACAAGAGATTGTATACAGATCCTGTCTGTTTAAGCGAGATATCGTCCAGCGTGATGTTACGGAAAAAGGTGAGCGTGCATTACTGAATTATGGACATACCATAGGGCATTCTATTGAAAAAAATAGTAACTTTTCACTTCTTCATGGACAGTGTGTTGCACTTGGTATGGTAGCAGCACTATATATCGGTGTCAAGCGAGGCCAAGTTATGAAAGATGATTTGGGAGCATTTGAAGGATTATTAGAGAGTCTTCATCTTCCAACTCGTATCCATGGCTATAACATTGAGGAAATACTCCAAGGTACAAAGAATGATAAGAAAATGGAGGCCGGTTCCATTAAATTTATTTTACTCGAGCGTATTGGAAAAGGTTATATCGACAATACTGTAACAGATGAAGAAATGCGTGATGCAATCTCTTATCTGATGAAATAAGAAAGGCATATAAGGAATTGTAAAATGAAATATTTAAAAGGTTTTTTTTGTGTGATTATCCTTGTGCTACTTGACCAGTTAACAAAGTATTGGGCAGCCACAACATTAAAAGGAAACAATCCTATTGTCATTTGGAAAAATGTATTCGAACTTCAGTACTTAGAAAACAGGGGAATTGCTTTTGGATTGTTTCAAAATAAAACGATTGTATTTGTTATTTTTACTATTATTATTCTGGGAGTTGTAATCTATTATTTTTATAAGGTTCCAGCTATAAAGAGAATGAGACCTTTGCAGTTTGCAATGATATTACTTGCATCAGGTGCAGTTGGAAACTTAGTTGACCGTATCATGAATAACTTTGTGATAGATTTTATATATTTTAAATTAATTAATTTTCCAATATTCAATGTAGCAGATTGTTATGTAACAATCTCTCTTATATTGTTAATATGGCTGATTTTATTTTATTATAAAGAAGAGGAATTAGACTTTCATGCAAAATGATGAAAAAGAGAAATTAGAACAGGAAATATTAGAGTTCCAGGTAACGGAGGGCGAGGAAAATCAACGTATCGACAAATATCTAAGTATTTGTATGACGGGTAGTTCCCGTTCCTATATACAAAAACTAATAAAAGATGGAAATGTAACCATTGAGGATAAGCCGGTTAAGGCAAATTATAAAGTCGTTTCAGGAAATAAGATTCATGTAAGAGTTCCTGAGCCAGAACAGTTGGACATTGTGCCAGAAAATATTCCATTAGATATCCTGTATGAAGATTCGGATATCATTGTGATTAATAAAGGAAAAGGAATGGTGGTTCATCCAGCAGCTGGACATTATTCTGGAACCATTGTCAATGGTCTTCTCTATCATTGCAAAGATGAGCTATCTGGTATCAATGGAGTTATGAGACCAGGTATCGTTCATCGTATTGATATGAATACAACAGGTGTTATCGTTATCTGTAAAAATGATAAGGCTCATAATTGTATTGCAGCCCAGCTCAAGGAGCATTCTATTACGAGAGAATACCATGCGATTGTTTACAACCATTTCTCCGAGACTGAAGGAAAAGTCGATGCTCCTATCGGAAGACATCCTGTAGAACGTAAAAAGATGGCAATCAATTATAAAAACGGAAAGAATGCTGTAACCCATTATGAAGTGATTCAGGATTTAAAGCAAAATTTCTCTTATATCAAATGTCATTTGGAAACAGGTAGAACACATCAGATTCGTGTGCATATGGCAAGCATTCAGCATCCATTGCTTGGAGATGATGTGTATGGACCAAAACGTTCTAATTATCAGCTGCAGGGGCAGACACTGCATGCAAAAACACTAGGATTCATTCATCCAACTACCAATGAGTATGTAGAATTCTCTGCACCTTTGCCAGATTATTTTTCAGACTTACTAAGAAAATTAAGCTAAATCTGCTACCCCTTTGCGTAAATTGGACATTAAGGGGTAGTTTTACGAAAGATTAAGTGGTGAAATGCATTGAAGAAAATACGACTTCATGAAGGAGAATCAAATGTAAGGAGACTCAATATGAAAAAAAACATTTATAAGTGGTTTATTACACTATCGATTCTATTTATCAGCTTGACAGGAATAAAACAAGATACTGTCCATGCCTCAGGTAAAAGTTATGGGCTTTTGATAAGCAATTCAAAGGGGCATTATACATATTACGATTTAAATGGTGTGAAGGGAACCCAGAGAATTGAGAAGAACTCAGCGGGAAAGGTTATGGTTCCATTGAAAAAGGTATGTTCTTATATGCCAGCTATTTCTTACGATTACGATTGGAACACACAAAAAGCAACAATCAAGAATAGAAAAAATGGAAAAAAGATAGTAGTTCGCAAAAATTCACAATATATTGATACTTATGCAAGTAAAAATGCCAAGGCCAAGAAGGTGAAATTATCTGCAAAATCGTATCTTTCATCAGGTAGTAATGCATTAATGACAGATGTAAATGCATTAAAATATGTATTTACAAAAACAACTGGTTACAAGTTCTATTCCAATGCAAATTCTAGCGGTAAAAAAGCAATTGGTGATGGTTTTTACAATTCGCCTAATATTAGAGGAATTATTGTCTATAATCCATATGCAGCAGTTAGTGCTCTTCCAAAGGCTTCAGCAGTAAGCTATGTTAGTGAAAAAGATTTGTCAAATATTGTGAAAGTGACAATCCCAGAGGGCTATTCAGCCGCGCAAATTGCAAACCTAATGGTGAATAAGGGAGTATGCCAGTCAACAAGAGCATTTTTGCAAGCAGTGAATTCCGTATCGCCATCCTCATACTGGTTTTTAAAAGAGGTGAAAAAGTCATCTACCAGATGCTTTTATTTAGAAGGTTATTTATACCCTAGTACCTATGAGTTTTACAAAAATACCAGCCCAGCTAGTGCAATAGCAACAATACTAAAAAATACAGGAAATCAATATACAAAGCAGCAACAAGCACGTGCAAAAGAACTTGGTTACACAATGGATCAGGTGTTGACAATAGCTTCTATCATTGAAAAAGAAGTTTCACTAGCGAAAGAGCAGCCCAATGTATCATCTGTTTTGCATAATCGCTTGGATGTAGGGATGAAGCTTCAGTGTGATGCGACAATCTATTATGTAGAACGATATATTAAGCCTTATATAACCGGTGATGTGAATCGTTACAATGCTTATTATAATACGAACAAATGTAAGGCACTGCCAAGCGGGCCAATTTGCAATCCAGGTAAAAAGGCAATACAGGCTGCACTTTATCCGAATGAAACAAACTATTTTTATTTTTGTTCTGATAAAAACGGCATGTATTACTATGCAGAAACGTATGAAGAACATCTACAAAATATAGAAAAAATTAAATAATCAAGTAAAATTGCAGAAGCTGCTTATTCATGATTGGATGAGCAGTTTTTTTTATTTTTGAAAATTACTTGGACGACACAAATTCTTTACATAGATTTTACATAACAGTGTGGTGAATTTAACAATTATTCTTTACAATGAGATCAATATAAACGGAATGAGGTGACATTTGTTCTTACATATAAGAACAAAATATTATGACAATAACGAATGTATTTGGCCTAATGGGCGGTCTTGCTCTATTTATATTTGGTATGAACCTAATGGGAGACGGTTTAAAACAAATGGCAGGCTCATATCTAAAGAAAATTTTGGAGAAACTAACAGCTAATCAGTTTATAGCAATGCTAGTTGGCGCTGGATTAACTGCTTTAATCCAAAGCTCAAATGCAATGTGTGTAATGGTTGTAGGTTTTGTAAATGCGGGAGTTATGCAGTTAGAACGCTCAGTTGGAATTTTAATGGGTGCAAAAATTGGTACAACTATGACCGGCCAGCTCATTGCCTTTAACATTACAGAAGCTGCTCCAGTTATCGCCTTTGCAGGCGTAGCATTAACGATGTTTTCAAAGAAAAAGAAAGTACGTTGCCTCGGTCAGATTATTGCAAGCTTAGGCGTATTGTTCATCGGTTTAGGTAAGATGAGTGAAGCGATGAAACCACTTCGAGATGTACCATGGTTTAGAGATGTGCTTGCAGGATTATCCAATCCTTTGTTAGCAGTTTTAATAGGTATTATTTTCACTGTAATTATTCAGAGTGCTTCGGCTTCTGTTGGTGTATTACAGGTTATGGCTATGAGTGGGATTATCGGATTTGAACATGCATTCTTTGTAATGATGGGAATGAACATTGGTGCAAGTGTTGCACCAGCGATTGCATCTATCGGCGGAAGAAAAGATGCAAAACGAGTGGCACTAATCGTTGTTCTATTTGAAAGCTTTGGTATGCTGCTCTTCTTGATACTTGCACAGTTTACTCCAATATTAGATTTGATTGCAAGTACTTCTCATGACCCAAGTAGACAGTTGGCCAATGCGAATACAATATTTAACTGTACAACAGTAGCAGTATTATTGCCGTTTGCAGCACACTTAGCAAAATTGTCACAGTGCATTATTCGTGGTGAGGATGAGCAAGAAGAATGTAAGCTCAAATTCATTAACGAAGCTGGTTATCAGTCAAGTCCAGTTTTAGTTGAGCAGATTGATTCTGAAGTAAAACGTATGATGGATTTAGTAAAAATTAATTTAGACCATGCCACAAAAACGTATTTTTCCGATAAGACATTTGATACAGAAGAGTTTGGTAATATAGAAGAAACGATAGATTTCTTAAATCGTGGTATCACAGATGCTTTAATACGTGCAAGTGCAATGGAAACAACGGATGAGGAAGCAAAACATGTTGGTAATTTATTTCATGTAATAAGTGATTTAGAGCGTATTGGTGACCATGCAGAAAATTTATTAGGTTATGCTAATAGAATTATAGAAAATAATTTGACCATATCAGAAGATGCTAAGAATCAGCTTGATAGTCTGGTAAAGAATATTTATATTATTTATCAAGAAGCGTGTGAGCATTTATATTGTCCAGAACAGATTCGATATGATCAGATTTATCAATTGGAAGATCGTATTGATAATATAGTAGAAGATATGAAAACGGATAATATTAGACGTTTGAATGAATCTATTTGCAAGTCACAGGAAGGACTTATCTTTGTTGAGACATTGGTGGATTTAGAACGTATATCAGACCACTGCCTAAATATTGCTCAGGCATCTAGAATTCGTTATCATCATACAGTTGTAGAGGAAAAGGTTTTAGAACCTGTACAGGCTGTTCAGTAAATAGAAAAATAAGTATAAACTGACAAAGTGTAAAGAAAGAGTAACAGTAGTACTATTACTCTTTCTTTTTTTAGGTTTTCTGTTATAATTGTAGTATGATAATGGATTTGAAGTACATAATGAGGGGGTATTTTTATGAAAAAATTGAATTGTGCATTAGGAGGTGGAGTGTTTTTAGGAGGAGCTGCTTACCTTATAAGTAAGCACAAAAAGAAAAAACTAAGAAAAAAGTACAATCTGTTAGATGAAATTTCTGATAAAGATTTATTTGTTATACCTAAATTTGTATGCAATCCTACAGGTTTTATGATTATGAATAAGTTACAAACGGGAGGACAGGGAGAATACGTTCAAGGAGTCAAACGCACAGTTCGTCGGATAACTAGTTTTGATAATGAGAAAATAGAACTCTATATATATGAACCTGAAGATTCAGAAAAGGAAATGCTGCCTTGTCTTGTTTATTTCCATGGTGGAGCATATTTTATAGATTACTTACCAGGATATCATAGAATACTAGAAAATTATGCAAAGAATGTAAGGTGCAGAGTTGTTTCTGTGAGGTATAGGACGCTTGTTGATGTTACATATAAATCGAGTTTAAAAGACTGTTATCAAGGATTATTATGGGCTTACAACAATGCAGAGCAATTAAAGATTGATAAGAAACACATAGCAATTGGTGGGGATAGCGCTGGTGGAACATATGCTGCTGCAGTTACGCATCTTGTAAGGGAGTGGAATGGACCTAAATTATGTTATCAGATGTTAATTTATCCAGCGACAGATATGTCTGTGTCTTCAGAGTCAGCAAAAAGATTCGTAGATACACCTGGTTGGAATTCAACCTGTAGCCGTAGTACATTTAAGTACATTATACCTACTTTAGATGATGAAACACGTCCGTATTTTAATTTAATTGAGCAGAAAAATTTTGAGGGATTGTGCGATGCTTATGTTGAGGTTGAAGAAAATGATTGCCTGCATGATGATGGAGAGAAATATGCATGGTTATTAAAAGAAAATGGTTATGATGTTTATTATAATGATATGAAGAATACGTATCATGGATATGATCAAAACCAAGATCTTAAAGTATCAAAAGGTGTTATGAAATTAAGATATGAGTTACTAAGAAAAGCTTTTGCGGTAGAATAAGAAGGAGGAGTTTGATGAAGAAAAGTATTGTGGGTATTGCAGCTCTTGCAGGAGGGGCTGCGCTTGTATGTAAGAATCGTAAGGACTATTATAAAAAATATAATATACTTCCAGAGTACAGAACTATATTTAGGTTTACATTTAAAAAGTATATGATTAACAAGACGTGTATGGATTTTATGAATAAGGGGCTTGAGAATAAAATAAGCTATCCTGCAGGTGTGACACTTTGTACAAGAACCATTCCGACGTATGATGGAACTAAGATACAGGTGCATATTATGGAACCGGAAAATGTAGCAGAAGACGAAGTACTGCCTTGTCTGGTATATTATCATGGTGGCGCTTATGTTATGGATCTTAGCGCCAGTTATTTTGATTTAGTGTCTAATTACGTGAAGCAGGCACGATGTAAAGTGGTTATGCCAAATTACAGAACACTATATAAAGCAACAGCTGATGCTTGTTTTGAAGATGCATATTCTACTTTGGTTTGGACATATGAAAATGCTGATATACTACATATTGATAAAGAACGAATTGCAGTAGGTGGTGACAGTGCAGGAGGAGGACTCACAGCAGCGGTTACACATATGACAAGAGATAGAAAAGGTCCTGAAGTGTGTTTCCAGATGATGATATATCCAGCAGTAGATGATTCTTTATCTACAGAGTCAATGAAAAAATATACAGATTCGCCGATATGGAACGCAAGAGCCAATAGAAAAATGTGGAATGAAGTGAAAAAGAGTTTATCTTCTGAGATGGAAAGATATGCATCGTCCCTTTCTAATGAGAACTTTACCGGATTATGCAACGGTTACATAGAAGTCGAAGAATTCGACTGCCTTCATGATGAAGGAAAACTCTATGCTGAAAAATTGATGGAGAATGGATATGAAGTAGAACTGAATGATGTGAAAGGTACATTTCATGGTTATGACCAGAGTAATGGAAAGTTATTTGGAAAGCAAATCATAGAATTGCGTTCAGACAGATTAAGAAAGGCATTCTTAAAAGAGAATTAAGTACAAGTTTAAGTATGGCAGGTTCATGAAATCACGATTAATTTAATGGTTTATTACTTAGAAGGCAGGATAAGTCACATATGCTTATCCTGTTTTTCCCTTATAGGAAAGTCTTCTGCCAGTCCTTACCTATAAGGAAAAAAGCACCTAAAAAACAGAGGCTGGATGCACACGAACGGGTAAGGAAGTTAGTCGCTAAAGAACAGCGACACCCGCTCGGCGTGGCAAAGTGCCTTCTTCCTCAAGATTGGGGGTAGGGGAGTTAAGAGTGTCGAAGACACTTTGTTCTATTAACTCTATGGACTTATTGATAATATTTCATACTTTAAAAAGTATTTGAAATACACTAGAAAATAGGATACAATGATAAAGGAATGGAACAGGAAGAAAGAGAGTGTAATAATGGAATTTATTAGGATAGACGAGAATACAGTTCGTTGTATTGTAAATGAAGATGACATGAGAGAATATGACGTTGAGATAGATGATTTCCTTAAAAATAAAAGTAAAGTGCAAGAGTTTCTACATAATATTGTAGAAAGAGCGTCGGATGAAATCGGATATGAGCCCAAGGATGGCTTGTTAGCGATGCAGATTATGATGTTGCCGAAAAATCGACTGGCTATTACATTTTCAGAAAAGATGGAAGAAGGTGGAGAGCTTGGCGACCTAATTCAACAGGTAGCTGGCGCAACGCTTGAAAAAGTAGCATCTTTAAAAGAATTATTTGAAGATGAAGAATCGAATGAGAAAAGTGAGCCACAAAAAACAGGCAAAAAGAAAAAGGCACAAACCGTTTCCATGCGAATATTTGAATTTGATTCGATGAACGAATTTGAAGAATTCACAGCTGTTATTTCGAACAAGCTAAATGTGAAAAGCAGTTTATTTAAGGATGAACAAAGTAAGCGGTTTTATGTTATTCTTGAGAAGGGAAGGCTTTCAAAAGTTAATTTTAGTTTTGTGTGCCAGACAGCTACTGAATATGGAAAATTCATTTCGGATAAAGAAGATAGAAAAGCGTATATAGAAGAACATTTTGCTTGTATAATAGCAGCGAAGGCTATTAAAATTATCAAGAAATTAAGTGAGGTTGATTCTTAATATAAGGAAGTCAACCTTATTTTTTCACAAAATTTTCTAGTATTATTCACATTTGAAAAATAATAGGTAGTAAACTATTGAGGAGGAAATATAAATGGAGAATAATTTGTGGAGTGTGAACAAAAAGAACATCGAGAATGATATTAAGGTAGTGCTGGATTTATTATCAAAAAAGTACAAGTTGGAAGAATTGGAATGTAGTGAGTTTAAAAAGCTGAAAATACAGAATATGGACTACACAGTTAGGTGTTTTAAAATAGATGGGGTAGGACATTTGACAATTATGGATTCAAGAGAATCCCAGGGATTGCAGATGGTTTCAATTGTAGTAGCGTCATACTTTAAAAATCTACCTCTACTGTCGTCTGATTTTATGTACATAAAAGAAAAGAGGAATTTTTTAGTGGAAATTTATGATCTTGTTCCAGAACGAGACGAAGTATATATTGAATTTATTCGAAAATTTCAACAGATGAAAGAAGCGTTGGATTTACCGGATATGAAACTGAAAGAAAACTGGTATGACGCTATTCGACCTGTTTGTACGGCAAAAATAGCTACACCGGAAGAAGATAATGCAATTTTGGCTTTTATTAACGATACCTTTAGATTGTTTATAGAGATGGAACAAAGTGTTCATGAGCTTGACAAAGAAGAACGTCAATGTAAGTGGAACATAACGCAAGATTATACGGATAAATTAATCAATAGTGGTAGTTCTTCGGCTAATATATTTAAGGCAGTATTAGGACCTGATAAAACAAAGGAATTCTTTGACAATATTTTCTTTGGATTAAAATTTAACATCCCATCATGATATAATATTTCGTTTTGAAAGTACTAGAACACAATTGAGGAGAAGACATGAGAGATAAAGTGAAACTGGATTTTTATGATGCATTTCAATGTATTGCACACCAGTGTTCCATTACCTGTTGTCAGGAATGGAAGATAGAAGTAGATGACAATACTTATAAAAAGTGGAATTCGTTAAGCCTCCAGAAAGCTGGGGAAAAAAACTTGAGTGAATACGTTGAGACTAAGGATGATAGCAGAGTTATATGTTTAAATTCTGAAAATAAATGTCCCTTTTTAAATAAGGAAAAATTATGTAAGCTGGTACTAGAGCTAGGGGACGAAACCCTTTCTAATACATGTAAGACATTTCCAAGAGAAATTCATGAATTCGATAACCGAGTAGAATATTCGTTAGTATCCTGTTGCCCTGAAGTGATAGATATGCTAAACAGACAAGAAAAATTAACATTTGACATGAACATAGAGTTTCGTTGTCAGGATACGTTATTTCAGATTAGACAATTACTGATTTCCATTATACAAAAACAGGAGTATTCGCTGTCGGAATCCCTTATGATAGGGTATTATATTCTACAGGAACTAATCGAAGGAAGAAGTTTAAACTGGGAACGTTATCGGGATGACGTAACAGTAAAAGCACGATTGAACGCTATCAATCAAATGGAATTTTCAATGATAAATACGTTTTATGAGCGAAACGAATTATTTCTTGATTTAGCTGAGAATTATAGAGTGGAAAAGCTTTACGTTTCGTATTTGAACGATATAGCTCATCTGGCAGAAAAATTCGAAGACCATATGGATGAAGAGGAACTAGCGTCAGAGCTAAAGGAATTTATGTCCCAGTTACAGCAATATGAACAGCTGTTTCGAAACTATCTTGCGGCAGAGTTATTTACGAATAGCTTGATACCAGATTCTGATTTTGAAAGTATGGTTATGATGTATCAGTGGATTACTATGGAATACGTAACAATTAGACATGCGCTTTACTTAAAATGGAAAACAGATGGAAAACCAGAACTTCAATATTCTACAGTTCGTGATTATATTGTAATTATTTCAAGAATGACAGGTTATGATCAGGAAGACATTGAGGAGTATTTTGAAAACTGCTTTGAGTCTGTTATCTGGGAATGGGGATATCTTGCTTTACTAACTGGAAATTGAAGGAAAAGTAAGAGCGATTGATAATTAAGTCGGAGAGTCTAATGAAGAAGATTGATACGAGAATGCTGATTGTGGAATAAGCATAGAAATAGGTAAAAGAAAATAATGTAAACATCAAACAAATAACGCCATGGTAAATTATAGAATATGTGAAAATTCATAGACAGTTTTGAAAAGAATGTCTATAATTGTCGACGAACAAAGCTATAATTCTAGGAGGAAGAAAGTGAAAATAAGTAAACCTAAATTACTAGTTACGTTGACAATGGTTACCACATTAATCTATTTGCTGTGGCGTTCTTTTTTTACGCTTCCATTGAAACATGGAAGAATTGCAATGTTACTGGGAATCATACTATTACTGTCCGAAATATTTGGAATGTTTGAGCAGATGATACATTTTAAAAATATGACAGTACTTAGTTATCCAAAGAAACCAGACGTTACGGGGATGGACTATCCAACGGTGGATGTCTTTATCGCTACATACAATGAACCCGTTGAATTACTATTTAAAACTGTAAATGCTTGTACCAATATGGTATATCCAGAAATGGAAAAAGTGCAGATTTATCTGTGTGACGATGGAGAACGAAAAGAAGTAAAAAGACTGGCAAAAAAATTCAAAGTGAATTACCTTGCTAGGGAGGAACATTCTGGAGCAAAAGCAGGAAATTTGAATCATGCTTTAGCACATTCAAAAGGAGAGCTGATTGTTACCTTTGATGCAGATATGATTCCAAGAAGCAATTTTCTTATGGAATGTGTTCCATACTTTATGCATGACTTACAGCGTGCGAAGCTGTTAGAGCAAAAGGATGGAAAGGAAGCAAGAAGAAACCGAAAAGGGAAATTTGGATTTGTGCAGACGCCTCAGAGTTTCTATAACCTTGATCTGTTTCAATATAATTTGTATTCGGAAGAGAATATTCCCAATGAACAAGATTATTTTTATCGAGACATTCAGTTGGCGAAGAACCGTACCAATTCCGTAATATATGGCGGATCAAATACAGTTCTTTCAAGAGAGGCACTAGAAGAAATCGGTGGTTTTGTAACCAATGTGATAACAGAGGATTTTGCTACGGGTATGTTAATTCAGTCAAAAGGGTATAAATGTTTGGCTATTGACAAGGTTCTTGCGTCGGGTCTGTCACCAGAGGATATGGAGAGTCTGGTAAAACAGCGTCGCAGATGGGCCAGAGGATGCATTCAGACAGGACGGAAATGGAGTATTGTAAGAAGAGAAGGATTATCTGTGCAGCAGAAGATATCCTATCTAGTATCCATTGCATATTGGTATGATAGCATCAAGCGTTTCATCTACATGCTTGCACCGATTATGTACTCCGTATTTGGGATCACAGTATTCAAAGCGAGTCCGTTAGAATTACTTGTATTTTGGCTTCCGATGTACTGGATTAACAGTGTTACCATTAAATATTTGTCTGGTAATATCAGAACATTGCAATGGACCAATATATACGAAACCATTATGTTTCCATTGCTTTTAAAAGACGTGTTTCTTGAAATTATGGGAATTTCCCAAACTACGTTTTCCGTTACCAGAAAAGGAAATGCAAAAGAAGACAAGGGATACCAGTTTAAAGTGGCAATTCCCCATATTATTTTGACATCTTTAACTGTAATTGGTGCAGCTCGAACCATTTATGTTATTTTTGCAACTGGAAATGTAGGAATTTCATTTTTATTATTTTGGCTGGTTGTTAACTTGTATCACTTAATAATGGCACTTTTCTTTTTGCTAGGAAGAAAATCCTTTCGAAAGGCAGAGAGATTTCACATTTGTGTGGATTGTACCATTTACGCTGAACATGAACTGATTCAGGTAAAAACACATGATATTTCGGAAGGTGGTTTTTCCATTATTTTGGATGCTCCTCATTTCATAGAGCCAGAAAATGAAATAAAGATTGTACTGTCTGAACAAGGATACAGAGCTGTTGTCTATGGAAAAATTGTTCAGGTTATGAGATGTGAGAGTGGATGGAAGTATGCATTTCGAATTATAAAAACGGAAGAACAAGACTACAAACAGCTTCTTCATATATTGTATGACAGAGTTCCTCCATTAACGAAGAAAGTTAGAGAAAATATTGGATTTTACGATAACATTAAGACCAATATATTGAAACGAACGATTCAGCATAACTCTCATTTTAATCGAAAGCTGCCTCGTGTCATGATGAGCCAGGAGACAAAAGATGAATATGGTGAGCGTGTAATCGTACAAAGTTTTGATTACTGGTATGTATCTTTGGCAGTGGATTCCTGGCGTGAAGTAAAGCGTATGAGAACAGTGCTGTTAGGAAATGAAGTGGAATTATTATTAGAGTACGGACGAGAATTGCCTTATGGGAGGGAGAATACGGTCTCTTGGAAAGTTTTATTGTATAAAATTGTGAACTGGCAAGAAGTTATGGAAAATCCGAGGACAATGCATATTCTGTTGGAACTGGATCAGATGTATCAGGAAGCTACAAGAATAACAAAAGAGAAAGGTAAAGCTCAAGGCACAGTTGAATTTGATGAATTGGCTTTATTATAGGGGATTGTAACATGAAGAAAGAAGTAAAAATGCTAGTAGTGACTTTCGTGACTGGATTGGTTCTCTTTTTAAACTGCGGTGACAGTGTTCTTGCCCAGGCAGGGAAAACAAAAGAAATTCCAATCAAGTCCCTAAAGTATCACAACAATGGGGGAACAGTACAGTTTAAGCGTTCAAAACAGAATGGAGTATGGGCAGAGTTTGACACGGCAGGGGAGAAGAAGGGATATTACACAACCTATATTTATGCAGAACAGAAAGAAGTCATAGGCAACGATTCTGTTATTTCCTTTCATATGAAAACAAAGCAGGAAGTTCGCATGAATGTTGATGTTGTGTTATCACCGGAATATCATACGTATACCACGGAAGAAGGAAGTAAAGTATTCTTAAAGAGTGACGGTAGTAATCAATTTGAAGTTCGCTTCATTGAATATGGAGCATTTGAAGTGCCAGAGAATTTTTCTGGAAATGTTTATTTTCCTATCGCTTCCGAAAAAAAATTCCTAGACACGTATGGAATTGGTTTTAGTGTCGTTTTAAGCCAAGAGCAACGAGTTGAATTTTTCATGGATAAGATATACATTTCCAGTGGAACTACCTGTTTGGATGATGTTCTTTATACGGAGTTTGAGGTAAAGGGTGAGAAATATCCAGAGATTCCTATGTATGGAGAGTATTATTACTCTTACAAAGTGAAATTTCCTGATGGAAAGAGAAAAAAATATCAGGTTACCTATAAACTGGAAAAACCAGTTGAGGGGGTTACAGTTGATTCTATTGGAAGACTATCTGTTAAGAGTGGAACAGAACCGCAGAGCATATCCATTTTGATGCAGATAAATAAAAAGCTACAGTATCAATACGAGGTAGAGTTAACAGAATCGTGGCTTGCTAAAGTGGAAAATGTGGATGTAAGCAGCTTTGTAGTGCCAAAAGTAGAAGAAGTGAAGCCAGTAGACTCTGAAATTGAGATACCGTATACGTTTCTTCGAATAATAGGATTCATTTTGAGTGTATCATTTAGTATTTTTTATGTCTTAAAAATAAGAAGGAAAGGGTAGCAGAACCAATGTTATTTTCAAGTATTATATTTTTATTTTATTTTCTACCAGTTGTGTTGGTCCTCTACTATGGAACTTTCTGGTCGAGGAGATTACAAAATACTCTGCTTTTATTGGTAAGTTTGTTTTTCTATGGGTGGGGAGAACCAAAGTATGTGTTTTTAATGATTGGTTCCATTGTGTTTAATTATGTAATGGGAATGCTCATTCATAGGTATCAGAAGCGGTTTTTGCTTGTACTTACTATTGTTGGTAATTTAGGCGTATTGTTTGTATTTAAATATCTAAGCTTTTTTGTTCGTAACCTAAATGCGGCAACAGATTATCGTTATCAGCTTAGTGTACCTAATATTGTACTTCCAATTGGGATATCCTTCTTTACTTTTCAAGCAATGTCCTATGTGATTGATGTGTATCGAAAAAATGTGAAAGTGCAGAAAAATCCATTTTATCTTGGGTTATATGTATCGTTCTTTCCGCAGTTAATTGCAGGTCCTATTGTCAGATATGCTGCCATAGAAGAACAGATTATGAATCGAAAAGAAACTTGGCAGAAGTTTTCAGCAGGAAGCTGCCGGTTTATTATGGGATTATCGAAAAAGGTGCTTATATCCAATAATATGGCAGTTATTGCAGACCGAATTTTTACAATGCAAGGACAGCAACATATTCCAGTCAGTCTTGCCTGGCTTGGAGCCATCGCGTATACGTTACAGATTTATTATGACTTTTCAGGTTACTCAGATATGGCAATTGGACTCGGACTGATGTTTGGGTTTAAATTTGAAGAGAACTTTAATTATCCTTATATATCAAGGTCCATCGGAGAGTTTTGGAGAAGATGGCATATTTCTCTTGGCACATGGTTTAAGGAATATGTGTATTTCCCACTTGGCGGTTCCAGGGGAGCCAACAAAGACAAAATGGTTCGTAACATGCTTGTGGTCTGGGCGCTTACAGGAATATGGCATGGTGCTGAATGGACCTTTGTCTTTTGGGGATTATTCAATTTTGTCTTTCTTATGTTAGAAAGGCTATTGGATTTTGAGAGCAGCGATATTCCATCTGTGATAAAACATGTATACTGTATGCTGTTGGTTACATTAGGCTGGGTATTATTCCGATCCACAGATTTGATACAGGCAGGCAGGTATATTGCAGATATGTTTGGTTTTGGAAAAGAAGGATTGTCAAGCCAATATACATGGATGTTTATTCGCGAAAACATTGTGTTTCTAATGGCAGGTATTATTTTTTCCATGCCAATAGCTCAAAAAACCAATGCTTATATATACAAACAAAAGAGCAGGTATCAAGTTTTAGAAGCTTGCTATCCTTTCGCAGTAATAGCGCTTTTTATCATTAGTATTAGTTATCTGGTGAAAGGAACCTACAATCCTTTTATTTACTTTAATTTCTAGTTAGGAGAAATGAAATGAATCGCTACTTTATAAAAAAAGCAATTGGAGCAGCCTGTTTTATTGTAATGATTCTATCTGGATTTATGATGAATGTAAAACAACTATCTCTGAAAATAGACTGGGGAGCAGGCCCAGAGCAAATCGTTTCAGAGATAGAATCCGGAGTGAATGAGCAGTTTTATGGTCGTCATGGTTTTATCGATCTGTTTGGTGCACTGCAAAGAGTAATGGGAAAACGGGAAATGAATGATTTTGAAGTGGTGCAGGATGAACAGGGATTCCTGCATTACACGTATTTTGGAGAAGGAGCAAGTGAGACCACAGAGTTAGTTGAGGCATTAGATGACTATCGGAATGGTATTGAGGATAAGAATGTTAAATTTATGTATGCCATGACACCAGATAAATTTATTCCAGGTTATACGACGTTTTCAAAAGGAATGCCTTATAACTATGCTAATGAAACAGCAGACCAGTTTTTAGAGAATTTAGAAAAATACAAGATTGATTCTCTCGATTTTCGTGATGGATTAGAAGAAAGCGGTATTGCTAAGGAAAACCTGTTTTATAAAACGGATCATCATTGGAAAGTGGAGACGGCATTTTGGGGATTTACTAGACTGCTTGAAGTGTTAGGAGAAAAATATGGTCTTGAGATTCCTAATTATAAGGAAGTAACCAATCTTGATAATTATAATCAGATAACGTATCCTAATTCGTTTATAGGGTCTATGGGGCGTAAAAATGGAGTGTATTATAGTGGTGTAGATGATTTTACTTTCATTTATCCAAAGTTTCAGACTGAATATGCGTATAAAGCAGTTACTAAGGATGCAAAGATAGAGACTTATGGAACCTTCGACCAGGCGTTACTCTGTATGCTGCCATTTGCGCAGGACAGAAATAAATATGATGTAATGAGTGATAAATATGCTGGTTATCTGTATGGAAATCAAGGAATTGCACATATTCAGAATAAGAAGGTAAAGGGACCAAAAATAATGCTTGTAAAGGATTCGTTTATGCTTCCGCTGGCATCCTTTTTGTCTACGGTCTGTTCGGATGTGTATTTAGTGGATACTAGATATTATGAAAAAAGTATATTAGATTACACAAATTCTATTAAAAATTTGGATTATATCATCGTCTCTTATACTCCTCAGGATTTGACGGAAGAATTCTTTCAATTTCAATAATCATTAATAATCGAAAAGTTGCGGTAAAAATACTATAATAATTTAGGTATTTTGACCGCCTTTTTTTTACATTTTTGAGAGCAAAAAAAATGACTGCATCTTAGGTATATAAATCACCTATTTCACGCAAAATGAATTGAATAGAAAATTCTACAATGGTAAAATATATTTGCTATTAAGAAATTAGGAAAACAATATTAAAAAAGAGAAAGGAAAGTGGAGAGATGAAAAGAAAAATAACGGCTCTTTTGCTCTGTCTGTTAATGGTTATCACTACAGTGAATACTAATGCAGGAACCAAAACAACTGTAAAAGCAGCAGCAAAAACAAAATCCCAGCTTTATGTGGAAGCAATGGGAAGTGGATGGAATTTAGGTAACACATTTGACAGTTTTAACACAGATTATTCGCAAGATACTGGTGAAACATCATGGGGAAATCCAAGAGTAACTCGTGAACTGATTCATGAAATTCGTGAAAGAGGTTATGACAGCATCCGTCTTCCATTTACTGTAATGGGACGTTGTGACAAAGATACTTATAAAATCAACGAAGACTTCTTAGGAAGATATGTACAGGTAGTAGATTGGGCCTTAGAAGAAGGATTTTATGTAATGATTAACCTTCACCATGATCACTCATACTGGATGATGAATTGGATGAAAGATGAATACAACATTGCTTACAAACAGTATGTTGCCATCTGGAAACAGTTATGTGAAACATTCAAAGATTATGATGACCATTTGATGTTCGAATCTATCAACGAACAGAACTTCAACGATGCAAGTACAGACTGGGGCGTTGCAACAGGTATAAAACATACAAATGAAATAAATCAGACATTATATGATATTGCAAGAAATTCAGGTGGAAACAATGCAACGCGTATGTTAGTATTTCCTACTTATGTAGACAATGCCAGTGCAGAAATGTGTAAAGGACTTGCAGATTATATCTTAAGTTTGAATGATGAAAATATTATTGCAACATTCCATTATTACAGCCAGTGGGTATACAGTGCAAACTTAGGAAAAACAAGATTTGACGAAGTATTATGGCAGACAAATGGAAAAGATATTACACCAAGAAATTCTGTAGATGAAGCATTTGATATTGCATACCAAAACCTTGTTGCAAAGGGAATCGGAGTTGTAGTTGGCGAATATGGCTTATTAGGATTTGATAAATCAGACTACGGTTTAGAGAATGGTGAAACATTAAAATACTTAGAATATATCAATTACTATGCAAAACAAAAAGGTATCTGCTTAATGTTATGGGATAACGGACAGCACATGGATCGTTATAAATATGAATGGAAAAACCCAACATATGGTAACATGATCGAAGCTTCTATGAAAGGACGTTCTTCTTATGCAACAGGTCTTGATACTATCTACGTAAACGATAATACAAAGACAGCAGATGTTAAGATTCCTTTAACTTTAAATGGTAACACATTTGAAGGTATTTATGACGGCGAAACAGCATTAACAGAAGGTGTTGATTATACATACGCAAACAACACTGTTACATTAAAAGGAAGCTATATTGCATCTCTCATCAACGGTGACTACGGTAAGAAAGCAACCTTAACAATGAAATTCAGTTCAGGTGCTGATTGGGAACAACATATCATTTACTATAATACTCCAGTATTAAAGGATGCTACAGGAACAACAGAAAAATTCAATATTCCAGTAGAATTTAACGGAGCAATTGCAGAAAAAGCTACTTCTCAGACAGGCCCTTATAACTGGGTATCTAACAATACATGGTGGGAGTTCTTAGAGTATGACTCAGAGTGGACTGCTGATTATACTACAAATGAAATCAAAATGTTACCTAACTATTTAAAAGTAGTAGGAAGCAAAACACTTGATTTAATCTTCAGATTCTATGATGGAACAGTTGTAACTTATACAATTACATCAGACGGCAGCAAAATCACAGGTAAAGTAAAATCCGTTGACTCATCTGTAGGAGCAGTTGTAGAACCAAGTGTAGAACCAAGTATTGAGCCAAGTGTAGAACCAAGTATTGAGCCAAGTGTAGAACCAAGTATTGAGCCAAGTG
>ERZ808278.117-NODE-117-length-65951-cov-5.546209_pt1 | contig 65951 bp, 49 predicted proteins | sample MGYA00521239_ERZ808278 | MGnify/ENA primary metagenome ERZ808278 (study PRJEB31516, sample SAMN03275600) | gut metagenome | biome: mammalia-associated habitat; material: feces | host: Papio cynocephalus | place: Kenya | collected 2012-07-17 ... | reverse complement strand
AGGAAATGGAGCGTCTGGGAGTGGATTTATCTTGGAAATCCTCACAGATAGAAGGCAATACCTATTCTCTTTTAGAAACAGAACGATTATTGAAAGACAAGCAGACGGCTTCAGGGAAGACAAAAGAGGAGGCCATCATGTTGCTTAATCATAAGGATGCGCTTGATTTTGTTCTTGATGTACCTGATTATTTGAAAGAGCTATCTGTGCATCGAATCGAGGATATTCATTCAATCTTGACAAAGGAGTTGGGAGTTGACAGAAATATCCGTCATCGTCGTGTAGGTATTACGGGAACTAATTATCGCCCACTCGATAACGAGTTCCAGATTCGTGAGGCGTTGGAAGATACTTGTACGTTGGTGAATGGAAAGGACAATGTTTTTGAGAAAGCACTCTTGACATTAGTGCTATTATCGTATATTCAAGCTTTTGTGGATGGAAACAAGCGGACGGCAAGAATCACAAGCAATGCTGTCTTGATAGCAAACGGCTATTGTCCAATTTCTTTCCGAACAGTGGATTCTATTGATTATAAGAAAGCGATGCTCATGTTCTATGAACAGAATAATATTGCTGCTTTCAAGAAAATCTTTATAGAGCAGTTCTTGTTTGCTGTGGACACGTATTTTTAAATATTGCTGTCCGCTAAAATGTTTACCTTTGTTCATAGTTACTGGATTCATATTTTAAAAAAACAAAGGTAACTTAAAGGGCTGAATTCACAAGCGAGTGAATCCAGCCCTAATTTTGTCTCGACCGAAAACTTTTAGCGGACAGCAATATTCTATAATGAGGATCTCGAAGCCAATTTTGACAAAGAGTTTACTGAAGACGTGCTGTGAAGAGGGGTGCGGATCTTATTCATAGGTGGGGGGCATGTGGCTGGGCTGGACGGGGGCCACAGTGGTGCCGGCGGAGGTGACTTGCAGGCCGGTGGGGGCGCCTAATATGAGGGGGAGGTTGCGGTCCACGTGCCCCGCCGGGAAGCCGAACGCCACGGGATAGTCGTAGGGCTCCACCATGTGCGCTATCATGCGGTAGAGCTGCTGCTGGGTGTCGGTGGCAGTGGAGGTAAGCTGCCCGCCGAGGTGATAGCGTGTGAACTGCCCCACGATGAGGCCTTTCAGCGAGGGCAATATGCCGGCGAGCCTGAGCTGGTGCATCATTCGCTCCACGCGGTAGATTTCCTCGCCCACATCCTCGATGAAGAGGATATCCCTTGTTTTCGACTTTGATTTCCTCATCACGTCGAAATCTGATTTGAGGAGCGCCGTCAGCACCGCTAAGTTGCCGCCCACCAGCTTGCCGAAGGCAGCGCCAGAGCGGTTGAGTTCGTGCGGCGGCACATGGTAGACGGGGGTCTTACGGGTAGAGAGCGCAGTGTGGATAGCCTCGCTCACCTCGCCTTCTATGCCGTGCTCGCTGAGGTGCTTGGCCATGGGGGCGTGAAGGCTCATCACGCCGCCGTGGCTCCACAGGGCATGGAGGGCGCAGATGTCGCTGAAGCCGATAAGCCACTTGCGGTGCTGCCAGATAAGGTTTCTGTCAATCCTTTCCAGCAGGCGCACTGCGCCATATCCGCCACGGCTGCACCATATGGCCTTAATCGAGACGTCGGTGATCGCCCATAGCAAGTCGGCGAAGCGCTCATCGTCGGTGCCGGCGGTCTGCACTGCACCCCACTGGCGGCACTGGCACAGAGCGTGCTGTCCCACCACCGGCTCATATCCCCACTGGCGGAGAGCTGCTATGGCGCCCTCCACCCGCTCGGGGGGCACTGGTCCTGATGGACTGATGATGGCCACGCGGTCGCCGCGCCTAAGTGCACGAGGTTTCTTCATACATCAATTAATAAATAGCGATTGCCAAATCAAGCCTTTTTCTGTAATGTTTATGAATGCGCGAAAAACATAAGAAAAGTGAATACTTTGTAACAGCTGGCTTTTTTATGATATCTTCGCGATAACTAAAAAATAATTAAGATATGGCAAACGTTTCAAATGACATTCTCTGGTTTTGTGAGCAAATAAAGATAGCGGAATCAACGCTGTCGAACGCTATTCACCGTACAGAAAATTTCTCTCTCTCCGATAAGAAAATAATAAATAAAGTGTTGGCAGATGTAGAGATGTTAGACCTCGCCCTACTACGGCTGCTCTCTCCTACAAAGCCTTCTAAATGACCAGGGATCTACTTTTTTTTCGGTAGAGGTTAGGCGTTGACTTGCACGGTGATGCCGGCGGCCTTGATGCGCTCGCCTATGAGGGTGAGCTCGTCCTTGCCCACTTTCTCGAGGTGCTGTTCGGGAGTCTGGCGGTCGATGCTGTAGAGCATCACGCTGCGGGGGCTGATTTCCTTGTAGGCGGCAATGAGGGCGTCGATTTCTGCGTCGGTGGTGTTGTCGATTTTCACCCCGCCGTGCTCGCCTCGCAGCATCATGGTCTGCACCACGCACTGGCCAGCGTAGGCCTTCAGGTCGGTGATGACGCCCTCCGGTATCACTTCTGCCGACACAGGCTGGTTGATGGCGCGCATGGTGGAGGCCACGGCTGAGTCGAGCTTGAGGATATTGTTGTCCACCTTCAGCAGCGCTTCCATTACAGAAGGCTTGGCAGCCATGGTGGCGTTGCTCAGCACACTCACTCTGGCTTCGGGGTAGTAGGCGTCGCGCAGACGCATCACGTCGGCCACAATTTCCTTGAAATGGGGGTGAATGGTGGGCTCGCCATTGCCCGAAAAGGTGATCACATCGAGCTTTGCGCCCTCGGCCTTCATGGCCTCGAGTTTGCGCTTCAGCCCCTTGCGCACTGCCTCGCGCGATGGCACGCCGTCTTTTCCGGGGCCTTGGGCATTGTAGCCGGCCTCGCAGTAAACGCAGTCGAACGAGCAAATCTTGCCGTCGTTGGGCATGAGGTTCACGCCCAGCGACACGCCCAGGCGGCGACTGTGTATGGGGCCGAAAATGGTGCTATGGAATAATACTGTCTGCATAATTATGTGATGTGTTATAATATAAATTGATGTATCGTTATATTCAATGTAAGATTTCTTCAAACAGGCTGATATACTGCCGTGCTATCACATCGGCAGCGAATTTTCGCGCCACCTCTTGGTGCAGCCAAGCACGGTCGGTGGGATGGCTGATGGCCCATTCGATGCCGTCGGCCACACTGGCGGCGCTTTTATATTGGGCGATGTAGCCGCTGCGCAGGTGGTCCACAATATCCGCCTGTCCGCCCTTGCCGAAGGTGACCGGCAGGCATCCGCTCGCCTGTCCCTCGATGAGCGTGCCGGGCAGATTCTCGTAGAGCGAGGTGGAGAGCACGATGTCGGCGTGGCGGTACAGGCCGTTGAGCTGGGCGGCGCCCACTTCGCCCACATAGGTGTAGGGCACCGCTATTTGGTGGAGCAGCGCAGGGTCCTTGATGGCGCCGTAGAGCAGGAAATGGATGCGCTGTGCCAGCTGCGGGCGTGCGGTGGCGATATACTGGGTGGTGGCAAGCATTTCGGGAAGCCCTTTGTTATCTTCGTCGAGGCGCCGGGCGCCCATGATGATCACCGTCTTGTGGAGCGGCACTCCGGGGTAGGGCTCTTCCAGCCGCTCAAACTGGTAAGCATGGACGGGGAAGGCGTTGAAAATCATTCTCACGGAGCAGTGGCGCATAATTGCGCTTTGGCGGCACACGCCCTCCAGCCAATGGCTCACCGCCACGAAATGGATAGGTGCACGCTGATAGAGCCGGGCCTTGCGGGCCTGTGTGGCGGTGGCAAGGTCGGGGCCGCTCTTCCCTATCAGGGGGCACGACTGGCATGTGGCCATGTAGCCCGTGCAGTCGAAAGCATGGTGGCACACGCCGGTGCAGTTCCACATGTCGTGCATCACCCACACGATGGGCTTGCCCATGCGGTGAATCCGATCGATGCCGCTAAGCGATAGTGTGCCTTGGTTCACCCAGGCAAGCACCACCACATCGGCTTCCCGCACCCACGAGTGCGAGGCAGCGTCGGCGCCCAGGCGGCAGGTGTCGATTTTAAACAGCGTGGAGCGCCGGCCTCCGTTGTGAAGCATGATGTGGAGCCGCTCTGCCATGAAGCGGAGCTTGTTGGCACCACGGCCACCCAATGTGGCCACAAGCGGGTCGGAAGGGTCGCCATCGCGCTCGGTGACCAGCATGCGCGCGTCCACGCCTGCCTCGTTAAGCGCGCGAATCAAGCGAAGCGACACCACTGCCGCCCCACCTTTCACGTCGCTATGATTAATCAGCACTACTTTCATCTCCTACTGTGCAAATTTCTTCTGCTTTTCTTTAGCCGTTTTGCAGCTCGGCGAGCAGTTCCTCCACTTCTGCGTAAGAGAGCTGGCGGCGCTGCTGGAGCTGCGTCACCAGCTGTGAAATCACGCCACGCACCACAGGGGAGGAAAACACTTTTACCATGTGCTGGAAGTATTTTTCAAACACCTCCTCCACCTCGTCTTTCTCAAGGTCACACACACTCTTTCCTTCTTTTGCCAGCTCGGCGAGCATCTGGTTGCGCATCTTGCGGTCTACCACGCCCCGGTCGAGGATCATTTTCCGGCACAGACGGTCGGCAATCACAAGCGCCATGCCTGTGTCGAATATTGTCACGCTCTGCTGCCATGCCTCGCAGGGGTCGTCTAAGAGCTGGTCGGAAATGAGAAAGTCGTGCGACATTTTCAGGCAGTCAAACCCCTCGGCGTCTATCGTCACGCTGCTGAGTGCGTCGATGGCGTTGAGCGCACCCAGCCCGATCACCATACCTGCGGCACCATAGCATTTATCGTTTTCGCTTCTGTATTTCTTCATTGTTTGTTCGTTGTTACACAATCATTCACTCGGTTAATGTTGCTTTCTGCCGAAATCAGCGGGTATTTGCCCCCATCTGCTGGTTTCCCACTTCAGCACACGGTTTTCCACCTCATTCTCTTGGAGCCACTTCTCGGCACGGGCGATCATGTTGTGCGCCTGGGCAAACCTGGGGGTATGGGGAATCGTGGTGCGGCACTTCTTCTTGTTCACCCACAGAATGGCGTTGCGGCTGTCGCTGTACACTACGGTGGCACTGTCGGCCTTCTGCTTCAGCAGCGCCAAGGCGTGCACAATACCTAAAAACTCGGCAATGTTGTTGGTGCCCATAATCGGGCCGAAGTGGAAAATGTCGGGCATCGAGGGGTCGCCGAACACATACACGCACCTGTATTCCATCATGCCGGGGTTGCCGCTGCACGCCGCGTCCACCGCAATGCTCCGCGGGTCAATCTCCGGAAACTGCGTCAGTTGCTCGGGCGTGAGCCGCTGGTTTGAAATTCGCTTTGAGGCGCGGTGGCGTGGCTCAGGGGGCTGGTATCCGGCCGCATAGGCCTCTTGTGCCTCCTCGCGTGATGAGTAGCTCTTGTATTTCGCGGCAGGAAAGCCGTGGGTGCGCATCCTGCACTGCGCCCAGCTGTCGTAGATGCCGGGCTCTGTGCCTACCCACACCACATACCATTTCTGCTTATTTTTCGCCATTGTCTGTCTGTTTCAATACTAAATCTCCGATACACACTCTCTCTGATGCATTCAGCAATTACCGTGCCATTAAAAGTGCGCAGGGTTTCTGCCCCACTGCTCGTCTTTCCATTTGATCACGAAATTGTGGTAGTCGTTCACCGCCAGCCAGTGCTCAGCGCGCGCCAGCAGCTGGCCCATCTTGGCATAGGCAGGCGTGGCAGGCACATGGGCGCCACACTTCTTCTGGCGCACCCACGCCTGGGCGGCTGCGCTGGAGAGATAGATGGCCACACGGTCCTTCCGCTGGGCTTTGAGCAGGGCCAACGCGTGCACCACCGCTATAAACTCCGCCGCATTCTCACTCCCTGCCACGGGCCCGAAGCGGAAAAGCTCTGTGCCGGAGAACACGTCCACGCCACGGTAGCGCATCATGCCCGAGGCGTGGTCGCACTCGCCACACACAGCCACACTGCCCGGATAGATGTCGGGGTAATTGGCATAGTTCACATGCGATGTCGGGGCGTGGGCGATGGCGCGGATCACTGCGCCTGGATCGGTGCTGGCGTCGAGCCCTTTTCGGTAGGCCTCGATGGCGTCCCTGCTGGAGTCGAAAGCCTTGTAGCGCGCGCCGGGGTAGCCTTGGGTGCGAATGCGGCACTCGTCCCACGTTTCGCAAATGCCGGGCTCAGTGCCCACCCATACCACATACCACTTTCTGCTCTGCATCATGTATCAAATTTTGCTTAAAATTAGGCATATTATTTGATTCCGCAAAACGTTTTTCCCGTTTCTGCGCTGGGCGCGCGCTTAGTGCGGCAAAAAAAGCGGCGGGGTGTTTGAAATTTGAAATAAATGTGCTAACTTTGCCGTGCTTTTCGTGGCGGTAGCCGCTACGAGACAGCGGTCCCTTAGCTCAGTTGGTTAGAGCACCTGACTCATAATCAGGGAGTCGCCGGTTCAAGCCCGTCAGGGACCACCACCAATGAAGAAAAGCACCCCAAAAGTTATAACAAAAACTTTCGGGGTGCTTTTTTATATCTGCGCAGCCAAGCAATTCACTCTTGCGAAGCGATGTCTGTGAAGAAAAAGTGGCAATATTGCCAAAAAAACTTCGCACAATACACGAATTCAGAAACTAATCACTATCTTTGTGAAGAAAAAGTGGCAATATTGCCAAAAAAACTTCGTAAAGAGGCGGGTTATGCAGATAAAAAGAGAATACTACCTGCAGCAGCTTATTGCAGGGAAACAAAATGGGCTGATAAAGATCGTGACAGGCATCAGACGTTGTGGAAAATCTTATTTGCTCTTTAAACTATTCAGGCAGCACCTTTTGCAGCATGGCGTTGACGGCAGTCATATTGTCCAGATAGCTCTTGATGATGTGGAAAATGCTGAATACCGGGAACCTCTTGCCCTATATAAGCACATCAAGGCAAGAATGGAAGATGATGACTTGTACTATATTTTACTTGATGAGGTGCAGCTTGTGCCACGCTTTGAAGAGGTGTTGAACAGCTTGCTGCGCATCGACAACGCAGATGTGTATGTAACGGGGAGCAATTCAAAATTCTTGTCAAGCGACATTATTACGGAATTTAGAGGGCGAGGCGACGAAATACACCTTTACCCCCTATCGCTGTCGGAATACTGCGACGGCACGGGGCTGGCACCTGCAGAAGCATGGAGTGATTATTACACCTATGGAGGGCTTCCACATGTGCTGGCATTGGAAACAGAGAAGAAGAAGCTCGACTATTTAAACAATCTTTTTAAAAGTGTTTATCTGATAGACATTATTGAACGGCATCATATTAAAAATAAGGCAGAGTTTGAGGAGCTTGTGCGTGTGATGGCATCGAACATAGGAGCCCCCACAAACCCCACAAAATTATCCAACACTTTTAAAAGTGTGAAAAAGAAGGCTATCAGCTCTGTGACTATCGATCGCTATCTCAAATTCATGGAGGACGCATTTTTGATAGAAAAGGCTGAAAGATATGATGTGAAGGGGAAAAAATATATTGGAGGCCTCTCAAAATATTATTTTACCGACCTTGGACTGAGGAATGCTATATTAGGATTGCGTCAGCAGGAAGAGTCGCACATTATGGAGAATATCATCTACAACGAACTGCGTCGCAGGGGGTGCAAAGTGGATGTGGGAATGGTGGAGCAACGCTTTGTTGACCAAGATGGCAGTTGGCGCCGTAAGCAGCTTGAAGTGGACTTTGTAGTGAACGAGGGCAACCAAAGATACTATATACAGTCGGCATTGGCTTTACCCGACGAGGAAAAGCGAAAGCAAGAGATGGGGTCTTTGCTCCGGATCGACGATTCGTTTAAGAAAATTATAGTTGTGAAGAGTGACATCAAACCCTGGCGTGATGACTACGGCATCCTTACGATGGGACTGAAGGATTTTCTGATGAACCCCGACAGCCTTAAATGGTGACTTGACGCTTATCACCTTGCCATTTCGGATTATTGACGCGAGATATATTGAGCCGTTTTTTGGAGGGCATATGAGGCACGGCGTTCTATTGAATCACTTTTTTATTGTAACTTTGCAGGTGTTATGAAAAAGAAGGGTAAAATATGCGTGTTTGGCGCCTCGAGCGACAGGCTTGAGAACACGTTCACCGAAACGGCCTACGAACTGGGCTCGCTGATGGCCCAGCGGGGCTGGGACTGCGTGAACGGGGCTGGAAGCGCCGGGCTGATGCGCGCCGTGAGCGATGGCGTGCTCGACGGCGGTGGCGCTGTCACGGGCGTGATTCCACAATTTATGGTGGATCAGGGCTGGGAATACCACCGTCTTACTGAAATCATCGTCACGCCCGACATGCACTCTCGCAAGGAAAAGATGGTGCAGCTCGCCGATGCTTTCATCGTGCTGCCCGGCGGCTGTGGCACCATAGAGGAGGCGATGGAGATTTACACCTGGCGACAGCTTGGCATCATCAGCAAGCCGATAGTGCTACTCAGCACCGTGGGCTTCTACAAGCCTTTGGTGGAGATGATTGACCGATGTGGCACTCTGGGCTTTATGCGCCATTCCCACACCCGCCTGTGGAAGGTGGCTCGCACCCCTAAAGACGCGCTCGACAAGCTGGAGCGGGAACTTGAAGAGGGCATAGAGCCAGTGGAAGATAAAATGAGCTCTACTGATGGCAAAGACTAACAGCGATACGATATCCTCCGCCCATACCGACAGTGTGGCGCAGATGCAGCAGTTCACCCCGGCTTACCCGAATGGCATTCCGCCCATGCGTGGTGTAGACACAGTGGTTCAGCCCATAGCCGCCCTGCCGGTGATGGAGACGCCGCAGGGCGAGTCGGTGGCCACCAGCCATAGCCGTGGCCCGCTCTACGACACAGGGTCGATGTCGCTGCTGCTGCTGAGCGTGTTTTTCATTGTGGTGAGCTTTAAGAGCGGGTATGTGTATCTGGAGAACTTTGCCCACAACCTGCTGTCGGTGCGCCGGCGGCGTGAAAACATATTCGACAACCATACGATGGGCGATGTGCGCATGATGTGGGCACTGGTGATCAACACTTGCGTGATGGAGGGGCTGCTGCTGTTTTATGCCGTCGGGTTCTTCGTGCCGTCGCTCCGCCAGGGTATGCTCGAGCGAGTGTTTCTCAACGTGGGAGTCATCACCGCCATGTGCATGGGCTTCCACCTGTTTCAGCACGGGCTCTACGCCTTGCTCGGGTATGTGTTTGGCGACAAGCTGAGCCGGCGGCTTTGGCTCAGCGGATTCAAGGCTTCGCAGTCGCTGCTTGGGCTGCTGCTGTTTCCCGTCACGGTGTTTTTGCTGTTGTTTCCATCGGGCATAGAAGTGCTATTGTCGGTGGCGGCAATATTGTATGCGATCGTTAGAATCGTGTTTATTTTTAAGGGATTAAGAATTTTTTTCAACAAATTTTCACAAAGTCTCTATTTTATTTTGTACCTTTGCAGCATGGAAATTGTGCCCCTTGTGCTATTCGCGGCACTATTGGTGGCAGTGTGTACGAAATTACAGTCATAAAAACATTTTAGACGAGTGAAGGTAAAGAAAATTTTGGTTTCACAGCCGAAACCATCAAGTGAAAAGTCTCCGTATTACAATCTTGAACGAGATTATGGTGTGTCTGTAGATTTCCGCCCCTTCATTAAGGTTGAAGGGCTTTCAAGTAAAGAGTTTCGTCAGCAGAAAATCGCCCTTGGCGACTACACTGCGGTAATCTTTACTGCTCTAACAGCTATTGACCACTATTTCCGTCTGGCAAAGGAGCTTCGTTTTGAAGTGCCAGAGACCATGAAATATTTTTGCATCAGTGAAGTGGTGGCGCGCTATCTTCAAAACTACATTGTGTACAGAAAGCGCAAGATCTTCTTCAGCGAGAACGGCAAGGCCGACGGCTTGATTCCTTTGATTGAGAAGCACAAGAATGAGAAGTATCTCTATCCAGTGTCGGACGTGCACGACTCAAAGCTCAATCTTGAGGCGCACAATCTGGAAAACACCAAGGCAGTGATGTATCGCACTGTGAGCAACCCATTCCCAAAGGATGTGCCTTTCGACTACGACATCATAGCCCTCTTCACCCCATCTGGCGTGAAAAGCCTACTCGAGAGTTTTCCCGACTTCGACCAGGAGAAGAACGGCAAGCTGCTGGCATGTATGGGCTCGAAGACCATAGAGGAAGTGAAGAACTCGGGCCTGCGACTCGACATCACCACCTCGCCGGAATGTCCATCAATGGCCGCTGCCATTGCCAAATACCTGGAAGAGGAGCAAAAGAAGGAAGAAGGAGCCCAGGAGGAGTAAAGCGTGCCACTTGCGCAGCGCGCGCCTATTCCGTGACAAAATATACAGCCGAGGCTACGACACAGCATTTTAAGCATCGTGTCGTAGCCTCGGCTGGCTTTTTGGGGCAGGAAAATCATCTGGGGGTGTGGAGGGCGCGTGTAGCATTGAGCACGGCAAGCACCATCACACCCACATCGGCAAACACAGCCATCCAGAGGGAGGCGATGCCACAGGTGGCCAATAGCAGCACGCCCACCTTCACGCCTATCGAGAACACCACATTTTGGTGGGCGATGCGTATGGCGTGGTGGGCGATGCGTATGGCGGTGGCTATTTTCGAGGGTTTGTCGTCCATCAGCACCACGTCGGCGGCCTCAATGGCGGCATCGCTGCCGAGCGCACCCATTGCGATGCCCACATCGGCGCGTGCCAGCACTGGCGCATCGTTGATACCGTCGCCCACAAATGCCAAGGTGCGGCCTTGCACTTTTTCAGAGAGCAGGTGCTCCACCTTGCTTACTTTGTCGGCAGGTAGCAGCTCGGCGTGGTACTCATCGATGCCCACCTCTTTGGCCACCTGCTGCGCCACCTCCCGGTGGTCGCCGGTGAGCATCACAGTTTTGCGCACGCCGGCATTCTTCAAATCATTGATAGCCTGCGCTGCGTCGGCCTTGATGCGGTCGGAGATTTCGATGTGACCGGCATACACACCGTCGATTGCCACATGTATAATGGTGCCACAGTGCTTCAGGCCGCACGGCTCACACTTCGCGCCCACTGCCGCCATCATCTTCTCGTTGCCCACCGCCACTAATTTGCCTTCCACAAGGGCACGCACGCCGTGGCCAGCAATCTCCTCCACATTGCTGACATGGCAGCCGTCGGTCGTGCATGCCGGAAACGCATTCTTGAGCGAAATGGCGATAGGGTGGTTGCTGTATTGCTCCACGTGCGCAGCCAAGTGCAGGAGTTCGTTTTCGCTGATTTTTCTGTAAGGGTGAAGCGCGGTCACGGCAAATTCACCATAGGTGAGCGTGCCCGTCTTGTCGAACACGGCAATATCCATTTTGGCCAGAGCCTCAAAGTAGCCAGCACCTTTCACGAGCACACCGTTGCGCGATGCCGCGCCTATGCCGCCAAAAAAGGTGAGCGGAACGGAAATAACCAGCGCGCAAGGGCACGACACCACCAAGAAAGTGAGTGCACGGTAGAGCCATGTGGGCAGCGCAGCAGCGTAGCCTTCACTGAAAAATGGCGGAATAAAAGCCACCACTAAGGCGCAAACCACCACAATGGGCGTATAGACGCGGGCAAAGCGGCGTATGAAGCTCTCGCTGCGCGATTTCCCTTTGCTGGCGTTTTCCACCAGTTCGAGCACCTTCGACGCAGTGGACTCGCCAAAACTCTTTGTGGTGCGCACACGGATCACGCCCGAAAGATTCACACAGCCCGAAACCACATCATCGCCCACCTTCACGCTGCGTGGCACACTCTCACCCGTGAGCGCCACCGTGTCGAGCGACGACTCGCCATCGGTCACCCAGCCATCGAGCGGAATGCGCTCGCCGGGCTTCACCACAATCGTTTCGCCAATCTTCACCTCGGTTGGGGGCACAGTTGCCACCTTTCCGTCGCGCTCCACATTAGCCACGTCGGGGCGAATGTTCATCAAGTGGGCGATGGATTTTCTGCTGCGTCCTTCGGCCAGATGCTCAAAAAGTTCGCCAACCTGGAAAAACAGCATCACAAACACCGCTTCGGGGAACTGGTGCTCGGCACCGGGCAGAAATCCAATGGAGAGCGCTCCGATGGTGGCGATGGCCATCAGAAAGTTCTCACCCATCAAATGCCCGTGAAGAAGGTCGCCAACGGCCTCTTCCAGTGTATCGAGGCCCACCACAAGGTAGGGCACAAGATAGATAAGCAGAAGGCTCCATAAAGGCAAGTTGAAGCACTCCTCGATGCCCCACGCCGCCGCTAATAGCACGCTGGCGATGGCTATTTTCACGCCATCGGATCTGATTCCGCCCTCGTGGTGTTCATGCTCGTGGTGCTGAGCGCATCCACAGCTGTGATTTTGATTACATTCGCACATATCTCTAAGTTTTGAAAATTTTACGATGCAAAGATATGGCGAAAAACGTGCAACCGAGTTGCAAAAGTGCGTATGTGTGCGCCTAATGGGCGTCGAGCCAGTTTTTTGCCACCGCGTGCGACGCAGTGAGGCGCACATCGCCGTGGTAGGCGTTCTCCATCTCCTCCAGCACGATAGCCTGCACCTTGTCGAGCTCGGTGGGCAGCACGTCGAAATTGAGTTCATCGTGCACCTGGAGAATCATCTTCGATTTGATGCCAGCCTCCTCAAAACGGCGGTCGATGCCAATCATGGCAATCTTGATAACATCGGCGGCAGTTCCTTGAATTGGGGCGTTCACGGCATTGCGCTCGCTAAACTGGCGCACCACAGCGTTGCGCGAATTGATTTCGGGCAGCATTCGCCGGCGGCCGTAAAGCGTACTCACGTAGCCCTTCTCCTTTGCCTGAGCCACACTGCGGTCGATATAAGCCTTCACGCTTGGAAAAGTGGCGAAATAGCCGTCGATGAGCTGCTTGGCCTCGGCACGCGGAATGTGAAGCCGTTCCGAAAGGCCGAAGGCGGAGATGCCATACAGAATGCCGAAATTGGCAGTCTTGGCTTTCCGTCGCTCATCGGGGGTGACCTCTTCAAGGGGCTTATGATAGATCTTTGCCGCGGTGATGGCGTGAATGTCGTGGCCATGGCGGAAGGCGTTGAGCATAATCTCGTCGTGGCTGAGGTCAGCCACTAAGCGAAGCTCGATTTGTGAATAGTCGGCACTGAAAAACACATTGCCTTCGGCAGGGATAAACGCCTTGCGGATTTCGCGGCCCATGTCGTCGCGCACGGGAATGTTCTGTAAATTAGGGTTGGCCGACGACAGCCGCCCGGTGGCGGTCACCGTCTGGTTGTAGGTGGTGTGAATGCGCCCTGTGCGGCTGTTGATGAGCTTTGGCAGCGCTAACACATAGGTGGAGAGGAGTTTGCGTATGCCCCGGAGCTCCAGTATCAAGCCCACCAGCGGATGGCGGTCGCGGATTCTCTCCAACACCTCCTCGGTGGTGGAGTACTGTCCCGTCTTAGTTTTTTTCGCCTTCTCGTCGAGGTGAAGGCGGCCAAACAGCACTTCGCCCACCTGTGCAGGCGATGCGGTGTTGAAATGCGTGCCTGCGGCGGTGAAGCATTCCTGCTCCAATTTTTCCATTTTATCGGTCAGGATTTTGGCATAGTCGTCGAGTGCTTTCACATCGATGCGCGCGCCTGCCATTTCCATCTTGGCGAGCACTTTCACAAGAGGCTGCTCTATGTCGGTGAGCAGGTGCGTCATACCGCGCTCTTCAATCATGCGTTTTTCCACGTCGGGCAAGGCAAAGATAATGTCGGCCTGCTCGCATGCCACATCAGCCAGGGTCTTGGGGCTTAGCTCGAACAGCTTTTTCTGCTTGCGTCCCTTCTGCCCCAGATACGTCTCCGGGTCGATAACCTCGTAGTGGAGCAGATCCTGCGCCATGGCGCTGATGCCGTGCCCACGCTCCGGCTGGAGCAGATAGTGCGCCACTGCCACGTCGAAGTAGGGGGCGGTAAAGTCCACGCCTTTCTCGTGCAGCATCACCATGTCGCGCTTCACATCGGCGGAGCAGATGGTGGCGTTGCCACTGAAGAGGGGCTTAACCGACTCCATCATCATGCCGAACCCGTCCATGGCAAGGTAGGCTCCCTTGTGCGCTTCGGGGCAGATGGCGAAACCGAGGATGGTGGCCTTCATCGCCTCCTCGCCCACCGACACGATATGCACCGCCACACGCTCACTGTCTGAAATGGAATTCACATAGGCGGCCGCTTCGCCAAAGTCGCAGATGAGGCGGAAATCGCACTCGTAGCTCTTGATAGTCTTGGCTGTTGGGACTGCGTCAGTGACGGCAGTATCGTCGCCCTCGCTTGTGTCGTGGCCGAAAAGCGAGCCCTGCGTCCCGCTTTCGGCATGAATGGCTGTCGTGGCGGAGTCGTCCAGCCCCACATTGGCCTCGCGCTGGTCGATGATTCGCTTGGTGAGCGTACGGAACTCCAGTTCGCTAAACACCTTCTTAAGTGCCCCGAAATCAACCGGCACACGCTTGAGCGCATCTTCGTTCCACTCTAAAGGCACATCCGTCTTGATGGTGGCAAGCTGCTTCGACAGGCGAATCTGTTCGGCATTGGCTTCCACCTTGGCCTTGAGTGCGCCTTTTAGTTCCTGGGTGTGGCTCAGCAGATTTTCTACCGAACCAAACTGCTGAATCAGTTTTTCTGCGGTTTTTGGGCCAACGCCAGGGCAGCCCGGAATATTGTCGGCGCTGTCGCCCATCAGCCCAAGCATGTCGATCACCTGAATGGGGTCGGTCAGTCCATACTTCTCCTTCACCTCCTTCACGCCCAGAAGTTCGTTCTTGCCGGGATTGTAGATTTTTGTGCAGTCGTTAACCAGTTGGCCAAAGTCCTTGTCGCCCGTCACCATATAGGTTTCGAAGCCATGCTGGCACGCCAGCACAGAGAGCGACCCAATCACGTCGTCGGCCTCGTAGCCATCTTTCACAAAAATGGGAATGCGGTAGGCCTCTAAGATGCGCTTGATGTAGGGCACTGCCACCTTGATACCCTCAGGGGTGGCATCGCGGTTGGCCTTGTATTGCTCGTACTGCTCGTGGCGAAACGTTTTACCGCCGGGATCGAAGCACACAGCGATGTAAGGCGGGTTTTCACGCTTGAGGAGGTCTTGCAGAATGTTCACAAAGCCGAAAATGGCAGAAGTGTCCACGCCGCTGCTCGAAAAGCGGGGGTTGCGCATCAGCGCATAGTATGCTCTGAAAATCAGCGCGTATGCATCGAGTAGGTAGAGTCGTTTATTATTGTCCATTGTAAGTGAAGTTTTTCGTTAATCGAAATCCGTTAAGGCGCACAGCCGAGTGCGGTTTGAATGAATAAAATTACACCTTTTTCCCCAATTCCCGAAATTTCCACCCATAATTATTTGTGAGCCCCCTCACTCTCGTATCTCATGTTCTCTCTAAGAATCAGAGCCTTTTTAACAAAAAGAGCTAATCTTATCGAGGAAGCATAACGCGATAAGATTAGCTTTTCTGAAGCATGTGTTTAGCTTAGCGAATGAGCAAGGTTGATGATATTTTGTATCAATTCGCCATTATCTTCCAACAATGATTAATTGTTTTGACGAGAACTACTTCATTTTTAGACGTATTGTGATTGATGATTGCTTTACCTTGCTGTGATTTTGCTGTTCCTAACAATCGTCCTGTTAAAGAATAAGCGTAAGCGACCTCTCCGTCCTTTAGTCCAGAGATTGTTATTGCGTTAGCATCTATCGTGGCGTGTGCAGAATTTGCCTCAATTTCGTCAGTGGATGAAGTGTCAAACTCTTCTATGTTCCAAAAATTTTTCCAGCCATCAGCATTCTTATAGACTTCTAAACAGCCTTTTGGCACATATAGTTGTGTATTGAGGTATGTGCTATTAGAGAAAGAAGCATTGGTTGGAGGAACTGTAGCGTATGTGATAATGCGGTCATTAGCGTACAAAGAAATATTTTTTAAAGTCGTGACATATTTGCCAATGTAGACATCATTTGCATAAAACCAATGTCGTTTATAGCAGTCAAGGTCTCTTCCAAGATAAAAATCCCCGTAGAGGCTAAAACCGAATTCATCAGTTACATATAATGGGTTATTCATAGAGTCCTTAAAAATGAGATTATTGATTTTTTTGGGGTATTGTGTGGGACTGTATGAGTAACGTAATTGAAAATCTGATTGAAAAAGACTTTTAACACTTGAAGGTATGGTGATTGTATCTAAAGAGTCGATTCCTCCAAAAAAATTGGAAGGAAGGTTGGTTACGTTGTCGCTGATCTCGATTTTTTTGATAGGTAATTCTCTGAAAAGGCTCATTTCTCGAGCGTCACCAATTTTCAGGTTTCTACCCAGATAGATGTATTGTAAATGTGTTGCTAAAAAAGTATTTATATCGCAAGATTCTTGAAATAAGTCATATTTGGAATTATCAAAAGTGAGATTATTTGATTTTTCTTCACCTAAAATCACAAGTCGCTCTAATCCTGAGTAGGCAAATGCGAAATTTTCAATGGTCTTAGTCGTTATTGGTATGACGAGTTCTTTTAGTTTGCTACAACGTCTAAAGGCAGAGCATCCAATACTTCTTATGTTTCCAAGTTGAACATCCTCAAGGTTTGTACAGTCGTAAAAAGAATATTCTCCGATACTTGTTGTATTCCCCAGTTTAATTCTTTTTATCCCTTTGCATCCGAAAAAGGTGCTATCCCCAATTGTCGTTAAATTATCATTAAATTCAATGCCTTGAAGATTTTCACAATTCTCAAATGCGTGGGACTCAATCGACTCAATTGTATTTGATAACTTAACCTCTCTGATTGCGGAATTTTTAAATGCTTCTTTACCAATTCCTATTACAGTCAGGGTTCTGCCTTTATACTCAATAGTAGAAGGGATGTTTATTGTACCAGTGTACTCGTTTTCGCCATGAGTGACGACCAAAGTGTTTTTGGTTGCGTTGGCATTATAGTATATACCATCAATGTAAAGGTCGTAGGCAAATGCTTGCATAGATAGCATTGCCAGTAATAAGAATAAGAAATTTTTCATAAGTGTATAATTTATAGAGTAATAATGTGTTGTTGTTTTTTTGGGTGTGTTACTATTTTTGTTTTCCGAAATTTTTTACGGAGTGTCCTGTCATATTACAAAGCTCGTCTAACAGAATTTTTGATTTCTCGAGAAACTTGCTTGTGTAGTCTGGCGTGGTGATCGAAATCATGCCGTCTTCAAAAATTACACCTTTTTCTATCATGGCAATGTGCTTCATTAACTTTGCTTCTCGAGCGGTACCAGAATTGTTGTGGCATAAATTGTTCCTTACCATTTTAGCTTCATTTTCAATCCACTCCTTGGCTTCTTTGGCTTCTTTTGATAGTGTCTTTTCACTTTTTTCGCAGATTTCTTGAATTTGTTCTTGCGTGTTTTGTTTTCTATGCGTATTTGCCAATTTGCAAATGGTGCTTTCAAAATGTGAAAATGCAACGATTAAGCATGCCTGATAAAAAAGGTTTGGCAGTTCATCAGCTATGTCTAAACGCCTAAGTTCTGAATGTGAAATTGATAACTCAACATCTGGGTCGCCGTCAGAATTTTCCTTGGCGAAGTTCTTTATTTCATCGTATTGCTCCTTTTCCCATTTTTCCAATAATGATGGGTATAAGTAAAGCATGCGTTGAATGAATGATATTCGGTCTTGTGTCTGTGCTAAAAAGTTGTCACGAGAAGTAAAAGCCATAAGCGTTGGTTTTTATACGCCAGTGGCCCCAGTTTGGCAGGTAACATATAAAATGTGATGATACAAAAAGAAAAAGGCGCAGAGCCAATTTGTCACTCGTTCCACACTATAAAGGCTCTAGCATTGCCCAGTTTGTCGAAACGAGCAACGCCGAAAGCCCCACGCCAGTGTATATGTATATGTCCACATTATGCCGACAAATAAACAGTTTATCTGCCAACCTTTGTGGGGTGCATATATGATACACCTTGTGAGACGCTCTGCATTGCTTTGTTTTTTTGACAAACTTAATTGAGAACTGCTAGATTCTTATAGCGTCAAAACCAAAGCGCACAAATACGCCAAAATCCAAATGTATGTTCGTTCCACCCTCTGTCCCGATGGAGCTTTCGGTGTGAAAATGAACATCGCAAAAGTAATTAATTTTTATTAAATAAAGAAACCTTTGCTCGAAAATGTGAAAATGGTCAAGGACGTTGGGGATTGGACATGAGGGGGCGATGGAGGGTTGGTTTTAACGTTGATTTTGCAACTATTAACCGCAAAAAACCGCTTGTTAGCGCAATTATTACTACTTTTGCACTGAATATGGTGAAACTTGACCAAATACAAGAAACGATAAAACCGGAACTGGCGCGGCTCAACGCCATCATCGCCAGCACGCTGAAGAGCCAAAGCGCGCTCACCGACCACATTGTCACCGACTATCTGCGCACTAAGGGCAAGCAGATTCGCCCTGTGCTGGTGCTGCTGAGCGCAAGGCTGTTTGGCGGCATCAATGAGCGCGTGCTCAACGCTGGCGCCGCTATTGAGCTTCTGCACAATGCCTCGCTTATCCATGATGATGTGATTGACCAGAGCATGTCGCGCCGTGGACTGCCCACAGTGAACAGCGTGTGGGACAACCATGTGGCTGTGCTTGTGGGCGACTATTTTGTGAGTGGTGCTCTGGCGTGCGCCGTACGGGCCGATGATATGCGCGTGCTCAGCTCGCTCTCGAAGATGGGCGCCGACTTGGCGATGGGTGAAATTGACCAAATCGACAACGCGCGCAGCCGCGAAATCACTGAAGAGGTGTATATGACCATCATCAGCCGCAAGACGGCCTCGCTTTTCACCAGCTGTGTGGAGGTGGGCGGCATCACGGCTGGCGCCGATGCGCAGGCGCTCGTGAAACTGAAGCGTTATGCCGAGCTGTTGGGCCAGTGCTTTCAAATCAAGGACGACACTTTCGACTATTATCACGACCCAGCCGTGGGAAAGCCTACGGGCAACGACCTGCGCGAGGGGAAAATCACTTTGCCGCTCATCTATGCGCTCGGTAGAAAAGAGCTGCCAGATTGTGAGCAGATGAACAGGCTGGTGCATAAGCCAGAACTCAGTGATGGGGAAATCGACCGCCTGGTGGAGTTTGCCAAAGCCAGTGGCGGCATCGACTACGCGTTTCGCACGATGGAACGCCTTCGCACCGAAGCCGACGCGCTGCTTGCCGATTTTCAGCCGAGCCCTACGGTGGATGCTTTCAAGGCCATTTTCAGCTACATCATCACCCGTAACAAATAACTTCGGCGAATATTTAAAAGAATAAACGAAGGCGCGCATTTCACTAATCTTGCGCGCCTTCGTTCGTTTATTCTCCTTTTAAATATGCCTGCCCACTGCACATATTTGAGGGCAGTTATCTTCTGCCGTGCTTTTTCAGATACTGGATGAGCAAGGCAGGGCGGTCGGTCTGGATAAACTGTGCGTGCCGCTGAAGCAGCCATCCCCAGGAGCCTTCTGTGTCGCCGTCGATAGCGGCACGGTCGTCGTCATGTCCGCCGTTGAGCGATGGCCACAGGGCGTTGAGCCACACTTTCACACCGGCAGCGTCTACCTTTTTGAGCAGCCTTTCCACATTCGGCGTCACCTGCTTGAAGCAGCACTCTATGGCCACGGGGTGAATGGCTAAAAACTCGTCGAGCACCTGCTCCGCGCTGTCCACATCAAGTTTGACGATAGGCATAAAAATGGACTTGCTGATCACGTCGCCCTTCTCCTTCTGAATCTTTTCAAGCCGGCCTCCGCATTTGATCACGATTTGGTCGAGCATGCCAAGCCGCTGTGCCGTGGCATACACTTCATCGAAATAGTCGTAGCCCTTGTCCACGTTGATCAGCACTTTTCCTTTCAGCGCGGCAAACACCTCTTCCATAGTGGGCACTTGCACGGTGGTGACGCGGCCCATGCCGTTGCGCAGGCGCAGGCTCTTGATTTCAGCGAGTGTGAGGTTTTTCACCTCGCCCTTTCCGTTGGTGGTGCGGTCCACCTTCTTGTCGTGCATCAGCACCAGGTGCCCGTCTTTTGTCTTGTGCAGGTCGAGCTCCACCATGTCCACGCCCATTTTCACGCAGTTGAGCATGGCAGGGATAGAGTTTTCAGGTGCGTTACGCCAGTCGCCTCGGTGCGACACCACAAGCACGCGCTTCGCCTTAGGGTTGTGCAAGGCTTTGAGTGAAAGTTTCAGGTCACCGTCGGCGAAGACCAAGTTCACGCTCATCACCACTAACAGTAGTGCTGTAAAAATCCGTTTCATCTTAAATTGATATTACAAGTTCTTAATTTTTTTTACAAATATATCAAATAACCGCACCTTGGGCAAGAAAATCGCCCCCAAAAACGCCTATAAAATAAAAGTGCGCTTTTTCACAAAAGCACACCTCTATCATAACCAAAATTCAAGTATATAATCTTTGTTAGCCTTTCTCTTTGTGCCTCTCGCCACAAAAGCGGGTGTGGCACAAACTGTTGTCAATAGTATTTTAAAAGGAATAAGTTTATCTTCTATCTTTCACTCACAAAATTAATAAAGTTTTCTGAATACACAATCAAAAATAATGTAAACAAAAACTAATAAAAGCAAACGAAGTGGCAACAGGGGGCAATTTTACATTTTTTATCGCATTGTTAATTATTTTAAGGGTGCTTGGTCCAAAAAATCAGCAATTACCAGTTTGGACTTCCTTTATCGGAGCGTGGTAGCGACACCAGACTCGATAGTCTCGCCCAATCCCCCCCTTTAGCTTTCAGTGTGAATCAGTGTGAAGCTGTGTCCACTATGCGCAAAAAAAAGATTGTGCCATGCCCTCTCAGTGGCGCGGCACAATCGCTATTGTCGTTTTTCCGATAACTCACTATTAGCGAGTTAATATGCTGGCGCACTCGGCATAGCGCGCAAGCGCAGTCTTGCTTACTTTTGACGGAAATAAAGATTGATGGGGGTGCCCTTGAGGTCCCAACGCTCGCGAATCTGGTTCTCCAGATAGCGCTTGTAGGGGTCTTTTATCCACTGCGGTAGGTTGCAGAAGAACACAAACGATGGCACGCGAGCCTCTTTAAGCATGGTCACATACTTAATTTTCACCATCTTGCCTTTTGTGGCTGGCGGCGGATACGCGCCTATAATTTCTTGCATGGCATTGTTGAGCTGCGATGTGGGAATGATGCGCTTGCGGTTGTTATACACTTCTATGGCCTCTTCCAGCGCTTTGTAGATGCGCTGCTTGGTGAGCGCAGAGCCGAAAATGATGGGAAAGTCGGTGAACGGGGCAAACCGCTGGCGTATGGTGTCTTCCATATACTTGATGGCCTTCTGCGACTTTTCCTGTGCGATGTCCCACTTGTTGACCAGCACCACCAGGCCCTTGCGGTTCTTCTCAATGATGGAGAAGATGTTCACGTCCTGCGACTCGATGCCGCGTGTGGCGTCAATGATGAGGATGCACACGTCGCTGTATTCAATGGCGCGGATGCTGCGCAGCACCGAGTAGTATTCCACATCCTCGTTCACCTTGTTCTTCTTGCGGATGCCGGCGGTGTCGACCAGGTAGAAGTCGAACCCGAACTTGTTGTAGCGAGAGTAGATGCTGTCGCGCGTGGTGCCTGCAATGTCGGTGACGATGTTGCGCTTCTCGTCCATCAAGGCATTGACGAGCGATGATTTCCCGGCGTTCGGACGGCCCACGATGGCGAAGCGTGGCAAGTCGTCGTCGATGTTCTCCTCCTCTTTTTCGGGCATAAGGCGCACCACCTCGTCCAGGAGGTCGCCAGTGCCAGTGCCATTGATGGCGGATATGGAGAAAGGCTTGCCCAGTCCGAGCGAGTAGAATTCGCTCTCGAGGAATATGCTCTCGTTGTTGTCGTCTTTGTTGGTGACCAGCACCACTGGTTTCTTGCTGCGTCGCAGAATGGATGCCACATGGTCGTCGAGGTCGGTGACGCCATTTTTGATATCGACCATAAAGAGAATCACGTCGGCCTCTTCGATGGCGAGCGCCACTTGCTTATTGATTTCGTCTTCAAAGATGTCCTCGCTGTTCACTACCCAGCCGCCGGTGTCGACCACCGACATTTCTATGCCTCCCCATTCCGTTTTGCCATACTGGCGGTCGCGCGTGGTGCCGCTCTCGTTGTTCACGATGGCCGCACGCGTCTTGGTCAGGCGGTTGAAGAGGGTTGATTTGCCCACGTTGGGGCGTCCTACTATTGCTATAAGTTTTGCCATTGCTGTGTTATGATGAATTTGGTGAGGTGGCTTGCCTTTTTCTGGTCAGAGTCCCTCCAAGCGCATAGCAGCTTGGCAAGCCAGCTCAGTAAATGAATGTATATTCTAAAAAAATATGCCAGCGCGTGGCCGTCAGTCGAGATAGCCGAAGGCTTTGAGTTTCTTCTCCTGGTTGCGCCAGTCCTTTTCCACTTTCACGAAAAGCTGTAGATACACGTGCTTCTCAAAAAACTTCTCTATTTCTTTTCTTGCCTCAATGCCCACGTGCTTTAGCTTCCTGCCCTGGCGGCCTATTATTATGCCCTTCTGTGAGTCGCGCTCCACGTAGATGACCGCCATAATGTGGATTTCATGGTCGTTCTCGTCGAATTTCTCCACAATCACCTGCGTGGCGTAAGGCACTTCCTTGTCGTAGGTGAGCAGAATCTTCTCACGCACAATCTCGGTGACGAAGAAGCGTGATGAGCGGTCGGTGAGCGCGTCCTTGCCGAAGTAGGGCGGGTTTTCGGGCAGCAGCTCCACGATGCGCTTCTTGATTTGCGCCACATTGAAGTTCTCCTTGGCGCTGGTGGGGTAGATTTCGGCCTGGGGCAGCAGGGTGTGCCATTCGTCCACTATCTTTTCCAGCTCCTCCTGGCTCTTGAGCAGGTCGATTTTGTTGATGACCAGAATGATGGGCACTTTCTCGTGCGCCACCTTGTCGAGAAACTCCTGGTTTTTGGTGGGCGTCTCCACCACATCGGTCACATAGAGCAGCACGTCGGCGTCTACGAGTGCGCCGGTGGAGTATTCGAGCATACTCTCCTGTAGCTTAAACTTGGGCTTCAGCACGCCGGGAGTGTCGCTGAACACGATTTGGTATTCATCGGTGTTCACGATGCCCATGATGCGGTGGCGTGTGGTCTGTGCCTTGCTGGTGATGATGGAGAGGCGCTCTCCCACCAGAATGTTGCTGAGGGTAGATTTCCCCACGTTGGGGTTGCCTACGATGTTGACAAATCCTGCTTTATGCATAAAGTAGAGAGATTAAATGAGGGTGAAATATTTGATACTGGAAATTCAGGCCCCATTGCTTTGTATTCAATGGCTGAATGGCTGAAAAAGGCCTACTTGAAATCATTTTCATATATATAAACAAAAAACGCACCGCCCCGTGTAGTCTCGCTTGCAGGGGCGAAATGCATTTTTTGCTTATAATGTGGCTCCCGTCATTTCTGCTGTGAGTGAAATGATGGAGAATGTGTGTGCCCTATGCGTTAGCCGCATGGGGTTCGCAGCCCTCTTAACTAAAGGCGGTTAAATACCCCAGATGAGGTAAGACGCACCCCAAGTGAAGCCTGCGCCAAAGGCTGTGAGCACAATCTTGTCGCCCTTCTTCAAGCGGTCCTTGTTCTGGTCGAGACAGATAGGGATCGACGCCGCACTGGTGTTGCCCACCTTCTGAATGTTCACGAGCACTTGCTCATCGCTTAGGCCAAGGCGGCTGCCCACAGCCTCGATGATGCGGAGGTTGGCCTGGTGAGGCACGAACCACTTCACGTCCTCCACCTTGAGCCCGTTGCGCTCCATCAGCGTCTTGCTGGAGTTGAACATATCCATCACGGCTGCCTTATACACTGCGCGTCCCTCTTGATAGAGGCAGTTTTCTTTGGCGTCGACAGTGGCATGTGTGGTGGGGTGTGCCGATCCGCCAGCCTTGTAAACGAGGTGCTCCAGCCCGCTGCCGTCCACATGGAATAAGCCGTCCACAAATCCCACAGCCTCTTCAGTAGGCTCCATGAGCACGGCTGCCGCACCGTCGCCAAAGAGAGGGCAAGTGGCACGGTCTTCGTAGTTCACCATGCTCGACATCTTCTCTGCGCACACCACAATCACTTTCTTGTAGAGCCCGCTCTTGATGTAGGCGTTGGCGTCGTAAGTGGCCACGATAAATCCGGCGCATGCGGCCTGAATGTCGTAGGCGTAGCATTTCTTCTCCAGTCCACAGCCGTGAGCAATCACAGACGCGGTGGAAGGGAAGCGGTAGTCGGGGTTGGAAGTGGCGCAGATAAGCAGGTCCACGTCGTCGGGGTTTGTGCCAGTTTCTTCAAGAAGCTTGTTCACGGCTTGAATGCCCATATAGGAAGAGCCCACCTCTTTTTTGAGGATACGGCGCTCTTTAATGCCCACACGGGTGGTGATCCACTCGTCGTTGGTATCGACCATGCGTGAGAGCTCGTCGTTGGTGAGAACGTAGTCGGGCAGGTATGAGGCAATGCCAGAAATCTTTGCGTTAAGCATATCGAAATTGAGTCTTTAAATAAGCAAGTATATCCCAAATAGCACCTTGTCAGCGTTATTCAGGATACACAGAATTCTGTTGAGTTAATCTCAAGTGGGTTTGTAGCCTTATTAAACAGCTGCCTCTTCGCCCATTACATGTTTGCCGCGATAGTAGCCGCATTCAGGGCAAACGGTGTGATAAACATGCCATGCGCCGCAGTTGGAGCACTGTGCGATAGTTGGAGCTACAGCCTTGTCATGAGTTCTGCGCTTAGCTGTGCGAGTCTTTGATTGTCTACGTTTAGGATGTGCCATTTTCTTATTGTTTTTTAGTTGTTATCTTTTAGCTTCTTCAGCGCGGCCCATCGTGGGTCGATGTCGCCATCGTCGGAAGAAAGTTTGTTTGTCTCACTTTCGCTGCTTTCGGGGCTGTCGTGCATCTGGTCGTCGTCGGTGATGTTCACTGCGCGCATCTGCTCCAGCCTGTTGAGCATCTGTTGGTTGCAGCCCCCGTCGGGGTGCGTGTGCATAATAGGAATGGTGAGCAGTACAGTGTCGCGCATTAGCGGAGTCAAGTCGAGCTCACGCCAGTGGCCAGGTATCACGAGCACTTTATCGTCGCTATCGTCATACTCATCCCCTTCCTTCACGGTCAAATTGTAGGTGGTGTCCACCGGCAGCCTCATATCGTCGAGGCAGCGGTCGCATGGAATTGTGATTTCTCCGCTGAACTCAAACGACAGTTGGTAGATTTCATCGTCTTTGCGGTCCACTTTCAGGGTGGCTTCAACGTTGGCATCGCGCACTTCGGTGGCTTCCACATCGTTGAAGAAAGCTGTGTCCAAGTGGTAGTTAAACTCCTGAACACCAATCGACAAAGACTTAAGTGGCAACTTGTGTGACGCCATTTCTCTACAATTTTAACGTTAAAATCGGCACAAAGTTATAAACTTTCTTGCTAATATTCAAGATTTTGCCCACAATTTTGATTTTTTTATCTAAACGCCGCACCGTGGATTTCAGGTAGCCGTGCGCCTGCCGCAAAGGGTGACTTCATGCCGTCATTTCCAGTTTTTGTAGGGGTTTTTAGACAGTGCCGAGTTGTAGTACCGAGGGTCGCCTGTCACCTCCATTCCAATCCATTCGGGCTTAGAGAATGGCTCGTTTTCATCTGCGAGCTCCACCTCTGCCATGGTGAGACCTTCGTTGTCGGCGAAAAACTCGTCCACCTCCCACGTGTGGATGCCGTCGGTGGCTTTCACCAGGTGGCGGCATTTGTCGATCACGCCCGGCTCAGCCAGCTTGAGCAGCGCGCGGGCGTCGGCCACGGGGATTTCCTTCTCCCACTCAAAGCGCTTCACGCCGCTTCCGTCGGCGATGCCTTTCACAGTGATGTAACCCTTGTCGGCCCTCACCCTCACGCGCACGGTGCGCTCGGGCACAGAACTGATGTAGCCTTGTGTGATGCGGGTGCACTGGAAGGCCTCCGCCTTGTAGCGGTCGTCCTTTACGAGAAATTTTCGTTCTATTTCTTGTGCCATATTCTTACTGATGTGATGGTGGTGCAAACTTAACTAAAAAATTGAGAATATTGGCATATATGTAGATTTTTTGTAGTAATTTTGAACTGATGGAATTGCAACGCTTTTTGGTGGAGGGACGGATTGAGGCCGGGTGCGACGAGGCCGGGCGCGGCCCGCTTGTGGGTCCGGTGACTGCCGCCGCAGTGATTTTGCCCCCCGATTTTCACAACGAGGTGATCAACGACAGCAAGAAGCTCACGGAGCGGAAGCGCAATCTGCTGCGCCCCGTTATTGAGGAGCAGGCCCTGGCATGGGCTGTGGCGCACGTGTGGCCAGAGGAAATCGACCGCATCAACATACTGAACGCCTCTATCCTGGCGATGCACCGCGCGCTCGACCAGCTACCGGTGCGACCGGAGTTTGTGCTCGTGGACGGCAACCGCTTTAAGCCCTATGGCAGCACTCCTTACCAGACCATCGTGAAGGGCGACGGCAAGATGATGAGCATAGCCGCGGCGTCGATTCTGGCGAAAACGCACCGTGATGAGTATATGCGCGGCATAGCGGCCGAGTATCCACAATATGGATGGGACCATAATATGGGCTATCCCACAAAAGAGCATTATGCGGCTATTGAGCGGTATGGCATCACGCCCTATCACCGAAAAAGTTTTAATCTTGAGCACAAGCAGCTTTCATTATTCGATTAACATACACGATATGTCCACACTCTACATTTCAGATCTCGACGGCACCCTCTTGGACGCCGACTCCCGCATCAGCCGCGAAACCGTGCGTGTTCTCAACCCGATGCTCGATGCAGGGCTGCTTTTCACGGTGGCCACGGCGCGCACACCTGCCACGGTGGTGCCGCTGCTCAGCCAGATGCACACGCGCCTGCCTTTTATCGTGCTCAACGGCGCCGCCACTTGGGACAGCCAGAAGGGCGACTACTGCCACGTGAACGTGATTCCACAGTCCACGGTAGAGGCCATCTGCGCCGTGTATGGCAGGCACGGGCTGTGTCCGCTTATTTACCGCAGGCATGGACGCATTATCCACACCCATCATTTTGGCGCGCTCTCTCCACAGGAGGAGAAATTTGTGGAGGAGCGGCAGGGCCTTGAGCTGAAGAAATTTGTGCTCGACAACCCTGACTATCTTCATAGCCCCGACGAGGCGATGCTCATTTTCTCTATGCAGGACTATGAGCGCCTTCGCCCCATCTACGAGGAGGTGAGCGCCACGATTCCATGCTCGGCAGTGTTCTACCACGATATTTTCGACCCTTCGGCGGGGCTGCTCGAAATCTATGCCCCAGGGGTGAGCAAGGCTGCGGCTGTGAAGCGCATGAAGGACGCCATTGGAGCCACGGAAGTGGTGGTGTTTGGCGACAACCGTAACGACATACCTATGATGCAGGCCGCCACACGCGGCGTGGCGGTGGAGAACGCCTTCCCTGATGTGAAAGCCGCCGCCAGCGAGGTGATAGGCACCAATGTGGACTGCGCAGTGCCGCACTTCATTCAGGCGCAGTGGCAAAAGTAAATTCTTTATAATCAAGTGAAATCAAGAACCTCGTGCCTTAGTAGTAGATGATGTGGCGGTCGTAGGTGAGTGAGCCCAATATGCCCCAGCCACCGCCCACATTGCTATACAGCCCTATGGGGTTGGTGTAGACGTCGTCGGTGGAGATGCGGAACTGCTGATACGACTTCAGAAAATAATACATGTCGGGGGTGATGGTCTGCAGCTCCAGTATCACTTGCGGCTTTTCGCCATAGCGCTTGCGGCTTTCTACCGTGAATGTGTAGTCCTGCCCGTTGAACAGGTGGTCGTCAAACACGTTACTGATGCCCGCCTTCCAGTCGCCGAACGGCTTGGTGAGCATATTGTCCACAAAAATCACGTCCTCAGAAGTGAAAGCGTCGGATATGGTGTAGTACGTGTCTTTGTAAATGCCCGTGTACTGATAGCGTTCAGCCAGCCCGCGCACCCTGAGTCGGTAGAAGTCGTGGGTGGAGCCAGGGTCGTGTATGCGCAGGGTGATGCGCATCACGGAATCCACTCCGTAGTATTCATAGGGATTATCCAGTGGCTTGGTGCCATCGTCCCCGTTGTCGCTATACACCACCTCGGTGCCTACCACCTCTATTTTCCGGGGCTCGTTCATCACCGTTGTAGCGCTCACGTCGTCATAGCCCGGAGCCTTCACGTTCACCTCTATTTTGTCGCCCACCTGTGGCCGATAGTCGCAGGTGTAGTCAAAAGGTTCTTTGTCGTTGTAGGTCAAAGTGTATTTTTCCGTTCCGTTGACGGTAATTTCCGCCTGTGCGTCTTTTATCGCTATCTGTGTTTGGTACAGCGAGTCGAGCTCTTTATTATATTTATCAACGCTGGTGAATACGTGTGAGGGGCTGTCGTTGATGGTGAACGACCTCGACACCATCATCGAAAACGGCGCATCGGTAGTGGCGAGCGCATACACGGCGATGCCAGGCTTCTGCTCCCCTTCAAAATCTAATATTTTCTCACAGCTCGTCAGCGACATGGCGACAGCTGCTGTGAGCCACATGGATAGTAGGATATGTATTTTTCGCATCTTTATTCAGAATTTTTGTGTTATACTGATTGAGGGCATGATTGGGAAAGGGCAGATACCTTTCAGCACAGCCTTGTTGCCGCTATAGCCCATATACACACTGCTCACATTATAGTGGTTATACACATTGTACACGCCAATGCCTATCACGGTTTCGCCCAGCCGGTGCTTCATCGAGAGGCTGGCGTTGACATCGAGGTGGTGTGAGTCGGGGAGCTTGTAGTCGTTGACGTTGCGAAACGTCTGGAACGGCAGCACAATGCCAGTAATGTCCCTAAACTTATCGTTAACCACGTCACCCATTGTCCGCCAGCCCATTATTTCATATAGTTTTTCTCCATACATCATCACAGGCACTACACCGCCATATTCGCCCAACGTTGTTCCCCACACGATGGTGTAGGGCACATTGCCTCTGCGGCCCGACTGATAAGTCCACGATGCACTGAGGTCGATAGCCACCCGCCTTGAGAGCGCAAAGTGCTGGGTCACATTGACCGACAGATTGTGGCGGCGGTCGGTGGAAGCATAGAATTCCTTGCCTCCGTTGATTTCATTCCCTCCCTTGTCGAATTTGCGCAGTGCCTTCGACCAGGTGTAGGAAACCCAGCCAGTGGTGTTGCCCACTTTTCGCTCCGCAAGCAGTTCAAAACCATAACTCCGCCCTTTGCCAAGTGCCACTATTTCACGCCAGTTTTGGTCTGCCACAAAATAGCTCGCCCCGTTGCGGTATTCCAGCACGTTGTCCATCGTCTTATAGTAGGTCTCCGCCGCAAAGTTAAAGCCTGCCACCTCATAGCTCAGCCCCATGCCCAAAAGGTGACTCTTCATTAGGGGCACATCTTTCGTCGCCGCCACCCAGATGTCGCTGGGCATCACTAAATTGTTGGTGACAAGGCGGTGTATGCCCTGCGTCATATAAGAGTAAGAGACCTTCGCCGACAGATTTTGTGCTATGGTCTGCCTCAGCGACAGGCGTGGCTCCAGTGCCACATACGATTTGCTGGTCACGAAATACGAGCTTAGACGCAAGCCGTAGTTCACCTTCAGTCCGCCAAACACCGAAAAGTCGTCTTCGGCATAAACCGATGCAAGGTTCACATACTGGTTATCGCCCCGCTTGTAATCCACATACTCATGCGTGGTTATATACTTGGGGTCCTTCACTTTGTCGATGTCTTCATCATAATTCAGCTTTTCCCGGAAGCGTTCCGTAGTGGCATCTTTCAGCACCTTCGTGTAGGGATTGAGCACCTGCCGCGACAGTTTCACGCCGTAGCGCAGATGGTGCCTCTCACCCACGCGCCAGGAGTCGTCGGCAGTAAGCGCAAAGTCTTTCACACCCGAGTGCATGGTAATGCTGTTCACTTCTTTGCGAGTAGAAAAAGGCCTGAACCGATCGACCACGGCATCTAAATAATGGCTGCGATGCGACATGTCGTAAAGATACTGGCTATAGTTCACATTGATGTTCAACCGGTGCTCAGGAGTGAAGAAGGTGGTGAAATAAAGGCTGGTGAGCAGATTGTTCCATTTGCTCTCAGTGCTGCTCGAGCGGTGCTCGTCTTCTCTATATTGGCTTTCAGGAAACACCGTGGCATCGTCAATCGTGTTTTTGTGGCGATGGCTTTTAGTGGGCGTCTCATCGTCGTTGTCGTTGCCGAAATAAAACAAAGCCGACAAGCGGCTGCGCTCATTGAATTTGTGCACCAGTTTAGCCGTGATGTCGTAATATTTCATATTGGAATAGGGACGCATCGCCTCAGGCTTGTCGTAGTAGTGCTCAAGCAGAGGCCTGGCTATCAGATTGAAATACGACATACGAGCTGCCACATTGAAGGAGGTGTGCCCTTTCCATATCGGGCCTTCAGCCTGGATCCGCCCCGTGAGCATGCCAAGGCTCAGAAGGCCGTGATACTTATTGTAGTCGCCCTCCTTAATGCCCACATCCACCACACTCGAAAGGCGCGAGCCGTATCTGGCAGGGAATGCGCCACGATAGAAGTTGATATTGCCCACCATATCGGGATTGATGGCACTCACGTAGCCCCTCAGGTGCTCCGCGTTGTATATCGCGGAGCCGTCGAGGGTGATGTAGTTCTGGTCGTAGTCGCCACCGCGCACAAAAAGACCCGCCGAGCCCTCTGTGCCCGCCTGCACGCCAGGGAACTTCTGAAGCGACTTCATCACATCGGGCTCGCCAAGAAACACGGGCACAGTGAGTATCTGCGCCTTACTCAAGGAGATGGCGCTCATCTGCGACGATGCCGACCCGAAATTGCTTGCGCTTCCATACACCACCACGTTTTCGAGCTGCTTCCCTTTCTGTAGCTTACTACTGTCGGCAACAGCAGCAGTTCCTCCATAGTTTGCCGCACCTGCCGACAATACTACAAGGCAAGAGGCTAAAAATACTATACGTCTCATAAGCGAAGAGTGTTTATTCCGATGGAACTATTTTCCACACCATCCTCACATACGACGAGTTGATGTCATAACCCGTCACTTCCCTATGAAGCTTGTAGTCCAAAACCATGCGCCCACCACCATCAGCCTTATCAAGACTGACAACAATAAATTCATCAGCAGGGTAAATGGAACCATCTATTGTGGCTGAAGGCTGTGCGGCAATCAGCAATTTTCCCTTTATGACGACTTCCCGATAGCTGGTGCGTGTATGCCCACCCTCTAATAAATATAGATATTCCATCTTCTTGTCTTTGTCGGTATGTATCTTCACTGGCAAAGCATTTATATTAAGCAACTTTCCTGACACGGTATTGTTGTCGTAATAAAAGAAATATTCTCGCTCCCACTCGTAATTATTCAGCGCATCGGTCAGTTGTTCTCTGGTGAAATTCATATTAGCTTCAACCAACTTTCCGTTCTCTATGAACACTTTTCCGTTACCATCTTGTGGGCGCTTTAAATCGGGTTTTCTATTGTAATCAGGTTCATCATTGCTGCACGATGCCGCACAAAGCGCCACCAATAGCAGTAATAGCATATAACTTAACTTCTTCATAACTATTTAGCTTTTTGAGTAATATTTATATTTTATTGAGTAACAATTGGTTCATAAGTAAATTCGCCAACAAGCTGGTTGGAGCTGTTGTAAAACCTCGGATACATTTCATAAATTCCTGTACGGGTAAAAGTTACATTCACTCCATTTTCAGATGTGTCGTTGATTACTGCATATCCTTCTGCTACAGCATCATCACCTTTTGCCGTTTCGATAGTACATATCATTTTGGAATATAAATATGCCCCCATATCTGCTGAATAACCAGCTGCTACATTCACCCCAATTTCTCCATCTCCATTACTACAAGTGATCAGACCATATTTAACAGCTGGAGCGGGCGGTGTACCAAAATGGGCATAGTATTTTCTGGTGTCCATATTTGGATATGGGCCATACCCTGAGGCGTGACGCATCAATGGCCCCGCTCCCCATTTTGACTCATACATTTCCGGCACAGTAGCGGACACTATGGCTGAGTGGTCGGAAAGATAATAGTGCACCTTCTTAGCATTTGACTCTGAGGTTTCAATATAATAATCATTCGTCCAGTATTTTTCAATATTAGGTTTATTATCAGATGTAGTTTTGTTTATCCAACAAATGGTATCGCCACCATCAGAAAGATTCCACGCATAACTATGGCAATTATAAGTAACTGTTGAGCCTGCCAATAAAGTAGCGTTGGGAAATCGCTTTTGATACTCTGCATTATAGTACTTATTTTCAGTATCCGATTGATCTGTTCTAATAATCACCTCTATTGCTTTGCCTCCTTTTGTGTGTATTGTGGCAAAAGTCTGGGCAAAGCTCGTTCCTATGCTTAAAACAGTCAAGCATATTGTAATTAATATTGATTTCATAGCTTTATCTGGTTTAGGTTATTTGGACACAATCGCTGACACTTCAGAGTATTCCTGTGGGGAGTCCACATTTCCACCAGCAGCCACAAAAGCTTTCAAAGTTTCGGCATCCACAGCAGAAAGCGCGCCCTCCGCTAATTTCACTTGTGAATTGATAAGTTGAGAGCGGAGCAGTGCCACCAGCGCAAAAAGTAGAAAAATCCTGTTCTTCATTGTCTCAAAAATTTTTATGGTAAATCATAAGGAATTCTTTTGGTGAAATATAATAGAAGATAAGTTAATCTTTCAATGGTCCAATTATATTATTTTTTCTCATATCACACAACATTACACACTAAAAAACACGATTTTTTTATTTTTTAACAAACAGATTGACTTATCGTAACGTAAAAAACGAAAAAAACAGCGTGGACGCGGCACTTGCCACATCCACGCTATCACACATTAAACCAATACGTTACAAATAATATTTAGAAAAATGACCAGCCCACTCCCCGATGCTCACACGCATCATCACCCCACCAATATTCAATTCGTGGAAATTCGGGCAATTCGTGGTCAATATTGCCCCAAAAAAGGATTTCCACAGAGCCAGGCTATGTGGTTAGCGAGGCGAGCACGCCTGCCAAGAGGGTGGCGGTCTCGATGGTGTCGGTGGCGGTCTCGATATTGGTGGAGTCGAAGCGCAGCTGCGCCTTGGCGTAGTACGTTTCGCGCTCGGCGAGCGACTTTTTCACAAAATCCAGTATCTCCTCATCAGCCATCTCCGCCACAAGTGGGCGCTTCGCCTTTTGCTCTGGTAGGCTCAAGCGCGCCGCTATGCGCTCGGCCGACGTGGTGAGCCAGATGGTGAGCCCCATGCTGTTCATCAGCTCCATGTTGCCACTGAAGCACGGTGTGCCGCCCCCGCACGCCACTATGCCGCCCAAGTGCGCCACCTCGCGCAGCGCCTGCTGCTCTATCTTTCGGAACCCAGCCTCCCCCACCTCGCTGAAGATTGTGGAGATCCTGGCCTCGTGGCGCTCCTCAATATAGTCGTCGAGGTCGATAAAGGGCACCTTCATCACTGCCGCCAAAGCGGCTCCGAGCGTGGTTTTGCCGCACCCCATGTAGCCAACCAGAAAAATGGTGGGCATCGTAGTCACATTCATTGCCACGCTCGCTTTACAGACTTTCAAGAATGCGCTTGAGCACCACTTGGCACGAAATTTCACGGTTTGCCGCCTCCGGAATCACCAACGAGCGCTCGCTCTCTATCACGTCGTCGCTCACAATCATGTTGCGGCGCACAGGCAGGCAGTGCATAAAGTAGCCATTGCGGGTGAGCGCCATCTTCTCGGTGGTGATGGTCCAGCTCATGTCCTTGCTGATGATTTGGCCATAGTTGGGGTCGCGGAAGCAACTCCAGTTTTTGGCATACACAAAGTCGGCGCCACGGAGTGCCTCGTCCTGATTGTGCGTGATTTTTGCGCCACGGGTGAACTGCTCGTCGAGCTCATAGCCCTCGGGGCAAGCAATCACGAAGTCGTAGTCGGTGGCGGTCATCCACTCGGCAAACGAGTTGGGCACAGCCTGCGGAAGAGCCTTGGGGTGAGGCGCCCAGGTGAGCACCACCTTCGGCCGCTCCACGGCCTTGTGCTCCTCGATGGTGATGAGGTCGGCAAAGGCTTGCAGGGGGTGCACGGTGGCGGTCTCCATCGCAAACACCGGACGGCCGGAGTACTTCACAAACTGGTTGAAAATACGCTCCTCATAGTCGTCGCGCTTATTCTCGAAGCGGGCAAACGAGCGAACGCCTATCACATCGCAGTAGCAGCCCATCACCGGTATGGCCTCAAGCAGATGCTCGCTCTTGTCGCCGTCCATCACCACACCGCGCTCGGTCTCGAGCTTCCATGCGCCCTGGTTCACGTCGAGCACCATCACGTTCATGCCCAAGTTCATCGCAGCCTTCTGCGTGCTCAAGCGAGTGCGCAGGCTGGAGTTGAAAAACACCATTAGCAGCGTTTTGTTTTCACCGAGCGCCTTGTGGGCGAAGCGGTTGCGCTTCACCTCAAGCGCCTCTCTCACGGCGGCCTTCAAGTCGCCAATATCACTTACATGCTGAAATACCTTCATAATTCTCTGTCAATTCTTTCAATTCGTGCTGCAAGTTACCAATTTTCCCCGAAAAATCCAACCCACACCACCATTTCCTGTACCGCCTTCACTATTCAGCCGCTTTCATAAGAGCCACCGCAAAAACCCCAAACAAATCACATCGGAAATTAACAACAACGATATGAGCAACACATCCTTCCCCCCACTACCCTAAAAAATTACCGTGAGAGAGGCAGCCACTGTGCGTGGAGAGCCTCACAGGCTATAGAAACTTGTAGTGCGACAGCAAAAACGCAGCCTCCGTCATCGTACTTGCGCCCACAGCCTCCATTATCCGCGCCTTCGCCTTCTTCACCGCCACCTCCGACTTGTAGACCCTCTCCGCAATTTCTTTAGCCGACAGCCCTATTACAGACAGCGATATCACCTGCTTCTCCAAATCGGAAAAAACCAGTCTCGGCATCTTCACCCATTTATTTTGCACTGGGCTGCGCCGCCACCTTTCGCCCGTCTCACCATTGAAAATTTCAACATCCCGGTCCACACCTCTTCCGAAAAAAATTTTAAACAGCTCATAGTGCAAATCCCCCGAAGACGTAAAAGCAAGCGGCACTCCTAAAAAATAGGCACAAACTTCATCAACCCGATTAATGGCTGGATTATAGGCGCTAATATGAAGGCTTCCTGAAAGCACCATTTTTCTTTTGCTGACATCCTCTATCCGCCTTAAAAAACGGATTTTCTGCTGACACACCCTTTTCAGCTGTTGCATACCGTCTCCCAAATGTTCCTGTAGTCCATCAAGGGTTTGATGAGATTCGATTGCCGCATTACTTACATTCGCAAAGGATAGCTTTTGATATAAACAGTCATATAGCAGCACCGTGCAGTTTGTCAGCATTGAATACGCTTTTACCGCTTCTATCAGGCTGATTTTTTCATTATAGTCAGAACTTTGAGAAAATAGTGGCTTATTTGATACAACCTCCTTCATCTTATATTTGCTTTTAAAAGCATATATAAGTATTTACAGGAGATCCTCCAAAAGAATTATGCCTTTTAACAAAAGATACGAATGTATAAAAAATAAGTTGTTTTGGTATACTTTAGTTTCTTTATGCAGTGCTTACTACAGCAGTAACTTTGTAATGTTTAAAATTTATTGAAAAACAAAACAGCAACAATTATGAAACATTCAAAATTTAGCATCGCAGCATTGTTTTGCTGCGTGATGCTTCCATTAGCATCTTTTGCTCAACTCACAGTACAAGAAACAGGTAAAGTGGAAATCGGCCAGGAACAGAGTTTGGCCTCCGTTTCCACCGACAAGCAGGACACCGTAACCACACTAAAACTCTATGGCACAGGCGTGAACGGAGCGAACTCCCGCATCTCATTCGGCAACGCCACTTCGCTGGACGACCTTAACGTGATGATTGGCGAACTACCAGGCGGAATTCCAGCTTGAAGCAAGCGGAAAAACCATCTTGCATAGCGGCTTCAAAGTGGAAAATGGCGCGAAATTCAGCGTGATTAAGGGTGTATTTTAATATTCTTTCTCTGTAGAGAGAAAAAAAAACTCTAAATTATGTTTTTTTACTGCTAAATTGTATAATTTTGGATGACAGATTTAATTCAAATCAAATATATAACTAATACATAATTATTATGAAGAGGATATTTTTAAGGACATGTTCGTGCGTGGCGATGCTTGCCGCGGCAGCTTTTAATACGGCTTCTGCAGCCCCTTGGGATGACGAGTCGGTGGTTTTCGACGGTCTTCACTACACAATAGACAGCGTCAACAATACAGCCACCTGTACTTATGCAATACTCCCGCGAATTCGCACTGGTGTGTGTAAACGAGCGCCCTACACACACGACTACTACTACTCTGAGCCCTACTATGAAAAAAGCGAAAATTATGAGCATTTGGGGGCTCTTGTGGTGCCCGACTCCGTGGACAAGTTTGAAGTGGATAAAATTGGCTTCTATGCATTCCACAACAGCGGCATCACAAGTGTGACGATAGGAAAAAACGTGAAGACCCTTGATGAAGGTGCCTTTATCTGCAACGATCAGCTCGCCTCCATCAAATGGGGTGCCGCACTCACTAATATTAATCCCATGGCGTTCTACGGATGCAAAGCGCTGACCAAGGTTTCTCTACCAGATGCCGTGAAGAAAGCCGAATTTGCATGCTTCGGCGGGTGCGACAATCTCACGGAATTCTCCACTGGAAATGGCCTTGAGAGTGTAAGTAGCGGCATGTTTGAATTATGTGGCAACCTCTCCACGCTGAACATAGGCAATTCGGTAAGAGACATTGATCCAAGTGCTTTTTGGGGATGCGAGGCTCTCCACGACATCAACATTGCCCCCTCAAACAAGCATTTCACCTTCACCGACGGCCTCTTGATCAACAACGACAGCAAAAGCCTCATTTTCTTTACCACCGGGAAAGACACTTGCAGCATTCCCGACGGAATTGAGAAAGTGGAGAATGGAGCACTCTGCTTCAACGATGATATACGCAGCCTCACCATTCCGGCAAGCGTGACCTATTTCGGATATAACTCGGTGGCGGAAAACGACAACCTCACAGCCATACACTGTAAGGCCGCCACTCCTGCTAAAATAGAGGAAAAAGTGAATGTTTTCCACAATGTGACGGATCACTGCACGCTGTATGTGCCGGCTGGGGCGGTCGAGAGCTACAGGGCGGCTCCCGTGTGGAAAGACTTTAAGGAAATTAAGGAAGAGGTGGCAAGCGGCATTACCGACATTGCCGTGAGCGGCATAGGCACCAACACCGACCGCAATGTGTACGCCCCAGACGGACGCATCGTGCGCCAGAACGCCACCTCACTCGAAGGCCTCGGCAAGGGCATCTACATCTACCAAGGACAAAAGCATATCGTGAAATAAACACTGTGTTTTTACAGACAAGCAGAGCTGACGATTTGTGATTATTGTTTCATTATAAAAATTAGAAAGTTAAGATAAGCACTCGTGCCAGTATGTGGTGGAAAACAGAACGCCACATACAGGCACGAACTGTTTTAAGCGGAATACTTCTTTTTCACCGTGAGAGCAGCGAGAACACTAACCTCCGTTTTGGCATTGACAGAAAGGCACGGCACAGCCTACCTTCGCACGAAAAAAAGCTATGGAAAATACCTCACAATTTATGCACCTCAGCGAAAATGAAATGCTGAACTTATGGAAAACGGTGATGCACCTGCAGCCTGTGCACCGCGACTGCACTATTGAGCGCACCGACGGCATCGACGTGGACGAATTGCTGCTCTTGCACATTCGCCAGTGGTATGCCACGCTGCTCCAGTCGGCCTCTACATGTGTAGTGCCCGTGCTCGATGTGAAAAGTGCGCTCACCGATGTGACGGTGGCAAGCAATGGCGTGGTCACAGTGGCTGTGCCGCCACAATGCGTGCGACCCGTGGAGTGGAAACTCTCGGCATGGGACAAAAGCGTGACGCTGTTTCTCCAGCCCAGCGCACCAGAGGCTGCCTATCTGCACAGTGAATGGACCCGCCCGGGCGCCTGCGACCCCGCCGCCGTGGACTACGGCGACCGAATTCTGCTCTTCACGCTGCCAGAAGGCACACAGCCCACGTTCGACATGGCTCGCTGCGTGGTGCGTCCCGCCGACGGCACCTACTCCTTCCATCGCTCGGCGCTCGCCACGATACCGGTGTGGAGCGCCACACGTGTGCTATGACGCTTCCACCACAGAAATAGCCGCGGTGTGAATTTTTGAAAAATTTTCAAACGCCTTCTTAAAGATAATCACTAACTTTGCCCCCATGAAGAAAAAAAGTATGCTCGAACTGGGGCGAATCACCACCGAGGAGTTTAAAAGCGTGGCGAAAATCCCTGTGGCCGTCGTGCTCGACGACGTGCGCAGCGAAATGAACATTGGCAGTGTGATGCGCACCGCCGACGCCTTTGTGATCAACCACATCGCCCTCTGCGGCATCAGCGCCACCCCGCCATCAGCCGAAATCCACAAAACTGCATTAGGAGCGGAAGATAGCGTGGAATGGGCGCATTACCCCACCGTGATGCACGCCGTGGAGCACCTGCGCGGCTTGGGCTACAAGATTTGCGCCATAGAACAGGTGCACGGCAGCGTGAGCCTGGAGCGATTTACCGTAAAGCCCGGCGAGAAGTATGCCATCATCTTCGGCAATGAGGTGAAGGGCGTGAGCCAGGAGGCGGTAGATGCAAGCGACTGCTGCATCGAGATTCCGCAGTGCGGCACCAAGCACAGCCTCAACATCGCCAACACCGCCGCCATAGTGATGTGGCATTTCTTCAGCCAGATAAAGCTATGAGAAAGTGGTGATTTTTCTGTAACTTTGTATGTGGCTATGAACCTACGCAACGTATACGACTCTCGACAAATATGGAAAACAGCATTAGTGGCTGTGTCGCTGGTGCTGGCGGGAGCCTTTCTCTGGATTTCCAACAATCTGGTGAAAGACCTTGCCAAGCAGGAGCGCGACCGTATGGAGATCTGGGCCGACGCCACCAAGGAGCTTGCCTCGATGAGCGGTGAGCCTGTCTCCGACTCCACCATGGCGATGCCTGCCGACATCGACTTCCTTTTCAGCATCATCGAGCGTAACCACAACATTCCGGTGCTGCTCGTGGATGACCACGACCAGATTCTGCAATACCGCAACTTCAACCTGCCGGAGCCCATCGACAGCCTCAACCCGATGGCGCTCTCACAAGCCAACGAGCAATACTTGGAGAAGAAACTTGTGAACTTGAAAAAGTCGTCCAACAAAATCGACATAAAAATAGACCAAAGCACCACACAGCATCTCTACTATGAGGACAGCGATGTGCTGCGCCGCCTTGCCTACTACCCCTACATACAGCTGGCTGTGCTACTGCTGCTGCTGGGCATCGCCTACTTCGCCCTCATCAGCGTGAAAAAGGCCGAGCAAAACAAGGTGTGGGTGGGGCTGTCGAAAGAAACCGCACACCAGCTTGGCACGCCCATATCATCACTGATGGCGTGGACACAGCTGCTCGCATCAATGGGCGTGGACAAGAGCATAGTGGCCGACATGGACAAGGACGTGAGCCGGCTCTCGAAAATAGCCGACCGCTTCTCGAAAATAGGATCCATGCCCGAAAAAGAACTGGAATTTATCAACGAGGCTGTAAGCACCTCACTTGAATACATGAGCAAGCGCATACCCAAACGGGTGCGACTCTCACTGCACCTTGCCGACGAGGAAAACTGTGGCGTGATGCTCTGCCAGTCGCTATTTGAGTGGGTGATGGAGAATCTGACCAAGAACGCCGTGGACGCTATGGGGGGCGAGGGCAGCATCGACATCAGCGTTAAGAGCCGTGGCCTTCAGTGTGCCACCATCCTGGTGAGCGACACCGGCAAGGGAATTCCCCGTAGTCGCTTCAAGACGGTGTTCAACCCCGGCTACACCACCAAAAAACGCGGCTGGGGACTCGGCCTCACCTTAGTGAAGCGAATCATTGAAGAATATCACGACGGCAAAATCTTCGTCAAGGAATCGGAAGTGGGAAAAGGCACCACCTTCTGCATCGAAATCCCCATCGTGAACGGTAACCAACCACAAAACAAATCCACACGCAAAATATGAGCACTACACAGCAAACTTCCTCTATCACTTTTCTCGGCACCGGCAACGCCATGTGCACCCGCTGCTACAACACCTGTTTCTATATCCGCTCGAAGGCGGGCTCTATGCTGGTTGACGCCGGTGGTGGCAACGGCATATTCCGTCAGCTCTACAAGGCGCGTATCCCCTACGAGGAAATCCGACACATTTTCGTGACACATGTCCACACCGACCATATTCTGGGCGTGATTTGGCTCATACGCAAAATTTCACCGCTCATACACAAGGGCAAGCACGCCGGAAAACTGATGATCTACTGCAACAGCGAGGTGCGCCACGCCATCACCACCATTTGCAAGCTACTCATCCCCGGTAAAATTCAGCGCGCCATAGGCGAGAGCATCATTCTGAAGGAAGTGACCGACGGCGAGGAAATCATGGTCGACGACATGAGGCTCACCTGCTTCGATCTGCGCTCCACCAAGGCGATGCAGTTCGGCTTTCATCTGGAGATGCCCGGCGGTGAGCGCGTGGTGTGCCTCGGCGACGAGCCCTACTATCCACACGAGGAAAAATATGTGCGCGGCTGCGACTGGCTGCTCTGCGAGGCATTCTGCCTGTATAAGGACCGTGAGCAGTTCCGCCCCTACGAAAAGCACCACAGCACCGCACTCGACGCCGGACAAACGGCGCAGGAGCTGGGCGTGAAGCACCTCGTGCTCTACCATACCGAAGACACCAGCCTTGCCACACGCAAGGCGGCCTACACGGCAGAGGCAAGTGTACATTTCAAGGGAGCGGCCTACTGCCCCGACGACCTCGAGACCATCGCCCTGTGACCCACTTTTTAGAGGAGGAAAAGCTATAGCTGCGTGAGCAAAAACGCCATATAATGTGGGAGCGTGAGCGTGTTGGCATTTCTCCCTATATTATAGTCGCCCAGTTTTATACCGCTTTCCACATGGTATTTCTCAGGGTGATTAAGCAAAGTCTTTAACGACTTAGCATTGCCATTTTTAGCCTTGCATTCAATTGGGGTAGATTTTCCTTTATAGCGAATGAAGAAGTCTATTTCAATACTGTCGTTCTTTTGAAAATAGTAAAGTCGTCTTCCCATTTTTCCAAAAATATCGGCAAGTGCATTTTCATATATCGCCCCCTTGAAACCATATAAGTCACCATTTATAATATCAAACTGCGTTCCATCATCGAGCATACTGACAAACAAACCAGTATCAGCCATATATACTTTAAAACAGTTTTGAATGGCATTTCCACTGAACGGCAGTTCAGGAATATTAAGATTGTGGCATCGACGCACAATACCCGCATCCTCAACCCACTGCAAGCTACCCTGATAGTCTTTGCTTCTACCACCCTTTCTTACCAAAGCATAAGTGAATTTTTTATTGTCGCGGCCCAATTGCCGAGGTATTGATTCAAAACATTCACGAATATGTGGCTTATCGGCAGGAAGCGCATACTTTACCATATCGGCTTTATACTCATCAAGAATTTGCCGCTGAACCCTTACGGTCTGGTTGGTGTCGCGAGTTTCGAGAAATGTCTTTACAGCTTCTGGCATACCGCCCACTATGATGTACTGAAGAAATAATTCTCTCATACGGTAGTGGATAGCATCAGGTACAGGTGTTTCAGACACTATACAGGCCGACAGCATATTAAATACAGGCTCTTTTATACCATTGGCCCACAACCACTCCTCGAAATCCATAGGATACATGTCGATAATATCTTCAAACCCCACAGGAATTGACGCTTCCTCCTGTTCGTTGTCGTCTATTTTATATCCATTCACGCCCAGCAGCGACCCTGTGCAAATCACATCATAACGTCCGTCGAGCTTGAAAAACTTAAGTGAAGACCTCGCTTTTGCACAATCTTGTATCTCGTCAAAAATGAGACAGGTTTTATAGGGAACAAAAACAGCGTCAGGAATGGCAGCGGAGATGGCAATGGTGATATAATCAACATTCAAGTTGCTACTGAAGATAGATTTCAATTGTGGCTGTTGGTGAAAGTCAATATATATAACATGTTTGTAGTGCGCTTTTGCAAAGTTGAGCACAGAGCTTGTTTTTCCACACTGGCGCACACCTTTCACTACCAAAGGTTTTCTGTTTTTTGACTTCTTCCAGGTCTGGAAATATAACTCTATTTTTCGTTTATACATAACTTATTGTATATAATAATTATAACTGTATATTACACACTTTTACGGGTCACTTTTTGGCGATTCAATACACTTTTACGGGCCACTTTTTGGCGATTCAATACACTTTTACGGGCCACTTTTTGCAAAATTATATTTTTTGCCAGTAATTATAAAAAAATTTGAGGTTAAAATTGTGGCACAAAAATGGTCTTACTTTGTGTGGATGTGCATTCCTCCTCTATAATACAGAAAGGGTGCGATATTATAGAAAATATCGCACCCTCCGTCAGTTATTCTGTATATTTTATATAGTGCCCGTGAGCTTATCCCACTTTCACGCCTGGCTTCACCACGCCTTGAGGCCCTATCACCACGAGGCGGCCATCGGCATCTTCCGCACTGAGAATCATGCCCTGGCTGTCGATGCCCTTGAGCTTGCGCGTAGGGAAATTGGCGATAAAGCACACCTCTTTGCCCACCAGATCGGCAGGGTCGTAGTATTTGGCAATGCCGCTCACGATAGTACGGCCACCCATACCGTCGTCGATTTTAAACTGGAGCAGCTTGTCGGCCTTCTTCACCTTAGAGCATTCAAGCACCTTGCCCACACGAATGTCGAGCTTCATAAAGTCGTCGAAAGTGCATTCCTTTGCCACAGGCTCCGGCTTAAAGTTGGCGATAACGTTTTCTTGCTTGATGCGTGCCAGCTTGTCGAGCTGCGCTTGAATCACGCTGTCGTCGATTTTCTCAAACAGCAGCACAGGCTTCTCTATCTTGGTGCCAGCGGCGAGAATGTCGAGACGGCCAAGCTTGTTCCACTCCGCCTTCTCCATACCGAGCATGGCGCGCAGCTTCTCGGCAGTGAACGGGAGGAACGGCTCAAAGGCGATGGCAAGGTTGGCGCATATTTGGAGCGACACGTTCATGATAGTCTCCACACGCTTCATATCGGTCTTGGCCAGTTTCCAAGGCTCAGTGTCGGCCAGATACTTATTGCCGATTCGAGCCAGGTTCATGGAGTCTTTCAGCGCCTCACGGAAGTGGAACTGCTCGATATTGGCGCTCAGCGTTTCCTTCACGTTCTTAAACTCGTCGATAGTGGCGCGGTCGTAGTCGGTAAGCTCTCCGGCTTCTGGAATTACGCCGTCGAAGTATTTATGGGTAAGCACCACGGCACGGTTCACGAAATTGCCGAAAATGGCCACGAGCTCATTGTTGTTGCAGGCCTGGAAATCGCGCCATGTGAAGTCGTTGTCCTTGGTTTCGGGGGCGTTGGCGGTGAGCACATAGCGCAGCACATCCTGCTTGCCGGGAAATTCGTCAAGATACTCGTTGAGCCAGATGGCCCAGTTGCGGCTGGTGGATATTTTCTCCCCTTCAAGGTTGAGAAACTCGTTAGATGGCACATTGTCGGGCAGGATATAGCCTCCGTGAGCCTTCAGCATCACAGGGAACACGATGCAGTGAAACACGATGTTGTCCTTGCCTATAAAGTGAATCAGGCGTGTGCTGTCGTCTTTCCACCACGTTTCCCATTTGCCGAATTTTTCAGGCTGCGCGTCACAAAGCTCCTTGGTGTTGCTGATATAGCCGATAGGAGCGTCGAACCACACATAGAGCACCTTTCCCTCGCCGCCTTCGGCAGGCACAGGTATGCCCCAGCTCAAGTCGCGGGTCACGGCACGCGGGCGCAGGTCGGCATCGAGCCATGATTTGCACTGCCCGTACACATTCGGCCTCCACTCCTTGTGCTCATCGAGAATCCAGTGCTCCAGCCATGGCTGATACTCATTGAGCGGCAAATACCAGTGCTTGGTCTTGCGCTTCACAAGAGGGTTGCCGTTGATGGCGTTCACCGGATTGATCAGCTCGTCGGGCGACAGGGTGGAGCCGCACTTCTCGCACTGGTCGCCATTAGCGTCAGCGGCATGGCACACCGGGCATTCACCCTTGATATTGCGGTCGGTGAGGAACTCGTGCGTGGCCTCATCGTAGAATTGCTCGCTTTCCATCTGAATAAACTTGCCATTCTCGTTCAGATGCTTGAAGAAGTCGCTGGCAAACTGATGGTGAATTTTCGAGGTAGTGCGTGAATAGATGTCGAACGAGATGCCGAAACGCTCAAAACTCGACTTGATCAGATTATGGTAGCGGTCCACCACATCCTGCACCGAGCAGCCCTCTTTACGGGCACGGATCGTGACGGGCACACCGTGCTCGTCGCTTCCGCCCACAAACAGCACATTCTCGCCTTTCATACGCTTGTAGCGCACATAGATGTCGGCCGGCACATACACGCCTGCCAAGTGACCGATATGCACCGGGCCATTGGCGTAGGGCAGCGCTGCCGTGACGAGCGTGCGCTTAAAATCTTTTTTCTCCATATATAATTATGAGTGTGAAATGTTTTAAAAATATGATAACTGCAAAGTTACTAATTTTATCGCTAACTATTTGCATCACACCGCCAAAACCATCAAAAAACCACTGCCACCACACTTTGTAAGGAGAAAGCAACGCTCTAAATTGCATTTTAATATAAAAACCTTAAATTATTTGTCATATTTTCACTTTTTTGCTTAATATTTCATAACTTTGTAAACTCTTATTCCTTAATTTACAAGGATGTGTTCTGAATATTATTACAACAACTACACATATCATATCTTTATATTTAACAATGAGAAAAAAATTACTGTATTTAGCATTGACGCTGCTGCCAATCGCCGCATTGGCAGTGAAGGCCTCTTCTGGCGATAAGATGCTGCATTTCGCTGATTTTCTGCAAGAAAAACAAGAGGTAGCAGCAGAAAGCGCGCCACAAAAAGCCCCCTCTAAAATTAGACTGAATGTGCCTCACAAGCTGGCCTATGCATGGGCCACACGCGAGCGCGACGGCAAAAAAGGTCTGGTGAAATTCTACCTCGACCAGCCAAAAGACCTCACCTTGCTCTTCACGATGGAGAATTCCGCTTTTGCCGGCACGCATGGCACTGGCAGCGACTATTTCTTTTTCCGCTATAAGGACGACAAGGAGAATCAGACCATGGAGCCTATCGCCTTCTCGAAAGTGGACATCAACACCGGCAAGGTGACCGACGTGGCCAACTGGTCGAGCGCTGGCTTCATCTGCAACGACATGACCTACGACTTCACATCGGGCAACATCTACGCCATGTGCCGCGCCATCTATCACGACGATATTCTTAACTTCGACATTGAGTATTCCGCCATTATCCGCATCAACCCGAAAACCGGTGCTTACTCAGAGGCGAAGAGCTTCCTGCAAGACTATTCAGGACTCTCCAACCCCACTTATCTGACAATGGCTGCCGACATGCAGGGCAACCTCTACAGCGTGACAGCTGGCGGCGTACTTGTGAAGTTCGACACTAAGAACGACTTTGCCGAAACCGTGATCGGCTCCACCACGCTTGCCCCCGGCACATATATCCAGAGCATGGAATTTGACCATGCCACCGGCAACCTCTACTGGCAAGCCGACTTCTCTAAGAAAAACAGCGTGCTCGCGCTGGTCAACACCAGCACCGGCAAAGCCACCACTATTGGCGAGGTGGGCAACGATGCCCGCTTGGCTGGTATCTATGTGCCTTTCAACACGCCTGCCAACTCAGCCCCTGGCGCTCCCGCCAACCTAAAGGCTGTGGCCGACGCCACCGGCGCCCTGAAGGCCACCATTTCATGGACAAATCCCACACGCAGCTTCGGCGGACAGCTCATTGGCAATGTGTCGGCTGTGACCGTGAAGCGTGGCAATGAGGTGATAAAAGTGCTCAACGGCGGCACTCCCGGCGAGCAAATGACCTTCACCGATGAAAACGCCACCGCCACCGGCATGACCGACTACACCGTGTATGCCTCCAACGGCAGCGGCGAGGGCATGGCCACCACCACCAGCGTGTGGGTGGGCCACGACATTCCTTCTGAAGTGACCAAGCTCGGCATCAACAACACCGTGGACGGCGGCGCCGAACTCACTTGGGAGGAGCCTACCATCGGTGCTCACGGCGGCTACGTCGACGCAGCATCACTCTGTTATAAAATCACCCGTATGCCTGAAGGCACTGTTGTGGCTGACAATGTGAAAGGCACACAATACATCGACAGCAGCGTGAAAAACATCGGTGAATACTATTATGTGGTGACCAGCAAAACCGCCGACGGCGAAGGCGATTCCGCTCGCTCCGCCAATATGTTTGTGGGTAGCACCGTGGCGTATCCCTACACTTGCGCATTCAGTACCGTGGCGGAATTCAAGTCATGGTATGTGATCGACAACAACGGCGACGGCAGCACATGGAAATTCAAGGAGCAAGTGGGCAAAGGCTATGCCATGTATGGCTACAGCAACACCAACAACGGCGACGACTATCTCATCTCTCCCGACCTCTACATGAAGAAAGGCTACACTTATCAAATCAACTTCAACTACAAGGGCGCAAACGCCAACTTCACCGAAAAATTTGAACTCACTTTCGGAAAGGACAAAAGCGCCGAGTCACAGAGCACCGTGGTGAAGCAGTATGAATTCAAGAGCGGCGACCTCACCTCATCGGGCACCATCACGCTGCCAGCAGTGGAGGAGAGCGGTGTTTACCACGTGGCATTCCACGCCACCAGCGACAAGGGTATGTATAACATCTACATTTCCGATGTGGAAATCACCGAGACCGGCGGATCAAGCGGAGGAGGAGACGACGGCGATCTTGCCACTCCTTTCAACCTGAAGGCCAAAGTGAACGGCTCCAACGCCACACTCACTTGGAACAAGAGCAACGACGAAGGCGGTATGACTGAGGACATCAACGAAACATTCGACACTTACGCCGACTGGGAAATCAACCCTGTGGGCGACTACGGATGGAACTATATAGATGCCGACAAGGGCATCCCCTTCTACAACCTCGACGGCGTGACAGAAGCCACTTTCCCCGGAGCCAAGACCCCTTGCGCTGCCGTGGTATTCAATCCAAAAGCCATGAATGCCTCTTTCCTTGAAGACAATCCTCCGGTGAGCGGCGACAAATATCTGCTTTTCCGCAACAACACTGCCGATGCCAATGGCAACACCCCGGCGCCAAAGGCCAACGACTACTTCATTTCGCCACTCCTTGCCTATGGCAAGCCATTCACATTCAGTTTCTATGTGAAAGCCGACCCCGACAGCGAGGAAGAAGACGAGAGTTGGAAATGGAACAAGGAGGAGATTCGCGTGGGCTATTCCATCACCGGCAAAGAGGCCGACGACTTTATCTGGCTCACCGACAAAAATGAAGTGGTGAACAGCGACTGGGCACTGCACAGCTACACCATTCCTGCCGAGGCCAAATATGTGTGCATCAACTACTGCACACCTAAAAACGGCTATTTAATGTGTCTCGACAACGTTTTTATTGGAACTGGCACACCTGAGATGGCTAAAAAGAAAAGCACCAAAGAAGCCACTTTCCAATATTACAATATCTATCTCGACGATCAGCTCGTGGGCAAGAGCATTGAAAGCACCTACAGCCTCACCGGTATAGCCAAAGGCGACCACACCGCAAAGGTGACCACTCAATACTTAGAGGGTGAGTCGAAAGCCGCTTCCGTTACATTCACCATCACCGGCACCACCATAGGCGACATCAACGCCGACGGCACTATCGATGTGAGCGACGTGACAGCGCTCATCAACAAGATACTTGGCAGTGGCAGCGCTTACAACGACAGCGCATGCGACGTGAACGCCGACGGTGCCATCGATGTGAGCGACGTGACAGCGCTCATCAACCTCATTCTCAAATAAGCCTTGCTAAAGCTTATACTATAGCCTGGAGCATCAAAAAGTGCTCCAGGCTATTTTTATTTTATAAAAATATAAGGCTCTTACAGGCAAAAATTAACCTGTGCACAGCATCTCGTCATCTATTGTTTATTATCAAGAGAAAACCGCTCCAAAAGTGGCTGTGAGGCGGATTTTCAGAGGTTATCAACAAATTGTTAATAACTTGTGGAAAAGGGATTGATAACTTTACAACAAAAAAAGGCTAAAAAACTTGACTTTTAAGAATCACTTCGGCTTAGCATTTTATTAGCCTAAATCCAAATTAGTTAGCATCATATTATAATTGTAGATTCAACAGGGTTTTCATCAGTTTTTAATAGGTAATGACGTAAGAATTTATTAACTTTGCAAGATATTAACAGGGTGTTGATAAAGTTCGGAAACGGCTCTAAATCAAAATTTAAGGTTGTTGACCAATTATTCATAACCGCAGCATCTACAACAATAACTTTATATGCAAGAAAATAGGTTAAAAGTTATTGTCACTATTAACAGCGTATCATTATCAATAATTTATTATTCAATTTAAAAATAAAAATTAAATATATAATGATGTATGTTGATAACCGTGTGAAGTGATGCCGAGACAATGGGAGGCTGATGATCGAACGGAAAAAATTTAGGCACAATTAAAAAAGAATACACAAACACATTAAAAGTATATGGAATATAATTTTCGTGAAATTGAAAAGAAATGGCAGCAGTACTGGCGCGACCAGCACACCTACCAATGTGACATAAAAGAAGGAAAGCCTAAGTATTATGTGCTCGACATGTTTCCCTACCCCTCTGGGGCAGGACTTCACGTGGGCCATCCATTGGGCTACATAGCCAGCGACATTTATGCACGCTACAAAAGGCTGAACGGCTTTAATGTGCTCCACCCTATGGGCTACGACGCCTATGGCCTGCCTGCCGAGCAATACGCCATACAGACGGGGCAGCACCCTGAGGTGACAACAGTGAAGAACATAGCGCGCTACCGTGAGCAGCTTGAGAAGATTGGCTTCTGCTACGACTGGAGCCGCGAGGTCCGCACATGCGATCCTAAATACTACAAGTGGACGCAGTGGGCTTTCTTGAAGATGTTCAAGAGCTATTACGACACAGCCCTCGACAAGGCTCGCCCTATCGATGAGCTGGTTGCGTATTTTGAGAAGCACGGAAGCGAGGGCTGTAACGCTGCCACCAATGGCAAGAACGATTTCACCGCAGAGCAGTGGAATGCCATGAGCAAAGTGGAAAAGGAGAACACACTGATGGACTATCGCATAGCCTACCGTGGCAACACCATGGTGAACTGGTGTCCGAAGCTGGGCACTGTGCTTGCCAACGACGAGGTGAGCGAAGGCGTGTCGCTCCGTGGCGGCTATCCTGTGGTGCAGAAAATGATGAGCCAGTGGTGCTTGCGAGTGTCGGCTTACGCAGGGCGTTTGCTGCGCGGACTTGACAAGCTCGACTGGACCGACTCTATCAAGGAGACCCAGCGTAACTGGATTGGCTACAGTGAGGGTGCAGAAATGCAGTTTCCTCTGGTGGGGAGCGATGAGAAGCTGCTCATCTTCACCACAAGGGCCGATACCATTTTCGGTGTAACGTTTATGGTGCTTGCTCCTGAGAGCGAGTATGTGGAAAAAGTGACCACTGCTGACCAGAAAGCCGCTGTGGATGCCTATATCGATGAGGTGAAGCATAAAACAGAGCGTGAGCGCCTGATTGAAAAGAAGGTGTCGGGCGTGTTCAGTGGCTCGTATGCTGTAAATCCTGTCACAGGCAAGAATATTCCTATCTATATCAGCGACTATGTGCTCGCTGGCTATGGCACGGGCGCAATTATGGCTGTGCCTGCTCACGACAGCCGCGACTATGCCTTTGCCAAGCACTTCAATCTGGAAATAATTCCACTGATAGAGGGCGCTGACGTGAGCAAGGAGAGTTTCGACGCCAAGGAGGGCATTGTGATGAACTCAAGCAACGACCGACTTCAGCTCAACGGACTTCAAGTGAAGGATGCCATAGCCAAGACTAAAGAATTTATAGAGCAGGAGGGCATCGGTAAGGTGAAGGTGAACTATCGCCTCCGCGATGCCATATTTAGCCGTCAGCGCTATTGGGGCGAGCCTTTCCCTATCTATTACGATGCCGACGGACAGCCACAGGCCATCGATGAGGGCGAACTGCCTCTGCAGCTCCCTGAGGTGGACAAGTTCCTGCCTACCGAGAGCGGAGAGCCTCCATTGGGACGCGCTAAAAACTGGGTAGCCTCCAATGGACGCCCACTGGAGCTGTGCACGATGCCTGGCTTTGCGGGGTCGAGCGCCTATTATCTGCGCTATATGGATCCGCACAACGACGAGGCGATGGTGGGAAAGGAGGCCGATGAATACTGGCGTCAGGTGGATCTATATGTGGGGGGCACCGAGCACGCCACCGGCCACTTGATCTACAGCCGCTTCTGGAATAAATTTCTCTACGACTATGGTTATGTGTGTGAGGACGAGCCTTACAAGAAACTTTTCAACCAGGGTATGATCCAGGGACGCAGTAACTTTGTGTATCGCATCAAGGACACCAACACCTTTGTGAGCCTCAATCTCAAAGACCAGTACGATGTGACTCCTATCCATGTGGATGTGAACATTGTGAGCAACGATGTGCTCGACATCGACAAGTTCCGCGCTTGGCGCCCAGAGTTTGCTGATGCGGAGTTTATCCTTGAGAAGGGCAAATACATTTGCGGCTGGGCTATTGAGAAGATGTCGAAGTCGATGTTCAATGTAGTGAACCCCGACGACATTGTGGAACGTTACGGCGCCGACACGCTGCGCCTGTATGAAATGTTCCTTGGTCCGGTAGAGGCAAGCAAGCCCTGGGACACCAACGGCATCGACGGTGTGAACCGCTTCCTGAAAAAGCTGTGGAATATGGTGTTCGATGGCGATAATGTTCGCCTTACCGACGAAAAGCCTACAGCTGAAAACTTGAAGTCGCTCCACAAGCTCATCAAGAAGGTGACCGCCGATGTGGAAGTGCTCAGCTACAACACTTCTGTGGCGGCATTTATGATATGCGTGAATGAGCTTTACTCACAGAAGTGCGTGAGCAAGGCCATATTCCACGACCTCATTGTGGTGCTTGCCCCATTCGCTCCCCACATCTGCGAGGAGCTGTGGCATGTGCTGGGAGGTGAAGGCACCGTGTGCGATGCCAAGTGGCCTGCCTTCAATGAGGAGTATCTCAAAGAGAGCAATGTGAAATACACCGTTATGTTCAACGGCAAGCCACGCTTCAACATAGAGGTGGCTGTGGGCACCGACAAGGCTGAAGTGGAGCGCCTCGCCCTCACCGACAAGGGCGCGGAAAAATGGCTCGCTGGCAAGACACCGAAAAAGGTGATTGTTGTGCCTAACAAAATCGTGAACGTAGTGATATAATTTTTTTTAAAAAGCGTAAAAAATAAAAGGGTGTGCGCTTATGCTACTGTTAGCATATTTCACACCCTTTTTTATAAGTAATGATGAAAAAGATAGTTTTTGCCACCAACAATGCCCACAAGCTGAAAGAGCTGAGGGAGATAGTGGCCGACAAATTTCAAATATTGAGCCTTGCCGATATTGATTGCCATGCCGACATTCCCGAAACCAGCCCCACTATTGAAGGAAACGCAGAGCAGAAGGCACGCTATATCAAGGATAATTACGGCTACGATTGCTTCAGCGACGACACTTGCCTTGAGATTGACGCCCTTGGCGGCGAGCCAGGCGTGTACAGTGCGCGCTATGCCGAAGGCGCCGGTCACGACAGCGAGGCCAATATGCGCAAAGTGCTTGATAAAATGAGTGGTGTGCCAGAGGAGCGTCGCACCGCGCGGTTTCGCACGGCGGTGGCACTGATTCTTGAAGGCGAACTGCATATTTTTGAAGGCACAGTTGAGGGGCACATACTCACTGCGAAACAGGGCGACAGCGGTTTTGGCTACGATCCTATTTTCCAGCCCGACGAGGCCGACGGACGCACCTTCGCGCAGATGAGCGCAGATGAGAAAAACGCCATTAGCCACCGTGGCCGTGCCGTAAAAAAACTGGTGGATTTTCTTTGCAAGTAAAACCGTAAAAGTAAAGCGAGGGAGCAGCAGCTCTGCCTCGCTTGATTATATGTGTAAAAAATGCGATTGTAACCGTAAAATTAACGTTAATTCTGCGATTATAACCGCATTTTTTACGGTTATTTTATAATAGAAAATTCAAATAGTTGTCAGGGTTCACCACATTAAATTGAGCGGTGGGATATGCTTTTGAAAAGCCTCCAGGCACTTTTGGCGTTTTCTTTCCCCACTTCATCTCGTAAGCGTTGATATTATCTCCTTTCTCCACAATTAAGTCAATTTCCTGCTGATCGTAGGTGCGCCAGAAGTGTAACTGCTGATGAAGCAGCATATTTTGGTTTTCTTTTATTTTCTCGGTTATAAAGAAATTTTCCCATAATTCACCCATGTCATGCCTATTGTTGGCATCTTTAAAATCACCAATCACGGCATTTCTTATGCCATTGTCATAAAAATACCATTTTCCGGCTTTCGACACCTCTTTCCGCATATTTCTGCTGAAAGCTCTAATTTTATAGATTACAAACACCTTAGCCAGCAAATCAAGATATTTTTCCACCGTTTCGCGGTGCATACCGAGCTGTTTTCCCAATTCATCATATTTCACTTCACTGCCAGCCTGATAGGCTATCAACTGGAGCAGACGGTTCATTTTAGCGGAATTCCTCAACCCGTCGATGGCGAGGATATCTTTCAATAGATAGGCATTGACTATTTCTCTGAGGTATTCCTCTCTCATATTGTTGCTGGTCATTCCCACCACTTCAGGATAACTTCCGTAAATAAGGCGGTTGGTAAGATTTTGTTTGATTTCTATGCCGCTTTGTATTTGTGCTATCTCCTTTACGGAAAAGGAGGTAAGCATGAATTGTGAGGCTCGTCCCACAAGTGGCTCTCCTATCTTATTCAGTAAGTCGAATGAAGAAGAACCAGTGGCCACTACCTTAATGCCTTCAATTTCATCCACTATGAGCTTAATGATATGGCCAATGTCGGGTATGCTTTGCGCCTCGTCGATGGCAAGTAAATCCAAATCACCGAATAGATGGCGATAATTGCTCACCGATCGGTTTTGCAGCATATTGTGCACATCAATGTCTTCCCCATTAAGGATAACGGATTTGCCCTTATATCTCTTCACGATTTCTTTGAGTAAAAAGGTTTTTCCCACACGGCGTGCGCCATATATGAGCATGGCTTTACCGGGTGCCATTCGTTCTTCTATTTTTTTTTGGAGAATTCGTTTGATGGGTTCCATAGTAAAATAATTTTTTATGTTGCAAAAATAGTAAATTATGCGGTTATAACCGTAAAATTAACGTTAATTCTGCGGTTATAACCGCATTTTTTTACAGTTTTAATGGGCATTGCCAATTTATGTTACGTCTGACACCGAAATTTAATTTGCCTAAAAAAGGCTTGAAACCAATATTTTTAGGCTATTTTTTGTAGTATTAAGCATAAGCGGCCGTAGCAGAAGGTAAAGACGATTTTTTTATGCTGCCACATAATGCATTCAATTTTTTTGTGTAGATTTGCGGAAAGAAAAAATGTTTGTTTATGCTACGTAGAATAAGAATTGTGCTGGCCGCAGTGTGCACCATGCTTATCACGGTGCTTTTGCTTGACTTCACAGGTGCCGCTTATCACTGGCTGGGCTGGCTCTCAAGAATTCAGTTTTTGCCGGCGGTGCTGGCTCTCAATGTGGTGGTGATAGTGTCGCTGCTGCTGCTCACACTGGTGTTTGGCAGGGTGTACTGCTCTGTGATATGCCCCCTTGGAGTGATGCAGGATTTGATTTCGTGGATTCACGGGCGAAGAAAGAAAAACCGCTTCACCTATGGCCGTCCTAAGAACTGGCTTCGCTATCCATTGCTCGCCATGCTTGTGGTGGGCGTGGCATTAGGTGTAGGGGCTATCGTGACGATTCTCTCGCCTTATGGCACCTATGGCACCATTGTGGGCAATCTGCTTCAGCCGCTCTACATCTGGTGCAACAATGGGCTTGCCGCCATAGCCGAGCATTACGGCAGCTATGCGTTCTACGCTAAAGAAGTGTGGATAAAGAGTGTGCCTGTGCTGGTGTGCGCCATAGTGCTGTTTTTGGCCATCTTTGTGCTGGCATGGCGTGGTGGACGCACCTACTGTAACACCATTTGCCCTGTGGGCACGCTCCTTGGCTTTGTGGCGCGCTTTTCATGGCTTAAAGTGCATTTCGATACCGATAAATGCAAGAATTGCGGGCTTTGCGCCAAAAACTGCAAGGCATCGTGCATCGACTTGAAAGCTCATAAGATTGACTATTCGCGGTGTGTGACTTGTGGCGACTGTGTGGATAAATGTGGCTTTGGCGCACTGACCTACGCACATGCGCCATCCGCAAAAAAAGAAGAATCGGACACCGCCCCCGTCGACGCCACACGCCGCGCTCTGCTTGTGGGTGCGGCAGCGCTTGGAGCGGAGGCGGCAATGGGCAAGCTGAAAAAGGTGGACGGCGGTATGACCGTGCTCGACGACCGCATCACTCCGCCGCGTCATGTCACGCCCACACCTCCAGGCTCATTGAGTGTGCGCAATTTGGAGCATCGCTGCGTGGGGTGCCAACTTTGCATTTCAAAGTGCCCCAATGGCGTGCTTCGTCCGTCGGCCGACCTTACACGGCTGATGCAGCCCGAAATGAATTTCGACCGAGGCTTCTGCCGCCCGGAGTGCACGATGTGCTCACACGTTTGTCCTGCCGGGGCCATCCAGCCCATCAGTGTGGCCGACAAGTCGAGCACGCAGATAGGGCATGCCGTTTGGCGCAGGAAATACTGTGTGCCGCTCACCGACAAGGTGGACTGTGGCAACTGCGCCCGCCACTGCCCCACCGGTGCTATCCAGATGGTGCCCAGCGATCCTACCGACGACACCTCGTTTGAAATACCGGTAGTGAACACAGAGAAGTGCATTGGCTGTGGCTCGTGTGAATACGTGTGCCCGGCACGCCCTCACTCAGCTATATATGTGGAAGGGCACGAAACTCATAAAACTTTATGACACTATGGACAAGACTACACATAATAAGAAGAATATATTCAGCCGCAGATCGTTCTTGAAGGGACTGGGAATAGGCACAGCGGCTGTGGCTGCGCCAGCCACTATTGTGAGTTGCGCAAAGGAAAGTGCCGCCGATGGCGAGCAAGAGCCCCCCGTGGGGAAGATGACCTACCGCACCCAGCCCACATCGGGCGACAAGGTGTCGATTCTCGGCTATGGCATGATGCGCCTTCCCACCAAGAACGACCACATAGGAGAGCGCCAGAACGGAGAGGGTGAAATAGACCAGGATATGGTGAACAAGCAGGTGGACTATGCGCTGGAGCATGGACTTAACCTTTTCGACACTTCACCGGTTTACTGCAAGGGACTGAGCGAGAAAGCACTTGGCACTGCCCTCTCGCGCCACGACCGCAAGCAGTATTTCATCTCCACCAAAATGAGCAATATGCACGAATACTCGCGCGAGGCATCCATCGCCATGTTTGAAAAGTCGCTCGCCGACTTGCAGACCGACCACATCGACTACTATCTGTGGCATAACATAGGCGGCGACCGCCCGGAGGAGGGGCTCGACGCCATGGGGCTGTTTGAGGCGCGCTTTATCAACAATGGCATCATGGACTTCCTCAACCAGAAGAAGAAGGAGGGCGTGATCCGTAATCTCGGATTCTCATACCATGGCGACGTGGCTATTTTCGACCATGCGCTAAAGCTGCACGACCAGGGAAAGGTGAAATTCGACTTCGTGCTCATTGAGCTCAACTACCTCGACTGGAAGCACGCAAAGGAAATCAACGACTATAACACCAACGCAGAATATCTGTATGGCGAAATAGAAAAGCGCGGGCTGATGGCATTCGTGATGGAACCGCTGCTTGGCGGATGGTTGAGCAACCTGCCCGACAAGCTGGTGGCACAGCTCAAACGGCGCGACCCCGACCACTCCGTGGCATCGTGGGCTTTCCGCTACGCCGCATCACACAAGAATGTGCTATGTGTGCTATCGGGAATGACCTATATGGAGCACTTGAAGGACAATTTGCGCACCTACTGCCCGCTCCATCCTCTCACCGAGGCGGAGATGCGCTTTCTCGACGAGGACATCTCCAAGCAGATAGTGGGCTACAACACCATTCCGTGTAACGACTGCAAATACTGTATGCCTTGCCCCTACGGCATCGACATTCCTGGCATATTTGTGCACTACAATAAGTGCCTGAGCGCCGAAAATGTGGTGAAGAGCACAGCCGACCCCAACTACGAGAAGGCTCGGCGAGCCTTCCTCGTGGGCTACGACCGCAGTGTGCCCAAGCTCCGCCAGGCCGACCACTGCATAGGCTGCGGCAAATGCGTGAGCTCATGCCCTCAGCGCATCCGCATACCCGACGAGCTGCACCGCATCAGCGAGTATGTGGAAGCCATCAAGCAGCACCACGATGCCACCGAATAGTGCCAAATAATATCAGCCACGATTCAAATATTTTATCATATAGCTGAGATTTTTTGCAGAAGGGCGCAAGTTGCAGTAACTTTGCTGTGATGATAGATTTTACACCTTTTGTAAGAAAGCATTTTGTGGCTCGGCTCTACGACCATCTGCGCTACCGCGACTATGCCGACGCTCTGCAGCAGGGCGTGCTGGTGAAGCTCATTGAGAATGCATCGCTCACCGAGATGGGGAGGAAGTACGATTTCTCCAGTATGCGCACTTACCGCGACTTTGCCACTTCTTTGCCGCTGTATCGCTATGAGGACCTTCGCCCGCAAATCATGCGTATGGTCAATGGCGAGGCGAATGTGCTATGGCGGGGCAAGTGCTTCAATTTTGCGCAGTCGTCGGGCACATCCGACGGCAAGAGCAAGTATATTCCCATCACCGCCGACGCATTGAAGAAGAATCACTACCGTGGCGCGAGCGATGTGGTGAGCCATTACCTTAATCTCAACCCCGACAGCCGCATTTTCAGCGGCAAGGCGTTCATTTTAGGAGGCAGCTTTGCCAATGAGCTGAATCTGAAGCCTGGCACGCATGTGGGCGACCTCAGTGCCACACTTATCCAGAACATCAATCCCTTAGTGAACCTTTTCCGTGTGCCCGGCAAGCGGGTGGCGCTGATGCCCGACTGGCATGAGAAGCTGCCTGCGCTCGTGGAGGCAGCTCTTAATGAGAATGTCACCAACCTTTCGGGGGTGCCATCGTGGTTTTTGACGGTGCTGAAAGAGGTGATGGCAAAAAAGGGTGTGAGCTGCATTCATGAGGTGTGGCCAAATTTAGAGGTGTTTTTCCATGGCGGAATAGCCTTCGCCCCTTATCGTGAGCAATACGAGAAAATATGCGACATGGGCAAGATGCACTTCCTCGACACCTACAATGCCAGCGAGGGCTTCTTTGCCGTGCAAAGTTCGTGGGAGACGACAGCCATGCTTCTGCTGCTCGACATAGGTGTGTTCTACGAGTTTATTCCGGTTGCCGACTCCGCCAGTTCCTCGCCAGATGTGATTCCCGTGTGGGAAGTGGAGGCCGGGCAGACCTACGAAATGGTGATTACCGCATGCAACGGCCTTTGGCGCTATCGCATTGGCGACACCGTGACCGTGGAGCAGACGCACCCTGTGAAAATAAGGATTGCGGGCCGCACAAAGAGTTTTATCAACGCCTTTGGCGAGGAACTGATGGTGCATAACGCCGACGCGGCCATCACCAAGGCCTCTGCGCTCACGGGTGCACAGGTGCTCAACTACACTGCCGCGCCAGTGTATGCCGGCGATCATTCACGCGGTCGCCACCAGTGGCTTGTGGAGTTTGCCCGAATGCCGTCGTCGAAAGATGAGTTTATGAAAATTCTCGACCAGAGCCTGCGTGAGGTGAACAGCGACTACGATGCCAAGCGCAGTGGCGGCATCTTCCTCGATGCGCCTGAACTTGTGGTGGCCACGCCTGGACTTTTCGACCGATGGCTCGGCTCCACCGGCAAATTAGGCGGACAGCGCAAAATACCGCGCCTGAGCAATAATCGTGACATTATCGAACAAATGCTAAAGATGCAATGATGAGTGAGAACAGATTTAAGTGGGTGGCGGTGATTTCCACCCTTCCGGTGCTGATGTGGCCGCTGCTGCTTGTGCACATCGACCAGATAGACACTGCCATTGAGCGCTTCCTGATGCTCGGTATGCCTGTGTTTGGCTTGCTTTGTGGCTATTTGGCCACCTACACCTATCCCGACCGCCCCGCCCTGGCGTGGATTCTGATAGCTGTGGCATGGCTATCGTATGCCGGTTTTGTGATTATAGGATTATAAAAAAAAGAATCTTGACAATGAAGATGATAGCTAAGATATTCCGCACTAATTTAGGGGCGGCTTTGGTGAATATGCTGATGGCATACGTGGCGTTTATGCTCTCGCGTGTGGCTTTCTTTTTTGAGAACTACTCCACTTTCGCTCCCGATATGAGCTGGGGGCTGCTGGTGAATATGATAAAAGGCTCATTAGTGTTCGACACCTCCGCCCTTCTCTATATCAATAGCCTTTACCTCGTGCTTATGCTTCTGCCTTGGGGGCGCAAGGAGAACGCTGGATTTCAGCGCGCGCTCAAATGGCTGTTTGTGACGCTCAACTCCGTGGGCGTGGCCATGAACCTTGGCGATGCGGTGTATGTGGCCTACACTGGACGCCGCTCCACCATCACCGTTTTCTCTGAGTTTGTGAACGAGAACAACATAGCCTCCATCTTCTTGACCGAATTTGTGAATCACTGGTATTTAGTGCTTCTATTCGTGTTGATAGTGGCGCTGATGTGGATTTGCTACCGCAAGCCTGAAAAAAGCGTGTGGGGCAGGCCATGGCGCTATTATACGGCACAGAGCGTGGCACTGATAGTGGTGGCGCCACTCGCCATCATAGGCATTCGCGGCAGTGCCACGGCTGGCACTCGCCCGATCACTGTGAGCAATGCCAACGAGTATGTGAACCGCCCCATTGAGGGCACTTTGGTGCTCAACACCCCATTCTCCATTATCCGAAGCATCGGAAAAAAGGTGTTTGTCACCCCATCGTATATGTCGATGGAGGAGATGCACCGCACCTATGAGCCGATTATCACTCCAGTGAACGACTCGCTCACCACCCGGCAAAAGAAAAATGTGGTGGTGATTATCGTGGAGAGTATGGGCAAGGAGTATATCGGAAGCCTGAACCCCACTCTTGAGGGCGGAAAATACAAAGGGTATATGCCGTTTATCGACTCGCTCCTGCGCAAGAGCCTCACCTTTGAATACACATTCGCCAACGGCCGCATATCAATGGACGCCATGCCGTCGGTGCTGTCGGGCATACCGATGATGGTGGAGCCATTCTTCCTCACCCCAGCCTCGCTCAACGAGGTGGGCGGCCTGCCGAAGATGCTCAAGCCGAGAGGGTATTTCAGCGCATTTTTCCATGGCGGGCACAATATATCCATGGGCTTCAGCGCCTTTGCCCACGCCATAGGCTATGAGAAATATTTCGGGCTTAACGAGTATTGCCGCTCGCCGAAGTATGGTGGAATGGACGATTTCGACGGCAAATGGGCCATCTGGGACGAGCCATTCCTGCAATACACCCTCGACGAGATTGACACATTTAAGCAGCCGTTCCTGGTGTCGATGTTCACCGCCTCATCGCACCACCCTTATCACATTCCTGATCAGTATGCTGGAAAAATCACCTCGGCGCCGGGCGGAATGCCTATGTATAAGTGCATTCGCTACACCGACATGGCTTTGAGGAAGTTTTTTGAAAGAGCCAGCCGTCAGCCATGGTATCACAACACCATTTTCGTGATAGTGGCCGACCACACCAACCAAAATCAGCACGCTTTCTACAAGACCGACCAGGGGCTTTACAGCATACCTATCATATTCTATACGCCCGACGGCAGTCTGCGCCCTGGTATAATGAAGAATGTGATTGCGCAGCAAACCGATGTAACTCCCACGCTGATGCACATTTTGGGCTACAACAAGCCTTATGTGGCTTTTGGCTGCGACCTCCTGAGCACTCCTGCCGAGAAGACTTGGGCATTCAACTACAACAACGGCGTGTACCAGTACTTCAAAGGCGACCTGATGCTCCAGTTCGACGGCACCAAGACGATAGCTCTCTACCGTTTCAAAACCGACCCTCTGCTCAAGCACAACCTTGTGGGGCGCCTTCCTGAGCAGGCATCGCTTGAAAAGCAGCTGAAAGCCCTCATTCAGCAGTATATGCACCGCATGAACACCAACACCCTCGTGCTCCGCTAACCGATTTTTTTTATATATAATACTGCTGGATGATGTGGTCCAGTTCGCCTACAAGGTAAAATGGAACATTGATGAGCCGGTATGGATTGTGTGAAGGCGAAGGCGTCATGGCGTCTTGCACTGAGAAAGAGCCACTCCAAATTCTTATAGCTGTGATAGGGTGTCCACAGCAGTTCACGAAAGAATGTAGTGAGCGCAAGTGCGAGTTTGTGCCTGTTTTCACTTCTATTGGTATGACATTTGCCCCGGTAAGCCACACAAAGTCTATTTCAGCGTCGGCTCCTTTTTTGTCACGAACCCAAAAATGCTGTTCCTCTTTGTAGTGATTGTCAAGCAGCACCCTTAATTCTTGTGCCACAATGTGTTCGGCGGCATGGCCTCGCCAAGTGTCGAGTAAGTCTTTGTTTTGAAGATACTCTAATTGAATATCGGCAAAAAAATTGACCAGTCCAGTATCCACCCAAATGAGTTTTGGCGACCTTGTGAGAGCAGGGATGGCGGGTGCTTTTGTTGAGGTAACAGGGTAGTCTAATGTTAGGATAAAGGCCTTTTGAAGCACATCAAGGGCTTCATGAATGGCTGTTGATGTGTAGGCACTTCCTGCAAATTTTGCAAAAGTGATGGTTTGACCCGCCAGTGTCCATCCATGTTGCAGAATGTGCCTCATAACGGCAATCTGCCTTTCATTTTTCCCATAGTGTTCAAGATCTTCTATGTATCCGTTTCGGAGCGATTGAAAAATGGGCGCTAATTCCACGATGTCGTGGTGGTTTGCATAGTTGGCCACCACTTCTGGCATTCCTCCCACGAGCGCATACTTGTTGAATTGCTTGATAATTTCCTCATGAAGACCAATGTCAATGTGCTCATAGTCGTGTAGCGTGTCCACCCATTCCTCACCTTTGGTGGCGGCGAGAAATTCTTGGAAATTAAAGGGACGGAGGGTGAGATATTCCACACGTCCAACCGGAAATGATATGTGACTTTTCACAAGCGACTGAAGGCGCGACCCAGCTGCGATGATAAATAGCCAAGGCGTCTGTTCATAGAAAAACCTGAGCAGTGCCACTGCTTTTGGATTTTCTTGGATTTCATCAATGAAGATGAGCACTTGTGTGGAATTCTGTTTTTGTATGCCGTTTTTAAGGAAGAGAAATCGCACAAGTGCTTCCACATCTGTATATTGGTTGAACAATTCTGCATCTTGGTAATTCTCTAAATTTAGGCAGATAAAATGGTCAAACTCTTTGGCAAATTCCTTGACAAGTGTGGTCTTTCCCACTTGGCGTGCACCACGCAGGACGAGAGGTTTTCTACCTTCTTTATTTTTCCAAATTTTCAGCTTTTCTAACAGAATTCGCTTGTACATATCGTAAAATATTAGTTTTCAATTACAAAGGTATAAAATATTTCTAAAGTAGGGGCAAGAATTGGGTGATTTCTTTCTAAAGTAGGGGCAAGAATCGGGTAAATTTTTTCTAAAGTAGGGGCAAGAATTGGGTGATTTCTTTCTAAAGTAGGGGCAAGACGGCGGTTTGGGTGCACGGTGGCATTGGCTGTATGTGCGGTGAGTGTGGCGTTTTACAAAAAGGCGCATATTCGCCAGAGAGCGTACCAAAATACCCGATTTTAGGTGTTTATTGTGACGTTTTATTTAAAAAATATCAAAAAATCTTTGAAATTATAAATTTATTGGCGTAAATTTGTGGGTGATTAATAGTTAATTAGCGGAAGATGTGAATATTTCCCACGTGCGAATGTGTAATAATTCATTTCTTTGTTGTGAATACAAATACTTGCTACATAAAATCAAAATCACTTATATATAACCATTATGCTGAAACGAAGAATTTTTTCACTTCTTGCCGCGCTTTTGCCACTTATGGCCTTTGCGCAGGCAAAGAGTGTGCCTTACTACACGGAGATAGGTGGTAAGACAGCGATTGACGCCGACTGGACAGTCTATAACGTCAACAATGATGCAAAAACTTGGGTAAACGAGTCGAGCAGCTTCACGTTTAACGGTTCGGGCGCCTCTGCTGGCGTGAAATACCCATATAGCTCCACATCAGCCGCCGACGACTGGCTGGTGTCGCCCGCCATCCATCTCGAGGCCGACAAGGAGTATAAGATTTCCTTTTATGTGAAAACCTCAAGTTCGCGCTACAAGGAAAGCCTTAAACTGGTTGCCGCCAATGCCAACACCGTGGAGGCGCTGACACAGAAGAGCGAAACACTGCTCGACTTCCCAGAACTCACCCAGAGCACCATCAAGAAGGTGTCGAAGGTGTATGTGGCACGAGAGACTGGCGACTACTATTTCGGTTTTTATGAATATAGTGCCAAAAACCTCTACAATGTGTATCTCACCGCATTCCAGGTGGCGGAGAATGTGACCACTCCTGCCGCTGTGACTGGGCTTACAGCCACCGAGGGCGCCAATGAGGCGCTCACAGTGGACTTGAACTGGACACTGCCCACCACCGACGACGACGGCAACGCGCTCACCAGTGCGCTCACTGGCGTGGAGGTGTACCGCGACGGTACGTTGGTGAAGACCCTCGACGGCACAGCCAACGCATGGCAAGACAACGAGGCCGCCGGCCTCACCGCCGGCTTCCACACCTATGAGGTGAAAGCCGTGCTTGGCACCGCCAAGAGCGCAGCAGCCAGCGTGAGCACCAAATATGTGGGCCCGATAGCACCACAGGCACTTCCCTACACAGCCGACTTCTCCAGTGCAGAGAAGGTGGATGCCCTGTTCACACAGTTCAAGGGCGCAAGCAGCACCCAGACAGCCACTTGGAAATACACCGCCAACTCATATGCTGGCAACAACATTTCCCTCTCCACCACCCAAAAACTGGTGGAAGACGAGTATCTGCTCACACCACCCCTCACCGTGGAGGAAGGCGGTGCCTACAAGGTGACACTCGACCTGCAAGTGGGCTACTACAATGGTGAAAAACTGGATGTGGTCATGGGCAAGGGCAGAACAGCTGAAGCGCTCACTATCCCAGTAAGCACCCTTACCTCATTCAAGGCAAGCAAAAGCAGCTATGATATGTATGTGCAGCTTCCTGAAGCCGGCAAATACTATCTCGGTCTGCACGCATGCAGCGAGAGTGTGCCCACTTACGGCAACACCTACAGAGTGTATGGCATCAAGGTGGAGAAAACTGCCATTGTGCCTGAGCAAATCACCGACCTCAAGGCTGTGCCTTTCGACGACCAGTCTAATAATGTGACCCTCACATGGACCAACCCCACAAAGACCAACCTCGGCACCGACCTCACCGCTCTCACCAAGGTGGAAGTGGTGCGCGGCGGTGAAGTGGTGAAGACTTTCGACGCTCCGCAAGTGGGTGCTGCCATGACCTATGCCGACGCGGTGCCTGCTCCTGGATTCTATTATTATCAGGTAATTGCATATAGCAATGGAGGTGCCGCAGCGGGCGACGCCAAATCTGTGAAGACCGCATGGGTAGGCGACAACACTCAGACACTTCCTTATGAGTTTAAATTCAACAATTCCGACCAGTGGGCATTCTACTCCGCAGTCGATGCCAACGCCGACGGCTACACTTGGACCTACAGCAATGGCAGCAGCTACAGCAGTGGCTCGGCTATGAACGACCACTCGAAAATGACGGAATACACCGCATGTAACGACTACTTGATCACACCTCCATTCAATATTCAGCCGGGATACTACCGCTTCATCTACAAATATAACGGAAAGGGCGCATCATTTAAGGTGGGCACTGTGAAGAGTGCCAGCGCGCCGGCAGACAGCTTCAAGGAGTTCCGCGACGTGGAATACGTTAAGGACTACGGCTACACCACCGACACCTGTGTGGTGAAGATTGACGAGGGCGGAAAGACGTATTTCGCCTTCCAGGACTACAGCACTGCATCTTCATCAGGCAGCAACAAGCTCTATATCACCGACATCAAGATTGAATACACTCCAGTGGTGCCTGAAGTGGCAGAAGCACTGATCGCAACGGCTGCAGCCGACCAGTCGCTCAGCGCCAACCTCACTTGGATTAACCCGACCAACACCAACATTGAAGGTGTGGCCCTTGAGACCATCACCAAGGCTGTGGTGCTGCGTAATGGTGAACAAGTGGGCGAAGTGACCACCGACATCACCCCTGGCACGATGTCGCACTGGACCGACAACACCATCACCGCTCCTGGACAGTACACCTACTCGGTGGAAATCTACAATGAGAACGGCAAGAGCGAACACGCCGCACCCACAGCCCTCGTGGACTGGGTGGGCGGCGGTTTGGCACTGCCTTACAGCGTGAATGTGGACAATGCCACCGACAGTTGGAGAAACTGGACCATCGTGAACGCCAATAACGACTACCGCACCATAGCCGGAGAGCAGTACGCCACCACTTGGGAGGCTTCAAGCAACTCCATCTATTACAACTCTGGAAAAATCCAGGGCGATGACTGGGCTATGTCGCCTCGTCTGCAATTTGAAGACGGCACACGCCTGACACTCACCATTGAGTCGTATGCTTCGCAGGCAGATGCCGATGTGAACTGGGATTTGGCGCTTGCTCCAGCACTCGACCACACCAAGATGCAAACGGTGAAGACTATCACCACAGCTGCCACAGCAGCTACATCTTCTTCCGCACAGACCGACTGCATACTGCTCAATGTGACCTCTGAAACTCAGCCTACCACCCAATCAGAAGAAGAAGGTGGCGCAGCGGTGAACGTGACTCCAGGCGTGACGGTGATCGGTTTCCATGCCAACAGCATTGGCGAGATTCATGTAAAATCCATCGTGGTGGAGAAAGTGCCTACCACTGGTATTGTGGATGTGACCGATGCAAAGACTGTGATGAGCGTGAGTGGCGGAGTGCTTCGCGTGGATGGCGCAAGCGAGATTGCCGTTTACGACATTCTTGGCCGCAAGGTGGCTGAAAGCCATGATGGCGAGGCTATCGACCTTAGCGGAAAATCTGCGGGCGTGTATGTGGTGAGTGCCACAGTGAACGGCACACGCGTCTCTGCAAAGGTTTCAAAATAACATTTTTTAGAAAGCACTGACACACGTCATTTTAAGAACATTATAGCAAATATGCGCCCTTTCAAACCTTTATAATGCAAAGTCCAAATAGAACTGCAACGTTTTTCAATTTAAAACTATGAAAAACACT
>ERZ808278.115-NODE-115-length-66762-cov-5.924805_pt1 | contig 66762 bp, 41 predicted proteins | sample MGYA00521239_ERZ808278 | MGnify/ENA primary metagenome ERZ808278 (study PRJEB31516, sample SAMN03275600) | gut metagenome | biome: mammalia-associated habitat; material: feces | host: Papio cynocephalus | place: Kenya | collected 2012-07-17 ... | reverse complement strand
ATGTCAAGCTTGGTGACAGCCCCTACTACAAGAAAGTGCTTATGCCAGGCCAGGTTTATGACTGGTATGTGGAAGGGCTTGACACCATAGGACTCCCTACCCTTGCAGAATGTGAGGTATATTATCAGCTCAACTCCAAGAAATCTGTAACTGCCCCAGAGGAGCAAAAGGACAACTATGGCTCCATGTGCTCCTTTATCATGACAAACGGTTACTTCAATCCCACTACAGAAGACGGAGGATGGAATACTATAGAAGACAGGGACGGATATAGCTTTTTAGGCTCCTTACCAGGACTTCAAAAAGATGACAGCATCAGAGTGGTAGGTTTTCCATCCATGCAATATACAGGCTCCGCCTATAAGTTCTGGAAAGCCTATTGGGTAAATGCGGGAGGTGGAGGTATCTCCGCCTTAGATGTGCAGTCAAAGTGCAGCAGTGGCAATGGGGTGGCTTTTGCCTTCATCATTGATGACACCCTTAACCAAGATGCCTGTATCTGTGGTTGGGACAGTAATGAATACAAGAAATACGAGGGAGGTTCCAGGACATCCTGGAAGCTATATTATACAGCAGACAACAAGCTCAGGACAGAAAGTTACCAAGGCACCAATCTGACATCAGTCACCAGTTCTCAAACCTTTGTCAGAAATAAATGGTATTTCATATCCATTTGTATAGGAGACAGTGGTCACACCCTCTATACCATGGATCCAGTCAATGATGACTATAGCCAAGGCTATACCTCAGAGAAGGTGGCATCCTGTGGTGCAGACACCACCAACTCCAAACTTACAGATATGGTTGTGGATGACAATGGCCTTGTGAAGACCATCACCTTTGCAATACCCTTTCTGTTTGGGGATGCCACCTCCAAAGGAGTGGCCATATCCAACATTGTCCTTGAGCCTAAATTCAGTGCACAGACGCAAGGAAAGAGCACCCTGCTGCAAAAAGTAATGAACAGGGGACTGTATTCTCCTAGAATAAAGATGTCAGGAACCTCGCCAAATGGGTCCTGGGAGTACCTGCTTCCTGTCAAGCAATCCATGGGAGCAGACACAGAGAAGCTCAGTTTCATTGTACCCACAGACATTTTTGACAGCATAGAGGCTATTAAGGACATTCCCTATAACCAAGTTGGAAACGCCAAGTTAGAGATGCTGATAGATGGAGAAGTAACAGCTACCCAACTCCTGAATGGTTTTGACTATACAGATGTTTCCACAGGCAACACTGTTCATGTTGGGGGAATGGTGAATCCCAAGACCTACATAGCGGACAGTTTCAGGCTGAAATTCTCCGAGTGTGAGGATCCTATCAGTGCCTTAGCCTGTTACTTCTTTACCAAGCATGGTTCCTGGGGAGGTTACAATGGAGGGGTGAATGGTCACAACATCTACTTTAATGCAGAAGGAAACCTGATATTAGAATGTCATGGGGACAACTACAAAGGCAGTCTTAAAGGAGTTTCCAAGGAAGGAAAGGTAAGACCCTACACAGGTTATGGGACAGACGTAGAGTATTCAAAGAATGAGTTTGACCACAGGACCAGGGCAGACTTTGTAAGGACAGGAACAGCTTTGGTAAGCAACAAATACTTCCAGTATGGCAGGATGGATGTCACCATGAAAATCCCATTAGGAACCTTTGGTGTATGTCCTGCCCTCTGGTACTTCCACTATATAGAGATTGGGGAGACAGACAGCAGATATAACCAAGAACCCTATTCCCAAAGGAATGCCCAAGGAGGTGAGGATGACGGTCATTACAGAGTGGTTAATAATGAGATAGACATTGAGCTGCCCTCCCACCTTACCAATGGAGTGCTTCCCTCCTGGTCATCCCTGTCAACAGCCTACTTTGACAAAAAGATACTGGACACCTCCCTGCATATAGGAGTTGCGTCAGGCACTGCCAGTGAGAAGGGGTTATGGAGATTGACTAATCCAGAGAATCCCAATGTAAAGGAATCCTGGGTTAAAGTCTCAGACACCTATAATCCCAGGTACCTTCCCACTTTCCAGAATGTCAAATTTAACAACTGGTTAGGAGAGCTGAATGCAGGCAATGGATGGTGCTTGCCCTCAGATGGAGTCACTGCTGAGGAATACTATTATGGAACCAATGACAAAGTTCCCAACTACAAGGAAGAGTACCTCTCCAAACTGACCAAAGGAACCAGTGACTTCAATGGTTTTGCCGACGGCAACTTCCACAAGTGGTCCATCATCTGGGTAGAAGACAGGACAGTGCTGCTGATAGATGATGTTATCATTACCCAAAACAAAGGCTTTGTGCCCTTTAACCAAATGAAGTTCACCTTGGCCATGTGGTTTCCTACCATGGCTTCCGTATCCAATGAAGATGGTGTATATGGAGTCAAAGATCCAGATGGCATTAATGGCACAACAGGAGGCACTGTCACCTATATAGATGACACCCAAAACTTTATAGGGACTTGGGCAGGCAACCATGCAGACTTTGAGATATGCCAGTTGGAAGTGTCAGAGATTCAGTACACAAAATACAAAAAAGGAGACACCATTCAGATAGGCAGTGAAAACATTACTATAGGAGACCCGCCCTCTTGTTTGGGAGAGTCTTTTCCAGAAAGTGGATTACGAACCTTTGAATCATAAACAATATGGAAGAATCAGGATACAAATATACCATACTTTACAGACTACTGGATGAAAATTCCAGTAGCCTGTCCAATGAGTCAGAAATGGACACTTTGGCCAGTGAGTTGACATACAAGGAAGTGACAGACTACCCTTATTACGATGCCATTCTTGATAGTATTGATGTACAGTGCAGTTTGGCAAACAGGGCTTTGGAGATACTGGTACAAAAGACATCTCCTGTCACAGAGACCAAACTACATAAGATAGTACCCTTATATACTCATCAGTATAAATTCATGTTCACCTTCAATGAGACCATTGACAGTGAGGAGAAGAAAATACTGGTAGGTATCAGGACTTTTTATGATGTTGAATATGCACCCTTCCAGCATTACATTGACAGGATAGAGTTTGACACTACCCCCAGCAATGTCCAGCATATAGACTTGTTGATTACAGACGCATCAGAGTTAGTGACCCATACTTTGGATATAGGAGACGGAACCATAGATGTCATTGGCAACAAGCTTCTTTATGTGGAAGACATTACAGTCAACCCTGATGGATTCTTTGTTGACTCCACAGACAACTCTACCCTTAAAAGATTTTACCTCAATAAATCCTACAGTGAAAAAGGAGAACTGTTGGGAGAAGCCTCCCTGCTCTTGAATGATGATTCCAAATACAATCTGTATATCAATCATCATGAGACCAAGAAAGTATATGTAAAGAATGGCTACACCCCCCAGTTTCTGTATGTGGGAGGCAACCCCATTTGGGAAAAAGTATGCTACAGAGACGGCACTTTAGAAATCTATACAGATGTGGACATACTCAGTGGAGGAGACTTGAAGAGTGATGAAGTAAAGTGGTTTTTCTCCTTAGGCAACAACACCCATGGCATTGGGGCCTCTGGAGGCATTGGCTACCCCATCCCTGATGAGGATGTCAAAGACTTCCACTTTGTTGAAAAGGCAACAGAGAACCATGCAGAAGAAACCTATACCACTATGGAGATAGGCAGCAATAACCAGTATATCTCCCTTCCAAACAAATACACCAAGGACAACTATGATGACAAGGGATTTGGCTCTAATGTATATGTTAATGACCTCTTTGGAGACATTGATTATTCCAACCTCACCTACCAAGAGACAGGTGAGGTTAAAAAAGATGACCAGGGCAATTATTTGGGAAGGTGGGGAGAGATACTTACAGAGGGAGAGTATACCTACAGAACCCTTTTCTTCAAGTTCTACTTAGACCTGAACAGCAACAAGGATGTTACCTTACTTACTTTTAGTAATAAGTCTGGCAATGTGACTGTCTATATCAGAATTAACAATGAGGGGAAGTTGCAAATTGTCAAGAATGACGGCAGCACAAGCACTACATTGCTGTCAGAAACTGTCACCATTAACGGAGAGTCTCTAAAGAACGGACACTGGTATAATTTCCTCATGACAGTTCAGCATGGCAAGCTGCTATACCTAAACATCAGTGACGTCAATACCTATTCCTTGGCAGCAGCCCCCATTCTGTCAGGTATCAAGACTATACCTGGAGTTATTCCCTATGAAGCCAACAACACCACCTATAACAGAATCAGTTGTGACAAGACTGTAAAGATGACAGTAGAGTATGTCAGCAACAATATTGACAATGACACCATAGGCATTATCCCCATAGGCACCTCTTATCAGTATGCGGACAATGATAATATTATAGGAGACCCCAACACAGAATACTCAAGCTCCCTCATCAAGTTGACCAATACCAAGGGAGCTGTCAACACCCTGTCAACCACCTTCACCCATGGAGGATATGGCCTGTCACCAGGCTTGAAGATTGTCACCCTCAAAGGAGACAGTATCCAGGAAGGCACTATCCTTATCAAGAAAGTGACCTTCGGAGATACAGTATACAGTGCAGACAGTAACAAATCCTTGGATTACAACTTGTCACAAGATGACGGGGGAATCATTTTCTCCATCAGTGAATCCAAGCTCATAGGAAATACCATTACTGTCCACAAGACAGGAGAAAGCTATCACGACCTTCCCATTGGAGGATGGTGGAAGATAGATGATGCAAATGGTTATTTAATGGACATGAAATACCTGTTGGACACCCAGTTGAGCAAAGACAACTATTTGGAGGAAAGTCATGCCAATACCATATATATAGGCAATCCCAACACTATGGAGCTGTCTGATGCTGATGGTCATTTTTATGTAGGCAAGATAGGTCTTCATATTGCCTACTTGGACAAAGCAGTATCCTATACAGTTCCCTATGACTTTATCCCCTCTTCCATCATGAAAAAAATAGGAGGAGGCTATCAGTACAACCCTGTAGTAACCTTTGATTATGGAGACCAAGCAGTCACCATCAAATCAGACAAGTTCAAGGAAATCAAGAGCAATAAGGTATGGGCCATATTGCCCGAAGACTTACCATTAGGGGAATGCACTGTCAATGTGATGGTAGGTGGAGAAGCCCTTTTCACCTCCCCCTACACTGTCAAGACCGTGGAGCCAGATGACAGCACCATAGACTTTGAGCTTGACTTCTCGAAAGACTTTGACAAGGCAGTAGACAAATTCAAGGAAATCTTCTACATCAGACAAGAGAAGAGGGCAGGAGACTTGAGTGGGGGAGAGAATGGCCATTTGGTATACTTCAACCGAGGAGAGGAGTGTGCAGTATTTGAGAATCATGGAGACTTCTATGATGGCACCATCTGTTGCAATGAGAAGAACTCAGGTAACCTGTGGTATGGAGGAGTGGCCAATCAGATACAATTTCCCTTGGATACCAATGGAAAAGTAAAATGGTACAGTGACCAACATGTTCCAAACCCCTTGAAAGCGAGGACCCAAAGAGTGGGTTCCCTGGTACAGTCCAAGGACTACTATGGTTATGGGGAGTTTGAGATAGACATGAAGATACCCAAGGGGCTTAGAGGAGAAGCTATCTGTTGGTGGATGTTTCACTATCAGGAACTGTATTATCCCTTGGATAAGGACAGGTTTGACTTTTATGCCGGAGGTCTTGATGATGACAATGGAAAAGACCAATCCATCTATGATTACAATATAGGAAACAAGAAAGGCAAGTGGAACTACCTACACAGCTTCAAGATAGACAACGGTCTTCCCTATATCATTGTTAATAATGAGATAGACATGGAGTTGGGTTCTGAGATAAACCAGATAAACACAGACAAGAACCCCAATACTGACACCTCCACCACTTTCTATCTGCCCCTTCTTGACAAGAGGACAGTCATTGGTTGTAGTAAGGCTGGTGCTGATTATGGCCTCTGGATGTTGGACTATGAGGCTTCCAAGCCTGCCATAGATAGGAAACTGAGTCAAATCAATAACCTTGACTCAGAATATATAGATGCTGCCAATGGTTCTTATATAGGCATAGCAGCATCAGAGTTGACTTGGGTTCATGTCTCCACCTCCATCTATGACAATATCTGCTATGATGCCTCCACCAGGGCTATCCGATGGAACAACTGGCTCACAGAACCTGATGTGGGAGGCCTTGTCTACAAGACAAAATACTCCAATGCAGTAAGGGCAGTCAGAGGGGAGGCACAACTGGAAGACGGTATCACAGGTTGGGACATGATGAACACTGTGGCGGCCACTACCCCCAGAACACCTTTGGGCAAGGTGGACTTGAAAGCAGAGGATATTGACAGCAGGTTTGTTCCACACAATATGGATGACAACCAGTACCACACCTATAAATTTGTCTGGCACAGGGACTATACAAAATGCTACATTGACGGTAATCTGATAAGGACCAACGCCACCTGTGTGCCCTTTATTCCCATGCCCTTCCTGATAGGAGGATGGTTCCCCTCAGACAACAGTTGGGGAGACTATGCCAAGTCAGGATACTTCGGGACCTGGGCAGGTGTAAAGGCCTCCTGGGACATCATGCATTTCTATATAAGAAGGGTGAAATATACCCATTATACAGAAGAGGAAAGTCCCAGGGACAGGATGCTTTATCATGCAGAGTCTTATCCCTACAGTGGTTTAAGGGAAATTGTGGATGGAGGAAGTGTGCCGCCCCAACCCAAGAAGTACACTGTATATATAATCCCATCACCACAGGATGCGGAGGTATACATTAATGGGACAAGACAAAGCTCCATAACAGTAGTCTCTGGTACAACCATTGAGTATAAAGTTCAAAAGGATGGATATATAACCAAGGAGGGACAACTGGAAGTCACAGAGGATAGCAGTGTGACTGTTACCCTTGAGAAGATTCCGACCTATCTGTACAGTATAGACATTACCAATGTCAAGACATTGGCACTGAGTGACGGAAAAACCTACACTTATGACGGAAGCCAACAAACAGTGACTATCACCTCTTATAATGACACGCTGACCTATGAGGCCTCTGCCGATGGCTACAGGACAGAAACAGGAAGTCTCAGCCAAGAGGAGACAACATCCATTGTGCTGAAAAAGTACTATATGGTAACTATCAACACCACTCCCTCTAATGCCACAGTGCTTATCAACAATGAGTCCACACAGTCATACAAGGGAGTTGATGGTGAGAATATAACCTATACTGTTTCCGCTGATGGGTATGATACCCAGACAGGAAGCTTTACCTTGACAGAGGACAAAACCTTGGAGATAGAGCTTGTCAAGACGGCAGTGCCTGTAACCATAACTATAGTCCCTACACCTTCTGACGCTACAGTTGTCATGAATGGGAGACTGACAAAATCAGTCACTGTCGCCATCAATACAGAAGTTGTCTATGCAGTAAGTAAGGAACATTACAGCACAGAGACAGGGACAATAGTCGCAGACAGTACCAAGACAGTGGAGATTACCTGTGTGGAAGATGAGAAATTCACCTTTGTCATTAACACCAATGCAGACAAAATAGTTTTAAGTGATGGACAAACCCTTACTGGTGATACAACATATACCGTAACCTCCTATGACAGCCTTGTGACCTACACAGCGACCAAGGATGGATATAAGACCCTTACAGGAACACTGACTGGTTCAGCTGATAATGAGATTACCCTGCAAAGATACTATAAATTCAGCATTGTCCCAACTCCCTCAAATGCTGTTGTTATGATTAACGGCAGGCTTCTTAAATCTGTAAATGCCGTTTCTGGTGATGAACTTGTTTGGATAGTTTCATGTTCAGGATATGTAACTCGTAATGGCAACTATGTCATGACAGAAGCTGACAGTGTCAACAATATAACACTCCAGTCAGAGGAAGAAGTCTATGGTGAGACAACCCAGAAGGACATCAAGAGGATAGTTGAGGACATTGAGAAAATTGACAGTACCAACAAAGTTGTGTTTGTCCAGGAATCTGACATTCACAGCCAGCTTTGTACTGACGGAGATTTATCTCCTGTAGGTGACCAATATATCAAGACAGGCGTTGAGGCGGCAGAATCACTGGTAGGTAAGGTCAAGTCACTCTCCAATGTCAAAGTGCTTGGAGTCTTCAACACTGGAGACATTGTTGACAGGGCCAATGTGGAAAATGGTACCCCTACAGCCCTGAAGAACAACCTTATCCAGCTTAAAGCATGGCACACCAATATGAATACAAGCAGTAAGTCTGATGGTTATGACTTTGCCTTTACTCCAGGAAACCATGACAGTCTTACCTGGGAGAACAAGGGAGGTTCCACCAATGGTCTTGCAGACAGTGCCAAATTCTTTGACTTTGCCCAAAGTCCAGACTATGTAGCCAAATATGACCAGACAGCCAATACCTATAAAGTGTACCCAGAGGTAGGTGTTATTGTGGCAATGTACGACTTTTATGATTACAAGGCCCATCCTGACACAGATGTGGATGGTTATTGGAAAAACATGACCAATGAGATACTCAGTATCATTAAGTCAAACCCAACCTATAAAGTCATCATACTGTCGCACCAGCCAGCCACTGTGGATGACAACACATCCTTCCTGCAAAACAAATGGACAGCTGTAAATTCAGACTACAAAAGCACCATTGAGGCCATGAAGTACACATCCTATGTCTATGACAAACTTGGAGACTATATTATAGCCTCTGTTCATGGACACAAGCATACTGATGTCATCAACATTGCCAAGGGATTCCCCATTATCCAAAACACAGTAATGGGACAACTGCTTGTCAATGATGGCAACAGAAGCCCTTACTACGATGAAATCAGGCTGAAAGGCTATACCACAGATGATGGAGAGTTAGACACCATCGCACAATGCAGTGTGAATGTCTATTGCTATGACAAGGACAACAACACCCTGTATGTATATAGGATAGGTCCTGGCCCAGATGTTAAGGTCAAGCTTTCAGAAGGATATGCCTCCATTCAAAACTTTGGAACAGTCAGCACTACTCTTGAGGAAGAAGGGTTGAGCACAGGCAAATCCTATTATAAAGTCATTGCCTCCCCTGTATGGACTTCAGAGACAGAATCAGACTTCATCAAACCTGCAAAAGTTGGCACAGATGCCTATAAGTTTGTTGCAGCCTTGGCCAATGTAAATGGTAAGTATGAAAACTGGTTTGTCCCATTAGGATGGAGATACTTCATTGTTGGTTATAATCTTGACCATGACACTTATGGCAATGTCATTGACTTTGAAATCAGTGACATACATGAAGGCCTTACTGTTGCCAAGAACAATATGCAGCAAGGCCCTGGCCCCAAAGTACTCAAAGGAGTCTTGAGCACTACAGACATACATTACGGCGATACTGTCACATTGAATGTGAGCAACTATGACGAGACACCCAAAGTAACTGTCGAAGGAGGCAGTGTAACCCTTAAAAATTCCGTTGAGAACAATGGCATATACAGTATCAGCTATCAGATTGAATGTTATGGTGTCCAACTCACCTTCAACATTTCAGCTGGCACAAAGACAGCCACTACTGTCACCCCAGTGATTAAGGATGCAGTGTTCAACGCCTCTTTTGACACTACAACTATTGACAATGGTGATTCTGTCACATTGACTGTTGAGGGTGCCAGAGGTGGACTTTGTACAGTTGACAGTGAGTACTTTATGCAGACTGTCCTGGAAGAGGAGCTGACAAGTTGCACAATAACATTTACTGCAATAAAAGCTGGTACAAGCACCATTACATTCAGTGCTGAGAATGGAAGTATTTCCCAGGAGATAACCATCAATGAGGGTACTCCCAAAGAATATGTCATCAGTGCAGAGAAGAATGCACCCTTGTTTAGTGTGTTCAATACCTATGCAAGTGCCATTTTAAGTAAGTACGGTGTTAATGTCACCAATGGTTTGACGGCAGAAGACTGTGCTAAAATCAAGTCTTTCATGCTTAATAACAATAAGAGTATATTTTACAATAACACTGAACTTACCTCATTTGATGAGTTTAAGTACTTCACTGGAATTGTGAATTATAAAGATGTTCCTAAAATAGAAGCCAATATGTTCTATCATTGTGAGAATCTTGAGTCTGTCAGCATCCCAGAGACCATTACAGATATGGATGCAATGGTATTTGAAGCTTGCAGCAAACTGGGCACCATTACCTTCTCAGGAGATGTTCCCACCACATCAGAACAGACATTCGGCAGATATACAAAGGCTGGTTCTGCTGTTACTGGAGACAAAACCATTTATGTCCCTTCTCAATATGCGGAAAAATACAACAATTCCCTTATGACAGACGGAACCACCAATTACATTAAAACCATTGCTGTGGACACATTGGGCTATATGATACAGGCAGCATCCGAATAGACGATATATTGTGACAGATTGAAAACTAAATGTTTTGCTTAACCCAGTAAAACATTTCCCTAATCAGGCTCAAGGGTCAGTTGAAAAACACTACCTTTGAGCCTATATTTATAATATAAGAATATGACAGTCAGAGAAATAATCTTTATGGTCTTGGACCTGTCCAAGGCAGCCACCTCGGATGACTCCTTCTTCAATGAAGACCATGTACTTTTCCTTATCAAGAAATACAGGTGTTTCCTGATAAAGAAAGAACTGGACAAGCAAAAGGCCTCCACAGACACTGCCGCAGCCTCAGAGTATCAGCAGATATGCCTGGACTTGGAGAAAGTGCCAGCCATAGAGGGGCAGCCCTGTGCAGGCTATTATCTCAGAAGTGTTCAGGAAATACCCAAGATATTGGAGGAGGCATCACCCAGAGTCTATCCCATGGACTTCTACCAAGGCATCCATATCAGCTATATACCCAAAGAAAGGATGAGATATGTGGGGACCAACAAGTTTCTGCAAAACATCATCTATGTTTCCTTGGCCCCAGATTTCCATCTGTATCTCAACAGCAGCAACCCTCAATTCCTTTACCTCAAGAAACTCAGAATGAATGCGGTGTTTGAGGACTTTGAGGAAGCCCTTAATTACCAGTGTGACAGAGAGTCTGCAATCTGCGATATACTTGATGCAGAATTTCCAATCAGAGACTCCCTCGTTCCCTCCTTGATAGAATTGGTGGTAAAAGAGCTGACAGGAGCAGAATACAAGCCAGTGGATGAGCATAACTCTGCCAGTGACGACCTCTCAAAAGTGTCACTTAAACAGAATTAGCCATGGAATATGAGACCTTCAGAAACACCATAATCAAAAGGAGCTATCCCAAGAAAGCCAAAATAAGCAATTCTTGGGGAGTTTATGATGCCTACAAGCACATCAGAAAACACAAGTGGTATGATATAGGCAGACCTCTGAAAGAACATGAGTTCTATACTATCATCAGAAAGATAAACAGGTTTCTTGCCAAAGAGTTGGCCCAAGGCAACCCTGTCACACTGCCTTTCAGAATGGGAAAGTTAGAGCTTTGGAAAATGCCTGTCGGAGTGAGTCTTGTGGATGGGGCACTCAAGAACACCTATCCAATAGACTGGGACAGCACCCTCAGATTATGGTTTGAGAATGAGGAAGCCAAAAGAGACAAGACCCTTCTCAGGCATGAGGCTCCCGATGTTTTTTACGTCAAATACAATAAATCCAAGGCCAACTATGAGAACCAGTGTTTTTATAAGTTTCAGTTGAACAGGTTTATCAAGCTTGCCTTGAAAGAGAATATCAAAAAAGGAAAAATAGACGCATTATGGTAACAGAGATACAATATATTTCCATCAGGAGAGTGCTGGATGACCTACTTGACCATCCGCTCCTAAAGGACTTGACCTTGGAACAGGCAGTAAGACATACCATCAGGTTCATTTCCCTGCATGGCTACCCTGCCCTTTACCAAGACAAGACCACCCCCATAGACATCAAGGACTACCGAGGACTGCTTCCTTGTGACTTGATTTCCATTATTCAAGTAAAAGACACAGGCACAGGAGTTTGTCTCAGGGCCATGACAGACACCTTTACTCCAGGACAGTCCTCCCACCAGACAGGAGACGCTTGTCCAAAAGATTTGTTGAATAATGTGTGTTCTCCCATGAATGCCTATATTCCACCCATGAAAGGGAACAGGGAAGAGGCATCCTTCAAGACCCAAGGCAGGATTATCTTCACCTCCTTTCCAGAAGGAAAGGTGGAAGTATCCTACAAGGCCATACCTGTGGATGAGGAGGGTTTTCCCTTGTTGATAGACAATGAGACCTATCTCAATGCCCTTGAGGCCTATATCAAGGTCAAGGTGTTCACAGTCAAGTTTGACACAGGAAAGCTACAGGCAGGCATACTGAGCAATGCCCAAACAGAATATGCATGGGCCAGTCATCTGCTCCAGTCAGAAATGACCATTCCCACAATATCAGAGATGGAAAGTATCAGCAGATACATGACTACCCTGATAAAGCCTGTCACCCATTTTGACAATGGCTTCAAGAACCTTGGAGACAGAGAATATAGAAGGAGGTGCTAATATGATAAAGAAGAATATTATTTGGAAGACCAAAGGCATGAACAAAGACACCTCAGTATCAGCCTTTAATCCTGAGTTTGCCTTTGACAATATCAATATCCGCCTGGCCACCAATGAAGGCAATACCATGCTTTCCTGGGTCAATGAGAAAGGCCCCAAACCCATGAGGCTCAAGATAGATACCAAGCCGTGGTCCAGAGAGGAATCAGAAGACAGATATACCACAGTCATAGAAGGAGTCCCCATCGGAACAGCCATTCTCTACCATCAGTTAGTGGTGTTTTCCACAGACAGCAAGGGTACAGACTGTATTTATGTGTTTAATGCTACAGAAGAAGAAGAGTATGACCTTTATGGAAGAAGGCTTTTCAAAGGAGAGTTGGGGCTGGATAAAACCTCTCCCATAGAAACTCTTGTGTCCTACGAGTCAGAAAACATCCAGAAAGTATATTGGACAGACAACAAAAACCAGCCCAGGGTCATCAACATAGCCCCCAGTATGACCAGCAAGGCAGCCAATTATTACTCAGGCTCCTTTGACTTTGTGCAGGAGCTTTCCCTCCAAGAAGAAGTCACAGTCACTAAGATACTTGGGTCAGGAGAGTTCCCGGCAGGTGTCATTCAGTATGCCTTCACCTACTATAACAAGTATGGTCAGGAAAGCAATATCTTTCATGTCACCCCCTTGCAGTATATTGCCTATAAAGACAGGGCTGGAAGTCCTGACGCAAAGATAGCCAACTCTTTCAGGATTCATGTGAGTAAGGTTGATACCCACTTTGACTATCTCAGAGTATATTCCATACTGAGGACATCCCTGAATGCCACCCCCCTTGTAAAAAGAGTACAAGACATTCAAGTAGAGAAGACAGAAGTACAACCAGAAAGCACCAAGCCTGCCTATGCAGGCACTATTGGTACCCTCTCCACCAGTACAGTCAAGGTCAGTCTCAATGCAGGAAACACTTTCAATGAGGCCAGTTCATTCAGACATCTATATACAGACACAGATTGTCCAGCCCCCTCCAATACCAAATACCAAGACAGGACCTATTGGGGAGAGTTGGCCTATTCCTCCACACCAGCCCATGTCTATATGTTCAAGCAAAGTGAGTATCCAGACCTCATTCTTCAAGTTGGAAGCCAGTATTTCACATGGGCAGAAGGGACATCAGATGCCCTTATATACTTAGGGCTGGCCAGTCATACAGGCATCTTGATTGGGGAATATGCAGACGGCACACAGGAAGTGAATATTTCCCAATATGCCACTCCACAAATATACAGTCATGTAACCATGATAGATGATGGAACTATGGGAGATACTGTAGACCCTACAGAACTGTTGTATAAGGGAGGAGAGGAGATAACAGCCAAGACCATGGAACAGAAAGACGGCACTCTCTTTCTTGGGAATATATTCCTTCGACGTCCCTCTGTCCCCTACAGTATCAAGAAAGGCATACAGTCCCTGAATGGCATACTCCCTGACAGTCCATTAGCCCAAAGCAATGTGTTCTCACTCACAGTTCACAGGCCCTACCTGCTGGCTTCCGCTTACCCCCATCCTTATGTGAACACCTTGAATGGAGTGGAGACAGAAGAGTATACAGGAGCAGCCACCTTCAAGTATAGAGAATATTACCGTTTGGGAGTGCAGTTCCAGTACAAGAATGGAAAATGGTCAGAACCAGTATGGATAGGAGATAAGCAAAACACCAGTCATCCAGTATGTGATGAAGGTGGTGACAATGCTTACTTCTCCACCAAGGGCATAGGAGTCATGGCAGTGCCAGAGTTCCAATATAAGATGAACTACGGTATAAAAGACCTTTACAAAAAAGGATATAGAAGAGTCAGGGGATTGATGGCAGTTCCTGGTATTCAGGACAGAACCATCCTATGTCAAGGAGTAGCCTGCCCCACAGTCTACAGGAAAGTAGACAGGTGGTCAGATGCCTCAGGAACAGACACAGGAGTGTGGACAGGGAAGGCAGAAGGAAATCTGTATGCACAATCCTCATGGTTGTTCAGAACTCCAATCCCAGGTTCCTCCTATGGAGATTCCACCACTTCAGGAGGAGGTGGTGCAGTGACTCCAGACAACAGGTTACTTTCCCAATATGACCAAGATGTCATTCGACAATCCAACAGTAGCCCAGAGGTGGTGTCCCCCTTTCTCAGAAGCACAGAAGTTATGGGAAAATATGATGATGGCCATGCCTTTTACGCAGACTCCTTCCTTGTGACCATACATTCCCCAGACCTGATTTTTGAGGATGCCTATATGAGCATGGACTTCAAGGGATGCTCTGTGGAATATGTAGGCTATACAGAATTAAGTGCCACCTTTGGAGACATCAGTATTCAGACCTCCACTCCTGCCATAGGCTCTGATGCCGCAGGTTTTGTTCATAAGTCTTTGGTAGTGCCAGGTTATGGTGCCTTAATCACAGGACTCTTCTACAATGACTCAGTGGTGGATGACTTGGACGACACCCCCAGATATGGAGCTTTCAACAGTAGCTTACCCCCTGTAGACTGGCCTGTATATATGTGGCACAAGAATGGTTCCCTGAACAATGATGTTGCCAGGAGTGGAAGGAGTGCAGAGCTTCTGAAAAAGAAAATCAGCAATTACAGGTTGGGCAACTCCTCCATCTACCAACCCAATCAAATCAAGGACTATACAGCCATGGACATTCAAATGTTCAGCAGCACAGAGCTTTCCATGATAAAAGTGAATGGGCATACCTACCAAGGAAACATAGACACAATGGTGACTCCTACAGAGCCTTCCGCCTACTACATTGTGGGAAGTCCATGGAGAGAGACCGTAGATACAGACTTTCTGAGCAGGTCTTATTATAAGTTGTGCAGGAAAGATCCCAAGCGAGCAGACTCCATTGCAGGTATCTGGATTTGGGAGAAAGAAGGTTCAGACAGGAACTGGTGGTGGAACAGCTCAGAAAGGGCAGATGTGGGAAGAGAAGTGAAGGGCTTGAACCAATGGAGAGAAGGTGTCAGCATCAAGTATAAATCCACTCCCCATTTGGTGGCAGCCATACACAGTACTATCTTCTCCAACAATACAGGGTCCTTGAACACAGCCTTCATGCCTATTGTAGAAGTCACCAAGTCCTATAACCCAGAGACTCTGTATGGAGGATTTACAGACGAGGCCCTGCAAAGCAATACCTGGATTCCTTGTGGCCCCAGTGTCAAGATCCGCTCAGGCCAGTCAGAGGTAGATATACCTTTTAAATGGGGAGATACCTATTATCAGAGATTTGAGTGTCTGAAAACTTATCCCTTCACCCAAGAAGACAAGAACCAAGTAGTAGAGATAGCCTCCTTCATTATAGAGACCAGGGTGAATATAGACGGAAGATATGACAGAAACAGAGGGCAAGTGAGCAACCTCAACATGACCCCTCAGAACTTCAATCTTCTCAACCCTGTCTACTCCCAGATGGATAACTTCTTCTCTTACAAGATACTTGATGAGGACAATTATGACAATATGTACCACCCCAACAATGTGACCTGGACCAAGACCAAACAGAATGGTGCAGACACAGACCTTTGGACCAACCTCACCTTAGCCAATATCTTGGAGCTGGATGGAGACAGTGGAGCCATCAACAAGCTCATCAGAATGAACAACCAGTTACTCTCCTTTCAGGACAGTGGCATCTCACAGATACTCTACAATGAGAACACCCAGATTTCCACCACAGAAGGAGTACCCATTGAGATAGCCAATTCAGAGAAGGTGCAGGGAAAAAGGTATCTATCAAACACAGTGGGCTGTTCTAATAAATGGTCCATAGTACAAACCCCTGTAGGCATCTACTTCATGGACAGTCATGACAAGAGCATCTATCTGTTTAATGGCCAGCTGAGCAATCTCAGTACAGCAGGAGGATTCAACACTTGGGTCAAGCAATGGATACCCTCCGCAGACAAAAGCTGGAACCCTGTGGACTTCGGGAACTTTGCAGTCTACTATGACAAGCTGAACCAAGATTTGCTGTTTATCAATGGCCTCACAGCCCTTGCCTACTCAGAGAAGTTCAACTGTTTCACTTCTTTCTACGACTATGGAGGAGTGCCTTACCTAAACAGTCTGGATGACCTGAGCATCTGGATAGACAAAGATGGAAAGCTATGGCAGCATCAGGCTGGAGAATACTGCAAGTTCTTTGGCACCAACCAAGGTTACTCCCTCACCCTGATAGCCAACCAAGAGCCCCAGGCAGACAAAATATTCACCAACCTTGAGTTCAGGGCCTGTGTTGAGGGAGAAGGAGAGTATGACAAGAAGAAAGACCTCTTTACCCCCATCCTCCCCTTTGACAATATTGAGGTATGGAATGAGTACCAACATGGTATACTGACTCTCAGCAACAGAGAAAGTGGCAGCAAGTACAATCACAGCACCCAGTCCAACAATACCCTTCTTAACAGAAAGTTCAGGATATGGAGATGTGATATTCCCAGGGACAATGCCCCTGTGAGAACAGCCTTGGAAAGCAGCATGGGCATCAAGCGTTTTAAGGCCAGACCTTTGGACAGGATGAGGAATCCCTGGATATACCTCAAGCTTCAGAAGAACGCAGCAGATAAGGAAAGCACTCTCCACAAAACTGAGATACATGACATTATGGTCAGCTACTTTGGGTAAACACAGGAAGAAAAGCACTACAGGTAAGGAAGTCTTAGAGGTTTCCTTACCTGTTTTTATATTACCACTAAGCCCCTGACAACAATGCCATTAAAGCATTATCTTTGCAGAAAAGGCTTTATACATGAGAAAGAAAAACAAATTATATACAGTAAACAAATGGAATGGTCCCCTCTTTACAAGAGACAATATCTTTGAAGATGGAGGTAATCTTCTCTCCTGGGACAGGCTTGCCTCCCAAGCCTATGGAGCCAACTATGGTGACCAGGGGTATACCCTTGATGACTATATGCAGTCCAAGAACACCTTTGGGCTGTCAAAGAAGGACAATCCATTCAGTAAGGGAAATCTTGGAGGTACCCTTAAAAGTGGTGCAGGCCTTGTAGGCAGTGCTGTAGGGGCAGTAGGAAACAAGATACTCAGTGGAGGACTCAACTCTGGTGCAGGAAGTGCCATCAGTAACATAGGCGGTACTATAGGAGGAGCCATCAGTGCTGTCAATCCTGTTGTAGGAGGCATTGTCAGTGCAGCCTCAGGCATTATTGGGGGAGGAGTCAACGCCCTCTTTGGCACCAAGACAGACCAAAAGAAACTTGATGCAGCCAATGGTGGCACCAACTATCTCAACAGCTTCACCTCTAATGCCACCTCCTTTGAAGGCATTAATGGCCCTGATGCTGTGGCAGATGTACAGAATGCCTACAAAGGAGGCCTGTTCAAGAAAGGATGGGCCAAGAAGAAAAATGCAGAACTCAGGCAGCAAAGGGCAGACGCCCAGTCCTGGGCAGACAGAAGCGTAGATAATAACATTGGCAACATAGCTGGAACACAGACAGATAACCTACTTGCCAACTATGCTGCCTGTGGAGGGCCTCTTAGAGGAATACCCAGTGTGGGGACAGGGGCTATTGACTATGGTTTTATGTCTGACTACCTTACCATGAGAAATAAGGCCACAGAAGTCAAGAATAAAATCCCGACCAATGTATTTGGAAGTCTCCAAGACACTCCTGTCTTTGCCTTGGGAGGAGATATGCAGACCAATGGAGCAGACTTCAGTGATGGTCTTTCTATGATAAATGCAGGAGGCAGCCATGAAGAGAACCCCTATCAAGGAGTGCAGGTAGGCATCAGCAGGGAGAATGGCCAGCCCAACCTTGTGGAAGAAGGAGAGACCATCTTTGATGACTATGTGTATAGCAAGAGAATCAAGGTAGATGCCCAGACCAAGAAGAAATTCCATATAGGCAAGAACACAAACATCAGCTATGCAGACCTCTCCAAGAAGCTTGAAAGAGAAAGCCAGGAAAGACCCAATGACGCTATCAGCCAGGCAGGCCTTAGAAAGCAGATGCATGACCTTGCGGAAGAGCAGGAAAGGCAGAAAGGAGAAGAGCAGGCCCAAGCTGCACAGGATGCCTTTGCAACCTTGCCACCAGAGCAACAGCAAGCCATTATGCAACAGGTAGCCGCTGAGGAGCAACAGACCCAACAACAACCTATACAGGAAGGACAGATGGATGAACCCCCTGTTGGACTGCAAGAACAGCAGACTATAGATGAACAGATGCAGCAACAACAACCAGAACAACAGCAGATGGAAGAGCAACAGATGAATGCCTGTGGCGGAAAGCTGAACAGGTTTGACAAGGGTGGAGACATGAAGGAAAAGATTTACGGACTTCTTGGACTACACACTGACAGTGACTTTGACAAATGGGCATTTGACAAGAAGGTAGACAGGATTACAGACTGGGAAAATATCCTGAAGAACCAACAATTCTTGGATGCCATCAGTGGCAGCAATCCAGTATTGAGGGATGTCATTGGCAGAGGCTATGACTTGGGCACCTATATCCCCAAGCCCAGCAAGCTGACCTTTGACTTTACCCATGGAGGATGGGGGCAGGAGGATTATGATGCCTGGGAAGGCAGTACTGACGCAGCCTGGAAAGAGGCTGTCAAGAAAGGCCTTGTCAAGAAAGGCATGAACTCAGAGGAGATAGGCAAGGCACTCTCCCAGACAGATGCCTACAAGAGAGGCACTGAATGGCTGAGGAACAGTGAGGACAACAGGCTTCTCTATCTCCAGCAGATACTTGCCAGTGAGGATGCCCCAGCTGCTGCCAAGGAATATGCAAAAAAGTATGTGGATTCCGAAGGCTGGTTAAAGAATGCCAAGAGAGATTACCAAACCATCTTTGAAGACCCCAACGGAACTGGTGTGAGAAACACTCATCCAGGAACCTACTGGAAGACCCCTGACGAGATGATAAGGAATAAACAGACAGTCAACTTGGTCATGAATGATGATGGCAGCACTGAGGAAATTATAGGAGATGTCCCAAGTGATTGGAATGGTGCTGGTACTTACAGCTGGTCTGATGACAAGGGTGATTATACCTACAACTATTACAAGAGGCCCACAGAAACAGTGGTGACTCCTAAAGGGAAGAAAGAAGAAGAGCTAACTCCTGTGCATAGGCCCACATGGGGAAGGTATGCAGGATTATTTGGTCCTGTGGCTGGTCTTGGGATGCAAGCCCTTGGAATAGGAAAGCCTGATTATTCAGGGATGGATGCTTCCTTGGAGATTGCCAATGGCAGTCCAGCAACAGCCCAATACAAGCCTATTGGCAATTACCTTGACTACAGGCCCATGGACATCTGGTATGAGCAGAACAGGATGAATGCCAACAGCAGGGCCACAGACAGGGCCATCCTCAACAACGCCTCTCCCATAGGGACTAAGACAGCAGGATTGCTTGCAAATGGGTACAACAGTCAGATAGCCAGTGGTGAGCTGTTCAGAAAGGCACAGGAATACAATGACACACAGAAGCAAAGAGTGGCAGAGTTTAACAGGGGTACAGATATGTATAATGCCAATGCCTTCAACCAGACCTCTGCCACCAATGCACAGATACAGAACAACAACAGGCAGTTCAGGGCACAGATGCAAATGGATGCCGCAAGGCAAAGAATGGCTGCTGACACTGCCTGGAACCAAGGTATCTATGGGAATGTGCAGGGACTCTTTAAGGGACTCAGTGACTGGGGCAAGGAGAATGCACAGCATAATATGATAGCAGACATGGCTGCTGATGGCCTCTTTGGAACTATGGGAGACCAGAATATAGGCAGAGGTTATATTGTCAAGAGAGAACCCAAGAAGGCAGCCTGTGGAGGAAAGATAAGCAGAAAAAGAAAAGGTTTAACATTTTAAAGAATAGAAGATATGGCAGGGAATAACTATAGCTTTGTAATTGATAATACTTTCAATCCATTCAATATGCAGGAGATGCTGGTGCCTTTCACTGCATATAAGAGTGAATTTGAGAAGGCCGAGGCAATGTATGAAGACCTTTCAGACAGGTCAGACAAGTTTAAGTATCTTAGTGACACCCTTCCTGACGGAAGCAAGGCAAGACAGATTTATGAGGGTTATGCCAATGACCTCAGGGAACAGGCGGAAGACCTGGCCCACAATGGCTTGACCATGACCAACAGGAAGGCACTCACTTCCTTGAAGCGAAGATACCAAGGAGAGATGGGCAGAGTGTTACAGGCTGATGAGGCCATGAGGGAAGAGAAGAAGATGAGAAGGAATCTCTTAGCCCAAGACTCCTCCCTGCTTTACGCACAGGACAACCTCAACATAGATGACTTTCTGGATGGGAACACTCCCAACCTATACAGCATCAGTGGCAATGAGCTGTACACAAGAGGGGCTGCTGCTGGCAAGGCAGCTTCCTCCAGGGTATTCTCGGCAGGGGATGCAGGAAGTACATTGAATGGTTATTACAGAGACTATGTGCAGAAATTAGGGTACAGTAGGGAGACCATCCAGAAGTTCTATCAGGATATGTCCACTATCCCAGAGCTACAGCAAGCGGCAGACGCCATCCTTGAGGAAAGAGGAGTCAATCAAAACCTTACAGGATATAATCTCAGAAGGGCAAGGCAGAGTGTGATTAATGGCATGATTGATGGTGCCATTTACCAGGAGAACCATACACCTCAGAGAGATTTTGATGTACTTACTCCTGAGGAAGAGGCACAGATTAATTTACAACGGAAGAATTTTAATCTCAATAAGGCCCAGCTTGAAAGACAATATATGGCTATGGGATACAGATTGGATGAAAATGGAAAGCCCTATAGAGATGAGCAGTTGGTAAAGGATATTATAGATATGAAAAAGGCAGGTAAGGGAAACAATTCTAGTTCAAAGATTGGTTCTGAATATGAAACTATAAACAAGAAAAGTATAAAGCTTTCTTGGCACGGAGACAATCCAAATGATACTAACGGAAAGGCTGATGATGATGTCACAGCAACAGAGATGAAAGATGGTGATTCCTTACCAGGAAATCCTGTACCTTTTGATTCACTGCCCACTTATGTTAAAAATAAGGTAAACGCAGCTATAGGAGGAGGTAATATTGATCTGTATGCCTATTATTATCAGCCTTTTGTATCAGGTTCCTGGGATGATACAGAAGCAGAGGTTGCTATAGTACCCTTAGATATTAAAAAATATGACAGTGATTTAGAACCATCCTTTGGTATAGCAACTACAAAGCAGAACTAAAATGTAAATAAGAGGTAGCAAATTGCTACCTCTTATTCATATATTTTCTCCAAAGCTTCCTGTGCTTCTTCGCATCCTTGTTTAGCAGAAAGAGACCAATAATACTTTGCTTTTGTGAGATTTTGTGTCAAGAATATCACTTTAGGGTTACTTAAAATTTCATCTATTTCATCATCTGAAGCTTTATAATCGGTATTTTCCAAACTTCTAAAAGTATTATTACCTATATACCAAAAATTTGTATGTTCATAATCTAAATCATAATAAGCAAGACCATTTAAATAAAGATTTCCAAGTTCATACTGTGCCCATCTATTTTTGTTTTCTGCGCTTCTCTTTATCCAGTAAATTACTTTATTGAAATTCTGTCTTACCCCATACCCATAAATATAATTAATACCTAATTCATATTGGGCATCTGAATCACCATTGAGTGCAGCTTGATAGTACCAATATGAAGATCTTTTATAATCCTTTTCATATCCTTTTAAATATAGTGCCAGCTTAGTTTGAGCTTTTACGACACCTTTTCTTGCAGCTTTAGTTAACAGTTGTATGGCCATTTGGTGTTGGTGTAAAGTTGCAAGTTCATCTGCAATAGAATCAGATCTCTCCATATTACTTATACCCATTTCATACAAAGAGTTGTAATGGTAAGGAAGATACACTTTTTCATACCCACTATAAATTCCTAAGATAAGAATAGCTACAGAACAGATAGCTATACCTACTCTTTTTATCCATCTAGTAATTTGCTTATTCATATTGCATTTTTAATTTTATAATCCTAAATCCACAGGTTCCTCATAAGGCATCTCTCCTTTATAAATATAGTATCTGCCATTATCTTTTAACCCTACTTTCAGTTCTTTTTGTTGTTGTATAAGTTCTTCTTTAGTAGGCTCCTTTATATTGTAGAACCCAACGAAAGTATAATCATTATCTTTTATAAAGATACATGCTTTAAAATTTCTTTTTCTTTTATATTTATCCGGAAACTCACTCATTTTCACTCTGTCAAATTTTCTATGAAATTCTTGGAGAGTCCATGTTTTTCTAAACACAGGAACTCTCTGTGAATTTCCTCTTGTATCAGGCTCTTTCCTAATAGGGACATTAGGAGGAACAGGAGGTTTAATAGTATTCTTACTGCCTTTAAAAGCTGTGTATATAAGTAAGAATAGTAATATCGCCAAAAGGATAATCATAAGTATAGGTATTAAATAGTCATTATTTATAAAGTATGTATGTGCTATTGGATAACTTAGCTACTTTAAGTACATTCTTTTCACTTGCAATCTCTTGAGGAGAAAGTTCTCCTAACTTTTTAGAAAAAGCAACAAATGTCATATCTGGTTTCTCCCCAAAAGTAACACAAGTAAAAGGTTCTTTGGTTTTACTATTTACGCAATGAGCGAGTTTAGGCTTACCAAATTCCTTTACAAAATCAATTAAAGACCATGTTTGGATAGGGATTACTTCATTCTTTTCTTCCTCTTGAATTTCTTTTCTAACCTCCTCTCCATATAAATTATCTACAGCTTTAGCACATTCAGCAATATAAGCTTGCATTATAGTATTATACATTACAGTTTGATTAACAGACTGATTAAATACCTTTTCAACTTTTACAGGGTACCCATCTACTGTAGTATTCACAGAAATTATGACTCTTTTACTGGGGTCCCAATAATAACCATAAGCCCCAAGTTTCTCTGCATCAAAATCCTGTTTAATGCTCCAAAATTGCTTATTCTCATTGTCAACACCATAAGTAAACTCAACTACACATTTCTCATTTCTTGTTATAGTAAATGTTCTGTGTGAGCGTCTAAAAAGACTTAGTAGAGTTTTGTATTTACCTTCTACTGTCTTTGGTGTAAAGATATTAAATAGTCCCATAGATTTAATTTTGAAATGTTTATATTGGTAGTATAACGAGTAAAATACAGATTTATTGTATTTAGGGATATTTAAAATTCACTATATATAGCCTTTGTCATCATCATAAACTCTGCCTAATCATCCTTTTTAAATCTAATAATCATTTCACTAAATATTCTCTAAGCATTTATATATTCCATTAAATTTGCAGAAATTAATAATAAAAGTTATGCCAATAAGAAAATTACAAGGATTGAGAGGTTTAAGAGGTTTCACAGAACTTGCTCCTGAAGAACAAGCTGTTTTCATGAGAGCCAATGCTGATATTCTTAACCAGTATCGTAATCTTAGGAATAGGGATAAAGCAGCCAATATCCTATATATGAATCAACAATTTATTAATAAATATGGTCTGCAAAGATTTAATGAAATGAATGATGAGAGTGAAGCCTCCTTTGATCTTCGTAATCAGGTTTATAAAAATGATATAATCAACACTGAATTTGACAAACTATATAAATCAGCAAAAGGATTTGACTACAACAAGTACAGCAGACTTTCCACAGACGGCAAGCTGAAACTCATGGAGAGTGACTACCTTACTCCCGCTGAGTTTGACAGTCAATGGGAAAAGGATTACAAGGCCAGCTTGGCCAACAAGATGGGAAAGAATGGTACCCTTGCCGCCATAGGAGCCTTGGGAGGCACTTCTATGTTACCCACAAACGCAGGAGCAGCAGGATTTGGAGAGGCGGAAAAAAAGCACAAGCAAGATGTAAACCAAAGGATTCTTGACAGGATTTACAATGATGATGTGGACACTGCCGCAAGCAGGTTCAGTGAGGAAGTAAGCAATGCCTATTACAGTCCAGAGATAGCAGACCTGACAGATGAGCAGGTTAAGAAAGCCTTTATAAAAGCCATTACCCCAGGCAGCTATATAGACAAGAACGGTATGCCCAACCTTGGTATTCCAGAATACAGGGCACGCTATGGGGAGTCAGAGATGTGGTTTTTTGGCATTGATGACATGAGACAGGTACTTGCCAAGAAGAAAGTATATGACGCCCTCCTTCCTCCAGACATGGCCAAGGATGCCCTCAACAATGAGGCTAAGAGATATATGGCAGACCACCAGGGCAGTATAAAAAGATTTGGTCTCTTCTTGAAAGATGTGGGTATCTCTGCCATGAGCTATACGGCAGACAAGCTCAATGGTATCTCGGAGCTTTACAGGATGGGACAGAATGCCTGGGCAGAAAAGCCAGTGGTCATGGTGGATGACCAAGGCAATATACTTGACCCCCAAAAGACCCATGTGGTGAAAGACAGGCAAGGTAATCTGCATTACCAGGATGAGAAGGGGAATATCCATTCAGTCCATCAGGAACAGGTGGACTATACCACCCTTCACAATATGGGAAAGAATACTGACGGCAGTGATATAGAGGGAGCCTTTGGCTGGGACTGGTTGACACTTAACCCACAATACTGGACCAGGGCAGAACAGTTTGGAACCCTTGATGAGGATGAGCAGAAGCAGTATGAGAAACTGGGAGCCAGCCCCTACAAGGTGGCCTATGACCCCAACAAGGACAGTGATATGCTGTATGAGGCCTTTAAGATGATGTCCTTTGGCATTGCGGATGCAGCCTCCCAAGCAGTACCCTTTGGTATTGGGGCTTTGGGAAAATCCTTGAGCACAGCCAGCAAAGTAGGAAAGATAGCCAGAGGCTTTGGTAAAGTACTTGACACCACAGGCAAGATGCTCACAGCAGAAACAAAGACAGGTCAGATTGCACAAGGAACAGCAGGAGCCTTGGGTATTGCCTATGCCTATAACAGAGGCACCTTCCAAGAGACATTGGCCCAGAACCTTGCCAATACAGAAGAGGCAGTAACCAATGCTGCAAAGAATGAGATATACAACAAGTATAACTCTGACAAGCAATACAAGGCAAACATAGACAAAGCTGTCAAGGAAAGGGCAGCTGTCATGAAGCAAGAATACCTTAGACAGATGCAGCGTGATGGAGGCATGAGAGTCGCAGACATGAGTGCCATAGACAAGCTGATTCATGCAAGGGCCCAGGAGGCTGTCCTTGGAGAGATGGTTCAAGACAATATAAACAAACGGAAGGCTTCCAAGGAATATGCGGACTTACAGCAAAAGGCCATTGATGGTGCAGGAGACGCAGCCTTCAACACCTTCTGGCCAGAAGCCATCAAATATGGTTTTGTGAATAACTTCGGTTACAGGAAGTTCCTCTACACCAATCCAGCAGGACTTACCAAAAAGATGTCCACCTCCCTCAAGGGTCTCAAGGAGATTACCACAGCAGAGGGAAAGAAGAGGTTAGGCACTGATGCCAGCAAATTTATGACCAGAGCAGACAAGTGGAAAGAGTTTGGAAAGACAGTAGGTTCCCAAGTATGGGGAGGAGCCTGGACCAATGGCACAGATGACATGCAGGTGGATGCTGCCGAGAGAATCAATGAGGACAGCTTCAACAGATACCTCAGCGCCTATCAGAATGGAGAAGCCCTTGCCGCCACCTATGGCTTTGCAGACGGCCTGTTCTCCTACTTCAAAGGAATGCAGAACTCTATGGGACAGGAGACCACATGGAATGCCGCAGCCATAGGTGGCTTGGGCAGTGTGGTTAACTTCACCCCCAACTTTGCCAATATAGCCAGGCTTGCCACCAAGGAAGGCAGGGAAGCTTACAAGAATAACTTCAGAAGGGAGGTTGAGAGGGATGAAAATGGAATACCCTTGAAGAATGAGGATGGCTCCCCGAAGTATAAAGACCTTGGTAAATACCATGACTGGAGGGGGCAGCTGAACTACTTCCTCCAGAATGGAGTCCTGAACACCTACTATGGCAAGAAGCAATCAGAGAGAGACCTACGGAATCATGCAGACTATGTGAACAATCTTCTGGACAGTTACCGTGACTTTGAGGATATAGAGCACATGGTGGCCTCCAGTCTTGCCTCAGACAACTTGGCAAATGACGGTGATGCCAAGACCAGCAGGTTTCTCAATGCCCTCTTGGCCATCAATGCCCTGAACAACATAGGGAACAACTCCCAAGACCCAGCCTCCATGTCCTCAGTCATCATGAAGGCAAAGACTCTGATAGACAAAGCATCCCAGCTTAACCAAGAAGACAAGAACCCTTTCAGCAATGAAGAGATAAACAGCCTCCTTTCCCAGTACTATGCCCATAATCCTGGACAGGTACAAAGTGAGTATGACTATCCGAAAGCCCTTTATAACATTGCCCAAAACGCACAGAAACTCAAGGAAGCATCAGAGGCCTTTGACAAGGCGGAGGAAGAGATGCAGAAGATTGAGAAGAACAGGGGTGAGGCCCTGTCTCCCAATGTAAGACTGAGCCTGAAACTCAAGCAAGCACTTGGCAATCACTGGCAAGAGAGGAAGGAGAGAATGCAGTCAGAGATTGAAGACACCTCTTCTGATGAACAGACTATGGATGCCACTACTGTTATAGCGTCTGTAGGTGGAAGAAAGAATGCACAGGACTTTATCACGATCTATGACAGGCAGCAAAAGGAACTGGAGGAAGACCTTGCTACCCAGAGAAAGAAATCTGAAGGTCTGTACACCAAGCTTGAGGAGGCCAACAAATCCCTGAAAGAGGCACAAGAGAAAGAGGACAGTGACACTATTCTCAAAGCCCAGAAGAATGTCAAGGATGCAAAAGCTGAATATGGAAGCTCCAAAGAACAGGAGAAGTATCTTGAGAGTCTTATCACCATGACTGCCGACAAGCGGAGTTCCCTGCAAAACAGTATGAAAGCTGCCCATGTGGATGAGACAGAGATTACCTATTCCAGGGCCAATGAGGAGCTGACAAGATACCAAAAAAAGCTCGCATCCCTGCAATCAGAAAGGAAAGGATTCCTCAAGAAGAACGGAGAACCCAAGAAAAGGTATATTGATAAGGTTGAGGAGATAGACTCCTCCATTGATGAGTATGAACAGAATGTCGCCAGCAGAAAGAAGACAGTAGAAGCCAACAAAGACAAGGTACTTACAGCTGACGAGATATTCTCCCTTGACCCAGTGACAAGGGCCAGGATGATGGCAAAGGAGCACAGGTCACTGTACAGTAAAGAGCAGCAGAGAGAGATTGAGAAGTTGGAACAGAGACTTCTTATGAAGGATGCTGATGCCTTGCAAAAGATACAGGACATTGCCCTGCTCTCCCAAAGAATAGCAGCCAACCAAGATGCCTACAGCAGGATAGTCCAGAATCCAGAAGCAGCAGACAGGGCATTTGAGTCCCAAAGAGCCATAGCAGCTGATGCAGCTTACAATCTTATCAATCAGAGAAGCGCAGAGACCCTTTCAGACTATATCAAGACCAAGGAAGAGTCCCTGAAGACCCATGAGGATATTGCCAATGAGGACATGGGAGAGTTGGCCTATCTCATCTTGAGGAAATACAATCCAGACATTTTAGGTATCATTGATGAGAAGGCCCTGCTTCCACAATATCAGCAGCAAGTCAAGGATGCCCAGGAGTGGAGCAAGGTGGTCAATGACATCAAGGCCATCATCTTCAACAGCGACAAGAGTGAAGAAGAGAAATACAATCTCGATCACAATATTGACAACATCGTGGAAAGCTCCCACTCAAGGGAGGAGATTGTATCCAAGCTTGAAAAGGTGATAGATGATGTCAAAGACCCTGTGGCTACCCAAGACTTTGAATACCTCCTTTCCGAGATGCAGAAGATAGGTTATCAGAGGGATGCCACAGTACTGGAAGACAGGAAGAAGAGAAAGGAGAGGGAGGAAAAGCAGAAGCAGGAAAAGGAAGCCGTTAAGAAGAAGGAGGAAGAGGAAAAGAGGAAAGCAGACCAAGAGCAGATGCCTAAAGGCAAGGAAGATGTCAAGAACCTTGAGGATATAGACGGGATATTTGATGATGAAAGCAGTTCTACAGGTGAGAGTATCCAATCAGAGGAGGAAATCAAGGGTGAGTCCCCAAAGACAGAAGAAGGAGGACTGCCCCAAGACAGCACTGAGGCCATGGATGTCAATGAATTGATGACTGACCAGTATGTAGATGGTGAAGTGAAAGCAGGAAAGATATGGCAGGGCAGTGCAGAGAAAGCCCATCAAGGAGACTTTACTGTTACCAAGAAGGACGGGCAGATTACCTTTGACATTGATGGTAAGAAGAGCACCTTAGACATACAGCCTACAGAATATGAGGGAAGCAAGGAAACTGCCCAACCCACAGAAAATACAGTCTTCCAAGCAACTTCTTTGGAGAAAAAGGATGGAGATTGGTATTTTAATGGTAGCTTTGCAGGAACCAATGAATCAACCCAAGTGAAAGCAAAGAAAGACTTTGACCTAAGCAAGGCCATAGAAAGACAGAAAGCCTCCAAGGAAGCTGAATACACCTCTGAGGAAACCTCTTCTCATGACAGTACACTCATAGAGGAAGGAGACACTGTGCAGTCCAGGTCTGAGACCCTCGAGGAGCAGTTCAATAACATGAACACTCAAAGCCAAGAAATACACCTGTCCACAACCAATGATGACTCAGACACACAAAATGCCGTTGGCCAACAGAACATAGACAATGACATCACTACTCTCAGTGGAAATGCCATGAGTGAGTATGAGCCAACTGACCTTGCCAAGGATGGTGTATTGAAGCACAAGAAAGGAAAGAGGGAAAATGACCACATGACTGCATATTATGCATGGATGAATGCGGCAGGTATCAAACTTCAGAATATCATAGACAGGGAACTTCCTATAATCCTCCAGATGAATTCCCATGCAAAGGTGAAGTTCATGGCTGTCAATCCAAAGCCTAATGCCACTCATGACGATGCCCTGCAAGGGGACTTGATGCTTGTCCTTGACTATGACAACAAGATCAACAAAGGTATCACTCACATTCATGATGATGCCAATGGAGGGGTTATTGAGAGCAATGGAAAGAAGTATCTTATCATTGGTACTGCTGGTTATGGCAACAGGAATGCCAGTAAGTTAGTACTCTATGATATACTGTGGAGCAAGGTAAGAGACAAGAAGACTGGAGAAGGCCTGGGTATTATGGCAACCAGAAAGATAAACTATTTCAAGGAACATCCACAAGAGAGGTTCTATGTAAGTGAAGACCTCCACACAGAGATAGTGCCAGGCTCCCAAATACCAGGGTATATTGTAAGACAGATGGAAACAGACAAGGAACCTGCATTTAGGAGTGTGACAGAACTGTTGGCAGATGAAAGCAGGAATCCCATGGGTTACAAGCTGGATTCTGTGGGATGGGGAATACAAGAGCTTAGCCAGTTCTTGATTTTAAATGCAACCCCAAACAAGGTGATGATTCCCAGAAACCCATTGGGGAACTTAGGAAGTGCATTTGTACTGATGCCAGCAAGCAATGGGAAACTGGTACCATCCTATTTGAAAGTACTGAAATACAATGAGATGAGAGATGGCAGTCTTAAAGAGAAGGCAGATGCACTTCTGCAACAGGTGACAGCCCCAGACTACAGGACCAGACTGGAGGCTGTGAAGGCCCTCCATCAAATATTCTATTTTGACAAAGACGGAGACACCATACTTCTCAGGAAGTCAAGGAATGAGATTTCCTTGGTGCACGATGGAAAAATCTTCAAGACTTTTGTTTTGGACAGCAACTTTGATAGGACACAATTTATGCAGGGAATCCAGGATATGAATCCCAGGATTAATGTCACAGCACGTGTACTGACAAACAAAGACTTACTCAAGGAATATGACGAGGCAGGAGCCTTGATGACAGATGCCGCCCTATTCACCACAGCAGGAAGTTCTTACAGTATCTATGCCCTTGACAGGGAAGGTCAGATGATACTGCCTGCCACTCCTGTCAACACTGCTCCCAAGAGTACCACCAACAGTGACTTCAAGAAGGAAGACAGAAGCCAGGTCATTTTCAGGAAGCAATATTACAGGGAAGCGGACGGAGTGTTTTACCTTAATGGCAAACCTGTTACAGATGAAGGCATAAACAAGCAGCTTTCTTACCTCAAAAGAATCATAGATGAGCAATTGACACCTGCTACCCAAGAAGGACTTTACAACTACTTCATCCTCAGTGCAGGGGAGCATCCTGAAGTCATCAAGGTAAACAGAAACACCAAAGAAGTAAAGGAAGTTGCAGAGTCACAGGCAAAGGAACTCATTCAGAAACTGGAGGAGCAGAAAGCCAAGGAACTCAGGGAACAGGAGGCACAGCAAGTAGTGAAAGGGATACAGCCACAGGACACAGAAGATATAGATTTAAATCTAAGTGATGAGTCCTTTACTGTTGACCCAGAGACAGGGGAAATAGTACCTTTCAACAATCCCCCTTCCACCCAAGAAACTCAAGAGTCCGTCAAGGAGAGTCCTACCAAAGAAGAAAAGCAGACACCTATCCCTGCAAGTATTTCCTCACCAGCCTCTCACCAGAACTCCACTCTGAAATTCTCAGATGTTATTAGAAACAGAAAATACAAAAGGCGTATTATGCTTCTTGTCAAGGAGAAATGGCCTGATGCTCCCAAAGGTCTCAATGACATAGAAAGATTTCTAAGAGAGAAGAATGTGGAAGTGGACAACATTGGTGCTTCTGATACAGACATAGAAACATGGATTAAGACGATAGAAGACTGTAGATAAAGTATTGATGAACACTGTAAAGAGGGGCAGTCATAGACTGCTCCTTTAATTTTATCTTGGATTGTCTAAGGACTTATATAAAGTACTTCACATACAATTGTTCTTTATGTATCTTTGTAAATAAATATTTTATAATATTACAAATATGTCACAAGAAGAAAAAAAAACATTCAAAGTTAGCCAAGTAGCAGGCTCTGCCAAAAGAGAGTTACACATTGATATACCCTTGGCCACACAGGACAACCCTGGGATGTTGAGTGCCACAGACAAGGCACAGATAAATAAAATGAATACTTTGTTGAGTTTTAAAGGCATTGCAGGAGACAATGCCAACAAGGCACTGGCATCTGGATTTTATCCAAACATATCTATCAATGTGCCTGTTGAAGGAGAAGCATTTGCAGTAGAGACTTTTAGAACAACAACAGCTGTATATAATTATTATTATTCTGTACAGATGGCTTATGGAGAATCAATCAAAGTAAAAGGGAAAGTGTGGGTACGGATAAACAAACAGAAAAGCCAAGGCCAATACATATATGGTGACTGGGTATCCTTGTCAGGAGCGACATCAGGATTGATAACAACAGAGAATATAGCAAATAGAGCTATCACAAGAGACAAGATAGCTTATGGAACTATCACAAAAGAAGAACTATCCACAGACATCTATAATAAAGAAGCCACAGTAGAAGTTTACAAAATCAAGGATGCAGACAAGCTACTGTTTGAGGATACGGATGGGGAGTTACATAAAATATCTGTCATCAATTTCCTGCAAAGCCTAAAGAACAATACCAATAGTGAATATTATTATATACCTGAAGAGTCCAAAAATATAGAAGGATATGGAAATAGAGTGGGTCTAAATTCATATAATAGTGCAACGATAGACTTTTATATTACCACATCTGTCATCAATGATACTGTTATAAATTATTTTAAGGAAAAATTACTTGAAATATCAGGAGAAACCTTATGTCAATGGTTTAATTTTGAGTCAGAAAGGAGAAAACAGACTTTAGATATTGCTTCAAACATATCAGATTTATATGACAGGGACCGTTGTTCTCTGAGCAGTTTACAGCTATCCAGTAACAATTATGAAAAGACAATTATCAGAAATGAAACTGTCACAGGAATACCAGTAGAAATATTTGTCAGATGTGAAAACAGAAGTGTTTTACAGATAGAACCTCATGCTTTTGATGACTCAGACGTTGAATTACGTATTCAACGCAGTGTTGCTTTAGACAAAACAGATTACCCTTGGGGTGCAAAAACTATTAAGTTAGATGAAAACTTATGAAAGCCTCAGTTTGTGCTATTATAAAGAACGAACATAAATATCTCAAGGAGTGGATAGAATATTATCTACAACTTGGATTTGATGAAGTATGCTTAGGAGAAGACTTTGACAGCAAGTCACATCAGCATATTGTAGATGAGATAAATTCAGACAAAGTTAAACTTATAAAACTGTCAGAGGTCATGCCCGACAATAGCTGTAACAAATGCTCTCTTCAAATAAGATGGTATGACACGTATTTTCAAGACAATAAAAATAAGTTTGACTGGATTGCATTCTTTGATATAGACGAGTTTTTAGTATTGGAGAAAGAGACCTTGCAAGAGTTTCTCTCAGATTATGAAATGTATGAAGGAGTCAGTCTTGCCTGGAAATACTACAATGCCAGTGGTCATATTAAGACACCTATGGGGAATGTAATGGACAGCTACACAACATACCTTGAAGAGGCTCCCTCAGACTGTCAAGTAAAAACAATTGTGAATTGTCATAAAGCCAAGAAGATAATATTTATGCACGCCTCCACTCATAACTGTGTGGATGTATTCAAGAACTTCTCCTTTAAGAGTAGTCTTCTTGGATGCAAGATGGCCAATAAAAACTATTGGAAGAGAGCCTGGATAAACCATTACTTCACAAAGTCCTGGGAGGATTGGGTACAGAGGATGATACGTGGAAACATGGCCAACAACTACAGGACTCTTGACACCTTCTTTGACTATAATCCAGAAATGAAACCCCTGCAAAAGGAACTTACCTTGAAGGCAGCAAAAGTTGCAGACACCTTTTCTAACACCAAGATATACTCCAGGAAGTTCAGCTTGTACAACAAACATTATGTCAGGGAGCTGAAAGACTCTTTTTTGAGAAGAATAGGATTTCAATAACTCTTATTATTTTATTATGAATAATTTATATTACTTTATAGAGAAGATATTAGGCATGGACAAAGTAGCCCATTTCTTTGGGATTGCTTACATATCCTTGTTTATATCACTACTTTTTGCCCACATCAATGCAGGCTACACCCCTTTGGTGTATGCGACAGAAGGAGCTACTGCTGGTGTTATTGTAGCTATCACTAAAGAAGTTTTTGACTTCATGAATAACAGAAAGGCAGATATGGGAGATTTTATCGCAGGAGCTGTTGGTAGTGTGATGTCCTTCTTTATTGCAGGCATCCTACTGTAACTCTATAATTAAGGGGCAGGTATACATAATGTACTTGCTCCTTTTTACATATCCTTGACAAGCTTTCAATCTGAAAGAAAGAGGATAATTTCACAACTACAAATCTTACAGTCTGTAACTGTTAGAAAAGTTTAACACAAAAAGTTTACTTTCTCTATTTTTATATCCACCGATTTTCCTTATATTTGTGTTTATCACAGATAGATACTTAACTATCTGATTATCAATTACTAGTTAATAAAGAAAGGGAAGTCTTATGAGAAGAAGAGATGAAAACAGAAAAAGTAGTGGTATACCCACCGCAGGAGAAAGGGCAATCTGGACATTTTATGAATGGGCTGTAATAATAGCCCCTATCCTACTGATGCTTTCCCATTGGTACATCTTTTATGTATTCAGTCAGAACACCCATGAGTTACTGCATTATTCCGTGGTCAATGAAATTTGCATAGCCTGGATATACACCATTCTTTATCTATTTGTTCCTTTGATGCTCCTGCCAGCCAGTTATTTTTTCAGGTGGTGTGGGCTGTTCAGGGTGCCTTTTGTCTATTTTATCTTCATCAATGTGGAAAGGATATACTATGGCTCCTGGTTCTGTACCAATGAAATGATTGACACCCATTATATCCTCATTTACTGCATCATTTGTATCTATATCACAGAGTTGACGGGATTAGCCATCAAGTACCGAATGTCTCTCTTAGAATACATCAAGGCCACGCCTTGCCTTATTGTCCAGAAAGTCAAACACACCCTTGGCACCAACAAGCAACAGGAAGAACTCTATCATCATATCATCAATGTTATAAAGGAGAAAGAATCATGATGGACCTAAAAGAACAATACCTATGCAGTGCCTTGGACAGATTCAAGGAAATGATTACCCATGGAGAATGCTCCAAGACTGACATTGCCTATTTTTGGAACCTGTCACAATATGAATTAGACAGAAGAGGTGCCAGCATCCATAAGAAAAGATGGCTCACCAAAAAGGAAGTATGCAATGAGCTTGGTATCAGTACCTCCACTTTTGACAGGCTTGTCCTAAAAGGCAATGTTCCAAGAGGGAAGAAAATATTGCACAAGAAAACCCTTATGTGGAAACAAGAAGAAATTGAGCAACTAAAAAGGTTGACCTTATTCAAGGCAAGTCATTAATTATCAATACTTTATGCATTAAGACTGAGCAACATGGTGTTGTTCAGTCTTTTTTATCCTATCTTTGTACAGTAGTCGATTACATTTTATTCATTAAGAACTAACCGTTTAAAAAGATTGTATCATGGATATGACAAATGAGAAGATCATAGAGAAGAAAGTCTATGAGGATGAAGGCAAGCATGAGTATGCTTCCAAGGGTGTGGCAGGTACAGGCTTAGGCTTAGGTATAGCAGGAACTGCACTTGGTCTGTTGGCACTTGGCAACGGCAGAGGTATCTTTGGTTCCTTTGGAGGGAACAGTATGCCAGACAATGTGAATATCAACACTTATGGAGGCACAGCCTCCAGCAACACAGCTCCCACAGCTCTTGAGGTAATGGAGAAGGAGTGTTCTGATGAGGTCAAGTTGCTTACAGATATGTTTGGTCTGAAACTTGACACAGCAAACAAGTTTTATGCCATGAGGGAAACTGATGTCGCAGAGAAGTTCTCCCTTTGGAAAGGACTGAATGATGGCTTGAATGCAGAGAACAGAAGGAGTATTGAAGCAGAGTTTGGTCTCTATAAATCCCAGAGAGATGCTGACGACAAGCTGAAGGATGCTATGGTCCAGCAAGGGTTTGGCCTCTATAAGAATCAGCGTGACAGCTTTGATATACTTAATGAGAAGTATGCGACCAAATTTAATGAGCTTGACAAGGAAGTTGCCATACTGAAAGCTGTCCGTCCTTATCAGGACAAACTGCTTATGGACTATACAGACAAGAAGACCTGCACCTGTATCAGGGGACAGCTTGTGCTTCCCAACACTCCTGTAGTCAATGGGTATGGCAGTTATTCAGGCTGTTCCTGTGTCAGTAATGCCACTACCACAGGAGCATAGTCCAAGGAAGCCAAGAGTTAGAAAGAGAAACAAATAGGTTGGTGAAAGGCAACATCCTGTCAAGGTGAGCCTTCACCTTCCCTATGTACCCATCCATTAAAGATTTTTGTCATGAATTTTGCATCAGACCCAATATTGGGAAACCAACAACCCTATAACACCTCCGAGCAATTAGCCCAATTGAATGAGTGGGCACAGAAATATGCCGAGTTACAAAAGCAAAAAGGTAACTTCACCATGCAGCCCCAGCAATCCAAGACTCCTGTCTGGGATGAGATAGACAAGATTATGGACAGTCTTACAGATTCCCAAAAGAACTTTTTGAACCAAAACCCAGACTTCACGGAGAGTTATCAAGAGGTAGCTAATATTCTGCAAAGAGAAGAACTGAGAATCATCCGTCCTTTGGTTGAACAGACTAAAGATGGCAAAGAGGCCCTGGACAAGCATCTTGCTCTCATCAAGAAACTGCGCAGGAATGCCATGCAGGCAGAAGAAGAGAAGACAGCCCTTTGGAATGAATATATGACCCATTACAGTGACATGACCTTCAAGGACTTTATGACCATGAGGAAAGAAAAGAAAGGAGATAAATCATGAATATACCCACCCTTAAAGAAAAGTTTCTCAGCAGCCTGGACACCTGGACAAAAGAGCGTCTGGATACCATGGCAAGCACCAATCCCAACTTAGTGATACCTTCCGTATACCTTAAAAGGGGTTGTCATAATCTCATCAGCAAGTATAAGGAAAACATTGGCAAAGGTATAGACAACGCCGCTCTTTTCTTTGCAGACGAGGAAGGTAATATAGACATTAACACCTTGTTTACAGACGGCATGGAAATGTTTAAAGGCATGGAAGAATCACCCTTTGACACAGGTCTTATCCAGGGTGTCATCGGCAAGGGAAAAGTCTCCATAGCCCTACCAGACAACATATTGACCAACCTTGTCTTTGGCAATAAAAAGACCCTCACCTTTCATGAGGAAGACTTCATAGAGCTAAAGAACTTACTTACAGAATAAACACTATGGATATGGAACAGAAAGAAATCATGAGTCATTTTGAGAGACTTTACACCAAGATGGCCACCTCAAACAATCCCAAGTATATGGCAGTCTTTGGAAGCACCATGAAGAGTATGATGAAGGATATGGCCACATGGAATCCTGAGATAGCCCAGGATTACCTTGACAAGTTGGAAGCCATTGAATGGAACAATTACCTTTCCAAGAAAGAGGCAATAGCTATTGTAGGCAATATGGAACCTAAAAGATATTTAGACACATCAGACTGGGAACAGTGGATGAAAGCCCAAAACATCAGTATGGAGGAGATGCCCTACTATAACAAATGGGCTTTATACACCACTATGAACATGGTCTATTCAGACAGTGCCCACTCTATCGCAAAGCTAAAGGGAAAGTCCGTCCCAGAGATTTCCAAGGAAGAGATGCTGCCATCCCTTCACCTATTTGCACTTGACAAGCTGAAAGACAAGGATGGAGTCTTTAATATCCGAACCTATTTTTGTGTTTAGCACACAGGGTAACTTGCCCATCAATTAAGATTGAATTAGGGAATATATTAGACAGTGTGTCATTCTTACTTCTTTCCTTATCTTTGCATAAAAAGCATTAAAGGAAAAGATATGGCTTACAATGCAATAGGCGGATTTCCGCCACAACAAATGTCCTTCAACAAGAAAGGAAAGAAATGGAGAAAATCCTGCGTGGACTTTGGGGATGACCATAGTCTGCTTCACTATCATCTGACCAGAAAGTCAGTATATGCCATGCGGATAAACTATGACCTTCTTAATGGCGAGATACACATGAATGACTTCAAGAAGCTCATCAACCCCTATGGTCTCAAGGCTTCCTTTATACCAGACGACATTCAGCACTACCCTATTATAAACTCCAAGCTCAAGGTTCTCAAAGGGGAGGAGGCCAAACGCTTGTTTGACTTCAGGGTTATTGTCACTAACCCCACTGCTGTCTCAGAGATTGAGGAGGAGAAGAACCTTCAAGTCAACCAAACGGTTCAACAGATGGTGATGGAAGGCTCCCAAAGTGAGGAGGATTTCAATCAGGAGATGGAGAAACAGGCAGATTACTTTACCTATGAATACCAAGACAAACGAGAGGTAAGGGGCAATCTGCTGCTGAACCACTATATGAAAGAATTGGAGATTCCCCAACTGTTCAACCAAGGGTTTGAGGATGCCTATACTGTAGGGGAGGAAGCCTATCTCTGTGACATTGTGGGAGGAGAACCCTACATAGAGAAGATAGACCCCAGAAAGATGAGAGTCATCAAATCAGGGACCTCCAACCAGATAGAAGACGCAGACATGATAATCCTGGAAGACTACTGGAGTCCAGGAAGGATTGTGGACACCTACTGGGACCAGCTCTCCAAGAAAGACATCGAAGCTCTGGAGAACACATCAGGAAACTTCAACAATGCCTATACTGACAGTATGGACAATCTTGACCCAAGATATGGCTTTGTTCCCAATGTCAGTCTGGACTATGCAGCAGGAGACACAGCCATAGACCCCATGAGCTTGTTTGACAATACCTATGACACATCTTTCTTACCTTATGACATGAATGGCAATATAAGAGTGCTCAGGGTGTTTTGGAAGTCAAGAAAACAAATCAAGAAAGTCAAGAGCTATGACCCAGAGACAGGAGGAGAAGTGTTCAACTTCTACCCAGAAACTTATCACTGTGATCCAGACAAAGGGGAGGAAGAGCAGTCTTTCTGGGTTAATGAGGCATGGGAAGGTACCAAGATAGGCAAGGACATATATGTCAACATGAGGCCCCGACCTATCCAGTATAACAGATTGAGTAATCCTTCGAGATGTCATTTTGGTATCATTGGCAGTATCTATACCACTAATGGCTATGAGCCATTCTCATTAGTGGATATTATGAAGCCCTATGCCTACCTTTATGATGTTCTCCATGACAGGCTCAACAAGACCCTTGCCAAGAATATGGGAAAGATAGTCAGGATGGACTTTGCCAAAGTGCCTAAAGGATGGGATGTAGACAAATGGCTCTATTATATCAATGTCAACAATATCGCTGTGGAAGACAGTTTCAAGGAAGGCAATATGGGAGTGGCCACAGGAAAACTGGCAGGAGCCTTGAACAATGCCTCCTCAGGCGTAATAGACGCTTCCCTTGGTAATGAGATTCAACAATACATCAATGTGCTGGAATGGATTTCCACAAAGATAGGTGAGCTTGCTGGTATCTCCAAGCAAAGGGAAGGTCAGATTTCCAACAGAGAAACAGTAGGAGGTGTTGAGCGTGCCACTTTACAATCCTCCCTGATAACAGAGGGATTGTTTTTTACCCATGACAGTGTGAAGAAAAGAGTGTTAGAGTGTTTCTTGGAGACAGCCAAGATAGCTCTCAGAGGCAGGAAGAAGAAGTTTGACTACATTCTGAGTGACGGCAGTAAGAAGCTTATGGAGATAGACGGTGATGAGTTTGCAGAGTGTGACTATGGCCTTGTGGTGGACAACAGCAATGGCACCATGGAGCTTAACCAGAAGCTTGACACCCTGGCCCAGGCTGCCTTGCAGAACCAGGCTCTTGACTTCTCAATCATCATGAAGATATACACCACCAAGAGCACTGCCGAGAAGCAGAGGATGGTGGAAGCAAGTGAGAAGAGAAGAAGAGAAGAAGCCCAGCAGCAGCAACAGCAACAACTACAGATGCAACAGGCACAGTTACAGCAGCAGGCTCAACAGGCACAGGCTGAAATGGAACTCAAGTACAGGATGCACCAAGAGGAACTGGAAAACAACTTGTTGGTTGCCCAAATCAATTCCCAGGCAGAGGCAGACAGACTTCAGTTGATGGGAGGTGCTGATGCCATGACCATGGAACAGAAACTCTCTCTTGAAAGAGAGAAGCTCTCAGAGACAGCAAGACAGTTCAACGAGAGACTGTCCCTTGACAAGAAGAAGCAATCAGATGACGCAAGACTCAAGGAGCAACAGATTAAAGCAACACTAAAGAAAAGCAATAGTAAATAATATAAGGTACAGGTACATTATTAATTAATGTATCTGTACTTAACTATATAAAGAGTAGAAGTTATGAAGTTGATTTCAACAGAGGGTTATGCCCTCAAAGTGGCAGATGAAGCCATGCTTATCAAGCCCATAAGGAAACTGTACAACCAAGACCGTTCCCAGAGTAAAGAACAATTCTATAGACAAATGTCCTATTTATACTTCATGGTAGACCCAAGAAGTACCTACTCTTACATTCTGGATGAGGGAGAAAGAGCCAAGGAAATCATAGCACAGGAAGGTTTGGAAAGGGACTTTACCCCATCACCCTTATTAAAGGAAGCCATGGAGGTATACAAAAAGCATACCATCACTCCCTCACAGGAACTGCTCAACGCTGCCCTTATAGCAGCAAGAACTGTGAGTACCTTCTTGAAGAATCCAGACATTCTTAATGAGGAGGATGACAAAGGCAGGCCCAAGTATCAGATTTCCGCCATTACCACAGCCTTGAAGAATGTGGAGGGTATTGTGTCATCATTGCAGAATCTACAGAGGAAGGTGGAGAGTGAGCTTACAGAGCAAAGCAAGGCAAGGGGAAGTCAGGAACTTACAATCTTTGATGATGCAGATTAATGGATGATAAAGAATTTTGTGTAACTTTGCAGAAAAAGAAATGACATGAAGAAATATTTATTTGCATTAATTACTATAGTTTTACTATCCTTAGCTTCTGTGTTTTGCTATAAAGAATATAGACCAAAGTATAGGCATATAAGCCCTCCTTCCCAGCTTCTCAAAGAAACCTGGGTGTGGCTTTATGACAGTGCTATTTATAAGCAACAAGGTACTTACCTTAGAATATATAGAAAGTATAATTATAAGTACTCAGACTCTATTATACACAGTGAGCATATAAGAAACTACACTGATTTAGATTATGCAGTAACTTATAGAGGGGATACTGTTTTTATGGAATTTACAGATTTAACAAACTATCCACATAGAGACTAATTATGCCAATAGATTTTTCAGGAATCCCCACCACTAGAGGCAGGGGATATAAAGCACATAATTTAAACAAGATAAATGAAGGTTTGAAAAACTTTCTTCCTATAGACCAAAGAGCTGCTATATTAGGTTCTATCATAGAAGAATCTGGAGGTAATCCCAATATTATGAGTGATACTGGAGCCTACCAAGGTCTTCTTCAATGGGGGGCCGATAGATATATACCTAAATCTACAGATAATGATACTGAATTAAATAATCAAGTTCAGTACATTCTTGATACTGTTAATAATCCTTCTGACGGTAAAAGCTGGACTCATGGTGGAAAAGGTAGTGGATATAACTCAAAAGATGAAACCTACAATACTTTCCATGATAAAGACGTACCATTTGACAAGAGATTCAGAGCATTCAGTTATGGTTATGTAAGACCCCAAGGTAAGGAGGATTCTTATAGTAATAGGTTAAAAATAGGAAGGGAAGTTCTTAATAAACTTGTAGTTGATGAGATTCTTTCTAAACCAAACCCATATAAAATTCCAAGATTTAAGTTTGGCAATAATCAATTTGTCCCCAAGAAGTTCTCTGATGGTGGAGACCTTGACAATTCCTGGAACAGCCTATCCATGAAAGACAAGGCTGAGATGATGAGAGTTGCCATTGCCAATGGCATCACCACTCTTCCTGAGATAAGAGAAGCCTATAATAAGTTTGCAGAAGGCGGTTATAAACCTTCCTCAAGCATCAAGAGAAATATCGCCAACTGGGAAGGCTCTTCCATGAAGACAAACAGGAGCTTTGAGGAAGAGGCTGAAGATTTCAACAGAGTTATTCCAGCGGAAGTGAGAAGCAAGCTTACCTCACAGCAACTTGATGGACTATACTCCTATGGGTATAATGTAGGCATGGGCAACTTGAAAAAGAGAGTATTGCCTACCCTTACAGCCTATACCCAAGGAAGGGCCACTAAAGAAGATGTGCAGAGGTCCATGTGGGCTTCCAAGGACAATGAGCTTAGGGGACTCACCAACAGGAGAAACTGGGAAAGGCAAATGTTTGGAGGCAATTATAAAAGTACATTCACTGGCAAGAGCAGTCCTTTGGAGAGGTATATTGACCCTTCTGACTATGAGCTTTCCAAAGGGTTCTTTGATGGTATTGATGCACGAATAGCCAACATTCCCCAGGTACCCTTGCCTGATAATCTACATACAGACCCCACCACATTGTATAAGCCCCCTGTAATAAATGACACTTTGATTGCCAATCCTAAGCCTGTAGTAGAAGAACCTGTGTATAATCCCAGACAAGAAAAGCAGGAAAGACTGCAATACCTTAACACTGTACTTGGATTGATGGGACAGCAATTGCCTATATTGGACTTGGCAAGCGGCAATCCCCAGGGATTACTATCTTATGTCAATCAGATATACTCATAAAAATTAGACTATAAGGAAGCTCCTTGTGTTCTCCTTATAGTCTAATAAATCATTCATAATCAGACATATCCAGCAACACTTCCAATTTGGAAGCTATTTCAGTCATCTTTTCCTGGATAATACTTGCCTCTGGAATCCTATCCTCATGACCTTCTCTCCAAGTGACATTCAGGATACCGATGTCCTCACCCTTGGAAGTCTTTATGGACCTCATGCCCAAGGCTATACATTTATGTTCTGAGAGAATCCTTGCATAACCAGTGTCAATATCTGCCACATCCTTCATGCAGGAGAACCACTTGAACCTGTTTTTCAACACATACCCTATTATAGGGAAGATATTGGTGGGAATACACTGATAGTCCTTATAGTCAAAGTTTATATTCTCAGCTGTATTCACAGAAGGGAAACTCTCATCATAGAACCTTTTGTGGTAACCTCCAATATACTTTTCTGTGTTATGCAAAAGCTCAATGGTGACTACATCACAATGCAGGGCATCCCTCAAATAATCAGTCAACTCATTGGCCTCATCCTCAATCTTTGTAGTCTGCGCATAGCACTCTTTATCCTTCTTCCTTTCCTCCCTCTTCTGTTGCTGCATAGCTTCCAGCACCGCATTCATGATTCTCTTTTGGGCATACATGGAATAAAGAATCATGGCTATTCCCACCACAGCCCCTATGGTAATAGGATTGGGTTTCATGATTACACTTACCACCCAGTCATACAGGTCATCCCGAAGAAACAGTTTTCCCAAGAACAAAGCCAACAAGGTACAGAGAATGATTCTGAAAAAGACACTTACAGAGTGGTCCTTCACCTCATTCAGTTTGCTGAACCCTCCAAAAAAATCAGTGATAGCCTGTATCACTCCTGATAATTTATCAAACATTATATTTTTATTTATACATTATAATACCTATTGTCCTCAGTATACAAAGGTACATATAAAGGGTAGGCATTAAAGACCTATAAATAAATTACTAAGGGACACTGTTGAAATCCCTATGAATTTATACAATAAAGGGCAAGAAATGTCGTTTTAGAATAAAAGCCATTGCCTATGGAATATTCTTTATATGAGCTATACAGTCAGAGTCCTTTGGACTTGTATGGAATACACAAACATTTCCTGACACACTTCTTTTATCAGCACCACAGTGAGAAGGATGCAGCCAGGGTCTTGAGAACTATTGTCTCTTCCTCCAGGATAAGCCAGCTTATCAACCTGTCCCAAGAGCAGAAGACAGTCCCCACTTCCATTGAGTTTGTGTCTGTCATCCGCAAGATGTGGAGGTTTATGTTTAGGTCTGAGGCTACCCAACTCCTTGCTGTTTTAGACACAGCACTAAGATGGGATATAGAAATCAATGCACAGCATAACTTAGCCACCCCAGAAGAACTGAGGCAGGAAATGCTGAATGTCTTCAAGAAATACCCTCTTCACCAAGAAATGTCAGAAGAGGATTTGCAAGCTTTCCATTCCCTTTTCCCTATAGAAGAGAAGCCTGTAGAGAGTCCTGCTGACAAGAAGGAGAGAGCCTTTCCTGCAAAAGAAAAAGTTTCCTCAAGAAGCACTTGGAGTCTGACAGCCTTTTCCAAACAGTTTGAGAAGATGCAAGTAGGTGCCTTCACCAACAAAGAGACAGGTGAAGTATTTCATTCTTGCGTGTTTACCAAAGAAGACGGGACAAAAACCTTTGTCTCCTTTTCTTCCAAGTTAGGAGAACTTACTACAGAAGAGATTGAGGACATGAAGGATGACCTCTATGTGGTCAGGTCTTCATCAGGTCACTACAGTCTAAAGAAGAACAACAAAAGAGCGTGGAAGAATGTGAGGATATAAAAAGGAAGGTAGTGACACCTTCCTTTTTGTTTGGTTTTAATGGTTGCTTGGTGAGAGGTCAAACACCTTAAACAGGGAATCATCCGTATCAAAATCCTGTATTCTTTCCCAATCCTTGAAGAAGGGAAGGTCATACTTAATGATGTTCCTCATATACCTGTTCTCTCCTTTGTGCTTGCCAGACTGTATCTCCTCAAACAAGTCCCCATTTGTCAGTCCCCACAGAACATAAAGAAGAGAGTTCATGGTATTGATACCAGCCATGGGAGACTGCAAGATAGTCAGTATACTGCTGCCCATCCTCAATCCAGGCATTGAAGCCTCTGTTTCTGTCAACATCCTTCTTGTCTGGTAAATCCACCATCTTCTCCAAAACTCTTTCTTGTGGTCATCTGGGTCTCCAAGAGCAAAGCTAAGACCAGTAAGAAGAATGAACATCAGCACCTCAGCCCTGGCCCTCTTGACATTGTACTTCTGCATGGGAGTAAGGTTGTTCCACTGGGTAGAGGAACGGAATGTGAAAGTCATGAGGTCCTTCATCAGCATCCATACAGCATCCTTCTTTTGCCCCTCCTTCCAGGTTTCCTTGGTGTCATCATTCCAAAGCCCTTTATAAAGACTGACCCAATATCCTTCTCTAAAGTCACCCAAGGAGAAGTCAAAATGTCTGCCACGGAATCTTCTGCTGTAATGTCCCACCATCCACTGACGGAAGTTCATGACCAATCTGCCAGCCATGTACTTATGGATTAATCCCCTGTCCTCCTCATTCATGGCACCATGCATGGACTGGTTCACATATCTTATCTTTCCCCTTATCTTATTCTCATATTCCTTAGTGATAAGGTTTCCATCCAAGTCTGTGACCCCTGCCTTCAACACAAGCTCAGCATTGCCATCCTGCTTGGGAGATACCTCATAAGCATCATAGAGAGATATTTTCTGCCCATTCAGCAGCACCTTCTCCTTGTGGAGAATGGCATACATCGGAAGCATGTGAATAAAGTACTCTCCTGTACCATAACCTATAAAGCGAAGGTCCTGAGAGACAATATGCCTGAAGATGCTACTATGGTATCTTTTGTTTTTGTCATGCTCAAAGTTCTCTTGCAAGGGGTCAAAATAGTCTTTCATCAAGGTACCCTTATGACTCACATTATTGGTAATCACCTCCATGGCGTCCCCCATGACACCAGTATTACCAAAGAGCTTGGTGGAAGCCCAGACCATATCCTTCAATCCAAAGAACTCACCACAACCAGCATCGATGAAAATCTGCTGCACACCCATCAAGCCATTGGCCACAGCACCAGGGAGATTGAAAGCCAGTCCCTTGAAAGAAGTGTAGCCTATAACAGAATCCACAGCCTTACTCATCCATTTGGGCAATCCCTGGTCATCCCTTTTGATTCCATAGACATGCTGGTCAATAAAGCCATCCATCAGTTCTCCCACACCATTCTTTCTTCCCCATTTATTCAGTGTCTTGGTTATTCTGTTAAAGGCTCCATTTACCATCTCTGTCTCATTCTTTGGTGCCCTCGGATTCTTCAAGTCCACATAATCCCTCATACACTCCACAACATCCCTTATGTTCATCATGGCATCATAGTTCACGGCAGAGCCAGCATATCTGGCCATACCAGAAGAGAAATCCTGCAACAGCTCTCCTTCCTCCACAGGGTTCTGGAAGAAGATAGGCACCTCCTTCTTGACAGTATTGTCATAGTTGCCCTCGGCAAAATATACCTCATCTCCCCCCACAATGCCATTCTCCGCATAATTAGTGTCATCTTCCCTGACAGTAAAGATGTCTTTTGCCTTGTTTTTAAGGGCCTTCCCCACATCTTTGACATTCTTGGAAGCAGTTATGGCATCCACCATATTCCTTCTGACCTGTGGGGGCAGGTAATAATTCTGGGCATAGGGAGGATAAAGAGACTCCAGCTCACCTTTGATTTGCATCATGGTGTCATAATACTCAATCTGTTCAGGTGCCCACCCTTCTTGGAAATTGTCTGCCTTTCTATAGTTCTGATTAGGCACCCTCTCAGTCCTTCCACTAGTTTTGTCCACTACCCTATCTTCTGTGTTCTGCTCTTCCCAGTCCTCCATTTCCTGCTTGAGGTCAAAGCCTCTCAACCCCCGTTTTTTCAACGCATCCTCCTTGGCCTTTCTTGCAGTGTCATAAGCATTCCAGTCAATGTCACTGACAATATGCATCTGGTCCTCATACATGAACCTTGAGTCATAGCCTGCCTTGTAAAGTCTGTCAGTGGCCCTGTCTATCCTCCTTCTGTAAGTTTGCAGGGTTTGGTCCCTTGCTATCTCCTGGTTTCTCATAAGGGTGCCTGACGCAGCTATCAGTATATTATCAGCAGTACCCACACTATAGACATACTTGTCTCCCCAGTTAGGCTCCTTGACAGCCTTCTCCATCATGTCATTCAGCTCGGACTCACTGATTTTACCATTGGTGGCCAATCTCATCAAGTCCTTGACAGCATTCTTAACCAATTCACCAACCACACTATCCTTGGCCTTGAGGTAGTCCTCCAAGTCCCTTGCCTGTTGCTTGATATTGTCAATCTCCGCTTGGCTAATAGACTCATCCATGTTTATATAATCTGACGCAAGGGCATCAATAATATGGCTATACTGGTCCTTAATCTTCTTAATGTCCCTCAATATCTTCATAGTGCCAAAGATTCTTGCAGCCTCATCCCCTGACTGGGGAATACTCTTTAACATATTGTCAATTTCCGCAATGTCCTTACCAGCCTCTCCAAGGAAATCTATGATACCTGAGTAATAATGACAGGTGTTTAATTCCCTCTGCAACTTGTTAAGAATGTTTTCCAGTCTTCTTCCCTCAGCATTATTACCCTCCTGCCTAATCAGTTCCCTAATCTTCCTTTGGAGTTGGAGGGCAGCTTCCGCATTGGCATCAGATAAGAACTTTATCTTGCTGTTCAGTCTGTCTATCGTGTTTTTCTCAATGCCAAATTTCTTGTGGAGCTTCTCTATCTCTTTCCTTATAGCCACTTCAGGAGAAGAAGTCTGGGATACTGTTCTCATCTGGTCAATCTGACTGATCAAGGCATCCACATCAATTCCGTGCAGCTTCTTTGCATGACTCACAGCCCTTTGCAGAAGCAGGTCTTGACTCTGGGTAAGCTGTATGTGCTTACCATTGAAATCACTTAAAGCCTGCGCAGCATTCTCTATTGAACCAAAGCTATTGACCAGCCTCTTGACCTCCTGAGAATTGGAATTAAGCCAAAATAAAGTCAAGGCATCCTTCTTATAAAGATTATGATAGTCCAGAAGGACCACATTCTTCAAGTTACGTCCCAAGTCTACATTATTGGCAGAGAACACATTGGCAAGTTCAGCAGGAGGATTCTTAATATCCACGCCAGCCTTATTGAAAACCTGTTGGTATATCTGCCAAGCCTGGAGCTTTTCCTTTACAGTCACAGGCAGTGTCAATGTCCTGGAATCCCTCTTGAACACATGCATATTATAGATAGTCCCAGAAGGAGTGGAATGCTCATTAATGGATGCCACCAGTCCCTTATGGGTATCATTGAAATTATCCACCTTATTCAAGACATCCTCAGCATCTGTGTAATCCACCCTGTTTCCTCCAGGAGCGTCAGTGGCTCCCAATCTGTATTCTTCCTCAGAGAAGTTGTTCCATTCTCCGACAGCCTTGTCAAAGTCAATAAACTCCACATAGTCCTTGGCATTGAACTGTCCCTGAATATTCCTCCTATACTTGGGAGACCCATCAGGGTTCACAGCAGCCTCCATCTTAGCATCCACATCAGACTTCAAGTAACTTGCATACAACAAGTTAGCTACTGGTCTGGGATACTTGAGTCCATCCTTGCTCAATAAATCCTTATACATCCTTGAAGCCACCTCCCCCTTGGGGGTGGTGACTTTAGGATATAGTTCACACATATTTTTACTCATACACTAACAATACTTTTTAAACTCGTTAATAGCTTCATCCACATTCAAGTCCAATCCCTTATGCTTGAAGACATTCTGCAAGAACCTACCATACATTTTCTCATGTCCCTTGATGTTTTCATACAATTTCTCAGCACCCCCCACATCTAACTTGGGATTCTGCTTCATGATAAGGTCTACCACCTCAGATGTGGTCTTTGCATGCTCCATACTTGAAACCACCTGACTTTCAGAAGGAACTTCTGTAACAGTCTCAGCGGGACTGACATCCCTCATGTCTGTAGTATCATTGTCCTCTTTTGTCTGTGAGGTCTCACTCAATGGACTCACAATCTCAGAAGTACTCATTTCCAAGTACTCCCCATTGTTGCCCAAAGGCTTTATCAGCTCAAAGACAGGCTGTTCAGAAGTGCCCTCCTTCATGTGCCAAAGATAAGTTTGGTTGCGCATTTTGGTCTTTATGTAAGAAGCCCCAGCCAAGTCAGCAATATCCTCCTGCCTGTAAACCTTCAAGACACCCTTTTTCATGTCCACATCATAATGGGTACCCTTGCCTCCCTTTTGAGGAACCAGCTTGCTGTTGTTCCAGTTATTGCGGATAAACTGGTCAATCACCAAATCAGGAACCACCTTGGGGAAACGCCTGTAGGTCTCCACATAAGAAGTGCTGCCATCCTTGCTCATCAGCCTCTCTTTCACAAAGGTAGGAACCAAAGCCATGAAGGTCTTTGGGGAGAACCCTACACCAGCCCTGAAGAAACTGTAGTTGAAGAGCATCTGGGACAGCTCTGGGTCAGCCTTGTGCAGGTCAACCCAAGCACTGCGAAGCTCCTCCTTGGCCTGTTCATCCATACCTGTGATGTTAATCATCAGGTAAGGCATTCCAGATTTCTTGGAGACATTCATCCTGATGGCCTGAATCAAGGCATTATCTTGATATTTCTCCTTGAAGTTCTCTTTAATGAACCATTTGGGGAAGTCCATGACATACTCCTTGAGCTGTTTAGGATTCACCATGCCAGATTGCACAAGCATATAAGACTGATAGAAATTCGAGAACTGGTCCAACAGTTTCTTGTCACTATACATCTTATCTGCCACATCAGCAGGAAGCTTCTCCAGTAGCTCTCTGAAACCAGCACTTCCTGTGGGCATATCCAGGAACATGTCCCTTGCTATTTTCACAGTCTTTGCAAACTGCTTCAACACTGGGTGGTCAAAGAGGATGTCATCCATATCCACAGGTATCCCGTCTGCCGTATAGAAACCTGTACTGTCTTCACTGTTCTCACTTTTGAAAGCCTCCATTTTATGCTCCATGATGAGGTTATCCACAATCAGTGGTCCCACAGCACTGGAGATAGAGTTGAATCTTGTGACATAAGTGGGCTTACGCATGGCATCTGTCAATATTCTCATTTTCTGAAAGGCAAGCAGCACCTTATAGTCTATCTGTTCATGCCCCCTTGCAGTAAGCCCTTCTACCATCTCCTCCTTAGTAAGAGACTCGGCATTAAGGGATGAAGTCTCATTGATGCCATTCTTCTTGCGGTAAGCCTCCAGCCACTTGTCAATGATACTATCCAAAGACACATAGTTGGAGAGGTTCTCCCTGTTGAACTGGTTAAGTATCCTTTCTATCACATCCTGTGACAGGAAGAGGGCAGCATCATCAAATGTCATCCCAAGCCTAAGCATGGTATTGAGCATACCTGCTGTAGTCATGTTGATGTTCATCAGATTCAGGACAGGGTCTTTCACTGCATCGGCAGAGGCAGACACCAGAGAACCAAGAGTCTTGCCAATCAAGTTACCCACAGCATCATACTTTTTGTCAACTAACATTCTTCCACTAAAGACAGTGCCAGCAACCTCAAAACCCTTCTCTCCACAGAGTTCAGACACATCCAAGTAAATGTCATTACCTTCCAATGTAGCATGGGCAACTTTGTTAACTGCAAAGACTCCAATCAGGGAAGCTGCGGCAGCATTTTGCTTATAGAACTGTACCTGTGTGTCAGCAAAGGTAAGGTCTTTGTCTGTGTAAGACAGTTTCTTGAGTTCATCCGTTGTCATGCCTTCAAGGTCTGACCATTCCAAGCCGTCACTGGCCACATTTTTATAGGCCGCCCCCATATACCCCATTCTCTTAGGAGCATCAAAGCCACCAGGATTCAGAATCTTGTCAGCAGTCATCTCATTGGTCAGCACAGCATAAGTCATGTCAATGATTTTATTGTCCCTGTAAAGTCTTCCTGACTTGGGAGCATCTGTATAATAGGCCACCTGCTGGTACTGACTGTACAACCATTGCATAAGCTTGTCAGTATTCCTCATTTTCTGCGGGTTGTCCATGAACATTCTGATTTGCTCACCAATCCATTTGTTATTGGTCTTGCCTTCATGAGCCTTGGCATAACTCTCGGAAGCCCTTTTGAAGAGTTCCTCCTCAATCTCGTGCCTTCTCTTTGTCTTGATAGGAATCTCCTTGCGCATGACATAACGCTTGTCCACATCAAAGTCAGAGTCATCAATCTCGGTAAGCTCATAAGGAAGCATGATTGCATCACCAGCCTCACGGGGCATGAATCCCACAGCCTTCATAGGAGCACAGGAGTACTTATCCTCCGTAGGAATACGATAGCTGACCATCTTGAGCAGCTCAGGGTCAGTGGCCTCAATAGCCTTCACATTGATGGTGCCATCAGGGTTGGAGAACTTCTCAAAAATCTCATTGGCCCAAATAGGAATGAAGACCTCAAAGTAGGCAATGCCACCTTGATTCCCATGACAATACTCCGCATAGGACATTCCATTGTGCTCTGAAGGATTGTATTCCTCCTCCAGAGGCATCAGATTGCCTTTTTTGTCATTGAACCTGATATGCAACTGCCTTGAAGTTCCAAAGTTGGAGACCTGCACTATAGGGCCTCCAGCTATCTTCTGCTTGTTAATTCTGTTCTTGATGATGGAGTTAATAAGCTGCTCTATACGCTTGGCCTGTATAGGATCTCCCTTAGGTATGCGGAACTCCCCTGTCTCCTTGTCAATGGAACAAGCCTGGATGAGGTCTATACCATAACGAGGAGAAGACAGAATCTCCCTTTGGAGAATCCTTGAAAGAGCAATATTTTTCTCTCTCGAGTCCTTACTGTCCAGGTGCAGCTCAGCAGCCAGGTTGTCTATACTCTCCTCAATATTAGCAGCAATGGTTTCCTCATACTCTTTACGGAACTCATTGGCCTTCACTTTCCTGTGTGTGCCATCAGGTTCAGTCCACTCATAGTAATTGTCCACCTGATTGCCATTCTCATCAGTGGTATAAAGGTCAAGGTCAGAAGGAGTAATCATTCTTATCTGAGAGCCATGAGCCTGAGAATGCTCCTTGAAATGCTCAGGAACCTCCTGCTGGAGACAATAGTCCTCATAAGAAGTCTCATGAACAAAGGTGTCTGTGTCATAGTTTCTATAAACACGCTCCCCTGTATTACTGTCAACTTCCTCCTTGAAGACCCTATTCATCATATAGCTGTAAGCCTCATCCTCGCCATTCATCCTGTCTATAAACTGATGAATGTCCATTGCTCCCTGAAGACCAGACTTGATGGCAGACTCAAACTGGACAGTATCAATACCCTTGGTGGGATTGAGTTTCTCAGAATCCTCCATCACCCTATAGACAGCCCTAAGAAGGTTAGGTCTTGACAATTTCTCACCTTGCAGCATAGCATCAGCCATGATTAGCAGATACTCAGCATTCTTGGCCTGGAATGGCACCTGCATGGTTTGTATAGGAGCATTATCCACCCCCAGATTCTTGGTAAGTTTGCTGTACACAAAAGGTTTGAGAGGCTGGAAAGCTGTTTCAAGGTCTGTATAAGTATATTCCCCTTTCAAGAGCTTTTGATAAATACCCTCAGCATGGCGAGACCACCTGCCAAAGATAAAAGCCTTCTTTCTGTAAGATGACGGAGAAGAATATCCTTGGGCATCCGTGACATTGATTTTAGTGTACTTGCCCTTCTTACCCACCAAAGACTCCTTTAAAGCCCTCATTTGTGCCTTCTGTTCCTCAGGAGCATTGGCAATCTTTCTGTCAAAGACCTCAGAAATATTGGCAATTATGTTGGACTTGAAAGTAGCAAAGTCCTGGAGAATAAAAGTACGGTATTTTCCGTCAGAGACCCTGTTGCCCTCATAATCAATGGCATCTACCCTACCCCTGTTACCTGGAGCGTGAAGCTGTGCCAATCTCTTCTGAAGGTCTTCAGTATCCTTGTAGAAAGCAATATCCGTCAAGGTCAGTTGCAGGATGTTCTTGGCAGCAAAGGAATCATTCCAAAGGAAGTTTTCCGCCTGTTTCCTTACATGGTCCTTGATAATCTCCTCCTTATTCTTTATCAATGAAGATGTGTCATACTCAGAAGGGTATATGCCCTTGATACTCTTTGCAGCCTCCAAGATACCACTGTTTTCCCAATTGTCCAGGATAGACTGTACCCTATCCTCCGTACTTTGGCGAAGAATCCTGTCAACCAGTTTTCCCAGTATGGTCTCCTCGTCAGAAGTAAGAGCTGTCTCACCCTTTATTTTCTTCTGCAAAAGCTCTGCGAATGTATCATTGTCCTTAGAAATGGTACCATCCTCATTATGAAGAACATCCCTCTTGGCCTTGGCCTCAGCAGTGTTCTCAAGATAGGCATTCAACACAGGGAGGAAGCAGAACCTACGCCCATTGGTATCAAAGTTTTTAATGAATCCAGCATCTCCCTCTGAAAGATTCCTCATCCTCACAGTCTGTATTCTGCTTAATTCCTGCAAGAACATCATGTGAAGTCCATTCACAATAGAGTCCTTGTAACGGTCACCCCTATAAGAATAGAACTTGATGAACTCAGAAGAGGGCTTATTGGACTGCATGGGCACCCTGAACCATGAAGGAGCCATGTCATCCTCCAAATTGGGATTCTCCGCAAAGTACTCTGTAATCAGGGAAAGAGCATACTCAGCATCAGACATATTGCGCATATAGTTATGCTTGTTGAAATTAAGCTCTACCTTATGGTCAAACACCTTTTGGACATTCTCATCATGGCCAGCCAGCTTTTGCAACCACACATTTCTCCAACCCCGTCTGGAATCATAGATAAATTTAGGGTCCTTGAACCACTCTGAGGAGCCATACTCCTCCATGATGAAGTCCTCAAACTCTTGTCCATTCTGCTTAAACTTATTAAACAGCTTGGTCATGAAGGAAGGAGTGACATAAGACTGGTACATCTTGCCACTGTCATAGAAGGCATTGACAGCTGTGTCCTCCAAAACATCCGTTATGGGAGTCAGGAAATTCCTGACACTTCCATCAATGCCATATTCCCCGCCAAACTTGAAAGGATTATAATCCTTCAACTTACCCTCATTCTGAGCTTTCAAGGCCTTGTCAAGGTCTCTCAGCATGAAGCCGAGATACTTAGTCATGCTCTGCACATTCTCTGCATTGATGATGTCAGCAACCATATCCTCAGTGACATTATAGCCAAGGATTCTACAAACACCCATTACATTCTCTGTGGCAGACTTTGCCATACTCCCATCAAGCGTTTCTCCATGCTGAATATTGTCAACAATTTCCAATAACTCACCATGAGCCTTATGCAGACTGAAAGCATTCTTGTCTTTTGTATTGTCCAGGAGAGTTGCCTTTATCCTGCCTTTTGTGCCAAAGAGAGGGTGCTCCCCAACCTTGAATTGTGCGGTAATGGCCTTCATTGCCTCAGAGAGCGCAGGATGACTGTTGACAGGCATACTATGGTATTTTCCATCCTCCAACAGCACAATGGAATAAAGCTGGAAATGCTTGGAGAACACCCCATAGAACTGGCTTTGGAAGTCAGTCTCCTTACCACTCTTGTCAGAGAGCCTTGTAATAAGCTGAGACAGCCAAGGATTCTGGCGTTGTTTGTCAGAGAGTCTCTTAATCATGTCATCCAAAGAGAGAGAGCCTTGTGTCCACCTGAGAATACTGTTTACAGTCTTTCTTGGATTGACTCTCTCAGGAACTCCCCATTTGCTTGTCACCTTATTGCCATCCTCATCCAGGAGATAACACTCATGGAGGCCCTGTCTTACAAGGGCAGACATAGAGTTGAGGACATCAATAGTCCTGCTCTCAATTTGCCAGTGCTCCTGCTCATCCTTTCCACCCTCTTCAGCCACAATGTCCTCATCATTACTATAGTCATTGAAGTTGTCATAGTCAATCTTGGAGCCACCGACAGTGACAAACCTGCCAGTAGAATAGTCCTTGGTAATGCCGAAGCCCTCATTAAAGGCAAAGATGTCAGCAGCCAGGTATATCATGGCATCCCAGTTGTCCAGCAGGAAGTCAGCCTGTACAGAAGCTTCCAGGTCATCATACTCATACCCTGTTATCTGTCCTGAGGTTTCTGGGTCTATCATTTCATAGGCTCTCTTTATAAGATTGTTTATATCCACAGTGTCCACAATCCTCTTTCTTGAGGCAGTCTGAAAGTCAAGGTTAGTCTTGACTGTAGGAAACATCCTCTCAGCAGCCCCCTCCTCTGTCTGAAGCTGGGTAATCATGTCAGAGATGCTATTGGCTATCAGCTCTGCGGAATGCCTTATTTCAGTTGCAGAGAGGCCACTACCTACTCCATCCAGTTCCTTATCACCCTCAAGCAGATTGTTTATCTGTTGAATGAGCTTGTCATACTCATTCAGAATCTTATCAGTCTTTTTTATCTTAGAATCACTTAGTTCCTGGAGATATTCCTCCTTGCTTGTAGATTGAAGCACTTTGTTCATTTGATTGATAATGTTTTGATTGTCCTCTTCTGACTTCTCATTGGACAACTGTGCATCCAACTCCTTGAGATAAGGAATTTTCCACTCAGCATCCACAGGAGTCTCATCATAGAGGTCATTAAAGTGTTCATAACCAGGAAGAGATACCTTTTGTGTAGTACCTTCAGGTAGTGAAGGGTTCTCTACAGCAGGTTCTGTTCCTACAGTCTTTGTAAAAACAGGGATTGATATGTCTTCACCTGTTTTCATTCTGGCTTTTCTTTCTCCTGTCTTAGTAAAGCCTAAATTAGAGAATCTGTTTAAGCCATGTACACCGCCTTTGGATAACTCTCCCCATGTAGAGAGGTTAACCCCTTCAGGAATTACATCTGCTACAGCCTTAAAGAGGATTTCTTTTTCTTCTTGGGTAAAGGCATTTGGATTCTTGCTATCTGTAGGCTTGAAATGCACAGAATAGTTATTATCCTCCATATCCTTTACTACCTCAAAATAGCCTTTATCCCTCTGCCCCTTGAGATATATTCTTCTTGCCTTATTAGATTTACCTGAGTTATCTCTCCAAGGCTTCATTACATCTTCTATCTCTACCTCTGAAGAGATAGGAGTCTGGAAGACATCGGAGAAGTCATTAGTATCTGTTTTAACTTCATTCCAATGATCTGTCCAGTTCTTACTAAAGATTACATTAGATGGTATGGGACCTGCATCCTTGAACATCTTTATCATCTCAGCACCTGTGTAACCATTAAGTGATTTCTCATTGAGACCATTAGTATATGCTATCTTGAATTTCTTAGAAGGATTTTGTCTTGCAACATCATACATTTTTCTAATGTTTTCTGTAATCTGTTCAGCAGAAATACTTCTAAGTGCCCTATTCTCCTTAACCCTAAGGTCTTTAGTAGGGAGAGCATAAGCATTACCTTGAAGTCCTTCACCTTGACCATAGATAGCTCCAAACTTATCTCTTGCAGTTTTAGCAGCCCCAGCACCATGCCTTCCTTCAGGATTACTACCAAAGACAAAGATAGTATCTTTACTTGGGGCAATAAACCCTTCATAAGAAGCAGGAACATCATTAGACTGTAACAGGTTTTCTTCCTTAGAATTAAGAATATCAGATAATGCTCTTGCCTGACTTACCTTTGTATTAGCAAATTGGTCAGTAAGAGTTTTACCTGCTGATTTAGTCTGGAGTTCATTCATTAACTCAGGATTCTGTTCTGCCCATATTTCCCATAGAGGTTTATAGCCCATATAGTAACTATAGTCCCCCATCGTTTCTTTTGGTAATTGTCCCAGTATTAAAGAACTAGCTCGCTTATAAGGGGTTAATTTAGATAAAAGTTCCTTTGGAAGATGGTTTTCTGCATATTGCCTAACAGTGCTTCCATCTATTGCTATACCAAGGCCCGTTTCATACATTAATAAAGAAACAATACTTTGCATATCAGGTTTTTTACCTTTACCTGACTTTTTAATAATCTTTTGATAAACTTCTTCAATGGTTTTACCTCCAAGATCTATCTGTTTGTTTACACCATCTGAAGGGTCATTCCACCAAATAGTAGTACCTTCTTTAAACTTAGCATATAAAGCACTAAACCTTTTATCTCCTTTAGAGGATACTTCGTAAGAGTTATCAGCCGTTCTGCCCCAAGTAACAGTGTTTAGCTTATTAGGCTGCTGTTCTGTATAGGAGACATCAGTAGCATCTTTAAGATTTGTACTATCAACAAAATCCCTTACCGTCATGTGGTTGAAATCCTTGAGAGTAAGAGCATCAAGGTCTTCCTGTGACCAAGAACCAAAGGTAGCCTTGACTTCCTTCCACATGTCAAGAATCCATTGCTTGAGCTTGGAGATAATACCTTCCTCCCCCTTGTTTTTGGCAAGGCTGTTGAGAAGCTTCTCACCATTCTCACCTACAAGTCTTGCATGAACTTCTGAAGCAATAAGGTTTTCAAGTTTCTCCTTGGGGAGATTCATTGACTGCCATTGCTTACCATAGTGTTCATCATTAAGGACATCATTCCATAGAGATGATTGCTTCATTAGTTCTACACCTCTATTCCATAATTGGGGGTTGTGCTTCTGAACAGCCCTGTCCCATAGATGAGTATATTCATGGATAGGATGCTCAGGAGAAATCTTTGTCTCATCAAGATAGATGTTACCATCCTTGTCTACAAAGCCATAGACTTCTCCTTGCTCTGTTGTATAGAGAGGTAATACTCCTTTATCTTCTCTGCCATTAAGACCACCTCTGTTCTTGTAGGCCTGTTTCCTAAATCCTCTTGCTTCAACATCCACTTGACCATTGTCCCCAATTCCTCTCTTGATTGCAGCATCAATGTCAATGCCAGGCAAGTTCTCTGAGGTAATCCCAAGCCTTTGCAACCAACTGCGAATAAACTTCTCAGAGTTTTGATAGTCACTTGCGATGTTTCTTGTGATTTCTCTAATGTCATTTTCAGATAATTTATCAATATTGTACACCTTTCTTATACCAAAGCCATCACCATCCTTGAGATTGTCAGCAAGCTCTTTGTCTGATGAATGGTCAATGAGGTACAGAACTTTATTGTTGTCACTATCTAAAGTAACGATGTCAGTACCTGGATTATTGTACTTGTTAGCTTTAATGATTGCTAAGATCTCAGGAATCTTGTTGCTGTACTTAGAGTTCTCATAGGGATTGGAATTACCAAAGGCTATAGCCTGCTGAAGATACTGAAGATTGTGAGTCTTCAAGAACTCTTCCATAGCACTTCTTCCAAAGACTTTAATACCTGGAATATTCTTGAGATGGTCAACTACTTGCTTAGTAACCTCATTATCAGAACGCTGAGGAGTAGAATTTATTGTGCTGCCTTTTGAATTAACAGGTGTTTTATGTTCTTCTGTCTTTGAAGATTGAGTAGCATCAGGATGTAAAGGAGAGCCTTCTTTCTTGATGTTGTTGCTGATAACAGTTACAGTATCAGTAGCCCTTGACACACCCACATACTCCAGTTGCTGCCTGAGATTTGAAGCCTGGTCTGGCTGAGCAGGTGCTGTTTCCACTTCATCAAAGTCTCCCAAGTCAATCTCCTCAGAAAGGTCTACCATGTTTTCCTTAGAACCCACATTGGCAGTCTCCTCTCCAAGGTCTATCATTTCCATAGCATCCATTTCCTTGTTTCCACCAAATGCAGCCCTTGAAATGTCCACATCATCCATGAGCACATTGGTAAAGGTAGAGCCTTGTGACTTGTGGACAGTCATGGCATAGCCAAAGTCAATGGTCTTGGATTGCAGAAGGTTGTGGTTGCCATCCTCTATATTGTCATTGACAAAGAGAAACGAGTCAATAGAATTGATTTTCTGAAGTACGGCTGCCTTAGCCTGCTTACCTCCAACTCTTCTTACTTTTTCCCATAGTCTCTTCTTCTCATTGGCAAGCATTGTTGCAGCCTGACGGTTCTGTGGGTTATTCTTGATGTCCATGAAATTGAAAGTATCCCTGTTACCCAAGGAATCCACCAATGTGACAGGCACAGCCTCCATAGTAATAACTGTACCATTATCCAAGACAGTCTGAACCTTGACAGGTTTTTCCACTCCTATTACCTTATAAGCCTCAGAGTTGATGAACCTATAGGACTTGCTTCTCCACTCATAGCCCCAGTTGGCATAGCCTGTCATAGGCTCTCCTACACGGGGCACAGGGGTATCATATCCAAGAAGGGTCCTCACTTTGTTGTTGTAATCAGAGACAGCCTTGTTTGTAAAAGCAAGTATACGGAAATAGTTTGGGTCTTTTTTCAACCCCCTTACATAGTGCTCTATCACCTCATCAACAGCCTCCTGGTGTTGGGGAGAGATATATGCAACACCTTCACCCTTGCTATTGAATGATGTTTCTCCAGATAAAGACTTGCCATTTCTAAGGTCTGTTGCCTCCCTGAGAACTGCATTGTCATCAGTACGCTCCACCTGAGTAAGAGTGACAACCTTGCCATCCCCATTACGGAACACCTTGGAAACCTTATCCTCACCTACAGGAGCAAGCTGTGCAGAATCTCCCACATAGATAATCTTGAGTCTATTTTGTTCAGCAATATCATTGAGAATCTTATAGTTTTCCTCCCCAATCATTGAAGCCTCATCAATAATGACGGTGGAGCCAGGAAGAAAGTCAGTGTCCTTGATATGATTAACCAAGTTGCGTGCATTGTAGGTCTTGCTATTGGGGTCTATCTCCACACTAATGCCAAAGACCTTATTGAGTGTCTCAGCCTTGAAGCCAGCCTTGGACACCCTGTCATTAAGCACAGTGGCAGCCTTGTTGGTAGAGGCACAGAACACAACAGGCTTACCCTGCTTTCTGCCCTTCTTGGCAATCATCTCCATCAAAGAAGTCTTGCCAGTACCTGCATATCCACTGAGAGTCATTGTGGTCTCATTAGACTTCATGAAGTCAGACATTGCATTAAGGGCATCAATCTGCTGTACGTTAGGATGGAAAGGAGCTTTGATAGTGGTACCATCGTTGAAAGTGAAATCTTGAGGTACAGCCTTACCACTATGCCTCTTCTCTTCCTCAATGTTATTTACTAAATCATAATCAGCACTTTCCTGTTTGATGAGACCAAGCTCATCCTTGAGGTCTTTGCCTGAAAGGCTCTTGATGAAATCATTCAGAGTGTATTGAGAAGTCCTCGCAGTATCAGCACTCTTGAACACAGCAAAGCAGTCAATGACAGCCAAAGTTCCATCTGGCTGCTTGATTACATTCTCTGGTCTAATGTCTGTAACAATGTAATTGTCCTTAGAGTACTCAGCATTAACTCCTTGTCCTTTGGTATGAGTGAAGCCTTGGGTAATCATATAGTCTTCAATCTCTTGTGGAGTAGCAATATCCTTACCACTTTCAATCCAAGGTTGCTTAACTACAATGCTCATTCCATTATCAGAAGTTCCTACTTTTAATACTTGCATAGCAGTAGTAGGAAAAGCCATATTATGAATAAGTATTCTATCTAATAACTTCTGAGGAGTCGCATAATGATTCAAGCTGATGTTCTTAATGGCAACATTAACACCATTGTCATTAGCTAACCATACTGTAGTTTCTGAGCCAGATTGGCTTTCACCATATTCTTCTTCAAAGTAATCATTAGGCTCAACAATAAGATTTTTATTGTCTTTAGCCCAACTGATTAATTCTTTTTGTTGCTTTGAAGACTCTTCATGTAGTCTTTCTCTAAGGCTCTTGCCTGCATCTGCCTCTCCTTGGAGGCTTTCATTATTCTGTGAACTTCCTCTTTTGGTAATGGAGTAGGCATCTTTGAAGATGTTTCCTGCTGATTTGATTGCTGTTTCATATTGCCGATTGTTTTTATCATCTGAACGTTGATTATTGTTATTTATTGTATTAGCATACTTATTTACTTCTGACTTTAACTGTTCGTCAGAAAGAGAATTGAACTCCCATTCCTTAGCATTATATCCCTGTCTAAGTTGACTCTTGACACCGTTGTATCTCATGTAAGTGTCAAGGTCAAAGGCGGCAAGGGCCTTGTCAAGGGCATTCATTGACCTTTGATAGTAAGTGTTGGTGGTATGAAGTCCTAAGAGGGACTTGAAAGCATCCAGTATTCTTGACCAAAAGGACTGCTTATTTTTATTTTCCTTGTCAATCTGCTGAATCTTTGCCCTGAATACAGGGTTGCCAAGTTCTGCAACAAACTCCTTGACATCAACAATACCCCTTTCACCTTTGAGTACAGGATTGGTTTTAAGGTCTTGGTAGAGGGAGTTCATCTCTGTTCTGAACTTCTCAAGGCCTTCACTTCTCTTCCAGTTCTTAGTCTGGTCAGAGAGAGCATACATAGAAATGGCATGAAGAACCTCATGCAGGAGGATAGAAGCCTTCTTGTCATTCATTATGTCCCTTTCCAAGAAAGATTTCTTATATAGGATAGTATTGTTGTTGGTATATCTACCCATAGTGCCAAAAGAAAGGGATTCATTGAAGGACACCCTGAGTCCCAGTTCACTTGCAATGCTGAACACCCTGTCAGCAAGAGCTTGTGATGTTCTGTCCTGGTTGAACCTGTTGTAAAGTTCCTGCACCTTACCTATTCCATAAGGCTGACTGCTCTTAATGCCCAAATCCAAGACCTTGACATTCCTCATGGATTTCATGTTATCAAAATCATCAAAGAAGTCATCCTTGCTATAGTCAGCCCTTTCCACAGGTCTCTTGACAGAAAGAACAAAGGTACCCTTAGCATTCTTGTAAGACACTATGGCGGACTTGGGGAAGAACCTTGAAGCCTCTCTCTTAGCAGTCCCCAATTCCCTCATGGAGGCATATTCTCTTGGAGAACTGTACTGCATTGCCCATAGCTGTCTTACATGCTTACCAGACTCCTGGTACAGAGAATTGCCCAACTGTGCCTGGATATATACATCTGTGGGGAAAAGAGTCTCATTACCAGTTTGCAACCAGTATTTGTGAATAATAAGTTCAAGAGCATTACTGTCAAGATTATGCTTGGCAGCCAAGTTCTTAAACTCTTTGCTTGCTTTATTTACGCATCCCATAAATTATCTATTGTTTGGTTTCTGAGGCAAAGATAAAGAATTAATTAGCAAGTCGCTGTGAACTAACTCTTATTCTTATGTCATTTAAAGGGTTTCTTATATAAAGATGAGGAAGAGTGGCATACATCCACCCCTCCTCTTATATCTGATATTAGTCTATGTTACAGCAGATTTCCCCTATCTCATCATATATAGGAATATCCTCAATCATGTCTTGAATAAAGGAAGCCTTGTCTCTCCAGTACTGCAATTCCGAGATGTGCTCCTTCATCCCTATAATCTCCTGAATGTAGTCAGGATTATCATGTGCATATTTCTCATACTCTGTCAGGCTGGCTTTTGCTTTGTTTATATCCTTGTCAAAGTCATCCAGCACCAATCTGATTTTTTCTTCCGTCAATACTGTATAAGGAGTTTCCTTGCCATTTCCAACAAAGGCAGGGTTAATGTTCTCATCAAAGTATTGGTACAGGTCAGAATTGCGAGAATAAGATGTAAGGAGGATATGTTTCTTCTGCTCCTCTGGAGACTTTCTCTTAGGAACTATATATATTGATAAATAGCTGCTCATATTTCTTCAAGACCTTTTAATTTGTTGTATTTGTTTCTTATGATATTCTCAATATGGATAACCACTCTTTCATTAAGAACATCTGGATTATGCTTATTTAATTCCTCCAAGGTGCCATTGATTATCCGACACTCATTCAAAAGTCTCAGAATCAATCTTTTGGTAATGTCATCATCTTCTTTTCTCATACAAAATCCAGCATTAGAACACTACCTTTACTATTGACAATCTCCTTATAAGTTTCCTTTGCATCTTTATTATGCAGTTTGGCATATACCCAAGGAATCCACAGGAATCTTTTCCAACCGAGGACACTGCTATACTTATGAAGGAGATATACCATGCTATGGTTATATCTGATGAGATCCTGTTCATTCCACTTAGTCATTGTGTAGTCATAAGTGAGGCGAGGACAACTGCCCCTGAACCTTGACACCATCTCATTCAACTGGTTGGTCTGCAAAATCCAATCTTTAGGCTTTTTGTTGAACTCCAAGACAAACCTTACACAGACAGTCTCATTAAAACGTTTGGCAAGAAGGTCAAGGAGCATCAAGAAGGCCCCTATATCCCCTTTATACTCAACAAGGCCATGGGCTATCACTGGGGTTCCCTTTTCAGTAAACCTGACTCTGAGGTCAAAGTACCTCACACCCTTCTCAAACTGCTCACAAAGACCCTCTCTTTGGCACTTTGCCGCCCAGTTGATTAGATACATCCACCACTTGCGACATGGCAAGTAGGATAAGCTATTATGACTTCCTAACATATTTTTTGTGTTACTTCTTTGTTTTTATTAAAAAAATATCTGGCATTATTAATATAACCTTGTAATTCTTTGTCTGGAACAGGGAAATCCATGTTTATATTACTTGATGTAACATACCTATGTATTCCATACCCCTCTTTAGATGTTATAATGATATGAAAACTTGTCTCATTTTGAAGTGGATAAGGGTCTACTTTTATCTCAATATCATCAAATGATAAATTCTCTATCTGTTCATAGATAGTGTTATATTTAGATTTACCATAAGTATCCTCATAAGCTTTTCTTATATCAGTGTATGATATTGGCATAACATTCTAATGTTTGTAGACCTTAATTATCCTATCCTGCATTTGCTCCATATAGGTTATCTCTAATTAAGCATGCAATATCTTTCATATTAGGATGCACACTACCACTGCAAGCATCCGCTCTAAGTTTAATGAACTCTTCCCAATCAGAATTAAATGCCGTATGGATAGTTTGAACTTTGGTACTTAAAGGGAGTAATTGCCTGGCTTCTTGAGGTGTAAACCCTCTTCTTATAAGTTCTTTATATCCATTCTCTACCATAAACAGGTGAACTATGGTATTATATTCTGTAGTACCCATATCATAATAATACTCAGCCACATAATCTTCTTCCTTATATGTACCTATTTCCACATTTAACCATTCGGGTTTAATAAAAGTAAGCTCATTATTAAACTTATCTTTACTATAATTACAGAACCTTGTACTCTCCTCACTTATACTATGACTTCTATGCCTGTCAAGTTCTCTTGCTACACCAATATCTGTAATGATGTTGAATGTAGTTCTAAGGCAATGGTATTGAGTAGGAGCACAAAGATAATACATTTCATCCCATGCTCCATTTTCAATAATAACCCTCATATTGGTAGTTATAGCATATCTTATATGGCCTTTATCATCTCTATATACTGTACATTTAGTATAAGGGTTACTTTGATAAGGGAAATTTACAACATAGAATTTGTTACCCATATCTTTAAGAGGAATATCAAGATATATAGTCCCCTGCTCCAGTACTGAAAGATGTAACTTTAACTGTAGCTTCCTGTCTTTAGATATCTCTTCACCAGAATGATTTCTAAGTATCACTCTCCTTACAAACTCTTCGTCAGTTTCACCATTATTGCGTGGTTCAGACTGATAACATACTCTTGCACATTTTGCAATGTGGGACCATATCTCTGACAGTGTATAGCCGCACTGCCATATTTCTACTTTTGGATTAATCAGTTTCATATTACTTTATCTTTAATTATATTTTGATTACCACAACAAGGGCAGATATAATAATCAGTGTATATAATATGATTATCATATTCATGAGTCCTTTTCCAAATGTCTTTAGCATTTACTTCAAGGATAGAACTACAATGTACACATGTGTATTCTTTAGCTGTCTTATCTTCAATTATTCTCATCGTCTTTTTCTACTACATAGTCAAAGCCAATAAGGCTATCATTGTCATTTACTTGCCAATTATTTAAATCAATAGCTTTTTCCTTAGCCTCTTCTTCGGAAGAAGCCTTGACATAAACATATTCACTTTGAACAAATGTTCTTACAACTCTATACAATGCCATATTATCTCCAGTTATAAAGTGTTACATAATTCCTACTCACAATTACATCTTTAACCTCATCACCAAGGCCTTCACTATATGAGTATTCCATCTCTACAGGAATATCACCATATCTACCATAAGCCTCTTGAAGCCTATCCATTAATTCTTTTATTCTCATTTTCAAGATATTTTATCAGTTTGAAATAAGCTCTTTTACATTCTACACATACCCAAGCCATGCTTAATCCTCCATTTCTTTTATTCCAAATGGAGTTCCATCGGCAAAGGTTATCATTTTGAAAACTTTTTCATACGGTTTATCATACTCTGTTATTTCACAGTAATCGTCAATATCATCATATTTGACATAGCTTGGGGCTACTTTTCGTATATGGTAATACAAATCTGGAACCTTTTCTTTATTAGGGTAATACTTAGTACAATACTCCAGGCCTGGATTTGCCTTTACCCACCCGAAAGGCTGATGCTTTAACATTTCATTCCAACACTCGTTGGCATTTTTGAAGGGGCGATATTTGTGTTCAGGCTTTATGCGGTAGCTATCAGGATAATTTATAATCTGATATGCTTCAAGCTCACTCATGTCATGCCAAATATTATCTGCATCTGCGTCACTCCATTGTATTGTCTTGCCTTCTGCAAATGCTTGCAGGATAGGTAATGCATTTTTAATTTCTTCTCTTGTCATTGTGTATTCCCTTTCTTTATTTAGTTAATCTTCTTCATTGAATATATTGAAAGTAGCAATACCAAGTAGGAGTAATATACCACCTATATATAGTACAAATAAAAGCCAGTAACTACCCAAAAATACATATCCAAGGGTAACTATAGTGATAAGCAAACCTAATAAAACTAGTGCTATTAATATATATTTCACTTTCTTCATTTACTCTTTCTCCAACTCTTTAAGTGCGTTAATAAGTCTTATCTTAGCCTTTTTAATATCTATTCGGCAATAAATAATATTAGAACCAACAAGATAACCTTGAATATAATCAAGAGCTTCCGCTACTAACTGTTTAGCCTTTTGCTTACTCATTTGTTTCCTCCTTTCTTTGATACTCTTGAAGAGCACTATCCTTTACCTTACATAAGTCTCGATAATAAATCATCTTTTCAACAATCATCTTATGCTTGTTCATTCTGTCCTCCCAACGAGAAACAGGATAAGTTAAGACTTCTATAAGTTTTTCTATCAAATTAAAATATTTGAAAAATATGTCTGTGTCTGTTACACCACGAAACAATCCATATAATGGATATAAACATAGACCTATTAATAACAATGGTGATATAAGCAACATTGATAATGCACATGCTATAATTCTCTTCATATCTCTTCAATCTTTACCCTCTCCCTGCTGTCACCAAGGAGAGGAGGTTAGTTAATCATTCTTGATACATCTGTTCTCGAACTTCTTGTAGGCATCAAGATAGAACTCATTCTTAGCCTTGTTGTATGTAACCTCATAGTACATACCATCGGGAAGTGTAGTTGACAACAACCACTTCTCATTACCTAAGATATATGAGTGCCATACTTCATACACCTCAACACTCTCGGGCAGTGCATCTGTCTTATCAAGATGCTCCCAAGCGTAATCTTTCACTAATTGAAAAACTTTGTTTCTTTTATTCATATTACTTATTATTTATACCTCAAAGAGGTGGTTGATTAATCTGTTACTCCGTATGTCTCTGGTAGCTTCTTGATAATTTCACCACCATAAGCATCCTTTGTTAGCTCTACAAATTCTCTAATTGTAGTTTTGCCATCAAGTGAGAGTCCTTTGCTTGCAACAAAAGATTCCCGACCCATGCGACAGCTACCTGTCAAAACATGATGATAGGTAAACAAGTCACGGTTGTCATACTTGGCATCGTAAGAAGGAAACTTCTTCTTGAATGCTCCAATTCTCTCTTCTTCTGTGCTATCATCATATAGTTTTTCCTGCAATGATGTAAAAGCATCTCGCAAAGTAGTGCCATGAGCAAATTTGTTATTCTCCTTGACGACGAAGCAAGGAACTAACTTAGTATTCTTCTCAATGATAAATCCTTGTGCAACATTACCACGAATAGATGTA